>Ga0137368_10004839_pt1 | contig 14286 bp, 11 predicted proteins | sample SagtaG_13_FD_104917 | JGI IMG/M metagenome (GOLD analysis project Ga0137368, IMG submission 104917) | Vadose zone soil microbial communities from Sagehorn Ranch, Mendocino, California, USA - Sage1_L_100_16 metaG | ecosystem: Environmental > Terrestrial > Soil > Vadose zone | place: USA...
ACTGCGCTGCTCGGGATGGGAACCGAACGAGCACTCCACTTCTCCTTCCGCGAGGGAAGGACTGACGCCACCCGCCGTGAAGGCTACTTCGACGCCCTGGTAGCTGCCCGCCGTCCGTTCGCGCTCCTGGGGGCGGCCGGCGTCGCCGTCGTCTCGCTGCTCGGCTGGCGGCTGTTGGGCGCGGGTCCGGCCCTGGTCGGCGGTACGCTGCTGGCGTTGGAGCCATTCCTGGTGGCCCACGCGCAGGTGGTCCACTTGGACTCGGGGTTAACAGTCTACACGAGTGTGTGCCTGTTGGCCGCATTGATCTATTGGTCGCCCGGTGGTGGCGTTGGCTATGTCTTGGTCTCGGGTGCCGCGGCCGGGCTCGCGTTTCTCACCAAAGCTCCCTCCGTGTTTGTCGTCGGATTCGTACCTCTCTTTGCGGCGTTCGGCCTGATCCGTTCGGGGGACCGCCGCGGGTGGTCCTGGCTTCGCCTGGTGCTCTTGTTAGCGGTCTGGGGAGCGATCGCCGTTGTTGTCTGCCTGGCGCTGTGGCCGGCTCTGCGGGCAAATCCCCTCGGAACGCTGATCAAAATGGCCCAGTTTACGGCTCGAGTCGGCGGCGGCGAGCACGATAATTTCTTCTTCGGCCATGCGCGTGAGGATCCGGGCCCGTTCTTCTACCCGCTCGCGCTCCTTCTCCGTTTGTCGCCGCTGACCCTGGTCGGTCTGACGCTGGCGCTTGGAAGCTGGCGCTGGCTGAACGCCGACCAGCGCTACCTCGTCGCGGTCTTCGGCGCGTACTGCCTGGGCTTCGTGCTGATGATGAGCACTGCGCCGAAGAAGTTCGACCGCTACCTGCTGCCCCTCTTTCCGGTCCTGGGGCTCGTGGCCGGGCTCGGGCTGTGGACCGTTTATCAGCGGGTGCTCGGAGAGTTAACCCGGCGAAGCGCACTCGTTCCCGAGCCCCCTTCGCTGGAGGAAAGGCGGAGGTCCTCGACCGGCTCCCCCTTCCCTTCAGGGAAGGGGGCAGGGGGGTTAGGTCTGGCTACCGCTTTCGCGCTCACCCTCGTTGCCCTCCAGGCAACGCCGCTGCTCGCCGTCTACCCCTACTCGCTGGCCTTTTACAATCCGCTCCTGGGCGGTGGCGCGGCCGCCCAGCGGGCGATCCTGGTCGGTTGGGGGGAGGGGCTCGACCAGGTGGCCGGCTACCTCAACAGCCAGCCACGCCCGCTCGGCGAGCCGACCGTGGCTACGTCCTACCACCGCGTGCTCCAGGCCCAACTCGCCGGGAGCGCGCTGCCGCTCGAACGACTCCGAATGGCTGACTACGTCGTGCCCTACGTGAACACCCTGCAGCGCGGCGCCGAGCGTCAGGACCTAGGACCTTACCTGGACGACGGGCCCCCTGAGCTGGCCATCTGGATCAACGATATCGAGTATGCGCGGGTCTACCGTGGCCCGCACTACCCACACGCCGAGACCCTCGGGGCGGATTTTGGCGGGCGGGTGACGCTCCTCAGCTACGTGGCCGCGCCGGGCAGCGGCGTCGTGCAGCCGGGGGATGAGATGCAGGTCCAGCTGCGCTGGGATCGTCCACCCAGCGGCGACGAACGGGCGGCCGTCGCCCTGGTGGGATTCGATGGCCGTCAGATCATCCAGGACGAGCGCCAGGTCGGCGCGGATGGTCCGGATGAGGCCGGCCAGCCGGGCGACATTCACCGTCTGACCATCCCGTCCGGCACGCCGCCGGCCGAATACCGGCTGGCCGTTCGGGTCACCGATCCTCGAGCGCGCGCTACGCTTCCATTCGCGGCTGGTCCACGGGCGGGATCAGATACCCTGGCACTTCGAACCATTGTCGTGAGAGCAGGACCCTGAATGAGAGTCTCGCCCTCGGCCATCTCGACGGACGATCGCCCAGGAGAGGTTCGCGAACCATCCTTAGCCGCGCGGCAGGCGTCGCCGGCCGACCATCACTACCTTCCGCTCGCCGCGCTGGGCGTGGTGTTGGCCATCGCGCTCGGGGCCCGGCTCTGGGGGCTCGCCTGGCAGCTTCCCTGGCAGCTTCACCCGGACGAGGGTCATTACACGTGGAAGGCGCTGGACATGCTCGGCGACGGCGGCCTCAATCCGAAGTACTTCCGCAATCCCACTCTCTTCACGTATCTGCTCTACGCCCAGTATCGGCTCCTGGATTATCGACCGCCCAAGGCTGACGAGGAGGCGGTCAGCAGCGAAGGCCTGCTGCGGCCCCCCTCGGGCGTCGCCTTGGTGGGCCGCCTCGACAGCGCCCTGATGGGTCTCGCCACCGTCACCGCGATCGCCTGGATCGGCTGGCGGCTGCTGTGCCCTTGGGCCGGCGTGCTGGCGGGCGCTTTCCTGGGCGTGGCCTTCATCCACGTGCGTGATTCCCACTACGCCACGAACGACGTCCCGGCCACGTTCCTGCTTGTCTTGTCCGTGGCCTCCAGCCTCCGCCTTCTCCAGCAGCCGACCCCTGCGGCCTATCTGTTGGCCGGGCTGTTCGGTGGCCTCGCCACCTCCGCCAAGTACAGCGCGGGGCTGTTCGTCGTGCCGCTGGTGTTGGCGCACACCCTCACCCCCTCGCCCCCTCTCCCAAACTTGGGAGAGGGGGAAGGGGGTGAGGGCCGCGGCGCCAGGGCGCTCTCCCTCCTGCTGGCAGCCGCCCTCGCGATGGCCGCCATCGCCTATCTCGTCGGAACGCCGTACACGCTCTTGACAGTCGACAAATTCTGGGCCGATTTTCGAACGCAGATGCGGCTCGGCGGGGAGGGCTGGGAGGGCCAGGTCCCAAGCCCGTCTGGCCTGTTGTACGCCCAGGCGCTTGGCCAGGGAATGGGCTGGCTCATGCTGGCCCTGTCGGTTGCCGGGCTGGGGCTCCTGGCAAGGCGCCAGCCGCGCACCGCAGCCGTGGTCGCGGCCTTTCCGCTGGCCTACTTCGCTTACATGCTGCGCACCGAGTTGTTCTTCGCGCGCTTCGCGCTGCCGGCGGTGCCATTCCTCTGCCTGCTGGCAGCCTGTGGAGTGCGACTGCTCGCGGAGTGGGCCCGTAGCTCGCTGCCGCGGTGGCGCTGGCTGGCGCTCGGCCTGGGGGGCGGGCTGGGGCTGGTGGCCATGGCTCAGCCAGCCTACAACGTCCTGCTTCACGATGTCCTCATCGCGCGCGAGGACACTCGAGTTCTGGCGGCACGCTGGGCCATCGCCAACATCCCGCCTGACGCGAAGGTGGCCCTGGAGGACTACTCGATTCGGGACCGCCGCCCGCGCTCGTACGCCGGGCCAAGCTGGCAGTTGGATACCGACCTGTTCAATGTGAACTCGGTCTCGGCCACGGATCCGGCCGCCGCGCTGCGCGGCCAGTACACCTACTTCATCATCTCCAGCTTCGAGTACGAGCGGTTTCGCGGCGACGCCCCCAAGCTGGCTCGCCAGACCGCCTTCTACAACGCGCTCGAGCGCGAGGGCCGTCTGGTCGCCTCGTTCGGCCCAGGCGTCGCGGGTGGCGCGGTGCCGTTCGACCTGGAGGACCTGTACACGCCCTTCTGGGGCCTGGAGCGGTACGAGCGACCGGGCCCGACGATCAGGATCTACGCCGTTGGCCCATCATCCTGACCCGGCTCTACTCGATGTAGCCCAGGCTCTCCAGGCGGGCACGGACCATCGCCTCTTCCTCAGGCGACATTCGCTGTTCGGCCAGGCCGGCCTGGCCGGCTCGGCCGTCCTGGAGCTGCTCGAGCTGGAGACGCAGCTCCTCGAGCAGGCCGGGCCGCTCCTGGGCCAGATTGCGCCGCTCCAATGGGTCGGCCTCCAGGTCGTACAGCTCCTGCGGGACGTCTGGATTCTCCGGCGCCGCGATGTACTTGAAACGCCCGGTTCGTAAGCCAACCAGACGGTTGATCTGGTCGTGCAGCATGGTCTGAAGCGCCTCGGTGACCGCGGGTCGGTCCTGGCGGTCATCGCCTCGCATCATCGGCAGCAGGGATGGCTGCAGGCCGTATGGGCTCGGGTCTATCCCGACGATGTCGAGGATGGTCGGGGCGATGTCGATGTGGCGGACCTGGGTATCGATCAGTCGACCCTCCGGGACCACGCCGGGCGCGCAGAAGACCAGAGGCACCCGCACCAGGTAGTCATAGACGCACAGCGCCGCGTGGCCGGCCACCTCATGTCGATCTCGCTCCAGGAGCACCGCCCGCTTACCAAAAGAGAGGATTCGTTTTTTGGTCTTGGTGGGAAGACCCTGGGTCACACGATAAGCCGCCCGAATCGCGAGCTGAACCCATCGCCGCGGGTCATCGATCGCCCCGGCTATGCCCTCGCCGTGGTCCCCGGTCATCACCACAAGCGTCTTGTCGGGGTCGACACTGTCGACGATTCCCGACAGCTGGCTGTCGAGGTAGGCGACAGAGCGGTGATAGAGCTGCTTGCCGTAGCGGGCGCGGGCGAACTCCCCCTTTGCCTTGCGCGGCCAGTGCAGCTCCCATAGATGCAGGAGCATGAACCAGGGCTCCGGCAGCGCGTTCCCGGACAGCGTCGAGACAAGCCGCTGGCCCCAGGCTGTGTCCAGGTACGAGTGGCGCTCGCGCCGATGATAGGCGCCAAAGCCGCGGTCCAGACCGGTCAGCGGAAACAGAGGCCCGGTCACCTCGGCGACGGTGTGATAGCCGTGCTCGCCGAGGATCTGTGGCAGGCTCCGGACCTCCGGCTGCAGCTTGTACCCCAGCAGTGACCGGACGCCGTGCTCGGCTGGGTTGCGACCCGTCAGGATCGTCGCGACTGAGGGCGTCGTCGTCGTGGCGGCCGCGATCGTCTCGGTGAAGCCACTCGAGCGAGCCAGGAGCCGATCGACCGTCGGCAGCGAAGGATAGCGTTGGCGGTCGCACAGGATGTCCGCCCGCATGCAGTCGACAAGAACGAACAGGACGTTCCGCACTACCGTCAGGCTGCCCGACGTGGCACGAAGCCGAGCCGCTCGAGCTTGGCTAGCACCCGCATGGCGCTCTCCTCCGGACTCTCCCTGTCGGTGTGCAGGTGAACCTCTGGCTTGAGGGGTGGCTCATACGGATCGTTGACGCCGGTGAAATTCTGAATCTTGCCGGCCAACGCCTTTTTGTACAGGCCTTTCGCGTCGCGCTCGATAAGCACCTCGAGGGGGCAGTCGACGAATACCTCGACGAATCGGCCGATCCTGGCCCGCAGCTCTGCCCGGATCTCGCTGTACGGCGAGATGAACGCCGCGATCGCGGCCACACCTTTCGCCTCGGTCAGCCAGTGACAGATGTACCCGACCCGCCGAATATTCTCGTCGCGGTCCTCTTTGGAGAACCCGAGTCCTTTGCAGATGTTGGTCCGCACGACGTCACCATCCAGGACCTCGACCGCTAGCCCACGCTCGCGTAAAGCCCGAGCCGTCATCTCGGAGACCGTCGTCTTGCCGGCCCCCGACAGCCCGGTGAACCAGAGGGTGAAACCTTCCTGCATCACAAACCTACCCCCCGACCCCGTCCCTAAAATGGAGGGGGCGCAATCGGAGCCATCCCCCCCTTCCCTTCAGGGAAGGGGGAAGGGGGGTTAGGTCGTGCCGTGATCACCCGACCCTGCATGTCGCCTGGGACCGGTTCGTCGAGCAGGTCGAGGATAGTCGGACCCAGGTCGATCAGTCGGAGGCCCGGCGTCGGTCCGCCCCGTCGGCCATTGCCCTCGTAGAGAATGAAGATGCCCTGCTGAGCGTGGTTGGCGTCGTCTGGACCAGTGTCGTTTTCGAAGGTGTACACCGAGCCGTGGCCGACGCTGCCGACCGAGCGCCAGTCCAGATCGCCAAAGTACACGACCAGGTCCGGCGCGACGTTTCGGACCGAGCGATAGATCTGCTCCGGCTTGTAGACGCGCGTGCCAAGGGCTCGGCCGTCAGGCCCGGGAATCGCCCGTAGTCCCTCGGCGATCTCGTCCCGCACTCGCTCGTAGTCGGCCGGCGCGATGGTTCCGTCTGGCTCGCGACCTTTGACGTTCATGAACAGCCGACCATAGTAGCCGCCGTCACCCCAGGCGACGGTCTTGCTCCAGTCGACGCTGAGCTTGGCGAACGGCGTTAGCTCAGCGGGTCGCGACTCGAGCGTGAGCTTATCTTGGCCGATCAGCCACTCGTTGATGCAGATGCCACCGTCCATCTTCTTGGCGCCGTGGTCGGAGGCCACGATCACGGTCGTCTCCGGTCCAACCAGCTCGAGGACCGAGCCGACCTGCTCGTCGAGCATCTTGTAGTAATCTCGGATCGCGGAGCGATACGGAGAACCCGGGTCGTGACGGGGATGGGTGGCGTCATGATCCTTCCAGAAGCCGTGGTGCATTCGGTCGACCCCGATCTCCACAAACCCGAAAAGATCCCAGTCGCGGTTCCGGATCAGGTGGCGGATGACCTTGAAGCGCTTCTCGGTCATCTCGTGGCAGGCGCGCCGGATGTACTCCTTGTCGTCCGTGCGGAAGTTGGGCACGTCGACTAGATACTCGCCCACGAGCTGAGCGATCTCGTCCCGCAGGCTTGGCGGGTAGGTGTACTGCGACTGGATGCTGGGGGTGAGGAAGCAGCCGACCAGACTGCCGTTGATCGGCTTTGGCGGAAAGGCTGGCGGCACTGCCACTACCACGCTCCGCTTGCCGGCGCGGCCCAGGATGTCCCAGACGGTATCCTCGCGAACCAGCTCGGAGGTTGCCATGCTGAGCTTGTCGTAGGAGTGGTCGGCGCGATTGCGGAAGCCGTAGATGCCCAGCTCGCCAGGGTCCTTGCTGGTCAGCCCCGTCATCCAAGCCGGCACGGTAATGGCCGGGATGCTGCTTTCCAACGGGCCCCACAAGCCGCCGTCCATCAGGCGGCTCAGGTTCGGCAGTTCGGCCCGCAGCTGCTCGAAGACCAGCTCCGGCGGAGCGCAGTCCAGGCCGATCAGCAGGACTCGTCGACGTTCAGCCATTAGCGAGGCATGAGGAATGAGCAAGGTGGAATGAGTGCCCTCTCATGGCTCATTCCGAATGCCTCATCCCTTCGATGAGGACCGCCGACACCTCGGGACGAGTGTATTGCGTCGGCAGCGGCTCGCCGCGCTGCAGCATCTCGCGCACCTTTGTGCCCGACAGGATCAGGTGGTGCTCGCCATCGTGCGGGCAGGTCTTGTAGCTCGTCATCCCATCGCACTTGCGGCAATAGAAGGTGTGCTCGAAGAACAGGGGCGTGATGCCGAGCTCTTCTGGCCGCAGCTCGCGGAAGATGTGGTGGGCGTCGTAGGTGCCGTAATAGTTGCCGACTCCGGCGTGATCCCGACCGACGCTAAAGTGGCGGCAGCCATAGTTGCGCCGGCACAGCGCGTGGAAGATCGCCTCGCGCGGCCCAGCGTAGCGCATCGCGGCTGGGAACACCCCCAGTAGAGTCCGTTCGGCAGGGTAATAGTCCTTGAGCAACACCTGGTAGCTCTTCATCCGGACCTCGGCCGGGATGTCGTCCGACTTCGTGGCACCGACGAGCGGATGCAGGAAGAGCCCGTCCACCGTCTCCAGGGCGCATTTTTGGACGTACTCGTGAGCGCGGTGGATCGGATTGCGTGTCTGGAAGCCGACTACGGTCTGCCAGCCCCGCTCGGCGAAGGCTGTCCGCGTCTGGGCTGGCGTCAGCTTGTAGCTCTCGAAGCCGGTTGGGTTGGGAGCCTCGAGCATCCACACGTCACCGCCAAGCAGCACATCGCCTTGGGCGTACAGGCGGGCGACGCCGGGGTGGGCCGCGTCCTCGGTCCGGTAGACCGCGCGGGCCTCGGCCGCTTTGTCATACGCGAACCGCTCCGCCAGCTCGAGCAAGCCGACGACAACGCCACGCTCGTCCTCCAGGGCTACCTCCTGGCCATCGCGCAGCTCCAGAGCGGTCTGCTTGTCGACGGCCAGGGTAATCGGAATGCTCCAGGGAGCCCCATCCGCCAGCCGCATATCGGCCACCACCGCCCGGTAGTCGCGCTCCCCCAGGAAGCCGGTCAGTGGACTGAAGATCCCCGTCGCGAGACACTCCAGGTCCGAGGCGGCCACCGAGTCGAGGAGGAGCCGAGGGAGGCTGGTCGAACGCTCGAGCGCGGCCGCCCTACGCCCGCCGAAAAGCGCCTGGTCGACCAGGTTGGCAGCGGAACTCAACGGGCTAGGTGGACAGCTGGCACGAGGCATCCAGATGAGCGATTCGTTCCGCGCCCGACTGGAACCGACAGGCGCGCGAGAGGCCCTGCCGGGCCCTCCTGATGGTGCGGCTGGGAGAGGGCGCACAAGGGTATCAGACCTGTCATCTGGAAGCAAGCCGACGGAGGCCCGCGAGCGCCAGCATGATCGGCGCGCTGACTCCGCCGGATGCGACCACCGCGATGAGCGGGTCGGCCGGATAGCGAAAGCGCCAGACTAGGCCGTCGAGCGCCGCCGCCGCCCGCTGTCGGTGCAGCAGGCGCAACTCCAGCCGGGACGTCAGTAGACACCGCGCGCCACGGCAGCGCAGGCGGGCTACTGAAGCCCGATGGCCCGGTGCGCGCCGGGAAGTCGGATCGGCCAGGCGCCGAGACCAGGACGGGCGGAGCCGGCGGTGGAGGCACCCGGATACAGCCGGGGCCGTAGACCGAAGTCGGAGAAATAGTGTTCCAGACAGGAGTAGCCGAACGGATCGGCTAATCGGGCGAGTTGACAAGCTCACTGTGCGCGGCCTCTCCCCCGCTCTTCACGCTCTAGCCGGTCCACGAGATCTCCGCTCACCCAGAATCCCATCCGCCGTAGCCTCAGCACGAGTGGATGAGCCGCCTCGATAAGCCCGCGTTCTCTAGCCTCCCGCAGGAGTCCGATGGTCCCGGTGAACGGAACGCCGCGACGCTCTGCCTCATCACGAGCGCGTCTGTCGTCGACGAGAAGCAGGTCGCCATTCTCCTGTGCCATCAGAACGAGCGTCTCGGCTTCGCCTTGACCCAGGTTGGCCGTCAGCGCAGCGACCTCTGCCTTGTCCGTGACTGCTCGGACGCGGAGCCAGCCGGCGGCAAGAGCCGCGCGGATCGCGTCTCCGCCGACGACGTCTGTGCCTGTCCGCAAGATCACATCGGCGACTCCGTCCGGAACAACAACCTCCTCGAAGAGCTCGTCGAGGAGGTCGAGCCGGTCAATCCAGGAAAGGTGGATGAGCGGCCCTGCGTTAGAAACCGCCCTCACTAAGTGCTCGTCCGGCGCTTGGCGGCCGCGATCCCGCCGAGGTCTCGTTCATACTCGGTCTCGTCGTACCGGACGGCCGGGACCCCCATCTCGCCAAGGAGCAGCTCGAAGCTGGCGCGAGCCTCACCCGACAACTCGGCCGCCTTGCCAATCGAGATGACACCCTCGAGGAAGAGGTGCAGAGCCAGAGCGAGCTTGACCTGATCAGCCTGCGGGCGCGTGCCCAGGCGGGACTGCTTCAACAGGGTGACCAGGTCCTCGGGCACGTCGATCCTTCTCGTCTTCATGAAACAACCTCATCGCTTGAGTTTATGTCCGAGCTAGTACAGCGCGCCTAATCCGGCCTGCGCCCGCTAGCGCGAGCATGATCGGCGCGCTGGCTCCACCGGATGCGACCACCGCGATGAGCGGGTCGGCCGGATAGCGGAAGCGCCAGACGAGGCCGTCGAGCGCGGCTGCCGCCACCAGGAGCGTCACAGCCATCGCCGCCGGGATCAGGCCGGTTCGCCAGCGCGGAACGGCCAGAGCGGCGAGCGCCCCGAGGCCAAAGAGCAGCGTGATCGATCGCCGCCAGCGCCAGGGCTGAAACAGGCTGGTCAGGGCGTCCGCTCGTTCGTACGCCTGTCCCTCGGCCGGCAGCTCATCCTCTAATAGGGGCACGAGCCGAGCGTTCCACTTGCGGTCCCAGTTGCGGGTCGTTCGCTGCCGCCAATGGCCCAGTAGGCGCTCGTTTTTCCCCTGGAACAGCTCCCAGGCTGCCTCCGCTGTGCTCGCCAGATAGGAAGTAGGTCGCCGGCTGATCGCGTCCAGCGCCAATTCGAGCAGCAACGCGCTCGTTTGGGCTTGCGTGAGTCCCAACTCGTCACGCAGCCGCGCGGTGATCGTTCCGCCAGACGGCTCGCCCGTGCTCGCCTCTTGCTGGATGATCCGGCGAGCGGCGGCGCGGGTCGGGTCGGGGTCTGGCCGTCGCGGGTCGTCGTAGACGAATCCCCGGTCGTGGCGGATAGTCCGCCCGATCAAGGCCTGGCCAAGCGCGCCCTCGGCGCCGAGCGAGCCGTGCACGGCCCAGGTGCGGACTAGCCAGGGTGCTAGCACCACGAGCACTCCGCAGGCAATGAGCACGGCTCGGCGCAGGCCACGTCGCCAGCGTGGCATCGCCAGGAGCAGCGGCACGCCGACCGCGATCGGGATCGCTGCCTGTCCGATCGGTCGAGTCAGGGCGGCCAGCCCGGTCGCCGCGCCGGCCGAGAAGAGCCAGGTAAAGGAGTCTCGCTTTGCCCCCACCACCAGCACCAGGGCGGCCGCCGCCAGCAGCAGCGAAAACAGAGACTCGGCCATCAGATAGTGCTCATAGATGATGAGCGGCCCCGACAGCGCCACCGCCGTGCCCGCCAACAACCCCGCTAGCCGGCCGAACGTCGCTCGCCCTAGGGCGTACGTGGCTGCCGCGGCCAGGACCCCAAGCGCATGTTGGACCAGCGCCAGGCTGGCGAGGTTCCCGCCCAACGCCAAGACCGCTGAGACGAAGATCGAATACAGCGGCGTCCGGCGCAGCTCAGGATCGAACCCCAGCCCATGCGCCAGGTCGTAGGCCGGGCCCAGATAATCGTCACTGTCAGGCGTAACGAACGTGGGCGCTCCGGCCGCGGCGAACTGGAGCCGCATCCACAGCGCCAACCCGACCACGAGCGCGAGGAGACCGAGATCGAGCCGCCCCCATCCGAAAATGTTGGCCCTCGGTGGAGCTTTGCGACGGTTCTGGGCCTCACCCTGCTCCGCTTCCACCCGCGACGGTTCCTGCATCGGAGCGGATGCGACGGACAGCATGCTGGGCGGGACCTTAGCCAAGCTGTTCAGTAGGGGTCAACCTGGCCTCCGAGTCGTGACGAGCCGCCCGCCTCGTTCGCGCTGCTCCCGATCCCAGGTGACAAGCGGAACCGTGAGCCGATGCGCTGTAGCGACATACACTGCGTCGGCCCCGCGCAGCGTCAGGTCAGCGGCCAGGTGCGCCGCGGCCTCGGCGAGCAGACGATCGATCGGAAGAAGCCGCAAAGTGGACAATTGGAGCAAACGCGCTACGGCCCGATGCCCGTCGGCGGGAGCGCCCGTGCGCCGAGCAATGGCACCCGCCACTTCGGCAGGCAAGAGCGCTGGCCCGATGACCAGATTCCCACCCGCCATGTATTGCAATAGCCACTCCCGGCTGGCGACGTGATGGAGGTCCTGCGGGATGAAACGGCTTGCCCAGACGCTCGCATCGACGACGATCACAACTCACGCCGTTGCTCGCGCACCGCCTCGACGGCCGAGACGCCGGTGGGCCAGTGCTTACCGATTTCGGCTGCCAGTTGGTCCATGTCCGCCCAGACAGCGACCAACTTCTCCCTCTCGGTCGCCGACAGGACCTGCCGCTCAGGGACCAAGCGGGCCATGACCCGGCCGCGGTAGGTGATCTCGACGATCTCTCCTTGCTCGCGCACCTCCCGCAGGATCCGACTGGTATGCTGCTTCAGCTCCCGAACGCCGACGGAACGCATGCCTCCCCCAAGGTGGCTACAGATGTGTCCACATTATAGACCACCATCCGACTCAGGCTGCCGGCGTGTGGTACCATAGCGCGGCCCGCCGTGGGTGGGCAGGGGACGAATCCCGGCCATGTCTATCCTCGAGCAGAGCCCGCGCGCTGCCCTGCTCGCGCGGCCCGGCCGCGCAGACGCCACCAGCACGGGTCTCTCGATCATCATCCCGGCCTTCAACGAGGAGCGTGGCATCGGCCCCGTTGTCGAGCAGGTGCGTGGCTCGATGGAGGCGGCCGGCCAGGAATATGAGATCCTCGTCGTTGACGACGGGTCGGTGGACCGGACTGCCGAAGCCGCGCGTGAGAGTGAGGTTCGTGTCGTCCGTCACCGACATAATCGTGGCTACGGCGAGGCGCTCAAGACCGGGATCCGGCATGCTAGCTTCGAACGGATCGCGATCATCGACGCCGATGGGAGCTATCCGGCTCAAGAGATCCCGCGCCTGGCCAGTCTGCTCGACGAGGCCGAGATGGTCGTCGGTGCGAGGACCGGCTCGGGGGCCGCGATCCCGCTGCTCCGCCGCCCGGCCAAATGGCTCCTCACCAGGCTGGCGAGCTATTTGACCGGGATCAGGATCCCCGACTTGAACTCCGGGCTGCGGCTATTCAGACGCGCCCTGGCGATCGAGTTCTTCGATCTGCTGCCGTCCGGCTTCTCGTTCACCACAACGATAACCCTGGCCGCGCTCAACAGCGGCTACCTCGTCGAATACGTCCCGATCGACTACTACCAGCGGACCGGCCGTTCCAAAATTCGGCCGATTCAGGACACACTCAACTTCTTCCTGCTGGTGCTGCGGCTCACCCTCACCTTTCGCCCGCTCAAGATCTACCTGCCGCTGGGCGGGCTGTTCCTCCTGTTCGCCGTGCTGGTTCTGATCGTCGGCTGGTACGGCTTTGGCAAGCTTTTCGACAACACCGTGATGCTGCTGGTGATGCTCGCCATCCAGGCGGCGATGATCGGCATGCTGGCCGACGTCGTCAACGTCCGCCGAAACCGGCCACCCTAGGCGTTTCGCTTTCACGTTCAACGTTCAACGCTCCGGTCGCTGGTAGTTCTCGGGCGTCGCGCATCCCGGCTCGAGCGAGACGCAAACGTTGAACGTTGAATGCGGAACCTTGAATGATCGTCATGACCGCGCCCAGCCCGAGCACCGCGAAGAGCGGGTCGACCGGGAAGCGGTAACGCGAGACGTTGCCGACGAGCGCGGCGCTGATGAACAAGAGCGTGAACGCGGCCAGGCCGACGAGGGCGGCTGGTCGCCAGGCTGGACGCGCCAGCGAGAGTCCGAGGCCCACCACTGAGAGGAGGGGAAGCGCCGCACCCAGGTAGCTGGGCTGGTAGAGGCTCACGAGCGCCGCTGACGTCGGCGCCGCGCGCTCTTCGGCCGAGCTAGCTGGGACCAGCAGGTCGCGCGACTCGTCGTCCTCCCAGCGCTGGCGGGCGACGTCGGCCGCGTTGCGGTAGGCGCCAAACCGCTCGACCGACCCGAGCGAGAGGCGCACGAAGCGCTGCAGCGTGCCCTGGACGTAGTAGCCGGGACGCCGCAGGATCGCCTCGATCGCCAGGTCGCGCATCAAACGGTCCGTCTCAGCAGCGCTCAGGCCAAGCTCCCGCCGTAGGCGCGTGTGGATCGCTTTGCCAGACGAGCCCCGCTCGGCCGCCTCCTGGAGGACTTGACGCGCGTACAGACGTCGGACGTCGGGGTCGCCGTCGTCGAGGGCCGGCACGTAGTAGCTGAACGCCCCCCGGTCATGGCGAGCCGTGCGCCCAACCAGCGTTTGGCCCAGGCTGCCGACGGTCGCGCTGTCGTGCTCGCTCACCGACCACAGAACCCAAGGCAAGACCGATAGCCCAAACGCCCCAATCGCCACCGCCGAGTACCCCAGGCTCGGCCGCAGCCTCCGCTCGACGAGCACAACCGCAAGTGGGACCAGCGGGACCAATGCCTGGGCGACAGGCCGGGTCAGCGCAGCCGCCCCAAGCAGTAGACCGGCCAACGCGTACAGCGGGACGCTGCCAGTACGAAGCGCGGAGACCAGCGCCGTGAGCGCGGCCACAACCAGCGGCACGAACAGGGCCTCGGTCAAGATGGTGTGCTCGGAGAGCACCAGCGCGCCGTTGATCCCGGTCAGGAGCCCGGCGGTCAGGCCGACCGGCCAGCCGAACGTCCACCGTCCGAGCCCGAACGTCAGGATCGCCGTCAGCACGCCCAGGCCGTGCTGGGCAAACAACAGCGAACGCAGATCCTGGCCCAGCACGCTCATGACGAGCGCTACGAAGCCAGGATAGCCTGGCGTCCGCTTGAGTGACAGGTCCAGCCCGAGGCCGCGCGCCAGGTCTACGGCCGGACCAAGGTAGCTTTCGCTGTCGCCAGTCACGAAGATGGGCGCCCGCAACAGAAACGCCGCCCGCAGAGTCGCGGCCACCAGCCCCACCAGCACGGCTCCGAGCACGTCCGGGTGCCGCTTGAGCCAGAGAATCGGCGGACTGC
>Ga0137368_10004867_pt1 | contig 14246 bp, 14 predicted proteins | sample SagtaG_13_FD_104917 | JGI IMG/M metagenome (GOLD analysis project Ga0137368, IMG submission 104917) | Vadose zone soil microbial communities from Sagehorn Ranch, Mendocino, California, USA - Sage1_L_100_16 metaG | ecosystem: Environmental > Terrestrial > Soil > Vadose zone | place: USA...
CGGGTCGGCATGCGGCATTCCGTAAACGTCGTGGCAGGTCTGGAGATCGTTTGGGTTCCCCACCAGGTAGGAAGTCGCCGGTACCTCTGACGGCGCGTAGAAGGCGGTGACCAGTTTGAAGCCATTCTGCCGATCCAGCACGGTCTGCGGGAAGGAGGTGATGTCGGCGTGAACGGGGGCCGTGAAGCTGTTGAGAATCGGCCCGTCCACCACCACGCCCTTGGCGCGCCAGGTGGCGATTAGGTTGGTAATCGTCGGATTGACGTGCTCGGCAGGAATGATGAAGGGACCACCCCGGTAGGGTTTGCCGTTCACGGTGAAATCGACGCCTTCGATGGTAACCGCCGGGTTTTTATCCGTGATCTTGTTCGGGTTGATGGACCACGCCACCGGAATCTGGTTACTGATCACCAGACTGTAGAGCAAGCCATACGGCTTGAGGCCATTCGCCGCCGTTTGCGGCATCTTGCCCATGTCGATGATATAGGAGCCGGCCGAAAACGTCGTATTGGTGGCAGCCAGCAACCGGGTGGTGGCTGCCAGCAAACACACCGCCGCCAAAATGAGAACGGAATATTTCCTGGCAACACGATTAACCGGACGTTGTGAATAGGTCATACATAAGTCTCCCGACGTACAGCACCTGGAATCGCAACGGAGCGGAGATTGGCGTGTGACCGGATTGCCAGGAGCACGGATACCCGCCGTCCGCGGTCGCGGTGTCGAGGGATCTCACTGGCGGCTCACCAATCTTATTTACTGTCGAGCGACACAAAAGCAGCCGATGGGCCATTTGCCTTCTGGAGGCTCACTTCCGCAGCTTGGACCGGCCCGGAAAGGGGCGTTTTCTCAGGCGGTAATAACCCGTAAGTATTTGCCCGTGCTCGATGTTAGAAGATGGCGGCCGGCAAAGATCGGAATTGTCGATCGGGTCGCAAATGAACTTGCCAGCGTCGAATTCTGAATTGACTGGTTTTGTGACATGTTTGTCCTGATTCGGTACTGGCGGAGGCCATGCACGAGTCCACAAAACCGGGCTCGACGCGCTGCCGGACGCTGCTAAGCTGTGGGCCTTATGCCAACCCATGCTCCCGGAGCGCCCCAAAAGGTAAACCTGCGCCGACCCGACGTGATGGAGGCGGTGCAGGCCCAAGTGGTCGCGCATTATCGCAGCGAACTGGTCGATCGCATCCGCGCGCACGGCGGGATTCTTTCGGCGGACGGACGATTGACGATCAAACTGGCGAAGGAGTTCGGTTTTTGTTACGGGGTCGAGCGGGCGATCGATCTGGCGTACGCCGCGCGCAAGGTTTTCCCGCCGCCCAAGGTGATCTACCTGCTCGGCGAGATCATTCACAATCCGGAGGTCAACGATCAGATCCGCAACATGGGCATTCAGACCATCTCGCCCCGCCCGACGGACGAGGAAATTGGGCGGCTGAGCAGCGACGACGTGGTGATCATCCCGGCGTTTGGAACGGAAGTCAGCACGCGAAAAAAGCTCGAGGAAAAGGGCTGCATTAACATGGTGGACACCACGTGTGGCGACGTGATGAGCGTCTGGAAGCGAGTCCGCCAATACTCCACGGAGTCGGTCACGAGCATCATCCATGGCAAGGCCAAGCACGAGGAGACCAAGGCGACCACGTCGCAGGCCACCGCCTATGGGTCGGGCCACTATCTGGTGGTCTTCAACCTGGCGGAAACCGACTACGTCTGTCGCTATATCCTCCAGGGCGGAGACCAGGCGGAGTTTTTGGAGAAGTTCAAAGGCGCATTCTCGCCGGGCTTTGATCCGGACGTCCACTTGCAGGCCGTTGGAGTGGCCAACCAGACGACGATGCTTCGGGGCGAAACCGAGGAAGTGCAACGCCGTTTCAAGGCGGCGATGGAGCAGAAGTACGGGCCGGAGAACCTGGCCCGACATTTCCGGTTTTTCGACACGATTTGCGGCGCAACGCAGGACCGACAGGATGCGCTCGAAAAGATGCTCAAGGAACCCATCGACCTCCTCCTGGTGGTCGGCGGCTATAATTCGTCAAACACCACGCACCTGGCCGAGATGGGTGAGAAGGTGCTGCCCACCTACTTTATCAAGAACGCGGCGAAGATGGTTTCGGACAGACTCATCCTCCACTACGACCAACACATCGGGAAGGAAGTGGAGACGCGGGAGTGGCTGCCGGCGGGAAAGGTCACGGTGGGTATCACGGCGGGGGCGTCGTGCCCGAACAATCTGATTGAGGATGCGATCCGCCGGCTGTTCGAGCTGAAGGGCGTGTCCGTGCAGGAGCTGCTCGCGAGTTAGTGGGAAGGCAATGACTCGCGGGTTCGGCGCTCCGTGTTCCGCATTCCGGATTTGAACCATGCCCCGGACCCGACAGGAGTTGGAGCAATGGGAGCGTCAGTTTCTGGCGCCCTACGGCCAGCTCAGTGCCGAGACGCGGGGCCGGCGGTTTCCCGAACCGCCGCCGGACTGGCGCACCCACTACCAACGCGATCGCGATCGGGTGATCCACTCGCGTGCCTTCCGCCGGCTGGAATATAAGACGCAAGTCTTTCTGAACGGCAGCGGCGACCACCTGCGCACCCGGCTGACGCACACGATGGAAGTCGCCGCGATTTCACGAAACATCGCCCGGGCGCTAAAGTTGAATGAAGACCTTGCCGAGACCATCGCCCTCGCGCACGACCTCGGTCACTCGCCCTTCGGACACAAAGGGGAAATGGCGCTGGACAAGCTGATGAAGGACCAGGGCGGCTTCGAACACAATCGCCAGAGCCTGCGGATTGTTGAGGAACTCGAGCAAAAGTATCCCGCCTTTCCGGGACTGAACCTCGCCTGGGAGACTCGCGAAGGGCTGGCCAAGCACTCCACCAGCTACGACCACCCGGAGGCGCGCAAGGGTTTCGAATCCAGGTCGGCCTCGCTCGAAGCACAGGTGGCCAACCTCGCCGACGAAATCACCTACTATAGTCACGACCTGGACGACGGGCTCGATTCCGGACTCCTCTCGGAAAGCGAATTGAGTCGCAAAGTCCGCATCTGGCGCGACGCCGCACGCAAGGTGAGGAAAGGATATGGCGAGCTGCCGGATGAATGCCGGCGCTACTTCATCATTCGCTGCATCATTGATGAACAGGTGCGCGACGTTGTCGGGACCACGGAGCGTCGGATTCTGGCGGCTGGCGTCAAGAGCGCCAACGAGGTGCGCACCCAGCCGCATCCCCTGGTCCAATACAGTTCAAAGCGGCGCGCCTTAAATCTGGAACTGCGGGACTACCTCTACGACAACCTTTATTACAATCCGGTGGTCCACGAACCCAACCAACGCGCCGTGCGCATGATGGAACAACTCTTTCATTACTATCTGGAACACCCGCAGGAAATCGGCCAGCAGGCCCGCAAGCGTGCCAAGAAAGTGGGCTTGCACCGCGCGGTGTGCGATTACATCGCGGGGATGACGGACCGCTACGTCATCCAGGAACACAACCGGTTGTTCGGCCTGAGGTTGTGACACTCTGTCTAAAACGCGCTCTGAGACGTGATCGAACCTCGCCCAGACGCGCCGGGCGCCGGGCGAGGCTCGAGTTGTCGAGTTTCATCGGCAGCGGTGTCCGCGGTGAGACGGGCGGGAGCGCCGCTGCCGGAACCTTCCCCCGGCGATTACTGATGCGTTACCGAGAGGCGATAGATGACCACCTCGCCGTAGGCAGAAGCCGCGTCACCTTTGCTCGTGTTGGACTGCGTGTAGCAGCCGGCTTTAAAGTAGCAGCCGGAAGTGCTCACGTTGTAGGTATAAATGTACTGGCCATTGTAAGAGCATTCGATGCCTCCGTTTCGGGCCACAAACTTTGTGGTGAAAACGTCTCCCAATCGGTAGTTCGCGGTTAGTACCGGACCGGTCGTGCCATTCAAGTCGATGAACAGTTTTGTTCCTTCCAACCGGAACACGATCACATCATCGGCCGCGTCATGAATCTGGCCGACCACCACGTGCGGTTTAACGACCGGGAGGTGGGTGACGGCCTGACTGATTTCCATTGTGTGGGTCCCGGAGGTGGTGGACCAACTGGCTTTGGTGCTTCCATTACTGTTCATCTCCCGCAACTCCGAGCGCGGATAGCCCGAACCGCTCGTCGTCGCGCCCCCACAGTGCGCCTTGAAGACCACGCCGTTGCCCGAGTCGTTGACGTGGAAATACTGCGCGTCTTGAAAACCGTTCAATTCCGGCTGAGTGATTTCATCCGGACTTCCGGCGTGGGCCGTGTCAACCGGCAACGTGAGTTTCCAATTGGTAAGATTCAACACTCCGGAAGGCAGAATTCCAACCACCGGAGGTGGCGGCGTCACAAGGATGATCTGAGAAGTGCCATAGATTTCCACTTCGGCGATGCTGGTCCTCAGGCTCGACGAAGTGCCGTGGCCGAGAATGCGCACATATTTCCCCACCGCATCGCTCACATCGTAGGATTCGAGCGCCAAGGTACTCCCACTGCTGGCGCCGCTGAATACGGTGGCCCAATTCGCCGCGTCGTCGCTCGTTTGAATGTCGAACCGGGTGACCCGCTGGACGCCCTTATACCAGGCGATCTTCGCGGAAGTAACGGTGACACGCGAACCGAGATTAAAGCTAATCCACTGCCCATCTCCCAGCGCCGACCAGCGCGTGGCCAGGTTCTTATCCAGGGCGTTGGCAGGAACGTTCGCGCCGTCAAAGGAACTCGCCGTCACGGATTGAACGGGCAGCAAGGTGCCGCTCGGAGGGGGCGGGGTCGCACTGTCGGCGGTCGAGTAAAGCTCCACCTCCGTGATGCTGTTCCACAGGCTCAACGAATTGCCATGCCCGACGATGCGCACATATTGGCCCACCGAATCGTTGACATTGTAGGATTCGAGACTGAGCGTCGTTCCACTGCTGGCCCCGCTGAACACGGTGGTCCAGTTGGCCGCATCGACGCTCGTTTGAACGTCAAACCGGGAGGTCCGCTGATTGCCCTGGTACCAGGCGATCTTTGCGGAAGCGATCGTAAGACGCGAACCGAGATTAAAGAGAATCCACTGCCCGTCCCCCTGCGCTGACCAGCGGGTTGCCAGAGAACCGTCCAACGTGTTCGCCGGGACGTTCCCATCATCGGCACTGGCCGTCACCGATACGACCGGCAGCCGGATGGCCTCGCCGACGAGCACACTGCCACACCACATTACTATTAGCGCGGACAATGTACCGATCAGTCTGTTTCGGTCGCTCTTGCAGGACCGCTGGCCGACTCGATTCCCTTTTCGCACGAAACGTTCTTTTGTTATCATGCCGCCATCCTAAAGACCGGCGGCAGCCGGCACTATCGGGCGGCGTCCGAATCTCGTGTCGGACTCTCGCCAGCGCTCCGTGTCAGTGTTTGGACTACAATCAGACCGGCCGAACGATGACCGAGCCCGGAACAATGTCCGCCTCGCTCGAGCAACGCTTTAACGCCTTGCGTTTCGGCGAGGAACAAACTGACTCGATTGCTACAGATTTGGGAAGGGGACTGACGGGAGTCTGAAGCTGCGATAGAAACGTTGTCCGGAACTGACTGCCTGGGAATCAAGATACTCAACTGTGCCTGCAGGAAAGTAGTTCGTGGTGACCGAAACCCACTCGACCAGGTCCGAGGACACTTGGAGAATGAGGGGGACGCCGGGCTCGGTCGAGAGATTGAGACGCACAGTTCCATCGGACGCTCTCACAATGTTGTTGAACTGCGGCGGACGGGTCGCATCAAGATCGTAACCACGTACCGCGGCGACGCCCGCGCACAGGCTGCCATCAACCTGAGCGAAGCCGCCGCCGATGAGCAATTTGCCGTCGCCGAAAAACGCCGCTGAAGCCACGTAATCGAAAGCCACATTCCCGTCTGACCCGGCCAAATTGAGCGCAACGAAAGCACAGATTCGAAATTACGGGCAAGGACTCTAGGTACGCCATTTTATATATACAAACTCGTTGGCACGGGGGGCGGCGAGGAATCGGCGCATTCGCATGTTTACCCACCCGTTGCGCCGGCGGTCCGCGGATCCCTCGCCCGGCTCAACCCCAACGGGATGGCGGCAAAATGCCTCGCCCTACAGCGATCCTGCAATCCGGGATAGTCATTTCGCGCCACCTGGCTACACTCCCGTTCTAGTCAATGGACGACGCGGCATTGCAAAAGGCAGCCTCGGCCCTGGGGTTGACGAAGTATCGGCGGCACATTTTTTTGTGCGCCGATCAAACGGAGCCGAAATGCTGCGCGCGGGAGGCCGGAATCGAGGCTTGGGAATTCCTGAAGCGACGCTTGAAGGAACTGGGCTTGACCGGTCCTGAAAAGCTCGTGCAGCGGAGCAAGGTCAATTGTCTGCGCGTCTGCACGAACGGCCCCATCGCGGTGGTCTATCCCGAAGGCGTCTGGTATCACTCGTGCGGGCCCGCTGTCCTCGAACGAATTATCCAGGAACATCTGGTCCGGGGTCAGGTTGTGAGCGAATACGCTTTTGCCGTGAACATGGGCGGCGGGCCGTAGCCCGAAGAAATTCAACGTTCGAAGCTGCTACAATTCGAGTATGCTTTCGACCAACCAGCTCTACTCGCTGGTGGCGGATTTGATTCTGCTGGTTCACTTCGCCTTTGTGCTGTTCGTGATGGTCGGTTTCGTTCTGATCTGGGTCGGTTACTTTTGCCGCTGGGCATTCGTGCGCCATCTCTGGTTTCGCCTCGCGCATTTGGCAGCGATGGGATTGGTGCTGGCGGAATCGCTGGCGGGGTTCATATGCCCGTTGACGACCTGGGAGAATGGACTGCGAAAAAAGGCGGGAGCCGAAGGAGCTTACTCGGAGTCTTTCATCCGACACTGGCTGGGACGGTTCCTGTTTTACGACTTGAGCGAGCAGACGTTCACGATCCTTTACGCGGCCTTCTTCCTCTTCGTAGCGCTGACGTTTTGGATCGTCAGGCCGCGGCGGCGGCGTCAATTCAAAGCTCAAAGTTCAATGCTCAAATGAAGCTGAAACCGTGTTTGTGCTTACCGTAGCGCAGACTGGCAGTTCTGTGGTGTCGCAGGTTGGCAACCTGCGGCCGGTCAGTCTTGCCGACTGCCAGTCGGCGAAACAGCAGATTATCAATCTGCGCTACGCCAAATCGTTGCCACCAGGCTCCCATGTTGGCCGGTTGGAGCGCTGGATCAAGACCTTGAACTTCGTTCCGAGATGTTCGGGATGGGTCAGCGTTTGAAATTGCCGGACGAGCTGCGATGTCCAGGGGCCGGACGTTGCCTGCGCCTGCCACACGGCCTCGACGACGGAGGTCAGAAACCGGGCTTGAGTCAACAGCCCTTCACTCTTCAGGCCCGCCGATTCCCCGGCTCGCTGGATGGCTGTGAAGTTGACATGTGCCGTCAGATCCTGCTCGCCCACCCTGCCAAGGAGATCGTCGCTCGGCCGATGCCGATAGTAGGCGCGCAAGGTCCCGCCGGCGCGTTCCGGCAGGAGGAATTCGTCGGCCGCCAGACCGTAGTCGAACGCGAGCAAGCGCCCGTCCCCGAGCGCGAGCGAGGCCTGCGTCCACCACTCGACCGCCGCAGGACAAACTTCGGTCGTGAAGCCGTCCGGAAGCACCGCCTCCAGTTCGGCGGACAACCTGGGATAGTGGGACGGCGCCAGGACCGGTTGTCGAAGCATCCGCCAGACGAACTGGTCGCCTTGGGCGGCGACTCCCCATTCGAACCAGGATTTTTTACGAGCGTTCCAACGCAGCCGGTGCACGGGCATGGCATCCAGCAATTCGTTGGCGAAAATCACACCGTGAATTCTCGCCTCCGGCAGATCGCGCCAGGACTTGAACCAACGAACCTTGCCGGCAAACGGCTCAAGCTTCCGCGTCTGAGACTGCCGCCGCCGTGGTGAAGGCTCTAAAATCCAGTACTCCAACTTCTCGAAGAGATCCCCGCGTTTCGAAGACAACCAACCGAGAATGTCCGACGCCAATTGACCCTCATGCGCACCGGCTTCGAGCACCTGGCCCCCGGCCGGTTGAACGTCGGCGAGCCAGTGGGCGAATTGAGATGCTAGAAGTTCGCCGAATAAACTCCCGACGGCGACGCTGGTGTAAAAGTGGCCACGCTTGCCTACCGTGTTCGTTAATCGGTCATAAAATCCAAATTCTGGACAGTAGAGCGCCAGTTCCATGAAGCGCGCGAAGGAAATCACTCCACACCCGTCGAGCTCGCGCCGCATGATCTCGAGCAGCTCTTTCACCGTGGCAGTAACATTGCTTGCAGTGGCCAGTCGGATGAGTTAAAAAAGCGATCAGTTGAACAGTTCAACACGCGTTTATGGCCAAGATCGATGCCTTTTTCAACTTGATGTTCGAGCAGAAAGCGTCAGACCTGCACCTCTCCTCCGGCAATTCGCCCATGCTCCGCATCAACGGCGAACTCCACCGCGTGGATTACCCGCCGCTCGACAGCGATACGCTGAAAGCGATGCTCTACGAAATCGCCCCGGACTACAAAATCAAACAATACGAGGAAACGGGCGACGTGGATTTCGGGTACGAGATTCCCAATGTCTCCCGGTTCCGCGCTAATTTCTTCAATCAGAAATATGGTTGCGCCGCGGTTTTCCGCCAGATTCCCTCCAAGGTTCTCTCGTTCGAGGATTTTGAAAAATTCGACGCGCCGCTGCCGGCGGTCTTAAAGAAGTTCTCCATGCTGCACAAAGGGCTGGTGGTCGTGACCGGACCGACCGGCTCCGGCAAATCCACGACGCTGGCCGCGATGGTCGATTACTCGAACAAGAACCGCCGCGATCACATCATCACCGTCGAAGACCCGATCGAGTTCGTGCATGAAAGCAAGAACTGCCTGGTCAACCATCGGGAAGTCGGCGTCCATACCAAGTCGTTCGCCGCCGCCTTGCGCGGGGCGCTGCGGGAAGACCCGGACGTCATCCTCATCGGCGAATTGCGCGACCTCGAAACCATCGAGCTGGCCCTGACGGCTGCGAGCACCGGCCACCTGGTCTTCGGCACGCTGCACACCCAAAGCGCCGCCAAAACAGTGGACCGTATCATCGACGTGTTCCCGGCCGAGCAGCAGAACAAGATTCGGGCGACCCTGTCCGAATCACTCAAGGGCGTCGTCGCGCAAAACCTGTTCAAGCGGATCGATAAGAAGGGCCGTGTTGCCGCGATGGAGATTCTTGTTTTCACGACGGCCATCGCCAACCTGGTGCGGGAAGGCAAGACGCACCAGATCCCGGGCATGATCCAGGTCGGCAAGAAACTGGGCAATCAACCCCTCGACGACTCCATCATGGAGCACCTGCGCATGAAGCGGATCTCACCCGAAGAGGCGTACGACAAAGCCCTCGATAAAAAGAAATTCCGTCAGTTCCTCTCGACCCCGCCGGACGACGACGATGTTTAACCGAAAGGATTGACTATGCGCCGCCACGAACTGGATTACATACTGGGCCGGATGCTCGACTACCACGAGGAAGTATCCGACCTCAATTTTACGGTGGACAAGCCACCCCAGGTCGAGTCATTCGGCCAGCTTGTGCCCATCGATCTCGATCCCCCCGTCGAGCGACTCACGCCGTTTCAGACGGAAATGATCGCCCTGAACCTCATTGGCAGCAGCCGGCGGTTGACGGAGGATTTGCTGCGCACCGGGTCGTGCGATTCCTCGTACACCCTCGCCAACAAGGCGCGTTTCCGCGTGAATATTTTCGGGCAACGCGGCAATCTTTCGATCGTTCTCCGCAAACTGAACACCCGTGTGCCGACCCTCGACGACTTGCGGATGCCCGATATCTTCCATCAGGTGGCCAAGGAGAAGACCGGGCTGGTTCTCGTCACCGGCGCCACCGGCTCGGGCAAGACGACCACGCTCGCCGCCCTGCTGAATGAGATCAATGAGTCCAAATCGGTCCACATCATCACGTTGGAGGACCCGGTCGAATACGTGCATCCGCAAAAGAAAGCAACCTTCAATCAGCGCGAGCTGGGCGTTGATTTCAACACCTTCTCCGGCGGATTGCGCTCGGCGCTCCGTCAGGCTCCCAAGGTGATCCTGGTGGGCGAAATGCGCGACCGCGAGACCGTCGAGATCGGACTCTCGGCTGCGGAGACCGGGCACCTGGTGATGGCCACACTGCACACCATCGATGCCGGCCAGACGATCAACCGTATCGTGGGCATGTTTGACGTTGAAGAGCAAGACCAGGTGCGGGTGCGCCTGGCCGACACGCTGCGCTGGGTCATCAGCCAGCGGCTGGTGCCGAAAATCGGTGGCGGGCGAACCGCCCTGCTGGAAATCATGGGAAATAACCTGCGCACCAAGGAAAGCATCCAACTGGGCGAAAGCGAGGGAAAGACGTTCTATGAGATCATCGAGGCCAGTTACACCTTTGGATGGCGCACCTTCGACCACGCGGCGCTCGAGGCCTACGATCAGGGACTCGTTGGCGAGGAGACAGCTGTGCTTTACTGCACGAAACGCGGGGTAGTCACGCGCGGCATCGACAACATCAAGAAGAAGCGCGGCGATTCCACCACGGACGTTGCCAGCCTGCGGATGAAATCAATCGAGGAAGGCAAGAAAGCCGGGGCACCGCCCCTGCCGGTGACCCTCAAACTCAAATAGGCTATGTCGAACGAATTTGATTTCATCGGGCCAAACGACAAGCCGGCGCTCCTGGCCCTGAGTACACCGGAATGGTTGGATGCGGGCAAAAACGTGCTCACCGAGATCGGTTACAAAGTGCACGCGGCCAGCAATCACGACGACTTCATTAACCGGTTCAGCCGACTCCAGTACCAGGTGGTTATCCTGGAAGAGCTGTTCGCCTCAAATGCCCCGGAGGAAAATGTCACGCTTCAGCACATTCAGCAGATGCCGATGACCCAACGGCGTCACACCGCCTTTGTCCTGCTGGGGAGCGGTTTCTCAACCCTGAACGCGATGCAAGCTTTTCACTACAGCGTTCACACGGTCGTCAACCGGGAGGAACTGGCACTGCTGGGTGCCAATATTCTGGGTCCAATTGTGCAGCGCGTGGTCGCCGACAACGACCTGTTCCTGCATGTCTTTCGCGACACCCAGTTCAAGATGGCTCAAGGCGCCACTTGAGCGCCGCGACCGAACCATCGGGGCGCAACGGCCGGGCGCAGGGTTTACCTGCTTTGAAACTCCCTTCCCGCAGCCGGGATCCCCTACCGAGTAATGCCCCGACTCGACCAAGCGCTTGTCGAACGCGGCCTGTGCGAGAGCCGCGAAAGGGCCAAGCGGGCGATCCTGGCTGGCCAGGTCAAAGTCAACGAACAGCCGGCGCGCAAACCGAGCGATCTCGTCGAGTCGAACGACCGCCTGGTTTTGACGGCGCCGGAAAGGTATGTCAGCCGCGGCGGGTACAAACTCGATCACGCGCTGAGACATTTTCAGTTGACGGCCGAAGGGTTGACGGCGATTGATCTGGGCGCTTCCACGGGGGGGTTCACGGACTGCCTGCTGCAATACGGCGCGGCGCGGGTTTACGCTGTGGATGTGGGATACGGGCAACTCGCCTGGTCGTTGCGCCGTCACCCGCGTGTTTCGGTGATGGAGCGGACCAACGCTCGCGGGCTGACTCGGGCGAGCTTTCCGGACGGATTCTCTCTGGTGGACCTGGTTGTCATTGACTGCTCGTTCATTTCCTTGAGAAAGATACTTCCGCCGGCGGCCGGCCTGCTGCGTGAAGGCGGTCAGATTGTTGCCTTGGTGAAACCTCAATTCGAGGCTAGCAAAGCGGAGGCGGATCGGGGCGAGGGAGTTATTGTCGATCCGCAGATTCACCAGCGGGTGCTACGTGAACTGCAGGAATTCTTGGACGGGACGATCGCCTTGCGCTGGCGCGGCGTGACCGAGTCACCGCTCCTGGGCCCGGCCGGCAACAAGGAATTCCTGGTGTTGCTTGAAAAAACTGGCTGAAACTATTAAACGCGTTGGCTTGATCGCCAACCCCGAAAAGGTCAACTGCCGCGAGGCGGTTCGACACGCCGCGCGGTTGATCGCCGACGCCGGACGCGCCGTCTTCAGCGACAAGGCTTCGGCCGACCTGGCCGGACTGAAATCACCGGAGAACCAGGACGCGGACCGGCTGACATATCAGGTCGATCTGTTGATCGTGTTCGGAGGCGACGGCACCATGCTGCGGGTCGCGCGAGACGTCGCCGGATCCAACACTCCCGTGCTGGGGATCAACGTCGGCGGCCTCGGCTTTCTCACGGCCGCGTCGTCGCAGGATCTTGCGCCCGCGCTCGAGGACGTCTGGAGTGGCCGGTTTGTCGTGGAGCCGCGTTCGCTGATCGAGGCCACCGGGGAAAGCCAGGGAAAAGCGGTCCATCAGATTGCCCTCAACGATTTTGTTATCAGCCGCGGCACGGTTCCCCGTTTGATCGAGCTGGAGGTCAGCGTTGACGATGCCGTGCTCACCCGCTACCGCGGGGACGGTTTGATTCTCAGCTCGCCGACCGGTTCAACGGCCTATTCGCTGGCCGCCGGTGGCGCCATCGTCTGTCCCAGCGCGGAGGTCTTTGCGCTGACCCCCATCTGTCCGCATACCCTTTCCAACCGGTCGGTCATCGTGAGTCTGAATTCCGCGGTGGAAGTCAAGATCTTGAGCCCGCGCGTGGAAGCGGTGTTGTCCGCCGACGGCCAGGTGCAGGTACACCTCGGCGGAGGCGACAGGGTCAGCGTCCGCCGGAGCCAGCGGACGGTGAAACTGGTCCGGCTGATCGGTGGTTCGTTTTTCGAAACGCTCCGCCAAAAACTGCACTGGAGCGGTTCGGCCACATCCCCTGTTTGAGCCTGGCCGGAAAAAAGACAAGCATAGTCCGACCACCGAGAATAGAACCGACGAAAATGGTCCGCCTAAAGGACATCGCTGAAAAGGCCGGGGTTTCCGTTATGACCGTGTCGAAGGTGATGCGGGACGCACCCGACATCTCCACCGCGACCAAGGCGCGCATCCGAGCCCTGGCACAACAAATGGGTTACGTTCCAGATTCGTTGGCCCAGGGATTGCGCACCCGCACCACGAAGCTTTTCGGCCTGGTCATTTCGGCCATGACCAACCCGATCTTTGCGCGCGTCGTCATGGCCATCGAAGAACGGGCGTACGAGCTGGGCTACGATGTGATCCTCAGTCACACGCTGAACCTGCCTGAACGCGAGGACGCTGCCATTCGCCGTCTCATTTCACGGCGTGTGGACGGACTGTTCGTGTCTCCGGTCTATCGCCTGGGGCCAACTGCTGTGATCTACCAGGAGCTGGAACGGTGTCGCGTTCCAACAGTGATTCTGGGCCATCGCGCCCCGTTTTGCAGCCAGTTTGTGAGTGTCGAAACCGACGACACCCAGGCCAGCTTTGTGGCGACGCGGCATCTGCTCGACCTCGGCCATAGCCGCATTGCCTTTCTGGCTGGACCGCAAGTCTCCCCCTGGGCGCAGGAGCGGTTCGAGGGATATCGTCGCGCCCTGCGGGATGCCGGCGTTGAAATGGATGACCGGCTTATTTTCAATGCCGGCAGCACGATCGAAGAAGGCGAAAAGGCCGCCCTGCAATTGCTCAATGAATCGGTGAATGCCACGGCCGTCCAGGCCGTTAACGATCTGGTCGCCATCGGCGCGGTGACCATCTTTTTGAACCAGGGAATCCGGATCCCGAAAGATTTGTCGGTGGTTGGCTTCGGCAATATCCTCACCAGCGAGTACTTTCGCGTCCCGTTGACGACCATTCGTCAACCCAAGTACCGAATGGGTGTAGCGGCGATCAATGCCATGCTCAAGCTTCTGCACGGCGAACGGCCGGAGCCGACCCGCTTGCCCGCGGAGATCATTGTTCGTTCCAGTACGGCGGCGCCTTCGACCGCGCACCGTGCCCACAAATCCCCGGTCGAGAAATCAGAAACTCATGCCCTATGAAAAACACCATAACCATAGTCGTCGTGCTCGCCATCCTCGGCGGTGCCGCCTGGCTGGTGAAAGACCGCATTCAGTCCCGGATCGATCCGAAGATCATCCAGTTTCATCAGGACTGCGATCGACTCATTCAGGGACTTCAGCAGTACAAGGAGTTCTTCAAGCGCTACCCCACTGGGACCACGGCCGAAATCTCCAAAGCCTTGTCCGGCCAGGCAGAGGAAAAGGTCGTCATCCTGGCAACCAAAAGCAGCAACAAGAACGAC
>Ga0137368_10004873_pt1 | contig 14235 bp, 15 predicted proteins | sample SagtaG_13_FD_104917 | JGI IMG/M metagenome (GOLD analysis project Ga0137368, IMG submission 104917) | Vadose zone soil microbial communities from Sagehorn Ranch, Mendocino, California, USA - Sage1_L_100_16 metaG | ecosystem: Environmental > Terrestrial > Soil > Vadose zone | place: USA...
ATAAGCAGTGTGATAAAAATGTCGCAGTAAAAAGCTGACGAAGTGATATGGTGTTAAGGGAGCGCAAACAGGGATACGACAGTTTTTATATTGCCCCAGCGTTAGATGTGATTTGGGATGCCTCAATTCCTCATAAACGCCTTCACGAGAATCGAAGTCAAATCGCAATGGAAATGGCACAATGTTCTTCCAGATTACTTCGGCATAAACCAATTCTTCAATGTACAAATCTGGCTCGTTCTGAAAACCTTCAAGGTAAGGTGAGGGGAAAAAAGCCAAACGATGCGTCTCGACCAAATCATTTTTGACGCGGTACGACATCTGAATCAAAGCGCCATCAAGCATCAGTAAATTGTATGCTTCAGTGCGTAATAATTCGTTGTAAATCACTTTATACGGTAGGTTCCGTAAGACGGTGCTGCCAATACTTTTTTCACTTATATCAATTTCAAATATATCATCGCCGACTTAGCGTATAGCGGGGAAGTTTTGTTTGTCGCATAATCCTAGCCCAATTATATCGGCCGTGAGCAGTTTGATTTGATTGAATATTTCCGTTGCAGCACTCATCAGCCTCGCTCCTTTTTTCAGCCTCGATTCTTTTTAAGGAAGTTTAGCAACCTTTTGATTTGTTCAGTATCTAAATCCTCCTTGTGAATCACACCACTTTCTAGGTCCGCAATAAGAGTCTGTAGAGACTCTTTTCCCTGTTTTACCCGCTTTTTTTCCTCCTCAGTCATATCTCGGTTGATAATAGAAAGGTGCTGCCTCTCTTCTGCAGTAGGGTAGCGAAACCTCAGCTTGAAGTCGTTTCGCCTTATCTCAGTAAATTCCCCGATCAGTCTATTCATTCCAGGCCCAACACCCAACACCCGAACCCAAGCTTTGCTACGTGTGATTGCAGTGAACAGACGATTTCTCACGCTTCGCAAGTTGCCATAAGAGGAATAACAATCCTGAGCATTAATAATGTAAACCATTCCGGCTTCATTGCCCTTTGCCCGGTAGATACCAGTGAAGACGATTGACTCGGTTTCAGGGTTAAAGAAGATATCTGGGGCGGTATCAACACCTGCAAGATGTGATTGAATACCTTTATCAAAAAGAATTTGGCGAATTGGCGCAACAACGCCCCTTGTGCTTAATGGATCAGGATTGATAATGACTATGTCATCATGGCGCAACTCATCCTGAGTCAGGTTTTTTTGGATTGCATCAGCAAGCCATTGTGCCTGATCTTTCGTTGAGGCGAAACGACGAAATTGAATCAGGTCATCAATTGGAGAATGATCTTCCAAAAAGGTCGGGCTGCTTTCCTGGGTTCTCTGCAATGTTACTTCTTGGCCTTCTTCTAATACTCCATTAGATACAGAATAACCGATATCCAGCCAAAGTTGCTTGTGATCGAAAATCTGTATTAGGCCTGATGCTGCTTGTGGTTCTGAACTCTGACTAGGAGCCCTGTAAATGCCGAATCCAAGGGCATGAGCTGTCGCCAAAATAGGCCTTGAATTCCGGTAGCATTTTTTCAAGATGATGTCCTGTTTAGGCCTCCCCTCTTGCGCTGATTCAAACCGAACACGAGGGGTTCCATCTTCTTTTGTCCCAAAGATTTCTTCTGGTGATGGTAAAGACTGAGAGCCTAAGTTTTGTAACTCGTCGTATGCATATACGAGACGTTTATCAGGCTTGAGTAGTTCATAACAAAGTTGTAAGAAAGATGGTGGAAAATCTTGTGCTTCGTCAATCAAGATCACATCATAAATGCCTTCTGTAGTTTTTGATAATTCCTTTAGCGCTTTTTGGCAGGCACCATCGAATTCCTGCCCTTTCCTAAATAAAGCTCTGGCGGAGTTGAAGTCCAAGTATTCCAATCCATTTAGCTGGCAAAATAAATAGTAAAGGCCGTTTCGATCACCCCCACCGGGAGCCCCCCAGGCGTGAATAATATTCACGTTTTCCCATTCGGGTTCTTCGTTGGTTTGTTCGATCGTAAAGGTGTTTATGAGCTGTCTAAATTGTCCTTTGAGTGAACGAGTATGGAAGGTAACTGCTATTCTCCAGTCGGCATGTTGTGCATGCAAATAGGCTGCTTTAAGTGCTAAAACTATCGTTTTTCCGGAGCCTGCCAAGCCTCGGATTCTTTGGACGCCATCAACAGTTTCAATAACTGCTTGCCCTTGTAGATTATCTAAATTTGCAATGGAATCTTCTAGTCGCTTTAACTTAGCACCCCTTGAATCTTCTCTTTTGACTTCGCGTTTTTTACGCCCCTTCCTGATTGTCGAGATCGCTTGAATAACAGCTACTAATTCCTGGTATACGGATGAATCCGGCCATTCGATAGTTTCTAGCCATTCTTTCAAGTTTGATTCATTGCAGATTACGTAGTCCTCAGTAGAGTGTTTTGCGACGTCAGATCTTGCTGGGGCAAATGTCACAACATTTATAGGAACCTGAATTTGCCTTCCTCTCATCAAGGTTTTGTGTCCACGTAACTTAGCTTCTAACTTATTAGCGCTATCGTCTTGTGACTCCTCGATCTTATTCAACTCTCGGCCTTCAATAAGATTGAAAATAATTAGCCCCTTCTCTCTCGATACCCAGATTGCGTCGATTGGGAAAGGGCCTTCAGCCGTTCCTATGATTGGGTAGCCGATATACAAAAATCCTTCGTATTCTGTGCTGTGAGCGAAGAAGTTAGCCAACCGTTCACTTGATATAGGCTTTTTAGTCGTACCCTTAATGATATTAACCATAATAACTCCTCTGTTGGGCCAAACACATTACGAGGCATAGAAGCATCATTTTTCGATCTTCTTCGCAGCTTCACACATCGCCTTAACAGCGATTTGCGTGTGTTAGCCATTAAATCAACTTGTTGATGCTCCATCAGATCACGCGCTGTGGTTTGGTGAACCCCAACTTACTTCGGCCTGACTCGATCGGAAATTATCAAACTCAAACCGCTCACAAAACATCTCAAAAAAATATGCCGAGAAATTCTGTCGGTGTTCCGATACTGGCGGAAAAGCACAAAAGGCGACCTGCAAAAGGTTATAAACTAAGGAGATATCGCCAAGCGAATTTTCGCTTGCGGTTTGTCCATGTGTCAAGGGTGTGACAATCTGCAAACTCCCCAACTCCGCGCCAATCGAAACCGCCCACACTCAAAAAGCGAAAGCCGGGCGATGAACCCGGCCTCTTAGTATTTACGGCTTGTCGTGATCTGCGATCCACTCGGCGATCGCCCACTCCAGCGCTGCGCCTTTGTGCTGGCGCTTCAGTTCCCTGAAGGCTTCCCGGCTCAAATGCGCGACGTATGGCTGCTTTCTTTTCCTCATGCCGTTACTCGTAACATAGACGTCCTTTCTGAGGTCCCAACCGGTGCCATTTTTGCGCCAGTGATAGCCGCTCACGGCGACGGGTTTCGCTGTTCTCTTCTGCTTCGGCTTACCGATTAATTTTGAAGACTTTACGGGCGTCTTGTTACGAGTAACAGATTGCCTCTTTTTCGGCGCAACCGGCGCGGCGTTCAGATCCAGTTGCGCGGCGCTTTTGGGGCCGGATTCTGGGCGACGAATCCCGGCTTTCGATGTGTCGCCGACGTGGACGTCGGCGGGCGGATGGCGTCAATCTGCTCAAGGTACTCCCGGGCAAAATTGCCGCGTCTGAACAGCAGTCGCAGGGCCAGAAATACGGCGTCGAAGAAGCCTCGAACCCGGGCCGTGATGAGGACCAACGGGTTGCCGACCGCCGAGGTCCGCTGAGCCGTGATGATGTCCTGCGCGGCGGTCGCGGCCTTCAGTTCGAGCATTGCGTTTTCAACAACGGCGTCCGAGTCGCGCACGGCCTGAACGCCGATTAATGCCAAACCGAAGTGAAAGGCGATGCTCCAGCGATTCCAGACTTGAAGCCAGACCGGAAGGTCGAGGCCGACGATGTAGGCCGTCAGGATGGCGGCATTCAGGATCATGGTGATCTGGATGGCGCGGTAACAGAGAAGTGCATAGAAGCGCTGCTTGCCGGCCTGGTAGGTGGTTGTGAGTCCGTGGCGCAGCACGAAGTAGAAGCGCTCGACGAACGCCACGATCAGCACGGCCAGGCCGAATGAGGCCTCGTCGCCGATCCGGTCGCGGCGGGCGAATCCGTTCGTGAAGCCGGTGGCGATCGCTGAGGTGTCTGCTGGCGCCACGGGGTGCGTAAACGCCTTTGCCCATAAGGATAGGATCGGATGGGTAGGCGCGGGCGCGCTGGCGATCCTGATTACGGGTTTTGTCGAGGTCTTCTATTTCACGCTGCTGCATGGCCTGTCGACCACCTACAAATCCGGAATGCAGAGGCTCGCAGCGACTCTGTGCTACAGAACGATCCAGATCACCATGAGCCTGAACGCGGCTGTCATGTGCGCCTGGGTCACCGGAGTCGCAATGCCGCCGATCCTGGCGAGTTGGAATCGCTGGTCGATCGTTGTGCATTTCATTTTGGCGCTTTTCGGCGTCGCCGCAGTACGTGACTCCAATCCAGTTGTGGCGCACAAAATTCTCGAACTCAAAGCCGAAACTGCCAAGCAGGACCTCATCACACTCCGAAAGGCGGCGATGCTCGGCAATCCGCTGGTGCTGTTTGCGGCGAAATTGAGAGGGCTGATCGACGGGGCGACGCTGGCGCGCGAACTGCTCGGCGGGAAAGTAGACCTTCCCGCCGACTATGTCGGGCAGACCGACGAGGTTATAAAGGGACGTCCCGAGCAGCTCAATATCTGGAGCGGGCTGTATCTGCCGGGCGCGTCTCGGAAAGACGCTCAGTCGGGAGATGCTACCGATTCAAGTGGGGTGAGTGAATCGGTTGTCCATCCTGCGCCAACGGGTGAGCAGTTGGGTGAGCAAAGCTTGGAGAGTGACGAAAGTGGCGCCGGGCGAGTAAGCGCTAACGAACCTGGAGGCAAAGATCGTGTGACGGATGAGCGCCTCACTCATGAAGATGAAGATCGGGGTGAGCAGCTTATGCGTCCCTCGCAATGGCTGAAAAGCATTCTGCCGGAAGCGTCGAACGGATGGTGGGATATACGCGATAAAGGCAACAGACTGGCGATCAAGTTCCGATGGCGCGACCCGGACCTGCAAGTAATAACCCCGCTAAGTATAGCGAGTGAGCAGTTGGAGACGCTGAAGCAGAGTGGTTTCGAGGACGCTAAAAGCAAGATCAGAGAACATATCTCCTTCCGCCTTCACAACCTCTCCCTGGATCCGGCCAGGCGAGACAAGGCGCTGCTCGTCGCCCGGAAATTGGGGATCGATCTCGAAAGCTACCAGCCGCAAGAATCTGCGAATTCAAACGAGACAGACAAATAAGACGAGCGAGACACCCTTTTCATCAAAACCGCCCATATCGCACTCACCTGTCTCGCTCGAAGTTCTTTTCCGTCAATAAGAAATTCAAGTGAGACGGATGAATGAGACGAGTGAGACAATAATTCCTGCAAAAGGCCATTTTGCTCAATTTCTGTCTCGCTCGAAATCCTTGTCTGTCAATAAGAAATTCAAGTGAGACAACCCTATCCTGTCCGCTCAAATTGTCTTCCGTCTCGCTTTCTGTCTCACTCCGCTTTTCATCTCTTCAGGCGATGCTTTGCGCCGGCCCGCGAGAACGGGATAATCGCTTCGATAATTCGAGTCTTTCCTCGAAGATCGCCAAAGTTCGCTCCCCGCATTTGGCTAATAGAGCGGATAGATCCTCGGTATTACGGATCGTATGAAAGGACTCTTCAGGCGAGAAGAACACCAGGGCGCTCTTGTTTTCGCTCAGCAAGTTCAGAACGTTGTTCAAGGTTCCTTTACTTCTCCCGTCCCACACCATAAACCCGTAATCCACCTCTCTGGCCATCTCCCGATCTTTCAGAGCGTAAAAATCGAAGCCCCTCTCACCGGCGTTTGCCGAGACGACGACCGTCTTCCAGCCGCCGACGTTATTTCGACAAACGCCCGTACAGAACACGAGCGCATAGGCATGGCCTTTTTCAGCCAGATATTTTTGGACACAAGTGTCGGCCCCGTTTGCGTCGCCGATGAGAACTGTAAAATCCCTCTCAACAATATTGTCGATCCTGGCTGCGACAGGCGTCGGCAATTTCCTTATGCTTTGAGACCCGCCTATAAAAACTTTGACCATCAGTACCTCCAATAGAAATCAGGAAATGTGCGTTGGCTCCTTTACTTATTGGCCGGCATTTGAGTTCAACCAATCGATTGCGCGCTTTACTAGATCCCCGTGGCAATCCACGTCCTTATCTCGCTCCTTACACCAACAGATCAAAGTGAGGTCACCAAGTCTTGCGATGGCCGCCAATCTTTCCAACTCCCGATAAACAGCTCCCCGCCGCTTGATCTGCTCCCATAACCAGACGCCATACTTCCGGATGACCTCTTGGCGCATCCCGCCCTTGCCGATTTTGAATGGATTCCCCAACAGGGATGGTCTGCCGATGTAAACGCCCTCGCCGCGATAGTATTTCATATTCTCGATCCGAATCATTTGAATTCTCCTTTCAGCCAAATGCCGGACCGCTACGAGCAGCAGAACCCTATCTGTGTCCTATCTATTTGACCGGACGGAAATCGAGGCGTGTAAGGGAGACCGTGCGCGCGATCTCCCTCCACTAGGGAAACACTCAGAGTCTCATCCTTGTCAAAACGGTACGTCGTCATCCTCAATGCCAGCAGCCTCTTTCGCCGGAGCGCGCTTCGAGGTCGGCCTTTTACCATTCCTGGACGAGACAGGCTTCGACGCCTTCTCGTTCTCCGTCTCTTCATCGACCTGGCCGTTCTCCTCGGCCCTCTCCGCAGGTTCGGCGCGCTGGCCCAGGAACTGGATGTCGCTGGCGTTGACTTCCAGGCTGACGCGCTGAACGCCCTCGCGATCGGTGTACTCTTCGCGGCGTAACCGCCCCTCGACGTAGACCTGCCTGCCCTTCGCCAGATATTCGGCGGCCAGCTCGGCCTGGCGTCCCCAGGCCGTGACCCGGAACCAGATCGTGTGTTCCTCCGTTTCGCCCCTGGCGTCCCTACGTTTTTCGGTCGTGGCGATGGACATGTTGCAAACGGCCGTTCCTTGCGGCGTATAGCGCAATTCCGGGTCACGACCCAGGTAACCGACGATGGTGATCTTGTTGAATGACATCTTTCCTTAACTCCCTTCAGATTGAGGTTGAAATCGTTGAGCGCGAGGCGAGGCGCTTGCCCCGCCTGCTCACAGGCCTACGCGCAGCTCCGACCTATGAATCGCGCAGTCAGGCGAATGGCTGAAACTGACGGCGTCATCAGAGGCGGAGCCGCGACACCGAAGTCGATTATTGCTGTGCGCAGGACGCCGCCTGTGGGCGCAATCTGGCGACAGCGCCTCTTTTCATCGCGGAGTGTCCAGGTGTTGGATCGGGCGGCTTCGGCGTCGAGGACACCCTTCTAGAAGAGCTTGGCCGTTTGTTCCGGATGGCGCTTAATGCTTTGCGCAGGCGTGGCAGTTCGAAGAAATCTTTGAACACCGCGAGGACGATAAAACAGTCGCCTGGCAGCGCCTGCCCCCAAGTCGAGCACAACTTCGCATAGAGTCGCGGGAGAAGAGCCGCCGCTTTGCGTGCCGTCATGACCTCCCAAACCCGCGTTTGTTCACACGAGTTAAGCTTGTGAATTGGATGTGAGGGTTGATTGGCGCCGTACATCGCCCAGGCCAGATACCTCAGCTTCTTCTCGGACGCCGTGACGATCTCCTCGATAAGCTTAAAAGCGGCTGCTGAGAGCGGCGCCGACAACAGCCGTTCGCGTTGATTACTTGCTGCCGCATTGAGAGCGATGAAATGTTTAACTGAAATCTCGCCGGCCTGGCGCGCCTCGTACGCCTGCTTCATCAACTCGCCGATCGCCCTCGTATCAGTCGAGCGGCGAATCCTTGCATAAAAACCGCGGTGCGAACGGTTATTGCGCATCGCGGTCAGGTGGTAATCGCCGAAGCAGTCTTCGAGGATCCCTTCAAGCGCGTCGCGGGTAAGGCGTTGGAGTTCGAGATTGGCCCGGGAGAAGAATCTGCCGCCCTCTACGGTCCTCCCTGTCACAGGGAAGAGAATGTCGAGATGCGCGGTGACCTCGTTCCAGATCTCCTCCATTTCGACCCCGGACGCATAAGCGCGGAGCAAGTCGCCGGCGAGAAAGCGCGCCTGTTCCGGCAGATCATCGGCCGTAAACTCATGATCCACGCGGCCACAAGCGAAAGTGCGCTCATGCGCGGACATACGGACGATCGCGCCTCCCTCGTCGTATTGATCCAAGGCTTCGACATGCGCGAACGCGTCATCGAGTTCATCGATGGTTGCGCCGTTCGCTTCGAGGTCGTTCAACCACTCTGTCCATTCATCATGGACAAAGCCCGCCCTTTTCCGGCGACCTCGGATCATCCGATTGACTGCGGACACCTCTAGATCGAAGATCGACCTCGGCTTCGATTCCGCGGACAGCGCATAGACCGCTTCAGAGTCGCTCTCCGCTTCCTTGGCGCCCGGATTGAGGCTGGCGAGATGCATGGCAATGAGCGCCATCTCCTTGAGTACGGGACCTGCCCCGCGCTCGGCGATTTCGCCGTAGTAGTAAGAGGCCGCGACCTGCCGGTAACGGGCGTCGCCCTCCTCACAGATCGCATTTAGGCAGCGCATGAATTCGGCGGCGTCTTCCGGATTGCCCAGTTTCTTGAGCGCATGGGCCAGCGTCGCGATGCGCGATTCTTCATCCTGTTGGCTGGTCGGAATCGAATCGCCCTCGACCGAATAAATCACCTCTCCGGCGACTGCGCAGCGCTCGAAGTCAATTCGCGCCAGGCCGAGACCTGTGATGTGTTCCGCCGTGTCGTTGAAAGGCGATCCGAAATTCTGCGGAAGGAAAATGCTGTGGTTTGAACGACGAGTTCTCTCGATTCTTGAAAACATTTGGTATTCCCCCTTGAGATATGAGTTTGAAGATCGAGTGTGCCGGCGCTTCGCCTGGCAAGGCTCGCTTCGTTACCCGCAGCCAAACCCTACGGCTCACAAAGGGGACCGCATGGAGAAACCTGTGGCGTTCGAGAGTCTGCGCACGATTCGAATCAGCAATACGGCCAACGGTACGCACTATCCCACGCTCTCCAAAAGATGATGATCAGCATCGTTATCAGGATCATGAGCAGGTCGTGAAGATCGAATTGAAATGCGGCCTCAAGCCCCTGAAAGTGGATGAACTGATCGATCAGGGCCATCCGCTGTTCATCGGCAAGTTCCTCGGTCGTGAGGCGCGTCAGAAGCACGACGAAGTCGGTAATCGTTTGCAATATATCGAAAAGCATTTGGAGCCCCCTTGGATCTCATCGAGCTATCAATCAATATGCGGGAGCTGCCATCCGCCCTGTTCTTCAGGGTGTACGGGGCGGCGGCGCAAGGAGAGAACTGAAGGACTGTCATATTCACATCTGAGGCGGATTCGGCGCGGGCTGCGGCGTTTGCGCCAAGAGGGCGGAAAAATATGAGGGTGGCTGGTTATAACAGAGTAATGCTAGGGTCTCACGCGCTGACGTAAGACCTTCACACGATCGAAGATTTCAGGTTATAGTCAGAAGGGAATTTCACCCGCTGGATGATCGAGCGGCGATCCCTCTTCGGCGTCGGACTCGCTCTCTCCAGACTTAATGAGAACGGGACGTAGTAAGCCTTCTTCGCGCATCTCACGGACCTGTCTTTCCTCAAGCTCATCATGCTCAAGCTCGAGATTCGACTCTCTGATAAACTCCAGTTCCCGATCTATATAGTACTCTTCATTGTAAACGGTCTCTTCATAGAATCGCTCGTCATCATCATAATCATACAGGTCTTGATCGTGATCGTAGTCGGACATGGTTGGTTGGCCTCCCTCCCGAACGCATATTATCAACTCTCCTTTATATTCTGATGGCGCTAAGGCTATAGCTTCGCAACCGCATTGTCAGGTGTAATTATGTGCGGATCGCCTTCTTCGCTTTGGCGGCGATCGGCTCCGCGTCGCTCAACGCCCTAAAAGTGATTAGCCGGGCATACCGCTTATTGCCATCAGAATCCTGACCAAGATGGCGCGAAAACCAGACCGCCTCTGCGAATTTATTACTCGGCGACCGACGCGTGAAGACCTGGCCGTTCCATTCGACTACCGTCACGCCGTCGCCATCCCGATTGAGAACGGTTGCGCCGATCGATGACCAGTCAAACGTAGGATATTCGCTCAAATGTCGCTGGTAATTGGGAGCAGGGTTTGACGAGACGGCGATCTGGCGCAGATGTGATTCGACGCCTTCGAGGCTTGCCGCAATCATCCGGAGTATTTCATTCTGCTCATTTATTCGTTGCCCGAGCTTGACGATCAGTTTTTCGTCTACGTCCGACATCGTTCCCTCCCTGGCGCCGGGTGAAGAAAGCCGCGTGTGATCAGGTAACGTGCATGGCGACCATCGTAACCGGCGGGTGATCAGATTGTGCGCGCTGATGCCGCCCGCTCAACTTTTATAGAGCGGCAATGAGCGTGGCCTGCATCATTGCGCGGGCCTCCGGCGGTGAGGGGGCGATAAGGAGATTTCGAGCGCAGACGGTAAGACTCCAGATCCCCTGTGGCATGGTGATTGCGCTTAAAGCAGGCTGCGTTTTTCTGCGCGGCCTGCGTGGAGCCACGGCCGGCGATGATTCATCGCATCACCCCAACTCGACGATTTTGCCCCAGGAGGGTTTTGCTTTGCCTTCGGGCACGGCCCACAAGACTGGAAACGCCGGTTCTTCACCCGCGTCACCTTGCAGGTCCGTCAGGTAGATGAGCAGATCTGGCTTCCACTTCGCCGCTTCGACTATGGTCGGCCTGAAATCCGTTCCTCCGCACCCGCTTGAACGTGAACCGCCGCAGAATCTTTACGCCTTCACGTCCGGAAAAATCATAGACCTGATGGACATCGGCGTCACAGACGATCAGGCGAAGCAGCGGCTCGGTCTTTTCGAGCACGGCTGCGACCTCAGCTGCGAAACGTCTGAGAAGGCTTTCGTCAATCGAGCCGGAAGTGTCCACGGCGGGCGCGATGCGCCCCGTTCGAGCGGCTCTCGTGGCACTCTCGAACGGCAGATCGACACCCTCGCGTTCTCTGAGGTCGCTTTCCAGCGCGAGCCAGCACCGAGAGGGACGTGACAAATCGGGCCTACGTTTGCGCCGCGCGTGGCGAAAAAGAAAATCGCGCAGGATGCGCTCCCACGGCGTCTTCACTCTCGGCAGTTCACGGACGAGTCGATTGAATATTCCGATGAGCGAGCCGCGCGCCATCTTCAGGCGCGAAGCTCCACTTCGGTCGATCTGTCGACTTCCGGTTATGAGCTTCCCATTGCCGGCGCGAGGTCCTTGCTGTTGAATCCCGCATTCGAATTAAGGGGATCGATCCAGCTGCGATCTTTCGCCAGCAAGTGAAGAGCGTCTCGGACGACCATTGCCCGCACGACTTCAGCGGGATTGTCATCTTTCTTCCAGTGGCCGAGAGGAGTCAACACGCCCTTGAGCGTCAGCCTGAACAGTGTCAAGAGCAGCAGCGCAAGCTGCCATAGAGGGTGGCCTCCTCGTAGTAAGATATGGTTTGCATCTCATATCTACTACGGAGTCCACGCTCAGCAATTGGCAAATCCAGCAAAATCCCAGATTTTTCGGGGGATCGCCGTCGTTCTAATATACTGAAAAGTGACGGGCGCGAGCCTATCAAATCGCTCGGATGCCCGTGAATATTGATCGAAATGATTTTTTTAAGCCAGAACGGAAATACACCGGCGCGAATTTCTCTGGCCTCAAAACATCAATAAAAATGCAGGTTTTCAGAAAGCCAGTTCATAAAAGGGCCTATTTTTCAATGATTCTAGGCCAACAATTGCGCCAAACAGGCTATTCATGCGAGTTTTAGCGTCACAAGCGGCTTTCACCCGTCACTTTTCAGTGATTAAGGATCGTTGCCATGTGCCAAATACGCACGGGTGTGCGCCGCCTGAAAACCGAGATTGCCGAAGTCCGGGGAGTGAAGATCCGCTGATCAAGATGAGGAATTACATTCCTTACAATCTTTTTTCCTCATCCTAACCAAATTTACTATTGAATCCGCTATGTTCTCAACTGCGAGCGCAGGCGCGTTCGCGGTTTCAGTAGTGGGATGAATTGACATCGGAATCAAATCAGGAAAAGAAGGTCAGACCATTCCGCCGAGATCATACTTTCGACATCATTTTCAGTCAGCACCCGCCGGAAAAACCTCCCGCACGCGCGCAACACCGAATTGCGCGCACTCACGAACTATCACACAGGAGTGTTACAACCCGCCCACAACCATCGCGGAATACCGCGATAGTCCGACCCATTAGTGAATGGGGCGCAAGTCCCGTTTACTTTATACATCACCAGATGGCCGGTCAGATACGACGGCCATATTCAAGCAGACCAGAAGGAGGTCTAATGAAAAAGCTAGCTTTCAACGTATCCATATTGTTGAGTCTTATCTTCTCACTCTCAGCAATCTCAGTTTATGCGCAAAACAGGACACTGATCAGCAAGGTGAAGATTCCCTTTGATTTCTCGATCAGGGATAAAACTCTTCCCGCCGGCGTCTACCGCGTCGAGCGTATTTTTCAAGATGCGCTCCTAATTCGCAGCGAGGACGGTCAGGAGGCGTGCGTGAGTTTAACGATGCCAGTTCGTGGTAAGGAGATCCCGGAAACGGCGCTATTGCTCTTCCATCGTTATGAGGAGACCTATTTCCTTTTCCAGATCTGGGAGCCGGGGTCCGACGACGGGCGTCAATTATTGAAGTCAGGCGCCGAACGGTCAGTCGAGCGCGATATGGCGAAGAAAGGCGGAGGGGCTTCGAGTGTAGCCATCGTCGTCCTGGCGCCGTGAACGTGAGGCCGGCCGCAATCTATTACTACCCCCTAACTCGTGGAAGAGGCCGCAGTCCTCTTCCACTCGCTTGTTTTTCAATTTCGAACATTAGCTATCAATATCAGTAGCAAGGAGAAGGAAAATGATACGACTTAAGATGTTAGTTACAGGTTTGTTCGTAGCGTTGTTGTTCACCTCACCGTCCATTGCCCAGGAACTGCTACGGAATGAGGTGAGCGCGCAGGGGACAGGCTTTTTGACTAAGGATTCCCAAGGAAATGGAATCAGACAACACACAACCGATTCGGGCGGCCTCCTGGTCAGTTATCGTTTCCACTTCAACCGCTGGCTCGCCGCCGACGGCAGCTACGGCTACACACGCAACACGCTTCAGAACTTCACATCCACGGGCAGGTTAAACGTTCAAACCAACATGCACCAAACTACGGGCGCACTGGTGGTGACCTCCCCACGAAGTTTTTTTGGGTTCAGTCCGTACGCCCTGGCAGGGATGGGAGCGCTGACATTTGATCAAACCGGCAACACGACCGGCAACACGAGAGGATTTCTGTTAGGGAGTGATCTACAGACGAAGGCAGCCTTCGTTTATGGCGGCGGCGGCGACATTAACCTTACTCGACGCTTTGCTTTGAGATTCCAATACCGGGGGCTCGTCTATAAGCGGCCTGACTTTGGGTCGGCATCACTCATGTCCGGCCCGACCACACATACGGCGCAACCATCAGCGGGATTTGTTATCCGGTTCTGACCGGCCGGTCTCCCCGTGGCGACAGGGCCGGTGACGCAAGAACGTCTTGCGTCACCGGCCCTGTCAGCGAAAGAAGAGTTTCGTTTATCGGAGAATCTTATGAGCATTGAGAGAAGCGCCCAATTGCGCTGTGCGTCGTTAGTCGCGCTGACCATGTTGATATTGGTCGGAAAAATCGCAGCAACCGCCTCTGTGTCGCGGTCGCGCGTCGACATTCTTGTCGAGCCGCGACCTGATTGTCAGGAACAAGAGTCAGGGCGAAAGGATGAGTATGCCGAGATGGCGACCGCAATCTATGAGCGCGTCGCCCCGGCGGTGGTCTTAATTCACGCGGTATCGATCAACCCTTATAGCTTAACCGAGCGCGTCGAACACTCGGTCGGCTCGGGCTTCATCATCGATCCGGAGGGGTTGGTGCTGACAAACTCCCACGTCGTCTTTGGCCGTCAGTCGCTGGTCGTGAGGCTCAATGACGGCACTGACCTGCCGGCGCGGCTCATCGGCGCGGACCCGATCTTAGACATTGCCGTACTG
>Ga0137368_10004876_pt1 | contig 14232 bp, 11 predicted proteins | sample SagtaG_13_FD_104917 | JGI IMG/M metagenome (GOLD analysis project Ga0137368, IMG submission 104917) | Vadose zone soil microbial communities from Sagehorn Ranch, Mendocino, California, USA - Sage1_L_100_16 metaG | ecosystem: Environmental > Terrestrial > Soil > Vadose zone | place: USA...
AGGAAGTGCTCGTCGCGGCCGAGACGAGGCGATCGCCGGGGCTCCAGGTCGTGGCGGGCGCGGCGGGCGCCGCGGGCGTGCCGGTTCGCGACGTTGCTCGAGGCGACCTCGACGCCATGGCCCCCGAGCACCAGGACGTGGTGGCCCGGGTCAGGCTGCCGCGAACCCTCTCCGAGCAGGACCTCCACGGTTTCCACTTCGGTCCCGACGCGGTCTGCGTTGTGCTCGACGGCATCACCGACCCCCAGAACCTCGGCGCCGCCGCCCGGTCGGCGGAGGCGGCCGGGGTCGAGCTCCTGGTCACGAGGGAACGGCGCGCCGCGGCGGTGACCCCGGCGGCCGTGCGGGCCTCCGCCGGAGCGCTGCTGCACCTCCCGCACGCCCGCGTGGTGAATCTGACCCGAACGCTCGGCCGCCTGGCGGACGACGGGTTCACCGTGGTCGGGCTGGACCAGGACGCCGTGGATTCCATCTACGACCGGCCCTGTCCCGACGGGCGGCTCGCCCTGGTCGTCGGCTCGGAGGGGGAGGGAATCTCGCGGCTGGTTCGCGAGTCGTGCGACCTGCTCGTCCGCCTCCCCATGCGCGGACATGTGGCTTCGCTGAACGCCTCGGCCTCGCTGGCGGCCGCGCTGTTCGGCTTCGTCCTGCCGTCCCGCCGCCCCGAGCCCTCCTCCCGCCACCGAGGGACGGGGATCAGTTGACCCGGTACTGCGGCGCCTCGTGTGCGCCCAGGTAGGTCCAGGCCAGCAGGCACCGGAACGCCTCGGCGAAGTCACCGGTCTCGAAGCGCACCGTTCGCGGTCCGACCCGGTCGGTTCCGGGCGCCAGCGCGCACAGCTCCGCCGAGACGGTGTTCGCCGTGTCCGCCTCCAGCACGAACGGAGGGTCCGGCCGAAACGGCTCGAGCGAGCCGGCGCTGCGGACCGCCTCCGCGGTGGCCCGCCGGATCTCCTCGCGGGCGACCGCCGGCGACAGGCTGGTGGCCACGTGCCGGCCGATCCCCTGCTTCACGACCACCGTCCGAAGGCCGGCCAGGCGCTTCCGGGCCTGCTCGCAGCACTTGTCGTCCCCCGTGACGAGGGCCACGGGAACGTCGTACACCCCGGCGAGCGCGGCGTTCAGGTCGGTCTCGTTCCACTGCTCGCCGTTGACGCGAACCTCGTACAGAAGCCGTCCCGAGTACGTGTGGTCGAGGATCGCCCCCTCCGTCCCGGCCCCGGCGTGGTACCCGACGAACAGCGCGCATCCGAAGTTCGCCCCGAAGCCCGTCATCATGCTGTGCGGCACCTTGGGCGATCCCAGCGTGAGCTCGGCCCGGGGGTCCACGAGGTCCGGCAGCAGGTTCGTCATGTCGCCGTGGGAGTCGTTGACGACGACGCGCGTGGCCCCTCCGTCGAAGGCGCCCCCCACGGCGGCGTTGGCCTCCTCGGTCATCAGCTCCCGCGACCGCGGGTAGTCGTCGGTCCCCCGCATCACCTGCCGGATGTGCGCGATCCCGGCGATGCCCTCCATGTCGATCGAGACGAACACCTCCACGGCGAACCCCCTTCGCAAGCGGGAACGAGGGCTATCCTAGGCCCCGGAGCGCGGGCGTTCGATCGCGCGAGCCCGCCCCCACGCTGGCGTGGCGCAGTCCGGTAGCGCAAGCGACTTGTAATCGCTAGGTCGTCGGTTCGAATCCGACCGCCAGCTCTCGACACCAGCGCTCGAGACCGAGTTGCTCGGGTACCGGAGGAGGCACGGCCTGGCAGAGCGAATCGCAGACATCGAACGAGCGCGTGACGCACTCGTGCGGGAGGCGTGGGCGGAGGCATACGAGGAGCTCCGCGCGCTCGACCCGTCGGTCCTGGCTCCGCAGGACCTGGAGGGGCTGGCGGACGCGGCCTGGTGGCTCAGTCGCATGCAGGAGTCGACCGCCGCCCGGCAGCGCGCCTACGCTGGGTACGCCGCGGCCGGTGACGACCGGCGATCGGGTTTCGTCGCGACGCGCCTGTGCATCGAGCACTTCCTCCGGGGCGAGCCGGCGGTGGGCGCGGGCTGGCTCATGCGGGCGCGCCGGCACCTCGAGCATCTGGAAGACGGTGTGGAGCAGGGCTTCCTGTCGACGGCCCAGGCCAGGATCGAACTGACCAAGGGCGACCTCGACGACGCGATGACGCACGCTCGGCGGGCCACCGAGATCGGGCAGCGCAACGGTCATCGGGACCTGATCGCGATGGGGATCCACCTGGAAGGGCTCGTGCTCATCGCCACGGGGAGGGTCCCCGAGGGGATGGCGCTCCTGGACGAGGCCATGACCTCCGTCGTCGCCCGGGAGCTGAGCGACTACTTCACCGGCGCCGTGTACTGCAACGTGCTGGAGGCGTGCCTGGAGCTGGCCGACGTCCGCAGGGCCGGCGAGTGGAGCGAGGCGTCCCGGGCCTGGTGTGAGTCGCTCCCGGCCGGATCCCCATATCCAGGCCTGTGCCGGGTCAACCGGGCAGAGGTCGCGGACCTGCAGGGAGCGTGGATGGAGGCCGAGATCGAGGCGCTGAGGGCGTCGGAGGAGCTGCTCAGCTTCAACCCCATGGCCGCCGCTTGGGCCCTGTACGAGGCGGGCGAGATCCGCCGCCGCCTCGGCGACGTTCCCGGTGCCGAGAACGCCTTCGCTCGCGCGCACGAGCTCGGGTTCGAGCCCCAGCCCGGATTGGCCCTGCTCCGCCTGGCCCAGGGAAAGGTGGACGCAGCCGTCACCGGAATCCGAATGGCACTCGGTGGCCCGGGCGGGGGCCGGCTTCGGCGAGCGCGCCTGCTGGCCGCTCAGGTCGACGTGGCCCTGGCGGCCGGTGACCTCGATACGGCACGACAGGCCACCTGCGACCTCGAGGGCACGGCCCGGGACTTCGACACCCCCGCGCTCGACGCGGCCGCCGCGACGGCGCGGGGGGCGGTGCGGCTCGCCGAGGGCGACGTGCCTGGAGCCCTGGATGCCCTGCGGCACGCCAGCTCGGTATGGCAGGCGGTGCGACTGCCGTACGAGGGCGCCCGGGCCCGGATGCTGTACGCGGTGGCCCTCCGTGCTGCCGGCGCCTCCGAGGACGCCCTCCTCGAGCTCCGTGCGGCGCTCTCCGTATTCGAACGCCTGGGAGCCGCGACCGACGCGGCACGGGCCGCCGAGCTGCTGGCGGGACGGCCGGATCTGCCCCGGGGCCTCACCGTGCGTGAGGCCGAGGTGCTCCGCCTGGTCGCCTCGGGGAAGTCGAACCGGGACATCGCGGCCGAGCTCGTGATCAGCGAGCACACTGTGGCCCGACACCTCCAGAACATCTTCGGCAAGCTCGACGTCTCGTCGCGGTCCGCGGCGACGGCGTTCGCCTTCGAGCACGGCCTGGCCTGACACCGGTCGAGCGGAACGGGGCCACCGGCATGGTCAATTCTGACCACGGGTGGTGCTCCGGCTTTGGCTGGTTCCGGCGATGAACCCACCCCGGCCCGGCGCATACCGTCGTCCCCGCCCCAGATCGAAGGAGGAGGCCGATGGACGACGCGGAGCGGTTCGAGACGGTGATCGTCGGCGGAGGCCAGGCCGGGCTGGCGGTCGGGTACCACCTTGCCAGGCGAGGCCGGCCGTTCGTGATCCTGGATGCGAACGAGCGGATCGGCGACTCCTGGCGAGCGCGGTGGGATTCGCTTCGGCTGTTCACCCCGGCCCGCTACGACGGGCTGCCGGGGCTGCGGTTCCCCGGGCCCGGATGGTCGTTTCCCATGAAGGACGAGATGGGGGACTTCCTGGAGGCCTACGCGGCCCGGTACGAGCTCCCCGTGCGAACCGGCGTCTTCGTGGACAGGCTCTCCAGGAACGGGGACCGGTACGCCCTGACGGCCGGCGACGCCCGGTTCGAGGCCGACCATGTGGTCGTGGCGTCGGGCGCGAACCGCGCGCCCCGGGTTCCCGCGTTCGCCCCGCAGCTCGATCCGGGCATCGTCCAGCTGCATTCGAGCCAGTACCGCAGTCCGTCCCAGCTACGGGACGGCGACGTCCTCGTCGTGGGCCTCGGGAACTCGGGGGCCGAGATCGGCTTCGAGGTGGCACGGACACACCGGACGTTCGTGGCGGGCAACGAGCCGGGCCACATCCCGGTCCGCCACGGGAGCATCCCCTTCCGGTTCGTGGTGCGGGCGATCCGGTTCCTCGGCCACCGTGTGCTGACGCTCGGCACCCCGATCGGCCGGAAGGTGCGCCCGAAGTTCCTGGCCCGAGCCACGCCGCTCATCAGGATCAGGCCCAAGGAACTGGCCGCCGCGGGCGTCGAGCGCGGCCCCCGGATGGCCGGGGTCCGAGGAGGGCTGCCCGAGCTGGAGGACGGGCGGACCCTGGAGGTGGCGAACGTTATCTGGTGCACGGGGTACCGGCTGGAGTTCTCGTGGATCGACCTCCCCGCCTTCGGCGACGACGGGGAGCCGCGGCACGACCGTGGTGTGGTGTCGGACGAGCCAGGCCTGTACTTCATGGGGCTCCCGTTCCTGTACGCGGCCACGTCGGAGGTCATTCCCGGCGTGGGGCGGGATGCCGAACACATCGCCAAGCGCATCGCGTCGCGGAAGTCCGGCGGGCCGCGCATCAACGATCTCGTGGCGGGGAGCGTCGCGGCCTGAGATCTGCCGCGGAAAGGAAGGAGGAGGGCGTCGGGCGGCCCTCCTCCTTCCGTCGCGGCGAATCCATTCCAGTTACGAGTCCAGCCGGTAGAAGCGTTGGGAGTCGTGCTCCAGCTCCTCCAGGATCCGTACCTCCCTGAATCCGGCCTCCGAGGCGACCCGGCGCACCGTGTCCGGGCGGATCATCGTGCCGATCGCGGCCGAGGGCTGCTCCGCCATCCCCATGGGCAGGCAGAGCGTCACGCTCGAGGCGTAGCAGAAGCGCTCCGAGAAGTCCGCCGGGGCGCTGAACGCGTCTCCCACCTTCTCGTCGGTGATGATGAGCGTCCCGCCGGGCGCCAGGGTCCGCCTGATCGCGTCCAGGACCTCCACCGGCCGGGCCATGTCGTGAAGCGACTCGACCAGGATGGCGAGATCGAACGGACCGTCCGCCACCACGCCGCGAGCGTCCTTGGCCTCGAACCGGACCCGGTCGGCGACGCCGTGCTCCGCCGCGTTCCTCCGGGCCAGGTCGATCGACGCCTGGTCGGGGTCGACCCCCACCACGGTCACGTTCGGGTAGGCCGTGGCGATGCCGATGCCCGCCCAGCCCACCCCGCAGGCGACGTCCAGCACCCGCGCCGGAGGTCCCGATTGGAGCCGGGCGTGAATGTCCGGGATGGCCGGGAGGTACTGGGTCCCCAGCGCCCCGACGAGCCACCCCCGGTTGTAGTCGCCCTGGGCCTCGATCACGTCCGGCCCGAAGGCCGACCACGGCACCCCGCCTCCCGTCCGGAATGCCTCCACCACGGCGGGGGCCTGGGCGCCCATCCCCGGGACGAACCGGCTGAAGTAGGCGATGTAGAAGGGGCTCTCCGGATCGGCCAGCGCTGCGGCGTGGCCCGGGGAGATCGAGTAGCGGCGCTCGGCGGCCGGCCTCGCCGGATCGTCGACCTCCAGGAAGGCGGCAGCGGCCTGCTGTTCCAGCCACTCTCGCGAGTAGCGCTCGTCGATCCCGGCCCGGGACGCCAGCTCGCGCGGTGTGGCCGGCCCGCCCTCGGCCAGGGTCGCGTACAGACCCAATCGCTCCCCCGTGTACACCGTCAGCAACTCCATGAAGCCCAGGCCGGCCTCGAAGATCCGCTCCATCAGTGCGCCGGCCGTCTCTGCGAGCTCGTCCGTGGCCTGCTCCTCCGCGGCCACGGGAGCGATGTCCTCCGTGGTGCTCGACATGGTCGTCTCCTCTCGTCCGTATGGTGGCTTCCGGCTAGGACGCCAGCAGGTGGATGGTGTAGTCCCTCTGCTCCTCGGTGACCTCGTGGAGGCGGAGGTACCCTCGCGCGCCGGCGTACGCCCCGGTGCCGCCCGTCACCGCGAACAGGACGGTCGCGTGGTGGGACTGGCGGAACGGCTCCGTGAACAGGCCCTGAGCCGTCAGGTCGCCCCCCTTCAGGTGGAGCGTGGCCAGGCACTGGAACTGGGCGTGATCGGACGCGACCAGCGTGACCGTGCACACGACGCCGTCGTGCCCGGCGGGCTTTCCCCCCGCGTTCGTCAGGTGGTCGTGAATGGGCGCCACGTCCCCCAGGCTGAGCCCGGCCGGCGCGGCGTCGACGAAGCTCTCCTGGGCCGTGGCCGCGTGGATGACGATGGTGCGGCCCGAGGTGGAAGCTGCCGCTCCACCCGCCCAGACCGCACCCACCACCAGGACCGCTACAGCGACGGCCGCGGACCCGAACAGAAGATGCCGCTTCATCCTTCTCTCCCTCCTTCCTCGTGGCTTCGGTCAGATGGTCAGGGCTTCGCCCGCGTGGACGCGGGAGCCGGCCCGGAATCGCGCGGGCAGGGCGGCGAGGGCCCGCTCGGCCGTTTCCGCCTCGAGCTCGAAGAACGCCCCGTGATCCCCCGTCGGGCAGGTGCAGAACAGGCGGAGCGACCCTTTCAGCTCCGGGGGAGCCTTCGCTTCCCACTCCCGCTCGAGGGGCTCGCACTCCTCGGCCGTGTGGACGTTCCGCACCATGAACAGGGCCACCGGCATCACCTCCTTCCACTTCAGGAGGCGCCAGATCAGGCCTGGCGATGCCAGGGTGAGAACGCGGGAAGGGGAAGGCGGCGCTACGGGGTCCAGTCGACCGGCGCTTCGGGCCGGTAGGAGCAGAACGTCCCCGTCCGGATCGAGTTCGCCAGGTGCAGTCCGAGGGCGGGATGCGCGTCCGACACCCGCGCGATGGCAGCGCGGACCCGCTCGGTCACTGCCTTGCGAGCGCGTTCGTTCGGATCCCCCGCGGTGCGGGGGCGCCCGCCGAGCCCGTATGCGGCGGCCAGCTCCCCGGTCAGGAAGTCCATCTCGGCCCGAGCCCGGACCGCACGCTCGGGGTCGTTCGCGGCTTCCGCGTCCTCCAGCTCCTCTCGGAGCTCGACGAGCCGAATCCGGTACTCCTCCCGGGCCCGAGGGTCGAGGATCTCGTCACCCCCGGATCGCTGCACGGCCAGCCCGGCCTCAGCCAGCTCGCTGTCGGAGGGGACACGACCGGTCGCGGAGCCGGCCCCGCCATGTTCCCCCGCCGCGATCAACTCGGAGCAGTGGACCTCGCCCCCGGGCCGGGCCAGGAGATGGGCGATGTCCCGCAGGCCCTTCGAATCCCTCACCCGCGCGGCCCGGCCGGCGAACGCGATCTCCCAGACGTCGCCATCCCGGCGGAACTGGCTTCGCGTCGCCGAAGGCGCTCGGAGCGCCTCCGCCCGTTCGAGCCACGGGCCCATGCCCAGCCGCTGGTAGGTGTCGATCGCTTCGGCGAGCAGGCCGTCGGCCCGCTCGGCGTCGCCGGCCGCTCGGCGCGCGAGGAGCATGGCCGCGTACTCACGCTGCGTGTGCGCGAGGTAGGGCAGCGCGCCGGCCGCACGATGAGCCTCGATGGCCCGCTCGAAGTGCTCGGCCGCCTCGCCGGTGCGCCCGAGGACGTCGGCCAGCAGCGCCAGATGGCGCCACACGGAGCCGTACGTCGCCCCGGCCGTTCCGCAGATCACGAACTGGGTCCCGAAGGGCCGAAGCGCCTCGTACAGGACCTCCGCCGCAGCGGTGCTCCGGACCCCGGCGGCGACCTCGGCGATGAAGACCGTCATCACGATCCACATGCCGCCCGCCCCGAGACCGGTGAGCATTCCCGACGCGGTCAAGCGTTCCAGGTCGGCCCGCGCCTTGGCCTGGTCTCCCTGCCCCACCGTGGCGAGGGCGAACGCGATCCAGTCGGCGACCGAGGCCATCTCGGGGAAGGCCTCGACGAACCGCTGCCACTGCACCTCCATGTCCTCGAACCGACCCGACTGGCGGAACGCCTCGGTCAGCTGCGTGAAGTCGGCCATCATCCGCGCGTTGGTGCTGTGGGCCCGCTCACCCATCTCCAGGGCCTGGCCCGCCAAGCGCTCGGAGTCCCGGTACCGGCCCTCGAGGAGCGCGCGGGCACCACGGAACAGCGGGACGTACCACTGGGAGATGGGCTGGCGGAGAATCTCCGCCAGCCGCGCATACGCCTCGATCTCCGCGTCGAGGGCGGGGATGTCCCCGGTCTGGAACAGGGCCTCCACGCGGAACCGCCGGGCCAGCAGCTCGAGTTCCCGATCCCCGGCCTCGCGGGCCAGGTCCACCATCTCCCGGGAAGCGGCCAGGCGCTCCTCGAGGTGCTCGGGCGTGGCGATCGCGTCGCAGTACGTGCTGAGCGCGTAGGCCAGGGCGGCCGGGTCCCCCACTCGGCGAGCCATCTGGACCGCCTCCCGGGCGAGCTCGACCCGTCGTTCCTCGGACCCCACGAACGACAGCGCGACCCCGAGCCGCGCCGTGACCCACGCCCGGAGGGCGGAGTCGACGGTCGGCAACGCACGGAGGGCCTCCTCCAGCAGGTCGATCTGCCGCTGGTCGAACAGCCGGACCTCGAACCCGCCCAGGCCAGCGCCCAGCCCCAGGGCAGCCCGGGCCAGGTCCTCGGCCCGGTTCGTCGTGCGGGCCAGCTCGGCCGCTTCCATGAATGCCTCAGTGGCCCGGGGCCACGCTCCGGCCCGAACCGCGGCATCTCCCACCATGACGAGCAGGGCCGGTCGCCGGTCCTCGTCATCGATCACGTCGAGCGCCCTGGCGAAGTGCTCGAGAGCGTCGGCGTACAGCACCTGGCCCAGCGCGTGCTCGCCCGCCCGAACCGAGAACTCCGCGGCCTTCGGCCGGTCATCGGGACGGCCGTTGAGGAAGTGGTAGGCGAGCTCCGCCAGGCTGGGCTCGAGGTTCGCCCCGGCGAGGGCCTCGATCGCGTCGCCGATCCGACCATGGAGGTCGGCCTGCGTGGCGGGCGTCAGGTCGTCGAAGAGCGTCTCCCGCATCAGCGCGTGGGTGAAGGCGTAGCGACCGACCAGGCGTCGCTGCTCCACCACGACCCGGACGGCGCCGGCCTCGTCGAGCCGGGTTCTGACCAGGCTCGGCTCCTCGCCGAGCACCTGCGCGATCACACGGGCGTCGAACTCCGGCCCCGCCACCGACGCCACGGACAGGGCTTCGACCGTGGCCGAGGAGAGTCTGGCCAGCCCCGCTTTCACGGCCTCGCGGACCGTCGAGGGGATCTCCTCCACGGATCCGTCGAGCAGGCGCGCGATCTCCCTGATGTAGAACGGGTTCCCCCCGGTTCGGCGGTGCGTCGCTTCCACCACCGACTGGCCGGGGTCGCTGCCCCTCGTGGCGGCGATCAACGCGGCGGTCTCGGGCACGGAGAGTCCCTCCAGCGTGATGCGGTGGACGTCGTGAGGCAGGCGGGTCAGGGGATGGTCCGGTCCCGTATCGTTCTCTCGGAACGTGCCGATAACCAGGACGCGGGCGTCCCGCACCTCGCGGGCCAGGAAGTCCAGGAACGCGAGCGTGGACGGGTCCGCCCACTGCAGGTCGTCGAGGACGACCACGAGTGGCCGGGCGTCCCCGGCCTTTCGCAGGACGGTGGCCAAGCTGTCGAACAGGCGGAATCGCTGCTGGTCGGGGTCGAGGGCCTGTTCCGCTGCTTCCGGGGGCGCCGGGAACAGGTCGGGAACGAGGCGAGCGACGTCCCGGGCGGGAGCCGTGCCGGCCAACAGCGCCGCGGCGTCCGGATCACGGCCGTAGCCCCGGAGCACCTGGATCAATGGCCAGAACGCAGGCGCGCCTTCCCCGGGCCAGCACGATCCCCACAGGGCCCGCATCCCGGTCCGGGTCGCGTGCTGCGCGGCCTCCTGCGCCAGTCGCGTCTTCCCGATCCCCGGCTCGCCACCGATGAGGACGAAGGATCCACGCCCCGTGCGAGCGTCCTCCGTGCGCGCCCTGAGCGTCTCGACCTCTTCGGCCCGGCCGACGAACGCATCCGACGGCACGGCATGCTCGCGTGTCTGCACGGGATCGGGCCCCCCGCCGCCTGTGACCGCCCAGATCATGACACCGGCTCGGGACCGCCGCCTCCCTCGTGGATCGCTCGCACGGTGTCGATCGTGTCGGCGTCCTGGGGGCCCTTGTCGGGCCGGTAGCCCTTCACGCGCGCGAACCGCAGGGCCAGCCCGCCGGGGTACCGCGAGCTGGCCTGGACGCCGTCGAACGCCACCTCCACCACCAGCTCGGGGCGGACGTACACCGTGAAGGCGTCCCGCTCCACCTCGAGCTCCTGGAACTTCTGTGTCTGCCACGCCAGCATCTGGTCGGTCATGCCCTTGAACGTCTTCCCGAGCATGACGAATCCGCCCGTCGTGGGGTCCCGGGCCCCCAGGTGGAGGTTCGACAGCCACCCCCGGCGGCGGCCGTGCCCCCACTCCGCGGCCAGCACCACGAGGTCGAGGGTGTGGGCCCGCTTCACCTTGAGCCACGTCGCGCCGCGGCGCCCGGCCTCGTACGGCGCGTCGAGCGCCTTCACCATGACGCCCTCGTGGCCGCGCTCCAGCGCCGCTTCCAGGAACGCCTCGGCCTCCGCGGCGTCCTCGGCCACCACGCGCGGCACACGCAGCCGCTCCGGCACGCGCGCGGCGAGCGCCGCGATCCGCTCCGCGGCCGGGTGGTCGACGAGGTCCTCGCCGTCCAGGTGAAGGATGTCGAAGAAGGACACGTCGAGGGGCGTCGTCGCCCGGAGCTGCGGGACCTCCAGCCGGGAGCCGAACCGGCTCATGGTGACCTGGAACGGATGGGGGCGCCCGCCGCTTCGGAGCGCTATGGCCTCCCCGTCCAGGACCGCCCTGTCGAGGGGCAGGGCGAGCACCACCTCGACCACCTCGGGAACGCGATCGGTCACCTCCGCCAGGTTCCGGGTGAACGCCCGCACCTCGTCCCCCAGCCGGTGCACCTGGAGGCGGGCGCCGTCGAGCTTCCATTCGACCCCGGCGGGACGAACCCGGGCCATGGCGTCCTCCACGTCGTCGGCCGTCTGCGCGAGCATCGGCTGGAGCGGCCGCAGCACCGTGAGGCGAAACGCCGCCAGCCCCGCCCGTCCCTCGGCAAGGGCCGCGGCGGCCACGCGCCCGAGGTCGCCCGCCAGCATCACCCCCCGCCGGACCTCCGCCGCGGGGACCTCGGCCGCCCGGGCCACCGCCTCGACCATCACCCCTTCCAGCGCGCCCTGGCGAAGCTCCCCGGAGAGCAGGCCGAACAGGAACCGCCGCTCCTCCTCTGTGGCCCGCCCGAACAGCTCGGCCACCTCGCGCTTCCGGGCGGCCTGCGACCCGGGACCGGTGGTTGCCTTGAGCCGCGTGAACGCGGCGTCGACGTCGAGGACCTCGAGCGACGGCGAGGCCGCCGGTGGAGGCAGGTGGCGAAGCGTGGCCCACCCCACCCCGATCGTGCCCTGGGGCAGGGCGCCGGACAGGTAGGCCACCGCGACCGGCACCTCCTCCGGCCGGAGCTGGCGCAGGGCCGCGGCCAGGCGGTCGATCTTGCCGAGGCGGGCCGGCGTCGTCGCCACCTCGGCGGATGTCCGGGCGATGTCCTCGAGCAGCACGCCCGAATCCCTGGACCGGCGCCGTCCGCCCTCAGGGCGTCCAGGCCGGCCGGTCGACTCGCTCGATGACGAAGAACTGCGACCCCAGGCGCGCGGAGCCCACCGCGACATAGCCCTTCCCCAGCATGAGGGCGGGGTTGCCCGGGTCGGGCTGCACCAGGTAGTCGCGGATCCTGCGGGTCGGGGAGCGACGGGGGTTCCGGGAGCTCGCCCCGTAGTCGAGGAGCAGCGCGTTCGGGTACCGGCCGTCGGGACCACCCGGCGCGACCGGCTTGACCAGGAAGAAGCCGTACCGCTTCGGCCGCTCCGGCGACGGCTTCGGCGTCCACGGCCCGCCGAGCCCGTTCTGGCGCACCGGTGTGTTGTAGCCCTCGACGGCGTCCGGTCCGGTGAAGAACCCCTTCAGGAACTTCTGCGCGCCCAGCAGGCGCATCTTCAGGCCGACGTTGAAGCCCCGCCACTCCGGGCCGGTGAGGGCCTCGGTGTCGGGCCCGGCACCCGCCCGCAGGATCGCCTCCAGGTCGCGGGGCGAACACCGGGCCAGCTCCTCGAACGTCATCTCAGCCATCGCGCGTCTCCACCATCCTCGATGCGGCCAGCATCGCCAACCCCATGATCGACAGCTGCGGGTTCACGCCGGTGTTCGTCGGGAACACCGAGGAGTCGACCACGTACAGGTTCGGAGTGCCGTGCACCGCGAAGTCCGGACCCACGACGCCGGCCTCCGGCCGCACACTCATGCGAGCGGTGCCGAACAGGTGGGTCATGGCCATCGAGTACGCGCGGGGGTCAAGCGGACCTTCGCGCAGGAGCCGGGCGTCCTCGGGACGCTCGATCGCCTCGGGCAGCCCGTGGACGCCCGGCAGCACCGATCTGGCTCCCGCCGCGAACAGCATCTCGGCCACGAACGCGAGGGCCGCGCGGAGGTTCGCGGCGTCGCGGCGCTCGAGGTCGAAGCGTATCCCCGGGCCCGCCCGGCCCTCTCCTATGCGGCCCTCCGCGTGCGCCCGGAGGTCCACCGCCCACATCGCCATGCGATCGGCCCGTCCGATCCAGTCCAGCCACGGGGCGCCGACCCCCGGAAGCGACGCCATCAGGAACTCCGGGGCCACCGAGACGCTCTCGACCTTGAACCGGCCGTCGACGCGGTGCTCGTCGGACTCGAACCCCTGGGTCGCCCCGTGCCACAGGCCCACCGGGTCGTCGAACACGCCGACGAGCGAGGCCCCGGGGTGGGCCTGGAAGTGCCGGCCCAGGTGGGGCGAACGCACGCCGCTTCGGCGCAGCAGGCCGGGTGTCTGGATCGCCGACGCCGCCACGACCACGCCCCGGCGCGCGTGGAGCCGGAAGGGCGGGCCCGCGGCGAAGCGGCCGGTCACCGTCTCGGCTCGATCTCCTCGCATCACCACGCGGTCGGCGGGCGCGTTCACGTACAGGACCGCCCCCCGGGCCTCCGCCTGCGGGAGGTAGGTGAGGGCCATACTCTGCTTCGCGCCGTACGGGCAGCCGCTCTGGCACCGGGCGCTGCCATGGCATGCCACGACGGCGCGGCGCATCGGCGCCGTCCGCACCCCGAGGGCGGCCCCGGCCGCGGCCATCAGCCGGTTGTTGCCGCCCCACACCTCCTCCGGCGTGGGCGCCACCGACAGGTCCCGCTCGATCCGGTCCCAGTTCGAGTGCAGGGCCTCGAGCGGCAGCGCGTCGCCCAGCCCGTGACCGTCCCGCCACGTGGCCCACACGTCGTCGGGAAGGCGCCACATGATCGCGGAGTTGACCACCGTGCTCCCGCCCAGGCACCGACCCTGGAACACCGGTATGGCGGCCTTCCCCCGCGTGATCTGCGCGCCGCCGTCCCGATACAGGGTCCGCATGGTGTGGAAGCCTTGGTCCCGGAACTGGGCCGTGCCGATCGCCGGGCCATCCTCGACGACGGCCACGGACGCGGCCGCTTCCGAGAGCACCTTCGCCGCGGTGGCCCCGGCGGCCCCCGACCCCACGACCACGTAGTCGAACGCCTCGTCCAGCGCATGTTCCTGCTGCGCGCCGTCGACGATCACGGCCGGGCGCCTCCGTACCCGATGGCCCGGCGCACCTCGGGGGCGGCGCCGTAGCCCAGCGCCGCCACGAGCTTCACGATCCCGAGCAGGGACCGCAGCACGGGAGAGCGGGAACTCGCCATGGCGACGAGCGCCCGTTCCCGGGTGGCGCGTCCGTACAGCCCGAGGGGGGGCGGGCGCCCGATCAGAACCGGAGCGACCCACGTCGCGGCGAGCACGCCGACTCGGAACCCCAACCGGAGCCGGCGAGGGGCCGTGGCCTCGAACTCCTCCCAGAACCCGGGGAACCCCGCGTCGAACGCACCCGGAAGCTCCGGGTGGGCACCGCCCGGCAGCACGGTGTCGATCACGATGCGAGTTCGCCTGTTCAGGTCCGGTCACTCCCGGGGAGTGGGCCCCGGCATTATGGCGCCCCCGCCCAGCCTCTGAACGGGATAGCCGTCGGGGGTGCCGGGTAGAGAGTGTCGAGGAGCCACGATGCCGAAAAAGGATGCCCTCCGGACCTATCGTCGCAAGCGGGACTTCCGCCGCACCCCGGAGCCGTCCGGCGCCGGCCGCCGTTCCCGGAAGCGGCC
>Ga0137368_10004888_pt1 | contig 14210 bp, 16 predicted proteins | sample SagtaG_13_FD_104917 | JGI IMG/M metagenome (GOLD analysis project Ga0137368, IMG submission 104917) | Vadose zone soil microbial communities from Sagehorn Ranch, Mendocino, California, USA - Sage1_L_100_16 metaG | ecosystem: Environmental > Terrestrial > Soil > Vadose zone | place: USA...
CTCTTGCAGCCGCCTGAGCTGCGTACCGTCGGTGCGGACCGTCCAGACACCCTCGGCGTCCGAGAACGCCAGCCGCGCCTCGTCGGGCGAGAACGAGAGATCCGGAGACGGTTGCGTTGCCCGGGCGACGACGCGCGCTTCGGATCCGTCGGGTCGCGAGACGACGATTCCGGCCGCGCCGGGCTGGTCTGCGAGCGCGATCCAGTGCCACGTTCGAGAAAGCGCGAAGGCGCCCGCCGTGCGTATCGGGAGGAGGCGCGTCGCGCTGCCGTCGGGCTTCGTCACGTACAGGCCGGCTTTCTGGGACTCGATGTACGGGCTCACCGTCCGGTAGAAGACGATCGCGCTCGCGTCCCATGAGACCACCGCGTGCACGTCTGCAGGAGGCTGCACGTAAAGACCTGCGTTGGACGACGACGGGCCGAGAATCAGGGTTGTCGCCACGAGGACGACGGTGCGAGCTCGCACGAGGACCCGAGGGTACCGCCGGTCTGTTAGGGCTCTGCAAATAGACTCGATCCGTGTCGCTGAACAGCAAGCGAATCTTCATCACGGGCGGCGCCGGGTTCATCGGCACGACGCTTGCCCGCCGGCTGGTCGACGCGAACGAGATCGTTGCGCTCGACAATCTCCACCGCGACGCGCTCACCGGCACCGACCTTGGAGAGCATCCGAACTTCGAGTTCCACCAGGCGGACGTTCTCGACGCCGACGCGGTGCACGAGCTCGCCCGAGGTGTGACCCACATCGTCCATTGCGCAGCGATCGCCGGTGTGGACACGGTGCTCGAGAGCCCGGTGCGCACGATGCGTGTGAACCTGATCGGCACCTACAACGCGCTCGAGGCCGCGGTTGCGACGAAGGACACACTCGAGCGCTTCCTCGACTTCTCGACCAGTGAGGTGTTCGGCACCCACGCGTTCCGCGTGTCCGAAGGGCAGGTCTCGACGATCGGCTCGGTCGGCGAGGCGCGCTGGACGTACGCTGTATCGAAGCTCGCCGGCGAGCACATGTCTCATGCGTACCACGACGAGCTCAGGCTGCCGACGGTCACCGTGCACCCGTTCAACGTCTACGGCCCGGGCCAGATCGGCGGCGGAGCGATCCGCGCCTTCATCGAGGCTGCGCTCGCCGGCCGCGATCTGGTCATCCACGGTGACGGCTCGCAGATCCGTGCCTGGTGCTACGTCGACGACATGGTCGAGGCCTCACTGCTCTGCCTCGAGCGCCCGGAGGCAACCGGGCAGGCGTTCAACGTCGGCAACCCGCGCTCGACGGTGACAATCTGGGACCTCGCGCAACGGATCAAGCGACTCACCGGCGCTCCCGGCGAGATCGTCTTCCAGCCGCTGCACTACGCGGACGTGGAGCTGCGGATCCCGAACGTCGAGAAGGCACGTGAGCTGCTCGGCTTCGAGCCGCGCGTCGAGCTGGACGAGGGATTGGCGCGGACGATCGCGTGGTACCGCAGCCGCAGGCTCGCCGAGGCCTGATCAGTCCCGGCCGTCGACGACGGGATAACGAAGACGCGCCTTTTGTCCCACGGCTCCGACGTCAGCGGCTCGAAGGCTTCCGGGCGGTAGAGCATGGCCGGACGCTAAAGCGCCGCTCAGGGCTTGACAAGCTTGTAAGTAGTTACTAACATCGCGGCCATGGTCGTAAGCGAGCGCAAGAGCGCCGAGGAGCGGCGGGGCGAGATCCTCGAGGCGGCACTGCTCGAGTTCGCCGAGCGCGGACTCGAGGGAGCCTCGACGGAGGAGATCGCCAAGCGGGCAGGCATCTCGCAGCCCTACGTCTTCCGCCTCTTCGGCACCAAGAAGGAGCTCTACAAGGCATCCGTCTCCCGCTGCTTCCGTGAGACGCTGGAGGTCTTCCAGCGGGCCGCGGAGGGGAAGCGCGGTCCCGAGGCGCTGACGGCGATGGGCGAGGCCTACAGGACGCTCCTCGCCGACCGCACGCGGCTTCGCGCCCAGATGCAGGCCTACGCAGCCTGCGACGACGTGGAGATCCGCGAGGTCGTCCGAGCCGGCTACGGCGACATCGTCACCTACGTCGAGCGCGTCTCCGGCGCCGACTCGGAGCAGATCAGCCGCTGGTTCGCGCACGGGATGCTTCTGAACGTGATCGCCTCGATGGACCTGCTCAACCTGGCGGAGCCGTGGGCCGAGCGCCTGGTCACGGGCTGCATGGAAGACAAGTGACCCCTTTTTTCATCCGTAAGTAAGTAATGACTCACTATACGAAAGGAACGGAGATGACTGCGAGGGCGAAAACGCTCTGGACATTTGCGATCACCTCCGTGGCGCTGTTCATGGTCACGCTCGACAACCTCGTCGTGACGACGGCGCTGCCGGTGATCCGCAAGGACCTCGACGCGAGCCTGAGCGGGCTCGAGTGGACGGTCAACGCTTACACGCTGACATTCGCCGTCCTGCTGCTCACGGGCGCAGCGCTCGGCGACCGGTTCGGCCGTCGGCTGATGTTCTCGATCGGTCTCGGGATCTTCACGGTCGCCTCGGCCGCGGCGGCCCTGGCGCCCTCGATCGGCGCCCTCGACGGCGCTCGTGCCGTCCAGGGGCTCGGCGGCGCGATCGTGATGCCGCTGACGTTGACGATCCTCAGCGCTGCGGTGCCGCGGGAGCGGCGCGGGCTCGCACTCGGGTTCTGGGGCGGCATCAGCGGACTCGCGGTCGCGTTCGGCCCCGTCGTCGGCGGCGCGGTCGTCGACGGAATCTCATGGCACTGGATCTTCTGGCTCAACGTTCCGATCGGGATCGCGCTGATCCCGCTGGCGTTCACGCGCCTGACGGAGAGCTACGGCCCGGGCGGCCGGCTCGACCTGCCGGGTCTCGGGCTCGCGAGCGCAGGGCTGTTCGGAATCGTCTGGGGCCTCGTGCGTGGGAACTCGGTCGGCTGGGGCAGCCCGGAGATCGTCGTCGCGCTGGTCGGCGGCGCGATCGTGACCGCAGCGTTCGTCGCGTGGGAGTTGCGCACGGCGGCGCCGATGCTGCCGATGCGGTTCTTCCGCAACCGGACGTTCGCTCTGGCGAACGTCTCGAGCCTGTTCATGTTCTTCGGGATGTTCGGCTCGATCTTCTTCCTCTCGCAGTTCTTCCAGACCGTGCAGGGCTACTCGCCGCTCGGGTCCGGGCTGCGCATCCTTCCGTGGACGGCGATGCCGATGATCGTCGCGCCGATCGCGGGGGCGTTGTCGGACAGGATCGGCGGCCAGAAGCTCATGGGCGCGGGTCTGACGCTGCAGGCGCTCGGGCTCGGATGGATCGCGCAGGTGTCGTCGCCGGCGACGGCCTACGCGGAGCTGGTCGGCCCATTCATGATCTCGGGCATCGGCATGGCGCTCTTCTTCGCGCCTGTCGCGAACGTCGTCCTCTCGGCGGTTCGCAGGGAGGAAGAGGGGCAGGCGTCAGGCGCGAACAATGCGATCCGCGAGCTGGGCGGCGTCTTCGGCGTGGCGGTGCTGGCGGCGGTGTTCGCACAGGTCGGCAGCTATCGCACCGGGGACACGTTCGTGCACGGCATGAACGTCGCGGTCTGGATCGGCGCGGCAATCGTGCTCGTCGGCGCAGTCGCGGCATTCCTGATCCCGCAGCAGAAGCGGCGGGCCGAGACGGTGGAGCTGGAGCCCGCGTACGAGGCGGCGGCCTAGCGAAGCTGCAGGCGAGGCGCGGCGACGGCAACCGCTGCCGCCGCGCCCGCCAGCAGCACGAAAGAGGCGCGGATGCCGGCCGCCTCGGCTACGGCCCCGACGATGGGCGGGCCGGCGAGGAACCCGAGGTAGCCGAGTGTCGTCACCGTCGCGACGGAGGCGCCTCGCTCGGCGTCCGACGCGCCGCGCCCGGCGGCACCGAAGAGCAGCGGCGCGGCGAACGAGACGCCGATCCCCGCGACGAAGAAGGCGGGAATCGCGAGCGCAGTGGATCCCGCGAGGCTGGCGACGAGCAGTCCGAGGACCGAGACGCAGCCCCCGGCGCCCAGCAGCAGCGCGTCGCCGACGCGCCGGTTGAGCCACTGGGCCGAGAGGCGTCCGGCGACCATCGCGACGGCATAGGCGCCGGGTCCCAGCGCCGACACGGCGGGCGGGGCGCCCAGCTCGCGCTCGAGAAAGAGCGCGCTCCAGTTTTCGATCCCGCCCTCGACACAGAAGGCGAGCGCGCACACTGCGCCGAGGAAGACGAGCGCGCGGCCGATCTGCCTGCGTCTCGGCGCAGCTTCGGCGAGCCGCGGGAACGGGCGCCGGTTCGCCCAGGCAACCACTGCGAGCACGACCGCGATCGTGCCGAGCACGGCCACGCGGCCGGCCCCGAGCTGGCGCGCCGTGCCGGAGCCGACCGCGCCGAGGATCACACCGGCCGAGAAGAGCGCGTGCGCGAGCGGCATGAAGGTCCGCTGCGTCGCAGCCTCGAGCGCGGCGACCTCCGCGTTGATCGCGACGTCGGCGGCGCCGGATGCGGCGCCCAGGACGAGAAGTGCGGCGCTGAGCGCGAGAAGGGAGCCGGCGAACGAGGGCAGCACGGCCGAGCCGGCAAGCGCTGCGAGCGAGAGCGGAAGCACGACAGCGCCGTAGCGATCGACCAGCAGTCCGACGGACGCCATCGCCGGCAGCGAGCCGAGCCCGACGAAGAGCAGCGCGATGCCGAGCTCTCCTTTGGACACCCCGGTCGCGCGCTGCGTGCTCGGCAGGAGCGCGGCCCAGGCCCCCCAGAGCATTCCGAAGGCGCAGAACGCCGCGAGGACGGGACGCCGCGACAGGGTCATGCGCCGCCTACGGTGTCAGGCACCGTCACGGGAGTGTGTCACGTCAACAGCGCCGTTCTCTCGTCGTGAACAGGTCCGCTTCGGCGGGCTCCACTGTCCGTTCATGGTGCTTCACGGTGTCAGACACAGTCACGGAGCTGTGCCGGCTTCGTGCCACGAGGGCGCTATTCGCCGTCGAGGTAGTCGACCTCGTCGGCGAGGCGGAACTGGGTCGCGAGCCGGTCGCCGCGCTGCGAGTCGCCACGCGTCATGACGCGCACCTTTGCACTGTCGGGATACTCCGCGATCTCCGCTGCAGCCAGCTCGCTGACCCACAGCAGGCGCACCGGGTCGTCGGTGTCGTTCCTCAGCGCGTGCGCGCCCGCAGGGCCGGTCGGGAAGTGGACGACGTCGCCTTCGCGCAGCTCGCGGTCGCCTCCGGGCGTTCGGAGGATCACGGCTCCGCGTAGCACGATCACGAGCTCTTCCTGAAGGTGATGGAAGTGATATGCGACCTGCGTCGAACGCGGCGCGATCTCCCAGATGCTCGCGCCGAGCCGCGCCGTCGCGGGATCGACGAGTTGCTTGCGCCGGGAGCGGAACGGCTCGCGGTCGACGAACTGCTCGAGATCGTCGTCGTTGACGTTCAGGCGGCCCAGTCCTCGGGGAGCGCAGGGACGGGCCACGACGGGTCCGGACGCCAGTCCTCCCACACGTCGCTGAACGGCGGCTCCCAGCGTTCGAACATCTGCGCGACGCGTTCACCCTCGGCGCGGATCTCGTCGGCGTGCTTCTGCGTCAGCACGCCGAACACGACTGCGTCCTCCAGCTCGTCCTCGTCCTTCCACCGCCACTCGCCCGGACGGTCGCACACGACGTCGAGCAAGTGGTCGCGGGTGTCCAGGCCGCGCTCGTGCCAACGATGGACGCGCTCGAGGTTGACGTACCAGCCGTGGGCGAACACGTGGATCGAATGCGCAGCTGCCGCAGGGAACAGGACGACGGCGGCATCACCGACTCTCGGTCCGATGCGCGAGGTGCGCGGCAGCGTGTAACGCTCCAGCGTCGTCACGTCGTGAAGGTCGCGGCCGTCGGCGAGCATCGGTATCGCGACGGTCGTGCCGGCAGGCAGCCAGGTCGCGAGATAGCCGTTCCGCTCGCCGACGACCCGCAACGGCAGCGCGCCGCGGATCACGCCGTCGGCGCTCTCGTACCGCGCGAGGAACGCGTCGCCCTCAGACCACATCCCAGCCCTCCGGAAGCTCGGGCGCCGACCACGACGGGTCTGCGCGCCAGTCCTCCCAGCCGGTCGGCCAAGGTGGGTCGCGCACGACACGCTCGGCTTCGGCGCGCACAGCGGCTTCGTCGAGATAGCCGCGGCGCCCGGCTTCTACTAACTCGTCCTCGTCCTTCCAGCGCCACGTGCCGTCGGGCGAGACGACGAGGTCGAGCTTCTCGTCGACGGAGTCGACCGTGACCGGCGTGCGTACGTGCCCTCGCTCGAAGTTGACGTACCACTGCACGAACTCGCCGTTCTGCCACATCAGCCACAGCGAATGACCGGCGCCGAGACGCACGAGACCGAGGCCTTCAGGAGCAAGTGGCACCGGCTCGAGCGTCCAGTCGTCGTCGCCCGGAATGCGCAGCTCGCGTCCTGCGGCGATCGGCCGCCACACCAGCGTGTTCTCCGGCTGCCAAAGGACGAGGAGCCCGTCGCGCTCTTCCACGATCCGACACGGCGACACGCGCCAGACGCGGCCCCGCCAGAGCTCGCGCCAGGCGATGTCGGTCACGGTCGCCAATCCTCCCAACCCGTCGGCCACGGCTTCGCCGCGATCACACGCTCACCTTCGGCGCGCACTGCGGCTGCATCGCGCTCGGAGAAGATTCCGAGCGAGACACATTCCGCCAGGTCGTCCTCGTCCTTCCAGTGCCACTTGCCGTCGGGATCGACAACGACGTCCAGCGCGTGGTCGGTCGTGACGAGCGCGCCGTTCTGCTCCCGAAGCGGAGCCTGCAGCTGCACGTACCAGCAGACGAAGTTCCAGTCCTCGTCCCAGAGGTGCCACAGCGAGTGTGCCTCGCCGCGGCGGGTCAGCGAGAGGACCTGGTGCACACGCCAGACGTGCGGGTGCGGATCGTCGCCGCGGACCCAGCGCTCGAGGTAACGACCGTCGGGATCGCGGCCCATCCAGAAGCCCACCGCCCCCGGCGCGAGATGGAGAACGAGCTGCTCTCCGTCGTCCGCGACCACCGTGTGGGGAAAGCCCCAGCGCGGGCGTCCGTTGTACACGCTCCACACCTCGACGACGTCACCGGCCCGCATCCGGCGCGAGTCTAGGATGCACGTGTTAATGGACGGTAAGCCCGAGCTCTCCGTCGTCGTGACGGTGCTCAACGAGGAGGGGACCGTCGACGAGCTGTACCGTCGGACGGCAGCGGCCCTCGACGGAAGGCCGTTCGAGATCGTCTTCGTCGACGATGGGTCGACGGACGGAACGTTCGCCGCCCTCGAGCGCCTGCACGCGCAGGATCCTCGCGTGCACGCTGTTCGCTTCAAGCGCAACTTCGGGCAGCATCCTGCGATGCACGCGGGGCTCGTGCGAGCGAACGGCGACGTCGTCGTGACGATGGACGGCGACCTCCAGAACCAACCCGAGGACATCCCGAAGCTCGTGGCAGCACTGGAGCGCGCGGACGTCGCCAGCGGCCGGCGCAGCGCGCGTCGCGACTCCTGGGGACGGACGCTCCCGTCCCGGCTGATCAACGGGATGCTGCGGCGCTTCACCGGCGTCCGCATTTCGGACTTCGGCTGCGCGTTCAATGCCTACCGGCGCGGCGCGATCGAGCCGATGCTCGGCGCGATCGGCCGGCAGAAGTTCACGAAGGCGATCGTCCTCGCGGGCGGCGCGAGCGTGGTCGAGGTCGACGTCCAGCACGCCGCCCGCGCCGGGCGCTCTCGGTACTCGCCCCTTCGCCTGACTCGGCTGGCGCTGCACGTCCTGGCCGGGTTCTGGCCGCAGCCGATCCAGTGGATCGGCGTCGCACTCGGGGTCGTGTGCTCGCTCGCCGCGCTCGCGCTCGGCATCTACGGCGTCGTGTTCTGGGTCACCAAGTCGAACTTCCCCGGCCCATTGTTCGGCGGCACGTTGATCCTGTTCGTGCTCGGCATCCAGGGATTCATCCTCGCTCTCGTCGGTGAGTACTTGGGCAGGATCCAGCGTCAGGTCGAGGGGCGGCCGCTGTACACGATCGACAAGGAGATCTAGCAGTGTTCCCCCTGCACACATCCGACGTCTGCGCACGGAGGAAACACTGAGAAAAGTTCTGGTGACCGGTGGGGCGGGGTTCATCCCGTCCAACTTCATCCGCTGGCTGCTCACGCACACGCCGTGGGAGATCGTCTCGCTCGACGCGCTGACCTACGCCGGCAACGTGGAGAACCTCGCCGATGTGATGTCGCACGAGCGGCTGTCGTTCGTGCACGGCGACATCCGCGACGCAGAGCTCGTGCGCGACGTCGTCGAGCACGTCGACGTGATCGTGAACGCCGCCGCGGAATCGCACGTCGAGAAGTCGATCGTTCACGGCGGCGGCGAGTTCGTGAAGACGAACGTGGAAGGGACGCAGATCCTGCTGGATGCGATCCGCGAGCATCCCGTCGAGCGCTTCGTCCTCTTCTCCTCGTCCGAGGTCTACGGCACCGCGGAGCGCGATCCGATGGACGAGGAGCATCCGCTCAATCCCCGCTCGCCGTACGCCGCGACGAAGGCAGGAGCCGATCGCCTCGCGTACTCGTACTTCGTCACGTACGGCTTGCCGATCGTGATCGTGCGTCCGTTCAACAACTACGGACCGCGTCAGCATCCCGAGAAGGTCGTTCCGCGCTTCATCACCCAGGCGCTGCAGGACGAGGCGCTGACGATTCACGGTGACGGTCACGCGTCGCGTGACTGGTTGTACGTGGACGACGACGCGGAAGCGATCGCGACGCTGATCGAAGCACCCGTCGACGACATCTGCGGCGAAGTCGTGAATGTCGCGACTGGCGTCGACATCTCCGTCGAGGAGATCGCAGACAAGGTCCTGGCCGCGCTCGACAAGCCGGCGGCTCTCAAGCACCACGTCACGGAACGGCCGGGTCAGGTCGATCGCCACATCGGCTCGACCGACAAGCTGGCGCGGCTGACGGGCTGGCGTGCTCGCACGTCGTTCGACGAGGGGCTCGCTCGGACCGTTGCGTGGTACCGCGAGAATGAGGCGTGGTGGAGCGGGATTCTCCGGACCGCGGACCGCGTCTCCTCGTCCTAGGCGCCGGGCCGGCGCAGCTCGGCCTGCTCGCCGCAGCCCGCCGTCGCGGGCTGTACGTGATCGCGCTCGATCGCGACGCTGCGGCGCCGGGGTTTCGCTATGCCGACCGGCGGGCGATCGTCTCGGCCGAGGACGAGCAGGGGATCGAGCGGCTCGCGTCGGCCGAGCGGGTCGCCGGGATCATCGCGCCCGGGATCGACTGGCCCGTGGGGATCGCTGCCCGCGTCGCCTCTCGGCTGGCGCTGGCGCATCCGATCTCTCCCGAGACCGCTGTGCTCGCCACTTCGAAGCTGCGCCAGCGCCAGCGCTTCGCGGAGGCCGGTGTCCCACAGCCGCACTACGCAACGTGCCGCGGGCTCGACGAGGCGCGCGCCGCCGCGGAGGAGCTGGGCTTCCCGTGCGTCGTCAAGGCGCCCGACCGCCAGGGCCAGCGCGGCCTCTCGCTCGTTCGTGCCCCGGAGGAGCTGCAGGATGCGGTTCGCGACGCGCTCGACGCCTCACGCAGCTCCACCCTCCTCGTCGAGCAGCTCGTCGACGGGCGAGAGGTGACGGTGAACGGCTTCTCGCTCGGCGGTCAGTTCTTCGCGCTGACCGTGACCGACCGACACCTGGCCCAGTTCCCCGCTTTCGGGGTCGCGCTCGCGCACAGCTGGCCGTCCGTGCTCGAGCCGCGCCAGATTGCGCAGGCGATCGACGCGGCGCGGCGCGCGGCGGCCGCGGTGGGCGTCGGCGACGGCCCCACGTACACGCAGGTGCTCGTTCCCGCCGCCGGGCCGGCGGTGGTCGGCGAGCTCGCTGCGCGGCTGGGCGGCGGTCACGACGCGGAGCTCTGCCGGGCCGCGGTCGGGGTCGATCTCAACGCCGTCGCCATCGCCGCTGCGCTGGGTGAGCCGCTGCGGCGCCAGCAGCTTGCTCCCAAGGCGCGCGTCGGAGGCGCCTGCGTTCGCTTCCTCGTCGCCCCTCCGGGCCTCCTGCACGGCGTGAGGGGGCTCCAGGAGGCGTTCACCCGGGACGGAGTGCTCGGCATCCGGGCCTACCGCCGGCCGGGGCATCGTTTCGGCGCCCTGCGGAGAGGTGCCGACCGCGCCGGGGCGATCCTGGCCGTCGGCGACTCGGCCGAGGATGCGCTCGCGCGCGCCGAGGCCGCGGCGGCCTTGATCCGGTTCGACGTGGCCGACGAGGGCGCCGAAGTCGCCTGATCGTCTGTAAGTTGCATCTTACGTAAGTAATTGCTTACACTACGGCCGTGGAGGCGGAGCTGAAAGCGATCGCAGCGCCGCGGCGGCGCCAGATCCTGACGCTCGTTCGCGACGGCGAGCTCTCCGCAGGCGAGATCGCGGCGCATTTCGACGTCACGCGCCCGGCGGTCTCGCAGCATCTGAACGTCCTGAAGGAGGCCGGCCTGGTGAGCGAGCGACGGAACGGCACCAAGCGCCTCTACCGGGCGCGACCGGAGGGCCTCGCGCCGCTGAAGGCGTTCCTCGAGGAGTTCTGGGACGACCGGCTGGAAGCCCTCAAACGCGAAGCCGAACGAGAGGAGAAGCAGCATGGAAGCGACGACTGACGCGACCACGGTGACACGCGAGATCACGATCGCGGCGAGCCCGGAGACGGTCTGGGAGTTCCTCGTCGACCCGGACAAGGCGACCCGCTGGATGGGGCAGAGCGCCTCGTTCGATGCTCGGCCCGGCGGCGCTTACCGCCTCGGGGTCATCCCAGGCCACACGGCAGCCGACGAGTTCGTCGAGGTCGACCCGCCGCGCCGGCTCGTCCATACCTGGGGCTGGGAACCGGGCGAAGACGGCCCGAACCCCGTGCCGCCCGGCTCGAGCACGATCGAGATCGAACTCGTCCCGAGCGGAGACGGCACGACGCTCCGATTCACCCATCGCGACCTGCCGAACGCCGAGGCCGCACAGTCGCACGCACACGGCTGGGACCACTACCTCGAACGGCTCGTCGTCGCCGCGGGTGGCGGGGAGCCGGGCGAGGATCCCTGGATCACCGGCGACATGTAAGACGGAAACGCCGTCGGGGCGTCGTTACGCTTGCCCGCGTGCATGAGACGCGGCGGACGACGCCCCTCGGCTTCCAGCCCCCGGCCGTGGGCGAGGAGGAGATCGCCGCGGTCGCGGAGACGCTCCGCTCCGGCTGGTTGACGACGGGGCCGCGAGCGGCCGAGCTCGAGCGCCGGGCCGGCGAGCTCCTCGAGGCGGAGCACGTGATCGCGGTCGCGTCCGGGACAGCGGCCATGCACCTCGCGCTCCTCGCGCTGGGCGTCGGCCCGGGCGACGAGGTGATCACGTCGCCGATCACGTGGCCGGCGACCGCGAACGTGATCGTCCACGCAGGCGCCACCCCGGTGTTCGCAGACGTCCGCGACGAAGACCTGAACATCGATCCCGAGCACGTACGCCGGCTCGCCGGCGAGCGGACGAAGGCGATCCTGCCGGTGCACCTCGCCGGGCAGCCGTGCGACCTGGAGCCCTTGTGGCGGCTCGGCATTCCGGTCGTCGAGGACGCGGCGCACGCGTTCGAGGCCCGCTATCGCAGCGGCAAGATCGGCGGTCTCTCGGAGGCGGCCTGCTTCTCGCTCTACGCGACGAAGAACGTCGCCGCGGGCGAAGGCGGCCTTGTCGCCACGAACGACGGTGCGATCGCGGACGCAGTCCGCGATCTGAGGCTGATGCGCCGCGGGGACGGCTCCCTCTACGACATCTCCGTCCCCGGGTACAAGGCAAACCTTGCCGACGTCCTCGCGGCAATCGCGCTCGTGCAGCTCGACAAGCTCGAGCGCCACACGGAGATCCGGGCGCGCCAGTTCGCCCTCTACGACGACGCGGTGGCGACGCTGGAAGGGATCACGCCCCTCGCACGCGATCCTCGGGACGTCCACGCTCTGCATCTGTACGTCGTTCGCATCGACGCGGAGGGCGCCGGCGCGACGCGCGACGAGTATCAGCGTGCGCTCGCGGACGAGTTGATCCAGACCTCCATCCACTTCCTGCCGGTGCACACGCTGTCGTGGTATCGCGGCCGCTTCGAAGCGGACTGCCCGGTCGCGGAGCGCGCAGGAGCAGAGGTGTTGTCGCTGCCGCTCTCGCCGGCGCACAGCGACGACGACATTCGCGACGCCGCAGACGCGCTCACGCGCGTGCACGAGCAGTTCACTCGCTGAGGAAGTCGAGCACCGCCTCGCGGAAGCGCTCCGGCTGCTCGACCCACGGGAAGTGGCCGGCGTCGCCGATCAGCGCGAGCCGCGCGTTCGGCAGGCCTGCGACGAGGTCGTCCTCGCCCGCGCGCTCGAGCTCGCCTGTCCCGTAGACGACGAGTGCCTGCGCGTCGATGCGCGGCAGATCCGGCCTGAGGTCGAACGAATCGACCTGTGCGTTGAAGGAGTCGAGCCCGCTCAGGTCCGGAGGTTCTCCGGTCGCGATCCGTTCGACGAACGCGTGCACCTGCGGCGAGAGCCGCTCGAAGTAGAGCAGGAAGCTGGCGAAGAGCACGTCCGTCTGCCGTTCGCGCGTGAGCTCGACTCCGCTCATGCGCTCGCGCGCGGCCGCCACCGGCGCGCGGAACTCGGGGGCGCGGTCCTTGCGAGAGAAGAAGCGCTCGCGTGCGCCGCAGCGGTCGAGCGAGTACCTTTCCTCGGGCCACGGATCGGAGCCGCCCGTCCCCGCAGGGTTCAGGCCGACGACCGTCCGTTCGCCGGCGACATCGCCGAGGTCCTCGAAATAGCTGCCGGAAAAGCCCGGTCCGCCCGGATGGCAGAGGAGCGGCCGCCCGCTGCCTTGTGTCTCGAGCGTCAGGCGCCGTCCGTCGCGGGCGGCGAAACTAGTGTGCGTCGTGTCCATGCGTCGTTCCGTTCGTCTCGCCCTGACGCTCGTCGTCACCGCGCTCTGCGTTGCGTATCTCGTCTGGAAGATCGACCTCTCTCAGACCGCGCACATTCTCGCGCACGCGCATATCGGCTGGTTCGTGCTCGCACTCGCGATCATGGCCGCCTCGGTCTGGCCGATGGCGTGGCGGTGGCGGCAGCTGCTGGCGGCGCGCGGGATTCACGACCGGGTGCGCTGGCTCGCCCGTTCGTACTTCACCGCGTACACGGCGGGGCAGGTGCTGCCTACGTCGATCGGCGGTGATGCGATGCGGATCTTCGAGGCGTCGCGGCGGCATCCGGGGAACGGTGGGCCGATCGCCGGCTCGGTGTTGTTGGAGCGGGCGCTCGGCGGCGCGGCGACGCTGACGCTCGCGGCGGTCGGCTTCGCTCTCGCGCTCGGACGCTACGACGTGGGTGCCTATCTCTGGGTCGAGGGGGCATTCGTGGTCGCGACGGTCGTCTTCGCCGTGGGGATCTTCTCGCGGCGGCTGCGCGTGGTGTTCGCGCGCTTCGTTCCGCTCCTGCGCCGCCTGCGGATCGAACGGCCGCTGCGCGCGGTGTACGAGGGGATGCACGGGTACCGGGACCACGGTTGGCTGCTCGCGTGGCTGTTCGTCCTGACGATCGCGGTGCAGGCCGTGCGCGTGCTCGCGATCTGGGCGGCGGGCAGGGGCGTCGGTGTCGACCTGAGCCCGCGCCCGTATTACGTGATGGGCCCGCTGCTGTTCCTCGTCCTGCTCGTGCCGTTCACGATCAATGGGCTGGCGGTGCGTGAGTCGTTCTTCGTGTCCTTTCTCGGCGGTCTCAGCGTCGACGCCGACCGCGCGTTCGCGACGGGCTTCCTCTTCTTCGTCGTGACGGTCGCGCTGTCGATTCCCGGGGCGCTGGTGCTCGCGTGGGAGGCGCTGCGCGGCTCGCGTTCCGCGGCGCCCGCTGGGGCACCCCGACCCACCACCCGACCGCAATCCTAACGGGGAAGTTCGCGCACGTGTGTGCCGAAACCGTGACGAGTTCGCACGCGCGGCGGCGTGCGGACGATGTCTCGATCGTCGTCGTGACGTACAACGCGCTGCCGTGGATCGAGCAGTGCCTCGCCGGCGTTGAAGGGTACGAGACGGTCGTCGTCGACAACGAATCCACGGATGGGACGGTGCCGCTGGTGCGCGAGCGCTTCCGGGACGTGCGCGTGCTCGAGCGTGAGAACCGGGGGCTCGCCGCGGGCTGGAATGCGGGAATTCGCGCGACGGATCGCCCGTACGTGTTC
>Ga0137368_10004889_pt1 | contig 14207 bp, 11 predicted proteins | sample SagtaG_13_FD_104917 | JGI IMG/M metagenome (GOLD analysis project Ga0137368, IMG submission 104917) | Vadose zone soil microbial communities from Sagehorn Ranch, Mendocino, California, USA - Sage1_L_100_16 metaG | ecosystem: Environmental > Terrestrial > Soil > Vadose zone | place: USA...
GTACGTCTGGTTTACCCAATGGAAAAAGAAGCCATGCGTATCCTCAATTTTCTCGGCAACAAGTTTTTTAGCCTGGCTTTCTCCTGGCTGCTCGGACAACCTATTAAAGATACGTTGTGCGGCACAAAAGTTCTCTGGAAAAAAGATTATGAACAGATTGCTGCCAACCGTTCCTATTTTGGCGATTTCGATCCCTTTGGTGATTATGATCTCCTCTTCGGTGCAGCCAAACTCAATCTCAAAATTATTGACCTGCCGATCCGCTACCGCGAACGAACGTATGGTTCGACCAATATCTCGCGCTGGAAACACGGCTTGTTGTTATTGCGTATGGTTGTGTTCGCGGCGCGGCGGATAAAATTTGTGTAATCGTTGATCTGAGAAAATATAGCGATCGGTCAATTCATCAAGTAAACAGGAAATCAATGGGTATATTTCTTCACCAAGACTCTATACAAAAGAATTATGAATATTGGCAGAGGAAGCCGATACTCCGGATCCTATATGGAGATTTCTATCGTCTGATTGCGAAGAATTTGAGCAATTTACCAGAGAGCAAGATTGTTGAGCTTGGCTCGGGGCTTGGCAACATTCGTGAAGTCATACCCAATTGTGTACGTACAGACTTATTTCCCAACCCATGGATCGATCAGGTCGAAAACGCCTATCGGTTATCGTTTACAGATGAATCGGTTTCAGATCTCATCCTAACAGACGTCTTTCATCATCTGAAATATCCAGGCACAGCCTTAACGGAATTTTTTCGCGTACTTCGCAAAGGTGGACGAGTGATTATGCTTGAACCCTGTATCAGCGCGCTGGGGCTCCTTGTGTATGGAGGATTACACGATGAACCAATTGCCATTAGGAAGGAAATCACATGGGAGGCTCCAGAAGGTTGGTCACCTGATGAAATTGATTACTATGCAGCGCAAGGAAACGCAAGCCGTGTCTTTGTCGGAAAACGCTTCCGCCAAAAACTATGGAACTGGAAAGAAATCGAAACGATTAGACTTTCTGCTATTGCCTATGCAGCTTCAGGAGGATTTTCCAAGCTACAACTGTACCCAACCTCAGCCTTGCCTTTGATACGGAAACTGGAAAAAGTATTGGATCTCTTTCCCACCTTATTTGCCACTCGCCTTTTGGTTATTCTGCAAAAATAATCACGGACATTGCCGCGCGCCTTCCTGCGGCACATACAGAGCAATTTCATCCGCGGGGAAAATGGACTCCTCTCTGTAATTGCAGAGAATAGATTTCATAATGCGCGTGACCCAGACATTATTCTCTTCGGCAAAACTGCGATTTTTTGACAAGACGTTGTAGTTCAGTGGGTCAACAACGATCAACGCAAAGCGCTGGTCTTCCATATCCTCGCGAAACGTTTGAAGATACGGGATGTTGTTTGACATCGCGATTTCCATCAGGTCTTCCCGCTCATACTCGGGAACCAGAGCCACGTTGTTTAACATATGCATCGAGAGTAGATGTCTCTGCGTGATAAAAAGGATCTGCCCGCCTTGCGCATTGGTCTGATCTACATACTCCTGCAAGCTTGTCATCACATTCTGTGTCCGAGCCGGGTCATAATTTACTGAACCGATATTGAACTGTAGATAGGACCAGGCTGGCATGATCAGTAAAGAGACGATGAGCAGCCAATGCAATGGCACAGGTTGTGCAATGTTTCCACTCTTAGGTCGATAACGCGCAAATACCAAATAAGCCAAAACGATCAAGAGCAGGCTAAAGTAAGCATCCATGTTATGGAGGTTTGCTCCGCCACCGATCTTCAAACTGACTACCAATCCACCCAGGAAAAGGACAAACAAGGCAGTGAATATAAGCACTAGCCTCAAAGGATGCCAATCATTCTTTCTAGAGCGAATCACAATGAACATTGCGATCCATATCGGCAGGGACGCCAGCAAAGCCCCGGGTAATATTCCGAGAAAATAAGACGCATTTGGCCAAAGCCGATACCACAACAAATCAGAGGCAAGGCTGGTGAAAAAGATGCTACTGTCAGGTACACCGGAAAGGGCAACATAAATCCGTTGAGCAATAACTGCGATCAATATGCCCGCGACAAACCACAAAGCCGGCTTGAGAAGATATCTCCAAAGATTTTTTCCCCGATAAGGCACTTCTAGCAGATACAAAACAGCCGCAATCATGCCAGGCATGGGATACCAGTTCAAGCGGCTCCATCCACACCAGATGGATGCCAGAATAATGGCAGACCAGGTCCGCCGATCATTTTGAGATGAAAATCCCAAGAGCAAAATAATGACAGGAATTGTCAGATGAAAATAGACAGGTCCCATGAACAAAAACAGGAACATCCACAGACCTACCAACCAGCGTGTCGCGCGCCCGGGAATGGAAAGCCGTGTCATCAACACAGGGACAACGGCTCCCACTAAAATATATCGGATCGCCACCTGCCAGGCTCTGTGAACCCAAAGCGGCGCGTCGAATAAATAAGGTGGTGCAAGCAACAAGTGCAAGGTGGGATGCAGAATCGGCCACGGATATCCCTGCCCGTAAACTTTTTGAGAGACGAAGAGGGACGGATAATAATAGCGACTCGTTTCCGACCATCCCATTGCAAAGGGATAATCAGTCACGCGCGGCCAATAGACCAACAACAGATGCAACGCGGATTGACAGAGAACCATCGTAATCAATGCAATAAACCACGAGGTATCTCTGCGAAACAATTTGATACCCCACATCCCAATCAAACTGAAGAACCAAAAAATCAGGAAACGCATCCAGCCCATCCCACCCAAGAATCTTTGAATGAAAGGGAACATGAATGCGATTGAGTAGCCAGTTAACGCCAGGGTCAAAATCAATAGACCGATCCAATGCAGCTGGCTTGAAGCGCGTTCCGGGACTTCTACAAAAGAGAGGATTTGCTCTTGATAACGGGACCAGGTTTCAGCGAAGAAAAGGAGCGCGAGCAATCCTATCAGACTCAATAGTGCGACCAATCCCATCCATGATCTGCTGGCAGAAAAATCCACACCTAACTTATTTGCGCTTCCAAGGATTTGATAAACGGAAAGAAAGGATAGCGCGGCGGTGAGAGCAACGACAAACCGCCAGAAGGTAAGGCGGGAGGGTTGGATGATATTCATTCGCTCATCGATGGTTTTGAAGCAATGACAAGGATCACTCCGACAGCATCATCCTCCATATTTCCACTGACAAATTCCGGACGGATGTGAGGCAACAGTTTGCGGAAGGCTTCTTCTTCGCGAGATAATACTTCAATTTCCACCAGCCTAAAACAGGCTGTAAACGCGTCGCGATAATTCCATAAGCGATAGCGGTTGTGGTTGCTGGAAGGATTTAACCATCTGCGCCAGATAGTTTCTGAAAAACGCAGCATCTCAAACGGGTATTTAAAAAAATGATCCCGCAAATCCACATAATGGATATGCATGCCATCGGGTTTCATTAGCTTTGCTAATGCGCGTGTCACACCTTCTACATCGTCCAGGTGCTCATAAACGGAACTGCTAATAACGAAATCGACAGGTTCAATTTGATTCGTCACTTGGACATCGCGAATATCCGCTTCCAAAAGAGTAATCCATTCCGGGCGCGGACGCAGTCCTTTGGTCTCCATAAGGAAGTATTTTTCCTCTGTGGCAAACATTTCACGATTATGAGCTTCATCGGGCGGTGCATACTTGTCACAGAGGATCACGTGAGCGGCACCTTCCTTCAACAAGCCAAAGCCAATGTCAAATCGTCCGCCATAGCCAAAGACCAGAACGCGCTTCCCCCGAAAGGAGAGCCCGCGCTCAGAAAGCACATCGACATAGCGCTTTACGGCTGCGAGTGGATTGTCGGTCTCCAGGCCGGGGTGAATAATAATGTTCCGCAAAAGCAATGTCCGCACCAGTTTTTCAGGCAATAAACGACGGATCAGGCGCGGGATCAGATAAGGCAGATTCAAAATTTTTCTCCGAGATTATTGCTTTAAGTATTGTTCACATCCAACCGGGTTTTGTTTGGGAACCAGCAGTTCCACGTTCACAGCCGTCGATAGATAGACCGGCTCATAAAAACATAAAGTTGGGTTGGAGACCCATAATACCCAGGCATCGTTCTCTTCTGAGAACGGACCACCAAGGTCTTCCCTACGGCGGGTTTTCAAAGGCTCGGTCACGATCAGAGCAAAACGTTTTTTGGCAAGATCTTGATAATAGGACTGAAAATAACTGGCGTTACTTGCCATGGCCTGATCCATCATATACTTCTTTTCATATTCGGGGACAAAGGGAATGGAGGGAATATAACCAAAAACAAGAAGTTGCCGGTCATCCATAAAAAGCACTTCACCCGATTTGGCATATTTTGCAACTTCATTTTGGGTAATGGAAAGCACGTCAGCCACCTGCTCTTCCTTTGGAAGTTCCAGGAAAGGATGATAGGAAGAACTTGGATGTAATGGCGTAAATGGATAGACCACCCAAAAAACCAAATAAAAGATCAACCCAACTGCCCAGACCGGCCACCGCCCTTGTACGGAACTGATATCAAATGCCATCAACCCCAGCACGACCGCAACCAGCGCAGTAATCAAAAACATGTCGAGGTTATGCAGGTCGCCACCCCCACCGATCTTTGTGCTGATCACCAAACCAATACCAAAGAAACCGATCAGCACACCCCACAGGGCAACTTTCTGAACCCAGTCCAAGCGCCAACGACGTGACATCATCCACCATGCCAGAATGATCAATAGAGGCAATGTGTACCTCAATGCCAAAAAGAGCACACCTGGTCCAAGGGTATTGTTGGGGAGAAGACGATACCATAACAAGGGCTGACCGGAAGCAGTCGATTCACCCTGGGCAACAGAAAGGTACTCGTCCTGGCTCGGGATTAACCCTGCCGCCAGGCTAATGCTGGCAAGAAGGACCAATGGCAGAACCCGACGCCAGAATGGACCTGTCCGTTTCGGGTAATATAACATTAACTCTACAAGCACACCGATGGCTGTCGGAGCAAATGCCCACGTCCAGCGACTTAACCCTGCGTAGAAACTGGCGATGGCGAGTGAAATGCCGCGCTTTGCAAGAGAACTTTCGAAGGCAAATAAAACGGCGATAACGGAAGCAATGACAAAGGGAGGATGAAGCGGCGCAAGCATGGTCAGAAATAAAGTAATCCATATCAAGACCCCATAGCGCAACACTGGTGGAGTCAGCTTCCGCGTGAGCAATATGGCAAATATCAGCACAGGCACGGTTTGCAGGAGCAAATTCCACAGACGATGCGCCCAGATCGGCAAACCTTGCCACAAGAACGGAATACCCCATAACCCATATCGGCCGGGAGAAACATATGGACTTACAATCTGCCCCTTATAGTTGTAAAGCGATTGTCCAAATACCAATGAATAATCATAGAAGCGATTTCCTTCGGACCAGGAAAGCGAGAATGGATAATTAATGATGAAGAGGGAAGAGAGCGCCAGGAAAGATGTAAACGACAAGACACCCAAACTCAGCCCCAGCGCCTCAGGCGAGACAAGACGGTCTGATCCCGTTAAACCAAGATAGGCCACCAGCCAAACCGCAACTATTAAAATGCTGAAGCGAATATCGTCATAAATGATATATGTTTCGGGGCTAACAAGATAACGGTGAACGATAGGCGTCAGACATAATAAAACAACAACCCCGAAACGGACAGAACCTAGTCTTTCACGCCATGCAACCAACCCAAAACGTATTTTTTCGCTATAGTTTGAATATAAAACAAAAATGAGACCCAGAATGATCGCAAACCCTGTAAGTGTGGCTGCCCTATAAATAGTTGCGTTTGTAAAGAGAGCCCGCATCTCCTGGATCATGCGCGGATAAAGAAAAAGACCAAGTGTGGAGGCGACCTCACTCCAGCCAAACTTTTGTTCGCACTGAGGCGCGATGACAAATAGAATGATCTGGGCAAAACTCATTGCGAAGAGCAATTGAATCCATGGTTGCGAGAGGCTAGGCTGCCAGACCGAGAAAAGATAAATGTAAGTAAAGACAAACAGCAATCCAACAACAAGCGTCCATCGGATGGCAAGTGACAGGTTTAGCTTGCGCGTTAGATTGTTAAGTGTCTCGACGCGCCATGAACCGTTTATTATGAAAAAAAGACCGAATAGCAAAAGTACAATGTAAAGACTAATCGCAACTGTCCCCTTCAGAGAAAGCAGTTGCGCCCAATTCTGTTCAATTGTCCAGAGCGTGGAAATTTCAGACCATACCCCAATCATCATCCCGACCAAGGCAAGGGATAATAGGATCGCGTAGTTTTTACTGTTCATTTTGGGCTTGTTCTTTTGGCTTGAGGAAAGCCGAATATAGGGGCAAGTATATCAATGGAATCAGGTTGAACAGATAAAAGATGAGCCGAATGCCAATCAGAGCCGGTGCCAGTAACCCCTGAGGAATTTCGAAGAAACTCCAAAAGTACAATGCGCTTGTTTCTGTGATCCCAAGTCCGCCAAAAACACCTACGGGAAAATAGGAAACCAACTGGATTAAGGCACTTACGAACATGACGGCAGGGACTTGAGGTTGTACGTGAAAAATTGCCAGATTTGCATAGATGAAACAGATCGTAACAGCCAGGTACATAAATGAATACAGGAGCAACATGCCAAATGTGGTCAAAACTTTATTCTGCTCCATGTGTGCCAGACCCTGAAGATAATTCATCCCGTCTTCAATAAGCTTAACCTTCCATAATCTTGACCATTTCAGGATTCCGCCTATGAGCGAAACGAATCTCTGACGAAATAAAAGAGTCAGGAAAAAGACCAAGATGACACATCCGATTCCTGCAATCAGGATAATCACTGGGGTTTGCAGGATGCCAATCCCTGCCCAAACAAGACTACTTGAGATAATAAGCACCAACCAAATCGCGATCAGATCTCCCATCTTTGTTAGGATGAAGGTTGTTACAGACCGGCTGATTTTCACTTCATGCTCAAGACGCGTCAACGTGATATAAGCTGCAACTCCAGCGCCCGCTAAAAAGAAATTAGAAACTGCATTTTGCCAGATGGTTACATTCAACACCTGTGGATATGTTAATTTCCCGCGCATGAGGACAGAATACTGAAGTGCTTTGAGCAGTGTCAGCAGTAAATAAAGTACCCCAGAGATGAGCAGCCAAAAGACAGAGGCGCTTTGAAGCGCTGAAATCAATTTGGATGGTTCTGACCTGGAAAGCACATAAATGACCAGTCCCAGAGCCAAAACGATTTTTATAAAATTCCAAATGGAAGATACACCGCTTTTACGGCTGGTCGTTGAAGGCATATCGTTTACCGAGCGGAAGATTCATTTACAATTTTTCTGGAGTTTACTTAGTGGCAACCACGCTGCCTAGAATATCATCCTTCATTTTTCTGTGCCGAAGCCAAAAGAACAGTTCTCTCCACATCAATCTCATCCAGGGCAGAAATGGAAAACCCAATACGAATGATTCCACAAAATATCTGCTTGCATCCCTAAATCTTTTTTGGGAGAAGGCGCTCATCCCCACCATAAATTGAATCTCCGATCTTCGCATGCGAGCCGGAAATAACAAGCTGGGCCATTTTGTTTCAACAAGTGCCAGAGTAATTAATTGATCTTCATATTTCCAACCGGAAACATTTGTAAGATTGCCGGCATGACGACGATACCTGGCAAGAACCTCATCTAAATAACAAATTTTTCCTTTTCCTCTCGAAAGGACCTCCAGCCATAACAGCCAGTCAGAACCAATCCTTATTCGGTCGTCATACCCATATCCCGGGAGATGAATCCTGCGGACCATGACCGAAACAGAGGAAAGGTAATTCCCATAACGCACGAGTTCGCGAGCCTTACCCTCACGTCGTCCAAAACGTTGGGACCAGAGGTAAAGAGTTCTACCTGTTTCGGAATCAAACACATCTACATCATGAGAACTGATCGTACAATCAGGATTCTTCAACATAAACTCGACTTGTTTCTTGATTTTTCCGGGCAAAAACAAATCGTCACCGTCCTGGAAAGCAATAAAATCACCGCTGCATTCCAGCAAACCGCGCGTATGATTTTTGGTTACGCCCAAATTAGTTTGATGAAGAAAAATCTTCAAACGTTCCGGGTATTTTTCTTGAATTTCCCTTAGGATTTGCGGAGTGCTGTCCAAGGAAGCGTCATCAGAGACCACGACTTCCAAATTGTCGTAATCCTGAGTCAGAGCAGAGAGCAAGGTTTGCTCAATTACATTCTCCTGATTATAAGAAGGGATTAAAACGGATACTTTTGGATCTTCCATTTACAGTATGCCTTAACAATTGCCTTAAGTTCCAGTTATACATTATGAAAAACGCTTTTGCCCAACAATGACACAACTCCGTAGCAAAACATTTTTCCATTTGTTGCTCAAATCGGTGGAGCCTCTCAAAATCAAACTGATAAGCTGGGGGAAACGCGTGATAAAGATTAAATTCGTCAATACAGATATAAGCCACGTGAGAACTGAATTCTGGATCCCAAGAGTTTCATATCCAATGTAGCAAATCTCAAATTTACAGTCTAGAAGCAACTGACGTAACCGCTGTGTGGTCGTGACAAATGAATGAGTGTAATCGCAATCCCAAAAATTGGATCCATGCATGAGGAAATCTGGCGCAACAATAAAAATCAATCCATCGACGGACAGAGATCGGTAGACTGAATCCACTAAATTCCTGGCGGAGGTGGGCGAATCCATATGCTCGATAAAATGCTCCATTAAGACTAGATCATATCCCTCACTCGCTTCTTTTGGCATGGGGGGCACAAAGGATTGGATCACTTCGATACCATCGTTCCGTAATAATCTCAGGACGGAAGGGCTTCCATCAATGGCGAGGTATTCCCAACCTAACGATAAAACCTCTCTCGCAAAATGACCCCGTCCGGGACCGAATTCCAATGTTTTAAGGACTGTTTTCCTGCTCAACTTCTGGGCAAGATGGATACGATTTTGCACCTCACGCGCAATAATTCTCTCACCCATTGGAGATATGGAATCACTTCTTGAAAAGTAATTATCATAGAAGGGCATGTTTGTCTTTGTAATTGGGCTAACTTCTACTAACAAAGAACAGATTTAGATTGAGGCTGTGTCCATCCCATTTGAGATGTAATCATTGTCATATCTGATCTGCCAATCCCAATACGTATTCCCCATACGAATTCCCGGCAAGCTCTTTGCCCAACTCGCACAGTTGCTGTTTTGTAATATAACCCATTTGATAGGCGATCTCTTCAGGGCAGGAGATCATTAGTCCCTGCCGTTCCTGAATGGTTTGAATAAACGAGGCAGCATGAAGCAGTGACTCATGTGTTCCCGCGTCCAGCCAGGCAACACCACGACCGAATATCTTCGCCGTCAATTGACCTCTTTGCAAGTAAACCTTGTTCAAGTCAGTGATCTCAATTTCGCCGCGCGCAGAGGGTGTAAGAGACTCAGCAATTCTGACAACCTGAGTATCATAAAAATAAATCCCTGGCACGGCATAACTGGACCTCGGAGATACAGGCTTTTCCTCCAGACTTAACACCTTTCCATCAGAATCAAACTCAACGATGCCATAACGCTGGGGGTCGTTGACCTTATAACCGAAAATGACGGCCCCTTCCTTCAGTAATGCACAATCCTGTAATAGCGAGACCATCCCCTCCCCATAAAAGATATTATCACCCAGGGTCAGGCAAACGGAACTATCTCCAACAAACTCCCGACCTACTAAAAATGCATCCGCCAGGCCGCGTGGTTCAGCTTGTTCAGCATATTCAAATTTCAAGCCCCATTGAGAGCCATCTTTTAAAAGTTGCTTGAACCCAGGCAAAGCCTCTGGCGTGCTGATGATCAATATCTCTCGTATCCCTGCCAGCATCAGCATAGACAGCGGATAGTACACCATGGGCTTGTCATAGACCGGCAACATTTGTTTACTGATGGCAAGCGTCAGCGGGTAAAGACGCGTTCCCTTTCCACCCGCCAGAATGATTCCCTTCATTTCGACTCCTTCTTTGCACGCCAGGCGTAGTTCTTTTCGATCCAATCTCCATACGAACCACCACTCGCCTGGTCAACCCATTCGGGATTCGATAAATACCATTCGATGGTACGACGTAAACCCGTTTCAAACCCCACCTCAGGCTGCCAGCCTAACTCACGCCTGATCTTGGCGGAATCGATTGCATAACGACGGTCATGCCCCAGGCGATCTTCGACAAAGTTGATTAACTGAGAATAGCTCTCCAATCCCTGTTCACGCAATTGATGCACTTCAGATGGCGGCGCAATCTCATCGAGAATGCTGCAAATCTGATTCACAAGGTGAATATTCTTTTGCTCATTGTGTGAGCCAACTGCATACTCTTCACCCGGTTGCCCCTTTTCAAAAGCCAGCTTTACGGCTTTGCAATGATCCTCTACATAAATCCAGTCGCGCACATTCAATCCGTCTCCATAGACAGGCAAAGGTTTACCAGAAAGTGCGTTCAAGATCATCAGGGGAATCACTTTTTCAGGGAACTGATAGGGACCATAGTTGTTGGAACAATTGGTGATAACCGTTGGTAATCCATAGGTATGGTGAAAGGCACGCACAAAATGATCGCTTGCCGCTTTCGACGCAGAATACGGGTTCTTGGGTGCGTAAGGTGTCTCTTCCGTAAAATATCCCTCCTGACCTAAGGAGCCAAACACTTCATCAGTTGAAACATGCAGAAAGCGAAAGGTCTTTTTCAACTCATCCGGCAACTCACTCCAGTACGCGCGCGCGGCTTCCAACAGTGTATACGTTCCGACCACATTCGTTTGAACGAAATCATCGCCGCTGAGGATCGAACGATCCACGTGCGACTCGGCCGCAAGATGAAAAATTCCTACGGGTTGATATTTCTCAAATAAAAAAGCAACTAGTTGGCGATCTGTGATATTTCCCTTGACAAAATCATAATTCGGATCCCCCTCCAAATCTGCCAGGGAAAGCGGATTGGCAGCATACGTCAGCGCATCCAGATTTACCACATGATACTCTCCACTGCCTACCAACAATCGCACAAGATTGGTTCCAATAAAACCGTTTCCCCCCGTCACAAGAACTGTTTTCTTTCGAGTCATCGTTATCCTTTCATCCATAACGCCAGCATGGTCAGCGCGTAGATACGCTTGCCGTGATCGACGCGTCCGGCGCGGTGTTCTTCGAACATGGAAGTCACTGTACTGCGATCAAACCATCGATTCAATACGCTTTCATTCGATGCCAGTAATTCTTTCGACCAATCATACAAGGGACCTCGGAACCACGCGCTCACAGGGATTCCAAATCCCTGCTTGCGGTGGTTGTGGACATTTTCGGGAAGGTAGTTCGCGAACGCTTTTTTCAGGAGAACCTTCCCGCTCCTGCCGCGGACTTTGAATTGGTCTGGTACCCGCGCGGACCATTCCACCATTTTGTGATCCAGGAAAGGCGAGCGCGGTTCAATAGAGCCTGCCATTGCCATACGATCCGCTTTGACGAGCAAATCGCCAGGCAAGTAAGTATGTAAATCGGTATAAAGAGTTTTGTCGAGAAACGAACCTTCAACGGAATCAAATTTTTCCGAAAGCAAAGTCTGCGCGTTGTTAGCATTGAAGGAAAATTCTCGCTTCCATAATTTTGAACGCTGACGCGGCGAGAAGTATGAACCCCAGCGCAGAATGCTGGCTCGTGAATCGATCTCAGGAAGTTGATGCAGACGTTTGAGTCCGTTCACAAAACTTTGTCCTACAGGGCGATCAGAGGCGTCGGGGAGGAGACGCGTCAGCGACGGGACTAGTTCACGGGTCAGGAATTGAGGCGCACGGAGATAAGTGTTGGCGAGAGGATCCAGCCAGTAACGCTGATAGCCTGCGAAATCCTCATCGCCTCCATCCCCATTAATGACAACAGTGACGTGTTCGCGGGTCATTTTGGAGATGTGATAAAGAGGAATCGCAGAAGCATCCGCAAACGGCTCGCCAAAGTGATAGGTGATTTTTTCAAGTGTTGATGGAATGTCACCGTACTTCAGAATAAATTCGTGATGATCGGTGGAATATCTTTGCGCAACCGCGCGCGCATATTCAAGTTCAGAGAACGCCTCTTCTTCAAAGCCTACGGAAAATGTTTTGACCGGCGCGTTGCTCAATTCTGCCATGAGGGCGACGATGATGCTCGAATCGATGCCGCCGCTCAAGTGCGCTCCCAGCGGCACTTCAGAGATCAGTCGCATTTTCACAGATTCCTTGAGGAGCACACGCAGTTCTTCAATCAGTTCATCTTCAGAAGCTGTATGCTTGGGCTGATAGGCATAATCCCAATAACGCTCCGTTTTCGCCGTGCCATTTTGCCAAATAAGACGATGAGCAGGAGGAAGTTTATAAATTCCCTGGTAAGCTGTGAGTGGATCAGGAATGTATTGCAGGCTTAAATAAAGATCAATGGCTTCAAGATTGATTTCAGGCTTGTGAACCAGCACAGCAAACAAGGCGCTTAATTCAGAGGCAAAGTAGAGCGTGCCATTTTGAATTGTGTAATAAATGGGTTTCTTGCCCATCCGATCACGCGCCAGGAGCAATTTTTTCCTTTTGCGATCCCACAATGCAAAGGCAGCCTGCCCGCGCAGATGGTTCACACAATCATCGCCATATTCTTCGTAAAGGTGAAGAATACATTCGGTATCGGAACGGGTTCGAAACTCATGACCTCGCTTAATCAGGTCTGCATATAAATCAGGGAAGTTATGGGACTCGCCATTGAAGACAATCCACAAGGATTCGTCTTCGTTAGGGATCGGCTGGTCACCGCCTTGCACATCGATGATGGCGAGGCGCCGCACTCCCAGCCCAATACCTGGTTCTACATGGAAGCCATCGCTATCGGGACCCCGATGGATAATAGCCTGTGTCATGGCTTCCAGAGCGCTTTTTTGAGGGGATTGATGGTCAGAATACGAAATTCCACAAATACCGCACATAGAGTTTATTTTACCTTTTCCAATAAAAGAGCGTATTGCTGCGCCGTAGATTCCCAGCTATAGTTTTCTTCCACACGGCGACGAGAGGCAATTCCCATTTGCTGGCGGAGGGCAGAGTTATTCAATATTTTCTTCAATGCGCCTTGAAGTGACTCGATATCTTCGCGAGGGACAAGATAGCCCGTTTCGCCCTCAACGACAAGTTCTTCGTTGCCAGCGATACAGGTTGCGATGACAGGCAATCCGCTTGCCATGGCTTCGAGGAGTGCATTGGGCATCCCTTCATGGCGGGAGGGAAACAAAAAAACATTGGATTGTTTGTAACTCTTGATAATCTGCTCGCGTGACTGCCACCCAAGAAAGAACACGCGGTCCTCGATTCCAAGTTCTTCCGCCAGCGATTGCAATGCTTGCATTTGCGGACCATCACCCGCAATCCGCCACTCCCAATCTAACTCTTTCAAGCCTCCCAGGGCGTGCATGGCAAGATCAAGTCCTTTTTGATGGACAATCCGTCCTACCGAAAGCAGCCGTGGCGATGACCAATCGTGTTCCATTGTCTTATGCGATTCAAGGTCTACGCCGTTTGGAATCACAGGGATTTCGAAGCGAGGATCAAACGTCACTGCCAAGTGACGGAGTCCATTGCTGTTGGCGATGACTGCAGAAGCATTCTTCCAAATGATACGCAGGAATGGAGCGACCAATTTGTGATAAAAGTGAAAATCATAAGGACGGAAGCCCGGCACATCTCCACCACGCAGGGAAATCACATAAGGGATTTGATAAACCATTTTGATCAGCCAGGCAATTGCACCGGAAGGCACTCCGAAAAAAGCCAAAGTGGCGTTCGGCCGGAAGTGCGGGATCAGGCTTAAGGTCCAGAACGATGCGGAAAGGATAAAAATGATCTGTTCCAATGCGTTGGAGCGATCCTGCCTGCGTCGAATGGAAGGAACGCGATAAATCGTTATATTCTCACTTTGTTCTTTATGAGGAAGTTTCCCAAATCGGGATGTCACAATCGCGACGTTATATCCCAGCTTTTCAAGCTGCGCAGCGATATGCGCGCTGGCATTCCCCGCACCGCCACCAATCGGTGGATATTCGCTGTTAATGATAAGGATACGCATACCAAAACTTAATCAC
>Ga0137368_10004894_pt1 | contig 14197 bp, 10 predicted proteins | sample SagtaG_13_FD_104917 | JGI IMG/M metagenome (GOLD analysis project Ga0137368, IMG submission 104917) | Vadose zone soil microbial communities from Sagehorn Ranch, Mendocino, California, USA - Sage1_L_100_16 metaG | ecosystem: Environmental > Terrestrial > Soil > Vadose zone | place: USA...
CGCGCGTGCTCGAACCCGGCAAGTCCTTGAGCGACTCGCTTTTCGTCGCCGTGGGCCGCAATGGCTGGGGCATCGCCGAACCGGGTCTCTACACCGTTCAAGTGGCCTTGCATCTCGAGAACGAAGATGTCCTCTCGGCCCCGTTGACGCTGCGCGTCGAACGGCCGCAAAACTACGACGAAGAAAACCTCGCCTCGGACTTCTTCAGCGAGGAAGTCGGCCGCGTGCTCGCCTTCGACGGCAGTCGCGTGCTCAGGCAGGCTTGTGACACTCTGCGGGAGGCCACCCAGCGGCTCAAAAACCGCCGGGTCGCCATTCATGCTCGTGTCGCGCTCGGCAGCACCCTCGCCCAAAGCAGCAAGCAACTCGACTTGCGCGAGACCACGCCGGGGGCGTTCATGTCCGCCATCAGCGCCGGCGCCAACCTCTCGACCGCGCCCGCCAGAGAACGGGAGGCGCGCGAAGCGTTGGAGGTGCTGGTCAAGCAGTCGTCCATCGCGGATGAAACCTTGGGCCGGGTGGACTTCGCCTACTACGTCAACCAGTTCCGCGAGCTGCTCGGCATCAAGGCGATCCGGGAGGAAGCCATGGCCGAAGGACTGGTGCCGGAGGCGATTACCGATCGCAGCAAGTCCGTCCGCGTGCTGGCGGCGAACAAAAACCGGAAGCAACACGCGAACAAGTTGACGAAGTGAGCTGCTTCTGAACGGACGCACCAGGGACGCGGACGCGGAGTCCGCGTCCCTGTTTTTTTCGCCAGCGACCGGCTGCAGTTTTATGCTCCTGATCCAGTGTTCCTCGTCGTGAATTCCGCTGCGGGCCGCCAGAACGCTACGGCAGGCAAATTTTGAAGGAAAAAGACGAAGGCGTCGGAACGGGGACGAGCAGTTCAGCTCGGTGTGAAATCCAACGTCATCGCCGGCCCATCCCCGTCGCTCCGATATTGTACGCTCTGATCTCCTTGCCCCTCCAGGGCGGCAGATGGAGCTTCCTGGCCTCGGCTAATTCTTTTCGCGTGGTTCGCGTGGTTCGCGGTTATGTTCCGGTTCGTTGATTATCCTGACATCATCACATAGTGGCTGACACCGGATACGATTCTGGCCGGCGGCATTGAGCGGATGATGTCCCTGCGTCCATCCGCTCGAAACACCAAGGATGAGGCGGGAAAGGATTTCCCGGTTGGGCGGCCGAGGCGGGCGCGCTCTCTCATTGCGATATTCCCACCTGTGTTGCAAAAAAAACTCGCGCTGCCTTTTGCAAACTGCGACAACGTGCGAAAGCCCGATCGCATCGAACGCACATGCCATGAGCGCGCAAAACCCATCGGCTGCCGTCCCCAACTCGGTATCGCCGTTCACCGGAGTAACCAATGCCAGGCGCTGGACGATTGTATGGCTGTTGTTCGCCGCCTCCCTGATCAACTACTTCGACCGGCAAACCCTGTCGTACGCGCTGCCACTCCTGGCCACCGATTTTGATCTCAGTCCCCGCCAGCAAGGCTTGCTTTCGTCGGCGTTCTTCTGGTCCTACGCGCTGATGCAAATCCCGATGGGACTGTGCGTGGACCGGTTCAATCTGCGCTGGGTGTACGCGGGCGCCTTTGCGCTCTGGTCGCTGGCACAAGGACTGACCGGCTTCGTTGGCTCAGTGGGAATGCTGATTGGCTGCCGAATGCTCCTCGGCATCGGCGAAGCGATTTATCTGGTCGGCGGCACGAAAGTGGTGAGCCTGTTCTTTCCACTGTCAGACCGGGGGTTGCCCTGTGGACTGTTTGATGCCGGCACACGCACCGGGTTGGTGTTGGAGGGCCTGACGATCGGCTGGCTGCTGCAGACGTTTGGATGGAGGACGACGTTCGCCCTCGTCGGGTTCGCCGCGCTCGTCTGGTTGCTGCCCTGGTTTCTGGCGACTCCGGCGCAGATGCGCGACACCTCTGCGGACGGGGCACAGCGACCGCGTCTGACGCGGAGCCAGATTGCGACGTTGCTGCGCAGCCGCGATTTGCTGGGCGTGCTGCTGGGTTTCTTCTGTTTTGATTACTTCTGGTATCTGCTCCTGACGTGGCTGCCCAGCTACTTGGTGAACGTGCGGCACCTGACTATTATGAAGGCGGGAATTTACGCCTCACTCCCCTTTCTGATCTTTGGCGTCTGCCAACCGTTGGGCGGTTGGATCGCAGACCGCCTCATCCGGCTGGGCTGGGATCCAGCGCGCACGCGCAAAGGGATTATCAGCGTGGCTTTTCTCAGCGGGCTGCTGATCATCCCGGCGGCGCATGCGGCCAGCGCGAATACGGCGCTGCTGCTGATCATGGGTGCTTGTTTGGTCGGCCTTTCCACGGCCAATCAACTGGTGCTTCTGCAAGGTTGCACCCCGCCGAAGGAAATCGGCCTGGCGGTGGGCGTGTATAATTTCGTCGGCAACATTGCCGGCGTCCTCGCTCCACTTGTCACCGGCTACGTTATCGAGCTCAGCGGAGGGTCTTACACACCCGCGTTTGTGCTGGCCGCGGTGATGCTGGCCGCCAGTCAACTCTCCTACTGGTTTATCGTCGGGCCGTTGCGCGACAGCCGGTGAACCATCCGGCCGAGGACCCGTCTCGCGGACGAGGCTGGCAGTGCACGCTGCCGGGCCGCCGTTGCGCGTGGTCCAGTCGCTGATTCCGGGGGATTCGTAGCTCCCGAATGCAAATCCTCATTGTCCACGAAGCGCACATCTTTCGGAGCGGGGGAGAACTCCAGCGCGTCCGGGAACCTGCGGTCCACGTTCCCGGTTCGCGTGAATCAACTGGCGGCGGGTGAGGCGGTCTTGAATCCCTCGAACTTGGTGATGAGCTCGAACATGGACTTCGGCAGCATTACGTTGCGAGCCAGTTCCTGAGTCTGCTCGCTGGTGTTGCCGTCCTTGTCTGTGACGACCGTGACGTTGGCGATGCTCACGGTGCAAAACTGATCGCAGCGCGGAGAATGCTTGAGCGTCAGGCGCGCAAAAGCCGTGGAGCCCGAGGCCCTCGGCCGGGCCTGGGAAAGCGGGCCGAGGTCGCCGGCTTTAAAAGCCGCCGACTGGGCCGGGTCGCTGAACGCTTCCAGGGTGTCGATTTTTTTCTCCTCATCCAGCCAGCATCGGCTCTGCTCGCAGAACGGTGTGTCGGAGATCATGCTGAAGGGCACGAAGGCGCTCAATCCGACAATCATCGTTCCCTCGACGGCCCACACGATGGCGAGGGGGATGCCGGTGACGTTGCCGCTGCTCCGCATTCCCCAGGAGCCGTTCTCGTAAAGGAACCGCATGGCGGCCAGGATCTGGCCGGGAAGGAAGAGCGCGGGCGCGTCTTTGGAGAGCGAGTGAATGTGCGCGTTCCACGCGAAGTACAAGGCGAGAACGCCGGCCAGGATCCCGCACAGCACCGCGAGCAGCGTGTTACGCACCTTGCCGAACTTCATCAGCGCGCCGGTGAGGATGCCGAACACGAATCCGTAGCCGGCGGTTATCAGAAAGTTCAAGTAAATGAAAGGAATCCACTTGATGAGGTAAGCGTACGCGTAGCCGAGCGGAAAACCGGCAACCACCGCTGCCAGCAAGGCCAGCGCAGGACCGTGAATCCCGAATTTGCCGGTGTGGCGATAGATCTGAAAGGTTTCTGAAGCCATGGGCAACGAGGTTTGATTGCGCTTCGGAACCTGAGAATGGGCCCTGCCAGCAACAACGGCAAGCCCAAATGGGCGAAATGGGCCTCATCCGCCTCATCCGTATGGCATGGGCGGACTTGCCGAGGCCGCTCGCTCTTGTCATTCTGGTTCCATGCAAATCCTCCCGTCCATCCGAAGTGAAGGAACTACTCGATTTCCTGCGACCGTGCTCCTGGCAACCCTCGTCGCCGTAGGGTTCGGTTCGAAGCACAGCGTGGCGGCGCAAAGTTCAGTTGCCAACGCCGTTGCCGCCAGCAACATCAAAGCCGCGCAGGACTTCAAAGTCGAACTGCTCTATACCGTTCCCAAGGATCGGGAGGGCTCGTGGGTCGCCATGTGTGCCGACCCCAAGGGACGCCTGATCGTGTCCGATCAATATGGCAAGCTCTATCGGCTGACCCTCCCGCAGGTGAACAGCACGGCCGCGCCACAGATCCAGACCATCGAAGTGGCGATCGGTTGCGCGCAGGGGCTGCTTTACGCGTTCGACAGTCTCTACGTGATGGTGAACGAGGAACGCTACCAGGGTCGGGGCCTCTATCGCCTGCGTGACACAGACGGAGACGACAAGTTCGATGAAGTGAAGCTACTGCGAAAACTCCAGGGTGGCGGCGAACACGGTCCGCACGCGATTCTGCTCAGCCCGGACGGCAAGTCCCTCACTGTGGTCATCGGCAATCAAACCAAACTCACTGAGTTCAGCTCCAGCCGTGTTCCGTTGAACTGGAGTGAGGACCATCTCCTGCCGCGGCTGTGGGACGGCAACGGATTCATGAAAGGCGTGCTCGGTCCCGGAGGCTGGATCGCAAAGACCGATCCGGAAGGAAAGGACTGGCAGTTGGTCGCGGTCGGATTTCGCAACGAGTATGACGCGGCCTACAACCGGGAAGGCGAACTGTTCGCCTTCGACGCCGATATGGAGTGGGACCTCAACACGCCCTGGTACCGGCCCACGCGCGTGAATCATGTCATCAGCGGCGCGGAGTTTGGCTGGCGCAGCGGCGCCGGCAAGCGCCCGGCCTACTACATCGACACTTTCGGGGCGGTTCTCAACGTCGGCCCGGGCTCTCCCACGGGGGTCACTTTTGGATACGGCGCGAAGTTCCCCGCGAAGTATCAGGACGCCTTGTTCATTTGTGATTGGAGTTTCGGCAAGCTCTACGCGGTGCACTTGAAACCGGAAGGAGCGAGCTACGACGGCACCGCGGAGGAATTCATCACCGGCCAGCCGCTGGCGTTGACGGACCTCGTCGTCAACCCCATCGATGGGGCGATGTATTTCGCGGTGGGTGGTCGTAAAACCCAGTCTGCCCTTTACCGCGTAACGTATGTGGGCAGGGAATCCACGGCTCCGAACAAGTTCAACAGTCGCTCCACGAAGGAATGTCAGCGGCGCCACGAGCTGGAGCGTTTCCATGGTCACCAGGACCCGAACGCAGTGAAGGAAGCCTGGCCTTACCTGGGGCACAAGGACCGTGCTCTGCGCTACGCCGCCCGAGTCGCTGTGGAATGGCAGGATCCCGGGGAATGGCGCGAGAAGGCGCTCAACGAAAAAGATCCGCCGACGGCAATCGCGGCCCTCGTCGCTCTGGTGCGCGTCAGCAACAAGGACCCGTTCCATCGCAAGCCGAACGATCCGCCGCCGGATCCCGCGCTGCAGGGCAGACTGCTCGCCGCGCTCGATCGAATCGAGTGGGAGAAGCTTGGAAACAATGACCGACTGGATTTGCTGCGGGCCTATGCGCTGGTGTTCACGCGCCTGGGTCATCCGGAAAACGCCACCCGCCAGCGGTTGGTCACGAAGTTCGAGCCTCGCTTCCCGGCGGAGGGACGCGAGCTCAATGCCGAGCTGTGCCCGATGCTGGTCTATCTCGAAGCACCGGGCGCCGCGACAAAGCTGATGGCCGCACTTCGCTCCGCGCCGACTCAGGAGGAACAAATTGACTACGCCCGCTCGTTGCGCGTCGTGAAGACGGGCTGGACGCCTCCGTTGCGCGAGGAATATTTCCGCTGGTTCCTCAAGGCCGCGAACTTTAAAGGCGGTGCCAGCCTCGCCGGCTTCCTGCGCGACATCAAGAACGACGCACTGACCACACTCAGCGACGATGAAAAGATCGCTCTCAAACCGATCCTGGAAGCCAAGCCGGAACGCAAATCGCCGTTGGAATTGCTGGCCGGACGGCAACTCGTCAAGGAATGGACGGTCGATGAACTGGCGTCCACCGTTGAGCGCGGGCTGAAAAGGGGACGCAACTTTGAACGCGGACGCAAACTCTTTGGTGAGGTGGGTTGCGCATCGTGTCATCGGTTTGACAACGACGGGGCATCGGTGGGACCGGACCTGACGAACGTCGCGGGGCGATTCAGCGTCCGCGATCTGCTCGAATCCGTCATCGAACCCAGCAAGGCCATCAGCGATCAGTACGGGGCGATCGTCATCCGGAAGAAAAACGGCGACGTCGTAACCGGCCGGGTGGGAAACTTGAATGAGGATATCCTGATGCTGATCGAAAACATGTTTGCCCCGAACGATTTCACGAATGTGAAGCGCCAGGATGTCGAATCGATCGAACTCGCCAAAGTCTCCATGATGCCGGAGGGACTGCTGAACAGTTTGAAGGAGGACGAAATCCTTGACCTCACCGCGTTCCTGCTGTCGCGCGGCGACCGGAATGGCGGGATGTTTCGCTAGTCAGAACCGGTCCCATAGAAGCTCCAGCTCGTGCAGCCGCGCTCCAATCGGCTTGACATGCCCCCAAATTTTTAAAGTGACTTCACGCGGGGGGAAGGGTAAGAAGCTCACTGAAACAGACCCAAACACGAGGAGCATCTATGAAGTCGCCGTTTCGTTTTCTGAAATGGGCTCGACGCACAAGACGCCGCCCTGCGTTCACGTTGATCGAACTGCTGGTCGTTGTCGCCATCATTGCGATTCTGGCCAGCCTGCTGTTGCCCGCCCTGGCCAAGGCGAAAGAACAAGGCAACCGCGCCCGGTGCCTCGCCGACGTGAAGCAAATCCTGCTGTGCACGCACATGTACGTGAACGACAACACCGATTACATGCCGTACACGTCCTGGAGTTCCGACACGACCAAAGTTCCGAATTGGTGCTACACACGATACCGCGTGGGCCAGCCCTCGGATGACCGAGTGGACGAGGGTCAACTCTGGCAGTATCACAAGGAGCGCAAGATCTACTGGTGTCCCCTCGAGCGCACGAACAATGCTGCCTTTCGCCAGCGGGACATGCAGGTCTGCAGCTACATGATGAATGGCGCTGTGTCCGGCTATAGCACCGGGCCGCGCGGCAACTGGACGACTTACAAAATGACGCAGTTTCAACCGCACTACATGGTTTATTGGGAGGCGGACGAGAAGCAGCCCTCCAACTACGACAACGTTGCGAGCAGCCCGGACGAAGGTGTGACCCGACGACACAACACCGGCTCGGTGATGGGCATGTTCGGCGGACAGACCGAGTTCATGAAGTTCCGTGCCTACGCTCTCGAAGCGGGCCTCGGGGGTTACCGCGGTGTCAGACCCGGCCGGTTCTGGTGCAACCCCGGCTCCAAGACGGGCGAATGATCCGGAGACTCAACCAGAGCGCTGCTGGTCCCAGGCCTCGATCCAATGACTGCCCCCTTCCCGCCCGCAACGGCCGTCGCCCTCATCTCGTGTGCTGCCATTTTTCTTCTTAACGGTTGCGGCAAGTCCAGTGATGCCGCCGGGGAAGTCCCTCCCCGCAACCCGAAGGAAGCAGCCACGCAACTGCAGCAGGTCTTCGCAAGCGCGCCCCCGGACGTGAAGCAGAATGCGGATGTCGCTTCGGAAGCGATGCGTAAGGGGGACTACGAAAAGGCCGTCTTGTCGCTTCAGGTCATCCGGAGCGGCCAAAATATCACTCTCGATCAGGGCCTCGCCATTCACAATTCGGCCGTGGCGATGGAGGCAAAACTCATCAGCGCAATTGAGGCGGGCGACGAAAATGCGCGCCGAGCCTATGAGCTGCTCAAGCGCCTGAAGCGAAACTGAGACAATCGCGACCCGTCGAGCGCGCGGATCATGGTCGCAGCGCGGCGATGCTGGAGCGCGGACACGTGTACCTCAGAAGCGCGCGCAGAACGGAGCACACAAGGCTGGACGGCATTCCGCGAGTTCGTGCATCATGGCCTTATGCAACGGCCCCTTGTGCTCCTGGTTCTATTGACAGTTATGCCATCCATCACTGCGCCCGCTCAGCCGAAAGAGGCCAACTACGACGAGGCCAAGGTCCCCGCCTACACGCTACCCGATCCGCTGATCCTGTCCGACGGCCGGCCGGTCACCAGTGCCACGATGTGGAAGAAGAAGCGCCGGCCGGAAATCCTAAAACTGTTCGAAGAACACGTCTATGGCCGCAGCCCCGGCCGGGCGTGGAACCTGGGCTTCACGGTGACATCCGTCGATACGCACGCGCTGGACAACAAGGCAACCCGCAAAGAGGTCATGGTGTTTTTCACAGGCAAAGCGGACGGTCCGCGAATGGACCTTCTGATCTATCTGCCAAATGATGCGAAGGGGCCGGTGCCCATCTTCGTCGGTCTCAATTTCGACGGAAATCAATCCATCCACCGTGATCCTGGCATAACCCCGTCCAGCCAATGGGTGCGGGCGGGCAAGGACCGGGGCGTGGTCAGTAATCGCGCCACCGAGGAATCGCGAGGCAAGAGCGCCAGCCGGTGGGCGGTTGAGAAAATCCTCGCGCGCGGTTACGGGTTGGCGACGATCTATTACGGTGATCTGGAACCGGACTTCCCGGAAGGCTACAAGCTGGGTGTGCGTTCGCTATTCCTTAAACCGGGCCAGAAGGAGTTCAAGCCGAATGAATGGGGCGCGATCGGCGCCTGGGCCTGGGGATTGAGTCGCGCGATGGATTACTTCGAACAGGACGAAATCATCGATGCGCGTCGCGTGGTGGTGATGGGTCATTCACGACTCGGCAAGACTGCGCTCTGGGCCGGCGCGCAGGATGAGCGCTTCGCCATCGTCATCTCAAACAATTCGGGCGAAGGCGGCGCGGCGCTGAGCCGGCGTCGATTTGGCGAGACGGTCGAGCGCATCAACACGTCGTTCCCCCACTGGTTCTGCGGCAATTTCAAAAAGTATAACGGCAAAGAGGATGATCTGCCCGTCGATCAGCATATGTTGATCGCGCTGATCGCGCCGCGGCCGGTGTACGTCGCGAGCGCCGAGGAAGATCTCTGGGCCGATCCGCGCGGCGAATTCCTCTCCGCCGAACATGCGGACCCGGTTTATCGACTCCTCGGAGGCGAGGGGTTGGGTGTCGAGGAGATGCCCAAGGCCAATCAGCCGGTCGGGAATGCCATTGGCTACCACCTCCGCACCGGCAAGCATGATGTGACCGATTACGACTGGGAACAGTACCTGAGCTTCGCGGACCGGCATTTCGGTCGGTCGAAGCCGTGAAGTTTTCCCGTACCGGCAGCGTCCCTTTCGTTCGGCACAACCCACGCCGCAGGGAGACCAACCCATTGGCAGATTTATAACATGCGCTCTCGTCTCGGCGGACAGCTCCCGGTGCGCCTCAAGCCGGTCGGCCTGGTCGCGCGTTCCCGGTTCCGGAGACGAGTGGTGGCCGGTCTTGCCGCCCTGTTGCTGGCGGCTTTGACCGGTTGTCACAGTGTCGGCTATTACGCGCAAGCGATTCGCGGTCACTTTCATATTCTTTCTCGCGCGCGGCCGATCGCCGACCGGTTGGCCGATCCGGTCACCCCGGCTCCATTGAAGGAGAAACTGCAACTGGTATTGAAGCTCCGGGAATTTGCAGAAAAGAAACTCGATCTTCCGGCCAACGGACACTATTTGCGGTATGCGGACATCGGTCGCCGCTTTGCGGTCTGGAACGTCTATGCGGCGCCCGAGTTTTCGCTGGAGGCAAAGACGTGGTGGTACCCCTTGGTTGGCAACCTCGAGTATCAGGGCTATTTTTCCGAGGCCAAGGCGCGGCGCTACGCCGCCAAGCTGGAGGGACAAGGTTTTGATGTTTATGTCGGCGGCGTGCAGGCGTACTCAACGCTCGGATGGTTTCGCGACCCGGCGCTCAACACATTCATCGATGACACGGAAGCCGATTTGGCTGACCTTTTGTTCCATGAACTCGCGCATCAACGGCTCTTCGTGGCCGGGGACACCGACTTCAACGAAGCATTTGCCACGGCCGTTGCGGAGGACGGGGTGCGCCGCTGGCTGTCAGGAACGAGCAACCAGGCGGCTTTGCACGAATACTTAACGGGCCTCGACCGGAAGGACCAGTTCGTGGCGCTGGTCTCAAAGACGCGGGCTGAACTCGAATCGCTCTACGCGCGGGTCCCCGGCGGTCCGGAGGCTGGGCCAGTCAAAGGCGCCGAACGGCTGGCGACGGGGGTCATTTCGCAGAAGAGGGTCGTCCGAGTGAGTCCCGAACAACTCCGCGCAGCAAAACAAAGAATCATCGAACAGCTCCGACACGATTACGAGCTCCTCAAGGCCCAATGGAGTGGGTACGACGGATACGACGGCTGGTTCCACTTGCCGATTAACAACGCGCAACTCAACGACGTGGACGCTTACTACACGCTCGTTCCAGCCTTCCACCGCATTTTCCGGGCAAGCGAGGGCGAGTCGAAACATTTTTTTCGCGAGGTTGGCGCCCTGGCCAAGCTGAGGAAGGAGGAGCGGCACCGTCGGCTGAATGCATTGCTGGCGGCAAAAGACGAAGCGCCCGCTGGCAACGCCGGAGGCGTGAGATGATGAATCACGCGCCTAAGCGCGTAGCGGCGGCCATCTTGGCTGCCGTCGAGGGCGGCATCTTGCCGCCCGGACCCGAGGTGTGAAATCGAAGTGCCTTCCCGAACCACACGCCCCTTCCGCCGGGCAGGATGCCCGGCTCTACGGCAGGCAAGATGCGCAAGATGCCTGCCGCTACGGTAAACACATACGACGCAGCCGAGGCGGCTGCGCTCCGCAACGCTAAACACACAGGTTCACCTGGCCAGACGGTTGTCATGACGATACGATGTCCCTCGTGCGACAGCGTCTTGTCCCGGCCGCTTCCCCTCCAAGATTGCCTGCGCGTTGGCTCTTTGGTTATCCTCTGCGCGTCATGAACAAGCTTTTTCTGGGATCGGTCTTTTTCTCCGTCACGTCGGTTTTTGCCGGCAGCCAATGGCCGCAGTTTCGCGGGCCAACCGGCGACGGACATTCCGAGGCGCGGGGCCTTCCGCTCACCTGGAGCGAGCAGAAGAATGTGAAATGGAAGACGCCAATCCATGGCCGGGCCTGGTCGTCTCCGGTGATCTGGGGCAATCAAGTCTGGCTCACGACAGCAACGGAGGACGGCAAGGAACTGTTCGCCCTGTGTGTGGATCGCGAGAACGGCAGAATCGTGCGCGACTTGAAGCTGTTCGAGGTCGAGAAACAACCCGACATTCGCCAGTACAACACCTACGCCTCGCCCACTCCGGTGATCGAGGAAGGGCGGGTGTATGTGACGTTCGGGTCGCCCGCCACGGCAGGCCTGGATACGGAGACGGGCCGGGTGCTTTGGGAACGGCGCGACCTCGAGTGCAATCATTTTCGCGGTCCCGGCTCGTCGCCGATTCTCTTTCAGGACCTGCTGATCATGAACTTCGACGGCAGCGATCATCAGTTCATCATCGCGCTTGAGAAGAAGACCGGCAAAACCGTGTGGCGCAAGGAACGATCGATTGACTATAAGGACCTCGGACCGGACGGCAAACCGCAGGCCGAAGGTGATTTTCGGAAGGCGTTTTCCACGCCGCACCTGGCGATGTTTGGTAGCAAACCGATGTTGATCAGCCAGGGCGCCAAGGCCACCTACGGTTACGATCCGCTGACGGGCAGGGAGCTGTGGCGCGTCGAGGAACGAACCAGTCATTCGGCCAGTTCCCGTCCGGTCGCAGGGCTGGGAATGATTTTCCTGGCCACCGGGTGGTCCCAGGGGCAACTACTCGCCTTGCGGCCCGGTTGGGATGGCGAAGTGCTGGACGCGAACCTGGCGGATACTTCGAGCAGCACCTCGAGTCTCCAACTCGTGTGGAAGGTCAAACGTACCGTCGCACGCAAACCATCGGTTACGCTCGTGGGAGACCTCTTGTACATGATTGACGACGATGGCGGGATCACTTCCTGCCTCGAGGCTAAAACCGGCGACGAGCTGTGGCGCGAACGCCTGGGCGGCAAATACTCCGCGTCGCCGTTATTCGCGGAGGGACGGATTTATTTCTTCAGTCAGGAAGGGAAGACGACGGTGATCGAAGCTGGGCGGGAATACAAAAAGCTTGCCGAGAACCCGCTCGACGACGGCTTCATGGCGTCGCCCGCGGTGGCGGGCAAAGCGCTATTCCTCCGAACGCAAACACACCTTTACCGGATCGAAGAATAACCGTAGCCGCGCCTGTGAAGGCGCGGTTGATCGACAAGAGATCAGCGCCAATCGAGGTGTGGGGAAGAGGAGGTCAGGGATTCAAATCAAGTTTCCACTCGTTGCCAATGCGTTTAAAGGGGAGCGCCATTAGCTGTTCCTCATCGCCCCCATAGGCCTGCACGCCCAACTGGATTTCCTCGGCGGAGACCTGTTTCTTCGCGGCGATGCGGAAGCCTTTGAGATGGCCCTTTGCTCCACGCATGTTGGTCCGAATCTGCTCTTCCCCCCGCGATTCCATTTCCTTCTGCTGCTCCGGCGTAAGGCAGGTTCGATAGGCCTGGATGTCCTCCTGGCGTATGGCCCAGAGAAAGCTTTGCAACGTGGCCTCCGGCGTCGCCATCCCGGCGAACGCGGCCTGCTCGATGGTTATTGGAGGTTGGGAGTCCAAGGCCGGACGAGGCGGGTCGGTTGGCGACGCGGCGCTTGCTTTCAAACGGCGATTTTCCGCTTGTAGCGACGGCAGCGCCTCCGTCTGCCCCCGCAATTGCCGGGTTTCATTGCGGAGTTTGTGAAGCTCGGTGACCTCCTTGCGCAGTTTGGCCAGCTCCTGATTCTCCGCCCGCAACCGCTCGATCTCCCCGTTTTCCTGCGCGAGCCGCGCCGCCTCGACTTGCTCGTTCCGGAGGCGTTGATTCTCCGTGCGCGCCGCGGACAAGGCATTGTGCTGCAGGAGAACTCCGCCCATAGCGGCCGCGAGCACCAGCGTCCCAGTGAGGTTGACGATAGGTCTCATGGGTACGAGGGTAGCTTATCGGTGTTGGTGGGAGCCGCGGGGATCAGACCATAGCGCCGCGCCATTTCCTCGGACATGTTGATGTTCGTTGGCAGGCCGTAACGTCGCAACATTTCCTCAGACATGAACTTGAGATTCTTTGGCTGACCGGGCGCTACCAGTCCTGCACCCGGTTGCAGACCGTAGCGCTGCCGCATCAGCTCCTGCGGGTCTGAATTGGCGGGTGGATTGAGTGCGGTGAACACCTGCTTGCCGTCCCTCACCGCGATCGTAAATGTTTTTCCCAAACCGCCTCCTTGCATCACGGAGCCGTCGCTTAAGCCAACGTGACCATGGACTGTGCAACGAGTGAGAATCACGTACGGATCGGCTTCTGATCCGTTCGGATTCAGATACTCGTAACTCACGTTGGCGGCCGATAGGGACGCCCAATTCTGTGCCGCGGCTCGCGCCGGGTCGCCCGGACACACCAGGATCTTCGGCGTGGCCAACTCGTTTGTCATGGCCAGCCAGTTGGGCGGTAGAACGTCTCCGTTGTCGGTCGCCCAAATCCGGGCGGCCAGCCCGATTTGCTTCAGGTTATTGACGCACGCCATCGATTGCGCCTTCGCTTTGGCGTCTTCGGCCTGGGCGAAAAATTCCTCGTTCGCTTGCGTCTGGAGTTGTGGTCGGACCCCGGCGGCCAATTGCTGGTTTGCGACCCGGAGTCGGTTAACCTCCTCCACCTGACCCCGGAGCCTGGCCACTTCCGCGCGCAGTTGGGTCAGTTCCTGGCTGTCTTTGCGCAGACGTTCCAATTCCTGATTCTCGGCCTGCAAGCGCTGATACTCTGCGTTGTCCCGGCGCAGTCGCTCGAGGTTTTGAGTCGCCGCACGCAGTGTTTCATTCTCCGTGCGCAGTTCGGATAACTTGCTCGATTGCACAGCGAACACGACCACGCAGGCGACCAGGCCTCCGGCAAATCCGAGCATCGGCAACCGTCGCCGCAACCAGAGCACCGACGCCGGTTGAACCATTGCTTTCCCGGGCCGTCTCGGCAGGCGGATATCGTTTTGGACCCGGGCGAGCAGGCCCTCGGGTGGGGTTGCGCGTGGGGCTTTGCGCAAAAGTGTTTCGATCTGTTGTTCGGTCATATTGCCTCCTGCCTGGCGGGAAACCCGGATTCAGCCAGGTTGCCCCTCAGAAAACCGAGCGCCTCGCGGAGTCGATACTTTACGGTGCTCGTGGCGATGCTCAAAGCCTCGGCCGTCTCGCTGATCGACAGTCCCTGATAGTAATGCAAGTGGACGA
>Ga0137368_10004897_pt1 | contig 14192 bp, 14 predicted proteins | sample SagtaG_13_FD_104917 | JGI IMG/M metagenome (GOLD analysis project Ga0137368, IMG submission 104917) | Vadose zone soil microbial communities from Sagehorn Ranch, Mendocino, California, USA - Sage1_L_100_16 metaG | ecosystem: Environmental > Terrestrial > Soil > Vadose zone | place: USA...
CATCGCCTGCGTGACCAGCCGGTCGATCAGGGTCGCAGTCATGGGTTGCACGCTACCGACCTGGTGCCAGTTGGCAAGCCCGACCCGGCCTGGCTGTGGATAACCCTGGGTCCGGCTCCTCAGACGTCGGATTCGAACCGACGATCTTCCGATTGCGAGTGAGAACGAAGCCGTGCACCCGTGTGCCACACTTGCTGCTATGTCATGGCTCTCTCAAGGAGGAGCAAGTGTCCGCTCAGGCAGTAGCCCGGCTGGCTCAAGCGGTCAGCGATGCGTTGGAGGAGTTCGCCAACGAGATCCTTGCTGGCTCGGCGGATGCGGCTCCGGTCTTCACCAAGGTCGAGATCCCTCACGCCCGCGGCGAGCGTCAGCAGATGACCCTGGAACTGCCTGGCCTTCAGTCCGAGGCGGGGATGAAGACCTCGGAGGTGGCTGCTGGCATCCAGTACGACGATCCCAACACCTACAACATTCTGCGGGGACTGGAACGGGCAGGACTGGTCGAACTGATCCCTGATGCATCGCCCCAGCGATGGCGACTCGCACCCCGCTATCGGACGACTGCGACCACCCTGGCCCGGGTCGCTTCCCGCATTCGGCCAGGTGAGTGGTCGACCTATGGGGACATCTCGATCGTCGTGCGAGGAGACGTCAAAGCGGCCCATGCCGTGGGCCAAGCAGCAGCAACACGGACTGACTTTCCCACTCCGTGGCGTGTGCTCAAGGAGGGCGGCTTCATCCAGAAGCACTGGAAGGACGCTGAGGGCCGTGGGCCGGAAGAGGTTCGTCGACGGCTGGAGGCCGAAGGGGTCAGGTTCGACAGAGACGGGAGGGCGCGCAAGGAGTTTCGGGTTGGCTGGGATGTGCTCCTTGAGCGTAAAGACCAAGAGCCGTTCGAGGAGTAGACAGGTGACGGACCCTGTTGGCCGCGGGACAAGTCCTCGACAAACGCTTCTACAGCTTCCAGGTCCTGAGAGGGATGTCGGTTGCTCGTTCCGCCTCAGGCACTCTGAGCACGGTCAAGAGGAGCTGCCTGGGCCGGCTGCTGCGGTTGACTACCTGGTCATCTGCCTCGCGAGCCTGATCGCATTCTTCCATCCCAGACAGGCGGCATGCAGCTGGACCGATCTGGCCAGGTCTGATGCGAGGCTGAAGGCCGAGAGGGCGGCTGGTGGTTACTTGGCGGTGGGTGCGGGGCCTGGCATCGGGCCGATTTCGGCCTGATCAGCGCTAGCGTCCTCGCCGGCAGGGCCGCTCGGTCGCCTTCCGTCAAGGGGCGCCAGAACGGCTACCTCTGGGACGTACGCGACCCACAGCACCTGGATCGCGCTGCCAGCGATGCAGACTCGTTGCCAACTTACGTCGAGCGGGAACGGTTTGGACGCGGCCGGCGGCTTCCATGTCAGTGGCGGCCCCAGTACCAGCTCCCGCTCTCCTGGAATGGACTCCAGCGTATGCAGTACGACCGTCCCGCAGTATTCGCTCCCGTCCGTGAGCTGGATGCGAGCGTAGGGACGAGCCCCTCGGGGAAGTTCTCTCCGGAAGACCTGCCACCAGCCGGACACAGATGGTTGGACGGTTGCCTGCCGCCGGCCAGCCAGCGCCCGATCCACCAGTACGGCGAGCGTAACGGCGACGGCCAGTTCTAGCAGCACAAACCGGATGACGACGGTCCCAGCCGTCTGAAGATACCCGGGGGGATCTGCAAGCCAGTGGGCGACATCCGGAACCAAACCCAACGCCCGCCACCGGTCAACGATGGCAAGGAGCAGGACCGCAGCCACGCTGAAGAGCAGGCTCGCGAGTGCGGTTCGGCCCGCCTCCCGAAAGGCAGTCTCTGTTCTGCCCGGGCGGCGCCGCTCCTGGAGCAGTTCGAAGAGGATCCCTGGGGCAACCAGGAATAAGAATGCAACCAGGGAAAGGATCGTCTGCGGGATCACGACCTGGTCGCGGTGGCATCTCCCGAGGAAGTTGCTGCTGTGGGCTGGCTTCCCTCGGCTGCCCCAGTGGCCGCTGTCGTCGCCGGCATGGTCCCAAGGACCTGCGGGGGAACGGACGTGATCTGTGCCGGGAGAGTCACGAAGATATCCGCAGCCCGGCCTCCAGCGACGACGGCCGTCAGCGTCTCCCTCCCCTGACCTGCTGCCGGGTCTGGCTGCTTGGTTGATGCCACTCTCCAACCTCCTTCGCGCTGAGCGTTGTTCCTGGTCAGCGGAGGCTAGCATGCGTCACAGACGAGCCGGGCGCGGCACCGGAGGTCGCCGCACTCCGAGGCGGCGGCCGTTTCCCTCCGGATCTGGGATCTGCGAGGATCGGGCGAACGTTGTCGGTCCTGGGCGTGGAGGGTTCGTGTCGCCGACTCCTGCAGTGGCTCCCTTCCAGCAGTTCCTCGATACGCTGAAGAAGGCTAGCAATGAGACGCAGACGCGCGAGGCGTTCGTCGTTCTGGCCGCCACCGGGTTCGATGAGGACGGGAGCTTCGCTACCGAGCTTGCCCTTGGCGCGGAGTATCAAGTGCGCTTCGAGAAGACAGGGCTGATTCGGCGTGGGGCGATCGACTCGTTTTACGGGAATCTCATCATCGAGTTTGAGCACGACCTGACCAAGACTGGCGCACATGCGCTTGACCAACTTCGCACGTACGTGGCTGGTGCGTGGCGTGAGGACGGTGGGCCAAGCCGCTCCTATCTAGCGGTTGCCTCAGATGGTGCCCGTTGGGAGGTCTATGCGGCACGACCCGGAGATCCTGGGGCGTTGATGGAACCGAGCAACGTCCACCTTGAGAGAAGCGAGTCGTGGCCTGTCTCCGGAGAACAAGCAAACGCGGTCTCACTGCGAGACTTCCTCAATCGCCTATTCTTCCGCAAGAGGTTGCTGAAGCCCACTGCAGCCAACTTTGCCCGAGACTTCGGCCTTGGGAGCCCCGCCTATCTAGCTGCAAGCACCGAGCTCGGCCTCAGGCTGGCCGAGTTGACGCACGACCCTCAGGTCAAGGTCCTACGGCAGGCCTGGTCAGACTCCCTCCAGATCTCATACGGCAGTGTTTCCACTGACGATGAGCTATTTGTAAAACATACCTACTTGGCTGCTCTCGCCAGGCTTCTGCTGTGGGCGGCGTTGGAGCACCGTCAGCTCTCAACAGGAGAGCTACAAGATGTTATTGACGGAACCTACTTCAAGGGCGCTCGACGGATCGCCAACCTGGCGGAGTACGACTTCTTTCAGTGGCACGCCCTCAAAGGCGCTACAGTAGCGGAGCGCGCATGGCTTGGGCTAGCTCGGCACCTGTCCGGCTACGATCTCACGGGCATCCGAGAGGACATCCTCAAGCCACTCTACGAAGATCTCGTTGACCCAGCTTTCCGCCACGATCTCGGCGAGTTCTACACGCCCGACTGGCTCGCCTCCATGATCACAGAGCGGATCTTGCGGGACTGGGACTGGGCGGCTGGCGTGCCGGCCGTTCTTGACCCGGCTTGCGGATCGGGCACCTTCCTTCGAGTCGGCATCGAGCTGATCCGGGAGCGCAGCGGGCTAACGGACAACGATCTCCTCGAGGAGGTTCTCGGCAAGGTCGTTGGCGTTGACGTACATCCGCTCGCCGTGACCATCTCGAAGGCAACCTACCTGCTCGCCATGAAGGACCTGGTACCTCAGTCCCATCGTCCGATCACGCTTCCGGTCTTCTTGGCCAACTCGCTCCGCACGCCGCCTCGAAAGGAGACGGCATCCCTCCTTGCAGAGACAACGGAAGTCGACGTCGGTGGCCGCAAGTTCGACCTTCCAGTCGATTTCGTTCGCCACGGTCGGGACTTCGATGAAGCGATCGATGACGTACTCGCCGTCGGCCAAGCCTTCGCGCGGTCCTCCAGTAGTCAGCCCGCTGGCGCTCCAACCGCCTTCGCCGCGCGAGTCGCCAAGCGATACGACCACTACCAAGATCCCGAAACGCTGGTAGCGACCCTCGGCAAGATGGCTCAGCACTTCGCGCGTCTTATCAAAGGCCGCAAGGACTCCATCCATGGGTACATGCTGAAGAACCACCACCGGCTTGCCATGCTCGGCCAAAGCTTCGATGTGGTAGTTGGCAACCCTCCCTGGCTCACCGTGAGTGCCATCGGCACCGAGAGCTACAAGAACCGGGTTATCCAACTAGCGATCGATTCCAGCATCGCGCCCCGCGCGACCGGGGTGTTGGCGCACACGGAGCTTGCGACGCTCTTTCTTCCCCAGGCCTCCACCGAGTTCCTCAGTGAGCGCACGGGAAAGGAAGCCCGCATCGGCTTGGTCATGCCCCGAAGCGTGTTTACCGCAACGCAGCACCGCCTACTCCGAGAAGGAAAGTACAGGGCGTTGTTCGACGTCGTTGAAATATGGGACCTTGCTGGCGTGCACCCCCTCTTCAATGTCCCAGCCTGCGTGCTGTTTGCTGCTCGCCGCAACCCAAGACCAACCCAGAAGAAACCAGGACAGGTGCTCGCCGGAGTGCTACCGCGCAAAGACGTTCCACTCTCCCTGGCAACAACGAGCCTGCAGCTCACGCCAGCGACCTTTCAACTGAAGTATCTAGGCAAGCGCTCGGCCTGGACCACCGGAGGGGGCGAAGGCACCACGTCGACGACAGCGCGGACGCAAGTCAACCCGTACAAAGCTGTGGTCCGGCAGGGAGCTATCCTATATCCACAAACCCTGTTGGTAGTGCGAACCCCGACGGAAGTCTCGCGCGCGAGCGGCGTGGTGCCGGTGGCCCCTGATCCAGCAGCTGCAAAGCAGGCGAAGCTCTTGCCCAACCTTCGCTTCCGTAAGCTGGTGAATGCCGAGAGCTTGTACTTGACGGCAGCGGCTGAACACATCTTCCCCTACGCCCTCAGCCCAGAACTATGGACGGTGATCCTCCCAACCCTGAACGATCCCGGACATAGCGAATTTCGACCATGCAGCGCCGAGGAGTTACGGCAACAGGGCCGAGTGGAGACTGCGGACTGGCTCGACTTCGCCGAGAAGCAGTGGGCGAGAGCGCGAAAGAAGGGAGACCCCACGCCTTTGTCAGAGCGCCTCGACTACCTCGGCCAGTTCAGTGCCCAAAGTGAGCAGCGGCGGTTCATCGTCCTGTATACAGCTTCAGCAGGGCGGCCGTATGCGACGGTCCTGGACAGGGACAAGCTTCCACTTCCCTTTGTGGCCCGGGACAAGACCTACCGGGCTTCGTTCAGGACGGCAAAGGAAGCACATTTCCTTACAGCTTTCCTTAATTCAGAGTTTGTGGCAGAGGCCATCGCAGACTGGATGACGACGGGACTTCTCGGTCCGAGAGACATCCATACACGACCTCTTGATGTTCCCTGGCCGAGGTTTGATCCTAGGGACGAGATGCACGAACGGCTTGTTGAGGTTAGCAGAGGCCTTTCGACGACCGCTAGAGCGCAACTCGAGGGTGGTCCCCTTCGGCCGGCCAGCATTGGGCGAGCGCGGGCGTGGTTGCGGAATCGACTTTCCTCCGACGATCTCAACGCCGTGGAAGTATTGGTAGCGCATTTGTCTTCGACGGCGTAGAGCGCAATTGCGGTGCTCCCTCCTCTTCCCTACCGGCCAGAGGGTTTCTCCGCCCGGAGCGCTTCGCGCAACCCGTCTATGTAGTCCTCGAGTGGGACGTCCAAGCTCTGAACGTCCCGGCGGCTCCAGAGCCCCTCATCCACAGGGTCGGGGTTGCGCTGGATCGCCCAGGATTTGGACCGCAGCTTCTCGTCGCCCCAGAGCCGGTTGAGGATCACCCGCTGGTTGGACTCCTGGAGGCTGTAGCCGACGAACAGGCAGTGGGAGCGACGCAGCGTCCGTACGAGCGTGACCGGGAACAGCTTGGAGACATCCGTCCTGGCCAGGTAGTCGATGTAGTGGTCCTCGGTGATGACGAAGCTGTCGCGGGTCTCGTCGTCGCGATCCACCGACCCGCCCAACTTGAGGATCACCGTGCGCTCGTCGGTGGTCAGGTCGTAGTAGGCGTTCGGCTCCAGGATCGTCCTCGGCGTGCCGTCGTGGGGGTGATGGGTGAACTTCCCGCGATCGGGCCCTTCGGCGTCGTAGATCACCAAGTCGAACGGCTCGTCGGCATCGCGGAAGGCCTGCTCCAGCACGTCGTCGTAGTTGGTGGTGACGATGAGCTGGTAGGGCGGGGCCTCGGCGCGATGCTCGCGCAGGATCGACGGGAGTTCGGCGAGGAAGCGGTGCAGCGCGGTGGGCGGGTAGTCGCCGTTGAACAGCCGGCGCAGTTCCTCGTAGAGCGGGAAGGCGCCGACCGTCAGCGTCACGTACTGGGCGACTCGCATGAGGTCGTCCTCACACTTGCCCCTATAGCTGAACATTCGGGCCAGATACTGAGCGAGCTCCGTGTTGGTGGGCAGCCAGTCAAACTGCCCGGGTCGCCAGGTCAGCTCCTCCGGCCGTCCGCATAGGTTGGCGTCGGCCCCGAGGAACGGGACCACCCGACCAGCCCGGATCTCACCGGCCACCAGCCGATAGTGGTCACCCAGCTGAGGTTTCTTTCTTTGCACCTCGATCGGCTCGGGGAGCGGATCGTCCAGAGCCCGCTTGGCCGCCTCTGCGACCAGTGAGTTGCTTGAGCGGGTGAGGGCGCTGAGGGCAAGCAGAGCCTCGTTGGCGAACTCCTCTCGCAGTCGAGCCGTTTCGAGAAACGCAACGGCCCCTTCGCTTTCCGCCAATGGCAGTGTCGAGATGCCATGGTCGCGCAGTCAGCCTTCTTCAAGGGCAGTGTTCAGGATCCAGAACGCCTTGGGCGTTGACTGCTTCGCCAACCCCCACAGCCGAGATGCAGCCTGGCGGTCGTTCTTCAGCGCCCATTCCAAGAGCGAGAACGCTTCAGGCATCTCAAGCTCCAGCAGCGCCACCAGAAGGTGGGAAGTCTCCTTGTCGTCATCCGACGCCGAGAGTCGCTGGCGTAGCACCTGCCACACGTCCACCCCGCTGTCGATCACAGGACCGATGATCTGATCCAGCTTGACCCCCCGTTCCAGAGCAGACCGGAGCACCAGCTCCCCTTCAGCACGCGTAAGTTCGAGCAGGTGCAGCTGATCTCGCACCTCCAGGACATTCTTCATGTCGAGAAGGGGTTGGTCCCCCTGGCCTAGAGTTTCACGCAGGATCCGGCGCAGCCACACCTGTCGAGCTGCGCGAGTCAGCTCATCCAGTCGTTCCACCAAGTAGTCGTGGGTAAGCTCGACAACGTCCGGGCCCTCCCGCGTGCTGAGCTGAATCAAGTGCGCCTGCGCGAGCCGCTTGAGGAGGGCCCGCAGCGTGCTCTCGTCGGCGTCGAGAGCCTGCCGTAGGCTCAGGAGATCCCAGATGCGCTTCGTACCGCGGTCGGTTCGAAGCCGTGGTAGGAGCTTCACCAGCACGTGGAGTTGCTCACGGGTCTCGAGCTGCTCGAACCCCTCGTACAGCCGCTGCTCGATGATCTGTTGCGCAACGCTCCCACCTTGCTCGGCGGCTCCGAGCGCTCGATACTGCTCTAGAGTGATCTGGTTCTCACTCCTGCGCTGCCAGAGTGTGTGGCAGACGATCTGGAGCTGAGCCGGCTCGATTTGCTTGGTCGGGTTCGTCCTTAGGACAACCCGGCCGCTCTCGGTGAGGTCCCGCACCAAGGCCTCGAGGAGTTCTGGCTCGAAGGTGACGCCGAACGCGCGGGCGGGACGCTCGATGGCGTCAATCGCCGCTTCACGATCAAACCACCGCAGTCGCAGGTTGGAGCCCTCATCGAAAATGTTGGGGATCTCGTCGCTGAACATGTCCAGTTCGACGAAGAACTCCTCGCGCATCGAGAGCACGACATGCGCGAGCGACTCGTCGTCCTCATAGATCCGCGCGAGTTCGGACACGAACCGTCGAGCTCTCCCATAGTCGTCTTGGACCGCGTAGAGGAAGAACTCCTCGAACTGGTCGAAGAAGAGAACCAGCGGCTTTCCGAGCTGTAACCCCAGTGCGTTCAGTCGGGCGGCGAACCCGCCGCTCGGTGGCAACGGCCGGCCCAGCTGTTCCTCGATCACCGACAAGGCCGACTGCATTGGGTCGCGCTGCACGCGGACGTGGAAGCTCTCGTAGCCTTGTTCGTCTAGCAGTGGCCGGACGCCAGCGTTGATCAGTGAGGTCTTGCCGGTTCCGGTCTTGGCGAACAGCACGACCAGCGGCTGGACGACGACATCGGCGAAGAGGATCTTGATCTCCCGGTCCCGGCCGAAGAACAGGTCGTGGTCACGAAACCCGTAAGAGTCCAAGAACTTGTAGGGAGACCGCATCGCCATCTCAGACCTCCGACGCCGCCGCGTACCGCTCTTCGAGTTGCGCTGCGAATTCGTAGAGATCTATGTCGTAGATCGTGACTCTCTTGCTCGCCCAGAAGTCCACCCAGAATTGAGAAGGGCTCTTCTGAATAGCGAAGGACCTGCGTCGCATGTCGAAGGACAACTTCTCCACGATGCCCTTGTAGATTGTTCTGAAGTCCCAGTCCTCAAGCCCGTACCCAAGGAACAGCAGCACACCCCTGGTCAGCTTCTCTTCGATCTGCCTCGGCACCGCGTGGCTTCTGACTGGTGCGAGGGTCAGGAACTCGATGTAATCCTCTTCCGAGATAATTACCGGAGGCGGCTCGCCCCTCGGGCCACGTGGGATCACTTGGTCGCCGAAGGAACCGTGGATCTTGTAGAGGACGGGACCACTGTGGCGCACCAGCTCCTCCTGGAGGGCCGCCTGTTCCTTGGAGGTCCGTGGCGGTGCGACTACCAGGGGCCGTTTCCCAGCGTGCTCAAGGGCCCGCTCCATCAGTCGGTCGTAATTGGTGGTGACGAGCAGCTCCAGCGGCAGACGTGCGAGCGTGTGGAGCAGTCTCGACGGCTCACATTGCTCGTCCGGGAGGATGGACCGCAGTAGGCTCATGAGGTACTCATTGTCGCCCGTGAACTGCACATGCAGCGATACCCGGGCAAGGTCGTGGAGCCGGAGCCGCACGAGATCCTTGTACTGTTCCCGCAACGGCCTCGGAGCGGCCTCCACGAGGTGCCTGATCTCGCGCATGAGCTTGTCGATGTCTGGCGTTGGGGTGCCCAGCAGGCGTTCGAGCAGCCGGATCGCCACCTCGCCGCCGAGCGGCAGGCCCCGGTATTCGCCGTTGCTGACGTTCACGCCGGCGCCGAGGAATGGGACACAACGGCGTGCGCGAAGCGCCTGGATAATCAGGTCCCAGTGGGTAGGATGCATCAGCGGCGTTCTGCGGAGAGGGTCGCCAGGTCCAAGTATGTCACGAGCAGCCCTCCGGATACAGATAGCCGTCTTGGCGCCGAAGGTGCCGTACGTCAGAGTGGGCCGATTGTAACCTTCTTCCGCCAGTCAAGGTCGACTGGCCACTGCGAGTCAGACCAACCGCTGGCGACTACTCAGCGAGGGCAAAGTCGCCATCTTCTCGTCCCGCTGGCATGCTCGGGCGGTCCTAGGCGCAGGACTGCTGGGTGGCCAGCTCACGGGTCAGCAGGTCACGTGTCGGAGACAGAGGGCCAGCGCACGGTAATCACAGTCGTATCCTTCTCAGCCTGCCAGTGGTGGTTGATCCCCGGCCCCCACAGCGCGTAGTCGCCCTCGTTCTCCAGGATGAACGAACCAACCGAGAGGTCGAGGCGAAAGCGGCCACTCACAAGCAGCAGCAGCGTGGTGCGTTGCTCATCGGTCACCCAGTCTTCGCGGCCCTCACCTGCAGGGTGGACGCCCCACTTGACCTCGACATCGCGAGAAGCCCGGACGCCGTCGGCGTCACCGAGGAAGTGGCCAATCAGCCAGCCGCGATGCTCCTGCCTGTCGGTGTGCGCGTTCCCGACATGCCAATTCTCCCCCATCAAGCCTCCACGTCGATCTCGGGGACGGCGACTCGTGACGCGATGTCCAGCTCGGCCAAGCGGCGGAGCCCTTCGACGAAGGCGAACAGGCCCTCGTTGCTCCACCGCGGGTCGAGCATCAAGTCTTGCAGACCGGCAGCATCCCGGCTGGAGCACAGCCTGACCTGGCGGATCTCCCAGTTGGCTTCGATCTGGCCGCCGAACCGTGCCCACCACTCGTCGTCGTTGATGACGATCAGGCACGGGAACTCGTAGTTGCCGGTGAGCAGGTTCACCCCGAACCCCACACACTCAAGCTGGTAGGCGCTGGGGTCTTGGTGGTCGAGCAGCCAGCGCAGCGGCTCGCTGAGCAGGTCGGTGTGGAAGGGGTCGACCTTTCGCAGCCCTTGGTCGAAGACGTTGCCGAGTTCGTCACGCCCGAGCAGTTCCTCCTCCAGTTCCCGGTGCACCGAGGTGGACAGGTCGGCCTCGGCCGATGGCTCGACCGTCGGCCCGTGGAATGCCTTGGGGATGACGGCCAGCCGCCCAACGACGTTCAGTACCCGGGGCGACCGCTCCTGCACCAGCAGGGCGTAGTCCGGCGGCCGCCGCCCCGCCAGGCCCCTCGGCCGTGCGGCCGCCAGCAGCGCCACCGGCCCGCCAGCGCAGACGCGACGCTCGAAGTCAAGGGCGTGGGTGGCCGAGGGAAGCTGGGTGTCGCGGAGAGGAAGGCGCAGCCGCCGATCTCGCGTGGCCGTGACAGCAGTGTGCTCGGTGAGATCGGCGAGCGTGTCGACCAGCTCCGCCTCCAGCAGGTCCATGGTCAGCGCATAGGTGGCGAAGTCGACCAGCGTGACGGCCGCCCGCAGGCGACCAGGCTCGATCGCAATCCTGAGCAGCTGGTAGATCGGGTTGTTGACCAGCACCGTCGCCGACAGCTCCGCCTGTGCCAGACGGTCGATGGCGGCATCGAGCAGCTCGCCCTCCAGCAGCGGCGTCGGTATCGGAGCGGCCGTCGGCGAGATGAACTGGAAGTGCTCGGCCGGGGTGCCCAGGGGAACCCGCGCCTGGAGCCATCCCGGCTTGGTGAGCACGCTCGTCACGAGGGTGTGGCCGCCCACGCTCGCCTTGTACAGCCCATGGCCCTCAATTGATGAAGCGGAGTAGTAGCGCTCAAGGGCGGCGACGAGCTGGTCGCGGGTGAGGCGACCGCGTGTGTAGGCACGCTGATGCCGCACCGACTCGGGGAGGTTCCGGGTCTCGCGAATCCGGGAGGTGAGCCGGTCGTGGGCTTCGCGGACGCTGAGGCTGCTGTGCTCGGCGATCCACTCGACGAAGTCGACGGACCTGACCTCGGGCGCGGCCTCGGTTGCCAACGGCTGCGGCAAGGTGCCCGGCTGCCGCTCGGCCAAGCCGAGGAGAGGTCGAGGGATGCAGAGCCCGTCGGCGAAGCGCTCGAACAACTCCATCGCGGTGACGTGCCGGGCACCCCGCTCCAAGTCGCTCACGTCGGGTTGGGGGACACCGGTGAGCACGCTGACGTCGGTCTGGCTGGCTCCCGTCCATCTGCGGAAGATGCGGATCACCGCGCCCATGTCACGCTCTGACAACGCCGCGCGCATCTCGGCTCGCTCCCAGAGGCCCGGAGGTGCTACCGGGAGTTCGCGTCGTTGACGCGCCATCCTCGTCACCCGCCAGTCGGTGCTCGCTCGCCACATCTATAGGTCGCTGGTATGCCCTGACGACCTTGGTTCGCCTTGTCGCCAGTCGCATCGTGTCGCCATGACCTCACGACCTGCCCACCTCTCCGGCACCTCGGCGCACCAGCCAGCGGTACACCGACGTCAGCAGCTCCCGCCCGCTGTCGTTCAGGCGCGGGTCGGCGTTCAGCGCCTCGATCACGCTGACCGGCCCATCCGCTCCAGCGGTCACGTAGCCGAGCAACTTGGCCAGGGAGCCGGGCTCGAGCCCCAGTACCGCTTCGAGCTTGGTGACGGTCGCCAGGTCGGGCGCGCCGCGTCCTTCTTCCCACTGCCACACGGCGCTTCCTGTTCGCCCGACCGCCTCACCGACCGCGCGCTGCGACAGTCCGTATGTGTCGCGAGCGCGTCGGAGTGCCTGGCGGAAAGCCTCTCGTTGTTCACGGCGGCTGTTCATGCCGCGAGGATGCCGGATTCGCTTGTCGGTGTCGAGGTGATCCTTGTGGAAGGATCTGCTGCGCAGCGTATAGGAGATCCTCTAGGATTCGGATACGTCAACGGGAGGGGTGAGGAGTAGGCAAGGAGGGCCAGCAGTAGGTGGCCCCGGCGCAGATAGGAGCTGCCCGGGGCCTGGCAACTCAAGAGAGGACCCCCTGAGATGCGCGACCAGCGTAGCGCCTCCGCGCTGTCCACCTACGACCTGAGCCCCGCCGAGCGGAGCTTGCGGGCCCGGCTCGCCGTCCACACGCTGCACGCCACGCGCGATGCCTGCTAGACGACCGCGCTCGCCCGCGCGGGGTTCCTGGTCCGGTTCGAGCGCGAGGTCGACCCCGGCGGCACGCTAGACCCCAGCGAGCGCCGCCGCCGTGCCGAGCACGCGCGGCGCGCCTACTTCATCCGGCTCTCCCTGGCCGCCATCGCTGCCAGACGCGCCAAGCGCGCCGTGCAGGCGGAGGGGTGACGCTACGTGAGCGTCGCCGACCCGCTTGACAGCGCGGTGTGCGAGGGCGTCGCCCGCGCCGACTACGACCCGTTCTTCACCGAGACGCCCGAGGCCCAGGCCGACGCGCTGGCCATGTGCCGCATCTGCCCCGCCAAGGCGGCGTGCCTGGCGTACGCCGTGGAGACCGGGCAGGTGTTCGGCATCTGGGGCGGCAAGACCCAGGCGCAGATCCGCCGCCTAATCGTCCGCGCCCGCGGCGGCCGGCCGCGCGGCCACCTCGTTCCGCCCGGCCACCCCCACGCGGACAAGACCCACTGCAAGCACGGCCACCCGTTCGACGCGGCCAACACCTACTACGCCGCCAACGGGGAGCGCCGCTGCCGCGCCTGCCGGCGTGCCCGCCTCGCCCGGGCGCGCCGCCTGGCAGGCCGCGCCGACGGTGGTGAGCGCTGATGCGCCCCGACCAGCGCCCCCTCCGCTCGCTGACCGAGGCCGAGCCGCTCCCTGCAGATCTGGTGGGGCGCCTAGCGGATCAGGCGATCGACCGCTACGAGCAGTTCACCCGCGACGGCCACCCGGCTGGCGAGGCCCTCTGGCCTCCCCTGGAGGACCCCGCGGCGGCCGACCGCTCCGCTCGCGTGGCGTCTGCCGAGCTCGAGACGGCTGAGGCGTCGCGGTACTGGACCGTGCCAGGGGCGCGGTTCCGGCAGCTCGCCGCCGATGCCATCGGCCTGTACGTCGAGGGCTACGCCTACGGCTACGACCACCAGCAGGCCCGCGCTGCCGCGGTGCGTGAGTCCCTGGAGGGCGAGGCCGCCCGCGCAGATGTCCCCCCGCCGCAGCGTCATGCAGAGGCGCTCGCCGAGGCGCCTGGCGCGCCGGCATGGGCTGCATTCGCCAGGTGGGTGGAGCGGGCCGAGCGGGTCCGTGGTGGGGGTGAGCGCTGATGGGCGCCCATCCCACCCAACCCCCTCGGTTGAGCGACGTGGAGCTGCGCCTGGCTGAGCAGTACGTGAGCGTGCTGGACTTCGTGTCCCGCTGCGCGCAGGCGATCGACGGCGGTGACTGGTTCTACCTGTACGACAAGGCTAGCCAGCTCGAGGGCGCCGCCGGTCGGCTGGCCGAGATCGCCGGCGAGACCTGGCACGAGATCAGCGCTGGCAAGCCGCGGCCTCGCACCGAGGCCATGCGCGCGGCGGTGGCCTGGTTCGGCCGCCACTATCGCGCCGCCCGGCTGCTGCATCCCGCCGAGCCGCACCGCGAGCGGGGTGAGCGCTGATGCGTGAGCGTCCCGTCACCCCTGACCCGATGCTGTACCCGCCGCACGGTGACGTGTGGGAGACGCTGGTGGCGCTGGTGCTCGGGCTGGCGCTGGCCGCGAGTGGGCTGGTGTGGCTGGCCGCGCAGGTCGCTGCGCTGGTGTTCGGCGCCCACCACCCGGTCCACCTGGGGCTGTCCGACATGCCGGGGGTGCTGTTCCAGCTCGCCGAGCACCCGGGCGACCCGCGCCTGGCGTTCCCGGCGGCGGTGCGGGCGGCGCTGCCTGGCCCGGTCGGTGCCTACGCCGCTTTGGTCCTCACCCTGCTCGTGCCGGCGGCGCTGCTGGTGTTGGTGGTGTCGGTGCGACCTGGTCGGGCCCGCAGCCGGGGGGCGGGGTGGGCGACCGGCTGGCAGCTC
>Ga0137368_10004904_pt1 | contig 14173 bp, 10 predicted proteins | sample SagtaG_13_FD_104917 | JGI IMG/M metagenome (GOLD analysis project Ga0137368, IMG submission 104917) | Vadose zone soil microbial communities from Sagehorn Ranch, Mendocino, California, USA - Sage1_L_100_16 metaG | ecosystem: Environmental > Terrestrial > Soil > Vadose zone | place: USA...
CAGCGGTCATCGGCAACCTGGAGACCCAGCTCGTCGAGGTCGTCGAGGAATGGACCAAGCAGAAGGTCCCGATCATCAGCACCCAGCAGCTGGCCGAGAACGTCTGGCAGCTGACCGTCGGGCCGGTGAAGATCTCCGGTACCGCCTTCCTGCGCTTGGTGTTCTCGGCTCCGAAGATCCTTGTCGTGGTTGACGGCAGGCTCCAGCTGTCCCTGGTGGACTGGATGGCCGAGGCCGGCTTTGTCTTCCTGAACTGGGATCCGGCCAGCGAGACGATCACCGCGTACACCCGTCTGGTAGGTGAAGTATGACCAGCCAGCTCGTGGGGTCGGACTTCACCGGGGCGGCCCAGCTACCCAACTACGTCAACGGCCGGCTCCTCACCGCGGAGGACCTGGCCATCAGCCAGGCGACGTTGCGGGCCCGCGACCGACGGCTTGGGCGGGCCGCTGGCCACGGCATCGTCGACGGACTCTGGGTCACGTCCACGGCCACCACCCTGACCGTCGCGTCGGGTCTGGGCGTCGCGCCGTCCGGGGACGCGGTCAGTGTCGGGGCGTCGGTCACCCTGCCGCTGACCTTCACGGCACCCGCGAGCGGCTCATCGGTCGGCGGGACGTTCGCGAGCTGTACGCCGGCGACGGCCACCGGCGGCGCGGCGATCGCCGCCGGGTGCTACCTGCTCACCGCGCTGCCCGCCTGCCAGCTCACCGGTCAGGCCCCACTGGCCAGTACTCCAGGCAGCACGGCACCGGCTGGCTGCGCCGCCCAGTGGCAGATCGAAGGCGTGCAGTTCAAGGCGATCGGGTTGCCGCTGGGCAGCTCCGTACTCGGCGTACCAGTCACCGATGCCAACCGCCGCAACCTGCTCGCGCACTGGTGCTTCGGCAGCGCTGCGCTGGCCACCTTGGGCGCCGACCCGTTCGGCTTCACCGCCGGGTACGGCGGGCTCGACAAGCTCGACCCGGCCGACCTGTCGAGCGCGGACCTGCCGCTGGCGGTCTTCTACTGGAACGGTCAGGCGATCGGGTTCGTCGACAACTGGTCGGTACGGCGGCGGATCACCGCACCGGACCCCGTCACCGCGTCGTGGTCCGGTGTCGTCTCCGACCGCCGGATCGCTGATGGCCAGGCCCGGCTGCTGCAGTTCCAGGACCAGGCGGCGGAGCTCGTCGCCTCCGGGGCCGCCGGTACGGTCGCGGCCGCGACCACCTTCCCCCTGCTGCCACCGGTCGGTTTCCTGCCCGTCGGCCTCCAGCACCTCAGCAAGGTGTTCGGCGACATGAAGAGCGCCAAGGCGACGGACCACACGGCGCAGCAGATCTACGCGAAGGCGAAGGAGCCTGAGCTGTACGGCCTGGCCGAGCTGTCCGGCAAGCTTTTCGCCGCGGTAGCTTCGGCGCTGGCCAGCAAGGGACCGCAGCCCGGGTTTGACGTGATGACGTTCTTCAATACCACGGAGACCCTCGGCGGGATCCTCGACTGGGACATCGTCGACTTCGCCGTACGCCAGTCCTGGCGGAGTGCTCCGGCAGTCGCCAAGGCGGCGAAGGAAGCCGCGGCGTCGACGCGGTACTACCTGGTACTGCAGAACCTGGTGGCCCAGGCGCTCGGTACCGGCAGCGCCCTCCCCACCCTGTACGTCGCCTTCATCAAGAAGCACATCTGGTTGCCGGGCACCCACCTCCCGTTCGGCACCTCCGTATCCAGCCTCTCCGTGCCGGGGTGAGACCGGTGGCCACGTCGGTACGGGTGGGTCGGCTGGTGGTACGCCCTGCGCGGGCCGGACCGGGTCAGGACCTGGTCGCGCGGCAGCGCGCCGAGAGCCGGATCACCTCGCTGGACCTTGCCCCGCACGGCTTCACCGACCGTGCCGTGCTCGTCGTGCGGCGGGTGCGGTGGCGGGCGGATCGGCGGCTGCCCGAGACGGCGCGTGCCGACCTGGACGACCTGTACCGCCATGCGGGGCGGCCCGGCTCCGGCCAGGCCCCTGACCCCGGGGCACCGGCGGTGTTGTTCGCCGACGAAGCGGAGCTGCTCGCCTGCCTGACCCGGGATACCGTGGCCGGGCACCTGACCCGCTGGTACTGGCGGCACCTCGCGCCCACCGGCCCGGCCCGGATCGGCGCGGTGCTCACCGTGGCGTGGACCGCGCGGGTGCGCTGGCTGCCGGCCGCGCTCGCCGCGCTGCCCGCCGGCGACGCGGCGCGGGCGGTGTCGACCCTGGTACCCCGTGAGGCGCTCCACGTGCTACGGGCATTGCTGGCCGAGTACGCCGTGCCTGCGGCACCGCCGCTCGCGCGCCTGCCGGCCTCGGGACCGGGTGACTCGGCAACGAGCGATGGGGAGTCCCTACCGCCGGTACCGGGCGTGCGTGCGGCGCCGACCCGTGATGGGGCGCCGGTGGCCCACGCCGCAATGATGGCGCGAGCCCTCCCGCCGTGGCGGCAGTGGCTGGGCGACAGTGGTCCGCCATTGCCGCCCGAGCACGAGGCTCTGCTCGGTGTCGCCGTGATGCTGCACGCCGCGCCCGTTCTCGCCCGCCGGCCCGGCTTCGTCGGGCAGGTGGAGGCCTGGCTCCGTACCCCCACCGCTGCCCGGCCGGGCGGACCGCCGCAGCCCCAGGCGAGGCTGTACCCGGACGGCGCACCGGCCGCCCTGCCGGCCCGCGTGGTCTCCGGCGCAAGGACAACCGTGGTACCGGACGCCGCTACCACGTTCCGACCCAATCCACCCATGGCGCCCGGCGAGGTCGAACCGGTGTCGGTCGAACCGGTGTCGGTCGAACCGCCCGGCAGGATACCGGTCGAACCGACCGGCGCCGTCGTGACCGGCGATCTGGCCACCGAGCTCGCCGCGGCGCCCACCGCTGCGCCGTGGGCGGGTGGCGTGCCGAGCCGTTTCGCCTCGGTCCTGTACCTCGTGAACGTGCTGAGCTGGCTCGACGTGCCGGCCGCATGGCCGCAGGGCGCGCTGCCGAGCGGGTGGGCAATCGTCGAGCTGCTCGCCCGCCACCTGCTCACCGAGGAGGCGGCGCCCCGCGACGACCCGTTGTGGACCCTGCTGGCCGGGCTAGACGGCCGCGAGCCGGGAACGGTCGCCGATGCCGGGGTCGGGGCAAATGATCCGCTGTGCCTGCCCGCCGCCTGGCTGCGTCGCTGGACGCCGGAACCGGCGAGCTGGGTGTGGGCCGAGCGCCAGGGCCGGCTCATCCTCGCCGACGAGCAGCGCGGCTTCGTCGTCGCCGACGTGCCGGGTACCGCCGCGGACGCCGACCGGACCGCATCCGCCGAGCTGGCCCGGCTGGACGCCGCGGGGGTACCGGGATCGATGCGCCCGGGGACGCTCCCGCCGGCCCGGCCAGCGGGTGCTCCCGGGCCGGCCCGGTGGAGTGCTGTCGTCGGACAGTTCGTGGCCTGGCTGCTGGCCAGCCGCGAGGTAACGGCCGGGGCGCTCGCGCAGCCCGGGCGGATCGCGGTCACCCGTACCCACGTCGATGTCGTACTCGATCTTGAACGCATCGATCTGGCCGCCCGCATCTGCGGGCTCGACCGCGATCCGGGCTGGGTACCCGACCTCGGGCGGATCGTCGCCTTCCATTTCGAGGCAGGAGACTGACGTGTTGACCGCCATCGATCTAGCTGCCCGGCACGCGATGCTGTACCGCGACGTGGTGGTCAGCCGCATCGTGCGCCGTCTCGGCGCCGCCGTCCCTGGCTGGCTCGCCGCGGAACCGTTCGGTCCCGCCGAAGCGTGTGATGCGGAGCTCGACGCGTTCGAGTCCGAGGCCAGCGTGCCACTGCCGTTGCTCCGGTTGGACCGGCGGGACGCCCGGCTGCTGGCCGGCGCTGGATTGATCGAGGACGATATCCGCTTCGGCTCGATGTTCGCCACGCTGCAGGATCCGCTGCCGGCCCGCCGGCCGTGCGTAGGGCTGCTGAGCTGGCTGCTCGCCGACTCCGACGAGAGCAGCGCCGACCTACAGGAACGGGCGCAGCACCTGGCCAACCGCGGGCTGCTGGAGATCAGCAACCGCGACGACCCGCGCTCGGAATGGGTGCTGCGGTTACCCGTGGCGGTATGGGACCTGTTGCACCGCGGCCAGATCGTCCCCGTGTCGCTGCCTGCGAGCCTGACCTACCGTCCGGCCGACTCGTTCCCTGAGCTGACCGATGTCGTGCTCGGCGGCGAGCTGGGAGCTCTGGCGCAGCGCCTGCCGGAGCTTGTCCGGACCGGCGCCCTCTCGGCCGTGGTCCTGCGCGGCATGGACGGCAGTGGCCGGCTGACGCTGCTCGGTGCGGTCGCCCGGCGGCTCGGCCAGCCGGTGCTGGTGCACGACGGGGTACCCGGTGACACCGGTTGGCAGCTGCTGGCCCCGCTGGCTGAGTTGGGCGATGCCTTCCCTGTCGCACTGGCCTCGCCCGGCCCTGGCGAGACCGTCCACCTCCCCGGTCTGCCCGGGCTGGAACGCCCGCTCGGCGTGGTGGTCGGGCGCACCGGCGGGCTGACCGGCCCGCCGACCGAACGCGCGGTCAGCCTCACGTTCGGCCCGTGTACCGCCGACGGACGCCGTAACCTCTGGGCGACCGCCACGCCGTCCACACCGGGGGACGCGGAGCAGATCGTGCAGTCCTTCCTGCTCACCCCGGGCAACATCCACCGGGCCGGGTGCCTGGCCGGCGCCACGGCGGCCGTCGAGGGTCGTACCTTGGTGACTCCGGCTGATGTCCGTACCGCGACCCGCGCGCTCCAACGGCAGACCCTGGAAACCCTTGCGACCCGGCTCGACCCGCTCACCACCGGTACGCCGCCGGTGCTGGGTACCACCGCGGCTGGCGAGCTGGCGACCCTGCTGGCCCGTTGCCGCCAGCGCGAGCGCCTCGCTGCCGACGTCAGCGGCGCCGGGCCGGGTACGGTCAACCGCGGCGTCCGCGCCCTGTTCAGCGGACCGAGCGGTACCGGCAAGACGCTCACCGCGCGCCATCTGGCGGCCCGGCTGCACCTCGACGTCTACCGCGTCGATCTGGCCGCCGTGGTCAACAAGTACATAGGTGAGACCGAACGCAACCTCGACCGCGTCCTCTCCCGGGCCGAGGAGCTCGACGTCCTGCTGCTGCTCGACGAGGGCGACGCGCTGATGACCCGCCGTACCGAGGTCAGCAACGCCAACGACCGGTACGCCAACCTGGAGACCAACTTCCTGCTGCAACGGCTGGAGACCTTCGACGGCATCGTGGTCATCACCACCAACGCGGGAAGCCGCATCGACTCGGCGTTCCTGCGTCGCATCGACGTCACAGTCGAGTTCGTCCCACCCGACGCCGACCAACGCTGGCAGCTGTGGCTCGCCCACCTGCCCGCCGGGCACGAGGCCGATCCGGAGCTGGTGCAGGACATCGCGCGCCGCTGCGTACTGACCGGCGGGCAGATCCGCAACGCGACGCTGCACGCGACCCTGCTCTCGCTCGAACGGGGCAGCCCGGTCGACGGCAACGACGTGCTCGTCGCGCTGCGACGCGAGTACCGCCGTGCCGGCGCCTCGTTCCCGCTGGGCAACGGGCGCGGCCATTGACATGAACCCTGCTCATCGCGAAGGCACTGCGGCCGGCCCACACTGCGGTCAATGCGCCTGCCTGTCCAATTTGTCACCTCCATGCCCTGCGGTGACGTGAGTGTGACAGCGATTCGGTGGACTGCGTACGTGTACGCCCATGTCGACCCGGCCATCGACCGCTCACGCCGCGGTGTGTTGCACCGGTGTGGCGGCCACCAATGCCCGCCGCAGGGCTGCGAGCAGGTGCGCCAGGACGGGGAGCAGGAACAGCTGGACCGCGCCCCGGCCGGTACCAGCCACCGCACCGCGGTACCTCGCAGCGTGTACCAGACAATCGCCAGCCCTGGCCGGCCACTGGACTCAGCGGTACACCACAGCGCCCGGGCCTGGTTTGGAGCCGACTTCTCCACGGTACGCATCCACACCGACGCCGCCGCGGCACGATCGGCACACGACGTCGACGCCCACGCCTACACCGTCGGCGATCATGTCGTCTTCGCCGCTGGACGCTACCAACCCGACAGCGACACCGGCCGCCACACCCTCGCCCACGAACTGACCCACGTCCTGCAACAGCGCGCGTCCGGCGCAACGCACCGCCTGCCGTTAACCATCAGCGACCCGGCACACGATGACGAGCGGCAAGCCGAAACCCTCAGCGACGCGGCGCTCTCCGGCAACCGGGCATCGACGCTAACCGGCGTCTCGTCCGGGCAACCAGGGACCATATACCGCCAGGCCCCAACGACGACGACCTTCAGCTCCCCGGCAAACGTGTGCAGCCCGCAGCAGACCCGGGCACTGGTACCGGCCGTCACCAACGCTCAGCGCTGGCTGAACTACGCCGATATCCGGCTTTCCTGGTACGCCGCCGCCCCGACGTCCCCGATCGGGCGGGCGGCCGGGCAGTCCGTACTACGGCACTTCGCGGCGAGCGACGCGCGAACCGTGCGGTACGTGCAGAACATCATCCGGCTCGTGGCCAACCGCCTGCGTACCGACCCGTCCGCGCCCAACCCGCTCACCGTCCAGTGCCATGGAGGGACCGACCCGTCGTGCGGGCACTCCGGCGCTTACGTGCAGGGCAACCTGCTGGTGTTCTGCCCGTCGATGTTCCGCGGAGACCCGGCGGAGCAGGCCATGGGAGTGATCCACGAGATCGTGCACTCGATCATCGGCCCCGGTCCCATGCACATTACCGACCGGGCGTACCGGCAAGATCGGCTCTACGGTCGGCTCAGCCCAGGCGAGGCCCTCACCAATGCCGAGTCGTACGCGATGCTCGTGCGCGATCTTGCGGTGGGTCGCGTCAGCGGGACGGCGCCCCGCGACACCTTCGAGGACTGCCCGGGCTGGCAGGGCGCGCTGGCCACCGCGATCGGGCGCGCGCAGCGTTGGAACCGCGACGCCGAGGTACTCGTGCACGACCGGCGCCCCGGGCTGCTGTCTCAGTGGACGGCGCTCGCCACCACCTACCTCGGCGGCCAGTCGCCGGCTCAGGTCGCCGCCGCTGCGACGGTCTACGATGGCGCCAAGACCAGGCTTCAGGAACCGGTGGACTTCGAGTGTGAGCCGGCCGGTGGCGGCCGGTGCGACAGGTCGTCAACGTACTGGTACTCGACGGGCGACTTCCACATCTGCCCGTCCTGGCGCAACCGGGCCACGGACGACGACCGGGCGGAGGCGCTGCTTGTCGGCCTGTACGGCTACTTCGGGCTCGTTGACGACAACCAACGTCGGGTGAACCTGGCGCGTCTGGCTCGGGCCATCCACTTCCAGTTCTGGGCGCCACCGACGGCGGCCGACGTCAGCGCGGCGCTGACCGCGGCGGCGGCCACACCGCAGCCGGCGGCGGCCCCACCTCCCGGTCCGGTGCCGAGACTATGACCCGCACGGATCGGGTGCCGAATCGATGTCACGTCGAGTTCGTCCCACCCGACGCCGACCGACGCTGGCAGCTGTGGCTGGCCCACCTGCCGGCCGGGCACCAGGCCGATCCGGGGCTGGTGCAGGACATCGCCCGCCGGTGCGTCCTGACCGGCGGGCAGATCCGCAACGCGACACTGCACGCGACACTGCTCTCGCTCGAACGAGGCGGCCCAGTCGACGACCACGACGTGCTCGCCGCTCAGGAGCCTGCGGCCCCCCACCGCCCCCGAGGCGGCCACATCGCTGCGGGCACGGGCCGGGCGGATCGCCGGTGTGCCGCTCTGGGCAGCGGCACAGCGTAGCATCGCGTCGGCGACCGCCTCCTCCAGCCGCGTTGCCCTTGTACAGCGCTGCGGTCCTGAAGAGGATTGCTGCGACGAGTGCCGCGCGCAGCCCTCAGACGAGATCGCAGTCAGTTCGCCCGCGGACGCCGACGAACAGGAGGCCAACCAGCTCGCTCGCAGCGCCTTCGATGGGATGCCATCCAGCCCACTGATTCCACAAGTGGACGCCGCTCAGCTGACCCGGTCGATCCTGGCTCCCCCTTGGGACCTCGGGACCGCCGGCGCGACATCCGATGGCCGGCTTGGGGGTGGGCGAGCCGCTCTCCGGTGCCACACGGGACCTGCTCCCCCCCGCCTCGGGGTCGACGTCAGCGGAGTACGCATCCACACCGGCCCAGCCGCTGATTGCAACGCCCGTGCGCTGGGCGCACAAGCGTTCACGTTCGGGCAGGATGTCGTCTTCGCCGAAGGACGTTACGACCCCAGTACCCGCGCCGGCCTTGAGCTTCTCACGCACGAGCTGGTACATGTAGGACAGCAGTCCTCGCAACGGCCGGCCCGATCGGTCCAGCGCGACGGCAAGCCAAGGGAGGGAACCGTCACCGTCGGGAAAATTACCTATGTCGAGGGCAAACCACCTCCAGAGTCCGACATCAACCTTGACTGGCGTTTCCATGGCCTCCCTAAAGGCAACGACGTTTGGGTAACGAGGGAAGGATACGTAACCTCGGAGGGAGTCGTGACAAAGGAGTATCTCCGACAGGAAGGCTTCAAGAGAATCGGCACCGGCACGATCGGGCCACCACTGGTGCGGCCGGTCGGTTGCTCGCCCGGGGGGAAGCCAGGCAACGTCGGGTTCTTCGCCGGGAGCCCAGCCTGGCAAATGAACGGTAACTACACGTTCTGCGGGCCGGCCGACAGGAGCATTCAGGTCGGGTTCGTGCAGACTGTACAGGGAGCGGCCAACGGGTCGGTCGACCGCGATGCGACGACGGGCGCTCTGTCCAAGGGTTACACGGAGTGCGTTGTGAATGCCAGGGACTGCGTGGCTGGAGCCAACCCACCATGGTACGGGACACGTGGCTCACCGCCGGGACCACACGCGTTCGGCGGCACCTTCCCGGTGCTGAGCGACACGCCCAACCTGGTCCGCGTCTCGCGCGCGGGCCAGAAGCGCCTGCAAGATTTGCGCTACCAGGGAATCTTCCACGTTTGGCTGATTGCCCGACGATCCAGCGGTACGACCGTCTTCGTCCACCATTGGAGCATCGCGCTCGCTGCCGCCGCAGTGCTCTCGCCCGGCGCCGACCCGTGCAATGTCTCGGGTTGGCAAATCCTCGGGGGAGCCGCGGCCACAGCAAAGGGCCCGGGACCGGGGCTCGGCGAAGCCGGTACTCACCGGGAAGTGTGCAAACACATTGGCGAAGCCGTGTACCCCTTGACCTCGCCGCGTTGAGGCGAGCCATTAACGGCAGTGATTGCTGGGTGACGATTGCCTTTCATCGTGCGACCATGCGCGGGCGATCTGTCCCGGGGCGGTCGCGCATGCATAGCCGGCACGCCTGACTGCACCGTCTGATCCGTGACGAGGCTGGTGAGATCGGCTCCTTTGACGGCAGCGATAGCAGGCACCGCTACCAGACGTGCTGGAAGACTACTTGCGATCACTTTTAGGGGCGCGTCCGTTATGCCGTCGTGACGGCCGGGTGACGATCCCGCTCCATTGTGTGCCCATGCGCGGGGCGGTGTGCATCGGGGTTGCCGTGCATGCCGAGCCGGCATGCTTGGCGACCACCGTCGCGTTCCTTCGCGCGTACACCGACTCGGGCGTACGGCTGGTCCTGCTGCCCGACGGTCCGGACGAGCCAACCGCGTCCGCTCTCATCACCGATCCCGAGCTCGCCGCGATCGAGCAATGGGCCACGCCCGACCCGCGGGGCATGGCCGCATGCTTCAACCGGCTGGCCACCCGGAGCCAGGCTGACGTGGTCGTCCTGCTGGAGAGCGGCGCGTTTGTCGGACCGCGCTGGCTGGAGCTGCTGCTCGCGGCGCTGGACCAGCCGGGCTGCGGGTTGGTCGGGCCGTCCACCAACGTGTCGTGGAACGAGCAGGGGATCGAGCCGCACGCCCGGGGCGACGAGGAGGGCGTACGCCGGGCGGCGGCCACGGCGTTGCGTCGCTTCGGTACCGCCGCTCGAACCCTCGAGCCGCTCTACAGCTTGGCCGACTTCTGCTACGCGGTGAGCCGACCCGTGATCGACGCGATCGGGCCGGCGGAGGAGGCGTACGGCGTCGGCCCGTGCTGGGAGATGGACTACAACATCCAGGCGGCGCGCGCCGGGTTCCGGGGCGTCTGGGTCGGGGCCTCGTACGTGTACCGCTCTGCGCCGACCCGGCGCCGTCGAGTCGTCGAGGCCGCCCGGTTCGAGGCGAACCGCCGGCTGTACCAGGATCGGTTCTGCGGGCTGCGGTTGCGCGGGGAGACCACGTCGTACCGGCCGCACTGCCTCGGCGATGCATGTGAGCACTTCGCGCCGAACACGCTCGTGCCCTCACCGGCCCCGGCCCCGGCTTCCGCCCCGACGGCGGTCCGGGCTTCCGCCGGTATGGCAGAGCCGGCCCGTATCCAGGTCACCGGAGCCGCGCCCCGGGCACCGCTGGTCAGCTGCATCATGCCCACCCGCGGGCGCCCCGAGTACGCCCGGCAGGCGGTGCGGTACTTCCAGCGCCAGGACTACCCGAACACGGAGCTCGTCATCGTCGAGGACGGCCCGCCCCTCCTCGGCGCCGACCCGCCCGACGATCCACGTGTCCGGCTGATCGCGAGTGACGTTCCCCGCAGCATCGGGGCGTTGCGCAACACCGCGTGCGAGCATGCGCGGGGAGAGGTCATCGTGCAATGGGACGATGACGACTGGTACGGGACGCAGCGCCTGTCCCGTCAGGTTGCCGATATCCGGGCAGGTACGGCCGACATCACGGCCCTGCGTGACGCGACCGTCTTCGACCTGGAGCGCTGGCAGTTCTGGCGCTTCAGCGCACAGGCGCATCGGCGGACCTTCGTTCGTGACGTCCATGGCGGGACGCTCGCGTACCGGCGGTGGGTGTGGGATCGGTTGGCCCGCTATCCTGACCGGTCGCTCGCCGAGGACGCCGCTCTCCTCGATCAGGCGGTACGCCGGGGGCGCCCGGTTGCGTGCCCTCAGCGCGGACGGAGTCTTCGTATACCTGCGTCATGCCACCAACAGCTGGCGGCTCGCGGTCGGTCCGCACACCGGTTGCGAGGCGCTGCCCGAGCCCGACCTGCCCCCCGAGGACCGGGCCTTCTACGCCGACCGCTCTCCGGCCGCGCCTCGGCACGCGCCGGACATGCACCAGCCGATGGTCAGCTGCATCATGCCGACGCTGGACCGGCGGAGGTTCGTACCGCGCGCGATCCAGTACTTCCAGCGTCAGGACTATCCGGCGAAGGAGCTGGTCATCCTCGACGACGGCCGGGACCCGGTAGCCGACCTCGTCCCGGACGACCCCAGGATCGTGTACCGGCGCCTTGAGCACCGCGTCGTGCTCGGCGCCAAGCGCAACCTCGCATGCGAGCTCGCGAAGGGCAGCATCATCGTCCATTGGGATGACGATGACTGGCAGGCCCGGCACCGGCTGTCGACCCAGGTGGCCAGGCTTGTCCAGACTGGCAGCGACCTTTGCGGCTGCCGGGCGCTGCACTTCTACGACCCGGCCACCGGACAAGCATGGCGATACGCGTGGTCGCGTACCGGACGTATCTGGGCCGCGGGATCGAGCCTCGGTTATCGCAAAGACTTATGGAAGCGGTCGCCGTTTCCGGAGGTGGCGACCGGCGAAGACTCGCGGTTTACATGGAGCAGGGAGGTTCGCTCCATGTGCGACGTCAGCGAGACTGATGCTCTGGTAGCGATCATTCACCGCCGCAACACCGTACCGAAGGCGGTGCACGGAGCGAACTGGAGCAGCGCGCCCACCCACGAGGTTGAGCGGCTGCTCGGGCCAGACCTGGCATTTTACGTTGAGCTTGTGAAACGACCGTGACCCCAGCCCGGTGCGCTCTTTGTCGCCGGGCAAGGGCTCAACCCGGAGAGCCCCGATGATTGATGCTCCATCGTCCGTTGTCCCGGACAGCGTCCCATTCAGCCTGAGCCTCATCCACGATTTCGCATTGTGGTGCGGTGATGAGCTCGTGCGAATGTCACCGTGTTCGCAACGTCTGGTGGGTTTCGTTGCTCTGCACGATCGGCCTGTGCGGCGGGCGAAGGTCAGCGGCACGTTGTGGCTGGACTCGTCTGAGGACCGTGCGAGTGCCAGCCTGCGTTCTGCGCTGTGGCGCATCCCGGCGCCCGGAGGGGTACACGTGCTCGCCGCGTCACCGACCCACCTGTGGCTCAACCCGCGAATCGAGGTCGACTTCCGTACCATCACCGCGCGCGCCCGGGCCCTGCTGGACGGGGTCACGAACGATTTCGCGGTCCTCGATGTGGCTCGCGAGCTGTGCTGTTTCACCGACGACCTGCTGCCCGGCTGGTACGACGACTGGGTGATCATGGAACGGGAGCGATTCCACCAGCTGCGCCTGCAAGCCCTCGACCAGCTCGGTGAGCGGCTGCGCACGTGCGGCCGGCTCGGTGACGCGTTACAGGTGGGGCTGACCGCCGTCCAGGCCGAACCGCTGCGCGAGACCGCCCATCGACTGGTCATCCGGGTACACCTGCAGCAGGGCAACGTCGCCGAGGCGATCCGGCAGTACCGGACGTACGAACGGATGCTTGCCGACGAGCTCGGCGCCCTGCCATCTCCGGTGATGCGTTCGCTGATCGACTCCTGTCTCGGCCGCGCCCGGTTGCCCCGGGCCAGCTGATCGCGTCGCCGGGGCGGTCACGCCGCGGTGACGACGATCGGTAAGGGTGCCCGCCCTGCCTCCCAGAGATCACAATGGAGAGACACGAACAAGACTTGTTCCCGGTAGTGCGGCCATCCAACACTCGCGTCACGAAGACGGACGAACGTGGGAGGCGAATCCGTGCCATACGCGACCGGCTCGTGCGGGAGGGTCCGCTATGGACGCGCGACCGCGAGCGGGACTTCCATACGGTCACCATGCCGGAATGCGACTGTGACCTGCTCTGCGACCTGTTGATCGCCGAGAGCGTCGAGACCATTGTCGAGGCGGTGGCCTGCGCGATCACGTCGACCCCGGTGGTGACGCCCACCAGCGGCCGGTCGGCGTACCTCCGCGGCCGGTCGCCAATCGGAGCGCCGGTGCATGGCCGGCCGGGACGGGATGAGTGCCGCGTCCCGGCCGGCGAGCGGTCATGTCAGGGTCGGTTGCGAGCCATCGCGGTACTGCACGCCGCCGCGCTGGAGCCGGACCTCGTGCCACGTGCCGGGAACCGGCTCGGTGCGGACGGTTACGCGACGCTCGACCACGACACATACCTCCTCGTCGGGCCACCACCATCCGCAGGAGTGCACCAGGGCTTCCCACTCGCTGAGGTGGGCGGTCTCGTCCAGCCCGTACCGGGCAAGTTCGAGCCGTTGGCGTACGTCGTAGGCGACCCACGACGCGTCCTGCTGCCTGTGTAACACCACACCCAGCGGAACCCCCGACGCGAGCGCGTCGCGCGGGAGCAGCACGCCCCGCCATCGGCGTTGATGGCCGGGGTCCACGCCGTGGCCGGCAGTGCGCCAATGGCGGCGCGCTCAGGCTCGCCGATCGCCCAACCGATCGAGTACTCCACGACCCGGCCCCGCTTGCGACCCCGTTCGGTGAGCCAACCCAGGACCGCGTGGGTCGCGGCGGCCGAGTCACCGCGCACCAGCAGATGCCGCCGGTGGGCGACCGGAACCTGCGCGAACGCCTCGTTCAGCACGTCGAGGTGGGCGGCGGCGGTGTTCGCGCCGGCGTTGCCCGGGCGCAGCTTGAGCGTCAGCAGCTCATCGGGTTGTCGCAGGTGACCAGGATCGGATGGAACCCAAACGTGTGCTTGTAGGTCGCCGCCGCGCCTTCCTTGTCGCTGTGTGCGAGCACGATCGTGGAGTCCACGTCCAGCACCACCACACCCGCGCCGATGTCCCGCCCGGCCGCCCGGGCCGTCGGCACCTGGCCCACCAGCGTCCAGACCCGGGTCCGGACTCTCGCCCGCGCCTTCGCGATCCTTCGACCACGCCGTAGACTGCACTCCGAAAGTGCCCATTCCGCGGGAGAACCTGATCGATTCGACACCGTCAGTTTCCTTGCAGGAGAGACACTTTCGCTCATCTACACGCCGTAGGCCGATCCAGGTGGTAGGAGCCGGACAGCGGGTCGTTGTACTGGCCCTGGAACCCGAGCCGGTGGCGGCCATGAGTGCTTCCGGGCCGTCGTACCGGCTGCGGC
>Ga0137368_10004923_pt1 | contig 14149 bp, 5 predicted proteins | sample SagtaG_13_FD_104917 | JGI IMG/M metagenome (GOLD analysis project Ga0137368, IMG submission 104917) | Vadose zone soil microbial communities from Sagehorn Ranch, Mendocino, California, USA - Sage1_L_100_16 metaG | ecosystem: Environmental > Terrestrial > Soil > Vadose zone | place: USA...
AGCAGAGCGATTGCAAAGCGACAGGCAAAGTTCTATCTACAAGTCCGAAGAAGGATGAGAAAGTAGCGACGGGCAGCATTGTAATCTTATACGTCTCAACAGCAGGGGAAGGCGCAGTAACCGTCCCTCAACTGACAAGACATTCGCTAAGGGAAGTAGAGCAAGAACTGCGGAACCTTGGATTGGACCCAAAGGTTCGCGGACGAGAGGAAACAAACAGTGTTGAAGAGAACACAGTTTTGCGGCAGGACCCACAGGCAAACACGAGACTAAAACAAGGCTGTACCGTCGAACTCACCATTTCCGTTCGAATTCAACTAGTTCAAGTTCCCAACTACGTAGGCTTAAGCCGGCAAGAAGCATTTCAACAGCTGAGCAGATTCTTTGGAACGCTCCTTCGTGGCGACGTAACCGAGGTTGACAGTAAGTATCCGGCCGGAACTGTAATTCACCAATCGCCAAATCCGGGTGAGATGGTCCCCAAGGGTACGAGAGTGAATCTCGTGCTCTCAAGGTCTCAGCCGATAGCTGAGTCTCCTTTAGTGCCTGCTTTGTATGGTCTCTCAGTAGAAGCGGCGAAGCGCGTTATAGGCACCACACGCGGGCTGAGACTGGGTCAGATTAGCTTCAGAACTGACGAGCGAAAGGCGAATACAGTAATTTCACAGAGTCCAGCTGCCGGACAGTGCGTTCCGGCAGGTACTGCAGTGAATCTTATAGTTGCCGCTCCCCCGACAATACTCAGGTAGAGCTCAATACTCAGATAGAGCTAAAGCAACGATAAGATTTAGGGTCGTTTTCGGTCACCAATGCGGAATCCTTCACGACTTCTGATCCTCTTCCTCTTGTGGTTCACTTTTGTCACTACGCTAACAGGAGTGTGTGCGGCGCAAACCCGTCTGGTGGTCTAAACAGGGCATTCGAACAATGTGAGTTCGGTTGCGTTTAGCCCGGACGGCAAAACTCTCGCCAGTGGTAGTTGGGACAACACGATCAAGTTGTGGGAAGTTGCTACGGGCCACGAACTGCGCGCGTTAACAGGTCATAGCAGTTACGTGACGTCGGTCGCGTTTAGCCCGAATGGAAAGATCTTAGCGAGTGGGAGCTGGGATAAGACCATCAGATTTTGGAATGTGGTCAACGGAGACGAACTCCGATTACTTGAAGGGCATTCGGGTTCCGTTACAGCTGTCGCATTTAGTCCCGACAGCAAAATGCTGGCGAGCGCGAGCTGGGATAACACAGTAAAGGTGTGGAACGTCGCCAATGGACAAGAAGTCCACTCGTTCGCTGGGCATACCAACTATGTCAACTCGGTGGCGTTCAGTCCTGATGGACAAACCCTCGTGAGCTGCAGTTCGGACAAGACGATTAGATTATGGTCGGTCACAAGCGGACAAGAGGTCCGCATGCTGACAGGACACTCTAATGACGTTACCACTGTAGGTTTCTCTCCAGACGGCAAGATCCTCGCGAGTGGTAGCGATGACAATACCGTTAAGTTGTGGGACGCCCAAACGGGACAAGAACTCCGTTCGCTCAGCGGTCACTCGGAGGGTGTTCGGTCCATAGCGTTCAGCCCAGATAGCAGGACAATAGTGAGTGGGAGTTGGGATAAGACTGCCAAAGTATGGAATGTAGATACAGGCCGTGAGTTGCAGAGCTTCTTGGGTCATTTGAACTACGTAACGACAGTTTCCTTCTCACCAGACGGCCAGACACTTGCTAGTGGTAGTTGGGACCGAACTATAAAACTATGGCGGGTCGCAAATGGGCAGGAACTGCTTACCTTGGCTGGTCATTCCAGCTCAATAACGGCTGTAGCGTTCAGTCCCGATGGCACAATTCTCGCGGGTGGCGGCTTCGACCGGACGATAAAGCTATGGCAAATGACCGGCGGTCGCGGAGTTCGGACACTCGCAAAACATTCCAGCTATATCACCTCATTGGCGTTCAGTCCCGATAACAAAACGCTGGCCAGCGGTAGCTACGACAAGACTATTAAATTGTGGGATCTGTCGCGAGACCAGGAGCTGCGCTCTCTAACAGGTCACACTCAAACGGTGCGATCAGTTGCATTCAGCCCCGACGGTAAGATGCTGGCAAGTGGTGGCGATGACAAGAGCATCATTTTATGGGATGTGGCCAGCGGGCAAAAACTACGCACGCTAACAGGGCATTCGAACATAATCCGGTCCGTTGCGTTTAGTCCGGATAACCAGACACTTGCCAGCGGCGCATGGGACAAGACAGTCAAGCTGTGGGACACCGCCACCGGGCAGGAACTGCGCAGCCTCACGGGCCATTCGAACTATGTGACTGCTGTAGCGTTCAGTCCTAACGGTGAGACGCTCGCGAGTGGCAGTTGGGACAAAACGATTAAGGTCTGGCAAGTCGCTACCGGTCAAGAACTGAAAACTCTAGCTGGTCATTCTGCGGGCGTGTTGGCACTCTCATATAGTGCGGACGGGAAAACCTTGGCCAGTGGAAGTGACGATAAGACAATAAAATTGTGGGACCTTAGCGGCGCGCAACAACCAGCCACCCTCGGTGGCCAATGGGTCGTCTATTCGATCGCGTTTAGTCCAAGCGGAAACACGATCGCCACCGGTAATGGCGGAGCGCGAATTAGACTCTGGAGCCGTGCGGGAGAGGAACTAGCCAGCCTGATCTCGTTAGATCAAAACGACTGGAGTGTCGTCACGTCCACGGGTTTGTTTGATGCCTCGCCAGCTGCACGCAAGTTAATGCATTACGTGGTCGGCATGGAGGTCATCACTCTTGATCAGATGAAAGATCTTTACTATTCGCCAAGACTATTGCAAAGGGCTGTCGCTGGTGAGTCGCTACCGAAACTTGAACTCTTCAAACCAGAGGATCTTTTCCCGGAAGCAGAGTATCAACCGCTGGGCCCGGGCCAGCAGAAGTTTACGGTGAAGTTAAGGAACCGAGGTGGGGGCATTGGTCCAGTTCAGATTCTCGTTAACGGCACTGAAATGACTGCCGATGCTCGTCCGCCGGGGACTGACCCACAGGCGAAGGAAGTAACGCTAGAAATCGATCTATCAAAGGCGAAACAAGTCTTACCTGGTAAAGAGAATAGAGTGGAAGTCATTGCACGAAACGCCGATGGCTTTCTGAGTAGTAAGGGTTCCGCTCGCGGAGTTGTACAGGTCTTCACCGGTTCAGGAAATCCAGTAGCTGGACCACCTCATCTTTACGCCATTATCGGCGGCGTATCTAAGTTTGTAAAAGATGACTTGAATTTGCGTTACTCCTCGAAGGACGCATCGGATTTTGCGCTCGTATTAGCTTTAGGCGCAACGAAGTTTTTTGGCCGCGATAACGTACACATACGGCTCCTTGCCTCCGACAAAACGGAGCAGAATGAAGGATTAATCGTTCCAGATACCCGCCAGTTTCCTCCTTCCAAACAGAACTTCCGAAGTGTATTTGCGGAGTTCGCGCGTACGGTGAGACCGGAGGACATCTTAATTGTTTATCTCTCAGGACATGGCGTTACGCTCAAGCAAGCCAGCGGTGAGACTTACCTGTATCTGATTCAGGAAGCTTACACGACAGAGAACTCTTCACTATTAGCGGAAAGCGTTCGTACCGCTACAACCATTATGAGTGACGAACTTGTCCGATGGATTGGTGAGATTCCTGCCTTGAAGAAGGCTCTGGTGTTGGACACCTGCGCTGCTGGTTTAGCGGCGAAAAGTTTCAGTACCCGGAACGATGTTCCCCCGGATCAGGAACGCGCGCTTGAAACGTTGAAAGATCGCACCGGTTTTTTTGTGTTGATGGGAAGCGCGGCTGATAAGGTGAGTTATGAGACGACCAGATATCGTCAGGGGCTGCTCACGTATTCTATTCTCGAGGCGCTGAAGGGTGCCAAACTACACGACAATTATGCGAACGTAGGCGAGGTGTTCAGCTATACCCAAGATCGCGTGCCGAAGCTCGCCCAGAACATCGGCGCAATACAACAACCTCAATATTTTCAGCCGGACATTGGAGGTGCTTTTGATATTGGTCTCTATACCGAGGATGTACAAAGACTGTGGCATCTTCCAGCTCCTAATCCTTTGGTTCTAAGGCCGCAATTACAGAACGTAGCGCTAGGGTATGACAACTTAAAACTTGCGCCCGCTTTTCAGAAGGCCTTGGTTGAAGCGAGCTTTGCGGGTGCTCGTGGCACGAACGAGCCATCGTTGGTCTTTGTAGATGCCACCGATATGCAAGATGCTTTCCTGCCCAGTGGGTCCTACACATTGTCTGGTGAAAAAGTGGTAATTAACCTCAACCTCATACGCAATGGTGAACGTGTAGTCCTACCGCCGCTTGAAGGCTCTGTCGTCGACGAACAGAGCAAATCTGACTTAATTCAAAAGATCGTTACCGCTGTTAGCGTGGAAACACAAAAGTCTATTGCCTCAGCTGACCAGCAGCGATGAGGCATATGCCGGCCCTGTTGATCGCCTGGCTACACGAAGCAGATACCACATTGAGACTAACGTTACATAGGGTCTTGCCCGGTATGTTGTTGCTTCTACTCAGCAGCTGTTTCGGTACAGCCTGCCGCAAACAACGACCCGGTCTTAATGCAAACGTTAATTTGCCGGTAATGAAGTTTGCACTGCAGGTCGGCATCGACGACTACACCTATGTCAATAAGCTGAATGGTTGCGTGCAAGACATCTTGGACATGAAAGACGTATTGATCAAGACGTTCGGATTTCGCGAGGAAAACATCCAAACCCTGACGAATAAACAAGCAACGCACGAGGCAATTATCCAAGCATTCAGAACGCACCTCATCGAAAACGCAAAGAAATATCCAGATGCGATCGTGATCTTTCAATACAGCGGGCATGGTTCACAGGTCAATGATGGGAATGGTGACGAACCTGACAATCTCGACGAGACACTTGTCTCTGTGGACAGCCGTGATCCAGAGAATAAGCATTTCGATATCACCGATGACGAGCTCAACGATCTGTTCGACCAGCTTAGTCAGTTTACGCCTAACATAACGTTCATTCTTGATAGTTGCCATTCTGGCTCAGCTACGCGCGGCGACAGCACAGTGCGTCGCGTAGATAAGGATGTCCGACCTCAGCCACCACAGCCACCGTTGTCGAGCAGTCGCTCTACGTCCATCAGCGATCATGAGCAAGTGGATTTTTTGAGGAACAATGAGCGTTACATCACGATTTCAGGATGCCGCTCAACTGAAGTTTCGAACGAAAGAATTGGAGGCCTATCTCGCAAAACGAACGGCGCGATGACCTTCCATCTCGTCCGTGCGCTGCAAAGGGCCAAACCTGACATGACCTATCGCGAGCTAATGGCAGAGGTTGCCAACTCCGTGACGCTCGAATTTCCCGCCCAACATCCACAAATCGAGGGAAACATTCGTCGATTTGTCTTCGGCGGAGCAGCTGACCGTGAAGATCCCTTCATCAAGATCCGGGAAGTCAAAGGAAAGATAATCACGCTCGAGGCCGGTGCGGCACAAGGCATCAAGCAGGGGACACCAGTCGCCATTTATGCACCAGATACCAAACATTTAGTGGGTCAAGAGAAGAATCTGGCCACTGCCATTGTGACCGAAGTTAATCAATTCACTGCTGCGGCCGAAATGCCAGAATCGCTTCCGATTCCGTCGGATGCTAAAGCAGTACTAATGTCACCAAATTTTGCTACCTCCAAATTGCTAGTGGCGCTCGATGGTTCAACGTTGCTGGGTGGCAGCATCATTGCTGGTCTGAAAAAGGAGTTAGCTGGCAGTAAGACAGTTGAACTGGTTGGGTTATCAGCCAGTGCAACCGGTACAGGTGAGGAATCGCATTACGATGTGAAGTTGTTAGCCGGTAAATTTGGTGAAGTATTTAAAAACAATCAGGACATGATTTCAGAAGGAACCGAAACTACTTTGCCTTCGGCCGATGCGACAATCTATTACCTTTCCGGTCCCGATGGTCTTTCGCTATTCAATTTTTTTGCGACGGATAATGATGCCCAATCCCCTAGGAAAATAGCAGACGCACTTGAGCAATTGGCGAGACAGCGAGCGCTATTAGCGTTGACTAACGATGCCAGAACAGGAACTCGATCTATACGGTTAATCCCAATCCGCGTTTTTGGCAGGCTGACAGACGATCGTTTTAAGGTAGAAAGGGAGGAACCTGCAGCGCTTGAGGAAATGGACCTGCGTTTTGGTCAACGCGAGTACTTCAAGTTCCGAATTGAAAACGACAGCGGCAAGGATATGTACGTAACATTGTTTGATTTGGGTACGGATGGCAGCATTCAGATCCTTTATCCGCCGGAGGGTGCTGGTGACTCAATAGGAAACGGAAGCGCGATCACTTTGCAGAGGGTGTTTCAGACGACAGGGCCACCCGGAACAGAAGTTTTCAAGATCATCGGCACCACAGCCCAAACCGACTTCCATTTCTTGACGCAACGCGCCGTAGGCCGTGGTCTAAGATCGCCCTTGGAATCGCTGATCGAGACCCTTACGGTTGAGAAGCGAGCTGGTGTGGTAAAGGTAACAGGTGTTGATGATTGGACCACGTCGCAGATCAATTTTGTGATTGGCAATAAAAAGTAGTTTGTCGAGTCAGTCGATTCGGTTAGTTAAAGCTGTAAGCCGTTAACGAACCGAGATAACCCAATCTCAAATCTGCTCTACACATCGTCAGTTGCCTCGCCGATCGATCTATTCTGCAGCACCGAAAAGACTAAATGCAGCCCACATTCTCGGTTCGGCATAACGTTTACGAGTTGCCAGCATACTATTTCTAAGAGCAACAGCTTTGTTACCGTGTTTCAGATACTCTTTGTAGAATTCCACCATAAGATCTGTGGTAGCTTCATCGCTGACACTCCAAAGGGTAACCACTAACGTCCGAGCACCCGCCGCTTGAAAGGCTCGTGTAAATCCGATCATGCCTTCACCGAGCGTTGCTCCAAGGCCGGTTTGACAAGCGCTTAATGTCACGAGGTCGGCGTTCAAGCGATAGCGACTGATCACTGCACTCGCCGTTAACTCACCTGCAAAATATGCGGGCCTTTCCCATTCGGCTTTGGGAAGCCCACACACGTTAATTGGGAACCGATCATCGACAACAATCTTCAGCGTGTCAGTGCTCTCGTCGATTCTTACAGCGCTAGCATCTACTTGCGCTAACATGATTGACGAGTCGAAGGGCAGATTGGCACAGGCAATCCCATGAGCTGCCATGTGAATGACACCAAACTCTGAATACCAAGCTTCGAAACGAAGCCTGTCGGCCTGCGTTCCTGTGAACAACTCGGCTCGGTCTTTTCCGAAGAGTTCAGCGATCTGCTGCGCTTCTTTTCTGGCCCCAGGCAGATCCGCGAATTCAAAGGAACTACCACATAGATTCACTTTTCCCTTAAGTGCCGGGTTACCAACGATCCAGGCGCGAGCATTTCTGTGAGTAATGGTACGAGGTCGATTGACTACTAGCCTCCAGCTTGCTTCTGAGGCAGCATACGTTAATTGCAGATCATCAATCATGCGCGTGCCTCTTTGTGGAGCAAGGGCTGCAAAGGGCAGATACCAGAGCACGTGATGAGGCACAATGACCACAGGCGTGTTTGGGTCGGAAGGCAAGAAACGACGAACGGGCTGAACAAGCAATTTATAAAGATCCTGAGCCAACTGCTCTTCAGATCCATTCGCCGGTCCTGTTTCTGCCAGCCCGGCTACTTTGACCTCCTTAACCCCCCGCCGAGTCGAGACATCCAGAAGCCGAACATACTTATTGACGAGATCCCTCAACGACGACTTACCAATCGGCAATGATGCGCCGAATACTTTGCCATCCCGATCTTTAACGATCGTTATCGTTTGATCTTTCAAAACATAGTATTCGAGGAAAGTCACCGAGGAAGCCTCTGTAGTCTTGTGCTCGACATCTGACTCTCCACTTTGGTCTGAGGATGATGCAACACATTCACCAAACTGATCACTTATCTGAACAGCGGGCGCGATTTGTAATACCGAAAAAGAAGGGACCTTTTTATCGCGAGGTCTTGACTCAATAACGGCCACGCCGCCAGCTGCTTCGTGTCTGTAGCGAGCAATGCCGTCATAAAAAAGGAAACGTGCCCCCATTTGACCCGGAGGTGGAATGTTCCAGGAGCGCCTCGCCTGTGACAAGCTAAAGAGAGAGCGCGCACGAATTTTTTCAATGGCGGCACGGCCAACAGCGTATGTCTTCTGTCGCGTTGCCAGAGCCCATGCTGTCTTGATGAAATCCTCAAAGTATTCGTCCTGAGTTTCACGAAAACTGAGTACGCCTTCTTCAGTGGACAGACGACTACTGATTTTGTCGATCTCATCGAGATATATTTCAAAGTGGTGAATCGCGATTTCCAGATTACCTAGCCTTTGGTTAGCCTGAGCCAAGGTAGCATGAACATACCGTGCGAGTTCGGAGTCCATGTTCTCGGGTTGATCAACGATCTTCTCTAACAATAGCGCTGCGCGTGCCGGGTCTCCTGCGGCCATGTGAGTTGCGGCCAGATGCGCAGTTGCTCGAGTGAGGCCTTTGAGATCATTTGCCTCGTTGTACAGAGGCAAGATTTGATCGAATTTCTTTATTGCTTCTGTATACTGCTGTCGTTCTCGTAATCCCACGGCTACGGCTAACATGGCCCTTCGAAGGCCGATCGGCGATGAGGATCCATGCTCTTTCAAAGCGATTGCTAAAAACTCTTCCGCTTCCTGCGTTCGCCCCTGCTGAATAGCACTCCAGGCTAGATTTGAATACGCGCGTCGACGCAGCGCAGTCAGTGTGGAGACATCGGCGGCTTGCAACGCACGCCTGAAGAGTTCTTCAGCTTGAGGATGTTGTAGTTGGAGCAGGTACACATTTCCATCATTAATAAGCAGAGTGGCCGAGAGTTTGCGTAAACCAGACGGGGAGTTTTTGAGCGATTGCACATCTTTAACTTCGATGAATTCCAGATCCGCTGAGAGCGCACCTTTGGAGGGCCGAATGCTTTTGCCCTGGGACCTGAGGCGTTGCAATGCTTGTTTTAGTACTTCGAACTCTCGTTCTGGCCTGCCGGAAAGAATCTTTAGTGCCTGCTCGTAGTGCGAAATCGCCAGTTGGTAATAGTTTTCATCTGCCAGCGCATTTCCTAGTGCGTTGTATATTGCGGCCGTGGTCAATGTATCTTTTGGTTTGAGCTTCGTAGCCGCTTGGATGAGGCCGGAGGCGTCCTGTTGGCGCCCATTGCGTAGTGCTATCCGCAGCTTTTCTGCAATTTTTAGAGCGTCCTGGTACTCCCCTGCACTGGAGGTTTCTTCCTGAACTGCTAAAGAATGTGAGTAAAACAGCAGGGAGGCGAGCGACGATACCAGCGCCAACAAAAAGTATCGGGGGGGAGATCGGTGTGGCACTAAGTTTCACCGCCTTGTCTTTAAAACCACTCTACAACATACGCCTGACTCTCATCGGTGAGGATATTGGATCAGCCGAGGAATTTCCTGCAGATCACAAATGGCGGTTTAATGGAAACAAAACTCACGACGAACTCTGAGCAGGCACAACCAGTGGAATGACTAATGACCATGCCGTTAGCAGGAGTGCGGCGATTTTAGGATCGTAGATTCCCCACACGGCGAATGGGCCACCAAGCGTGTAGATCCAAATAACATAAGCGATGGTGGTCACCACCAATTGGACAATGTTAGTCACCTTGCTGATTCGCCATAGATATAACGGTGTCAAAACCAGCAGGACAAAGAACACAACTTGGATCAGGATTCTTGATAACGAGTCGGTAGGTCCCGTGGTTGTAGTAGGAGTAATTCCAACTATTCCCGCAAGGACCATGTAGGCTCCAACAATTTCCGTTGGAACTAGTTTTACGGCTTTATCGAAGTACGGTTGGGTAGCGTTCACTTCTCTTGGCATTCGCAATTGCTCCTTTCACTGCGGAGACGTGATCAATTCTCCTTTACTTACCTTCTGTGCACCAAAAAGGCTACGCCCATATCTGCGAAGCTCAACTGACGAGGGTGCGGATATGCCGAAAAATTACGGCTGGTTTTTCTCCTTAATCACAAAATCGATTTGCCCTGTCGTCCAATCATCCTGACCTGCCACCTTCACAACAGTGGTGCCTCTGGGACTGAGTACAAGATCCATTAATGATTCGAGCGGAGATCGTCCTTTCATAACGGCCATCTGCTTAAGGAAACTGAAGTCAGTTTTCTCAGTGGTGGCGATGATCTTGAAGGTCTCATAGCCCGAGGGACCAGTTACTTCGAACAATTCTCGCGGCGTAATCTTATCTCCCGCTCTCAATAGCTCAGCTGCACCTGCCGGAGGAAAAAGAATTTCAATGGTACCGTTTGTACTAAGATCAAATAAGGTAACGTACATGTCCTTGCTCGTCAGATTTTCGATCTGAAATTTAAAATAATCGCCAACTCTGGAAGGGTAAGTGAGTTGATCTGCCGAGAGTAAATCCTGCCTCTCGATTTTGAAGCCCGACTCACTCCTCGTGCCCATAACGCGAATCGGCGTCAACCGAAAACCACGCTTAAGAGTTGATGTCCTGTTGACCAGTGATTTCAGGGCACGCAATTTCGCTAGTTGCTCAAGTGCTGTGCCAATTTTCTGCGGGCCGTTTTTATCATCAGGCTTTACGAAGAACCCAAACAGGGCGCGGCCGTCTCGGCCAGCGAGGTAGTAGACTGGTATCTGAGCTGAAGGAAGAGTGGAGTCACTTGATGCGGAAGGGGCAACAGTTTCTATGTCTTTGAATATCGAGCCAAACTGATCTCGAAGCACGGCGACATCCCATTCTCGCGAGGAACCAAGAGCATCCGCACTTAACGGAATGAGCTCTAAGGACAAGCTTTCTTTCACCCAATCGCGGAACTCGGAAACAAATGGCGTGTTCCCGAAAGCATTAGGATCCAGCGCGACACGTAGCTTAGCCGTGCCGTAGTTCGGGGCGATCAGTACTGCCTTAGAATATTTAGGGATAGTTGCTGGCTCGAGTAGCAGTGCCATCGATGTGAAATCGCTCACTTTTTGTATTTTACCGGTGGCTAACTTTTTTTGATCGCCACTTAACGTATGCGCATCAGGTGAATAGATCGCGATAGGTGATCCGACTTTGATACCTTGAGCTGCACCTGCTTCCAGAGTCAATAGGCTCCCTCTTCTTGCACTCACTCTAATAAAGGGATCCTCGCGTTTGGCTACCCCTGCGAACACGAGCCGCCGAATATCTCCTTCGACTTGTGGATGTTGTGACGGGTATTGCAGACTCACAGCATTGCTGACGTCTGCCATTAGCTCGCGGTAAGTCGTGTCTGGCTTTGCTTGTTGGAGTGCGCGTATTAGGTAAAAGCTCAATGCACCATTTACCTTCCGATGTGTTCCTGAGGAGGTGGACATCTCATTCGAAAGTTCGTCGGAGCTGCTTCCCGAAATCGTCACGTAGCGCTCGTTCCAAGGGAGAATATCAGTTGTTTCGGCATCCCGCGTTCGCGTTCCGGAACGTGTCGCGGACAACGACGGTTGTGATGGTTGTGGGCGTGTGTCCTTCGCAACGCGCCGCACCTTGTTCGTTCCGCGGCTTGCCGAACCTGAGTGGCAACTATCCAGGATAAAGGTAATGTTGGAGGTGTATTGGCTCAGCTCTGCAAACAGATCACCGAGTTCGTCATCCGTGATATCGAAATTTTTATTTTGCGGATCCCGACTGTCTACAGAGACAATCGTTTCATCAAGTCCGTCACTTTCGTCACCATTTGTGTCGTCAACCTGAGAGCCGTGCCCGCTATATTGGAATATAACAACGGCATTTGGATGCCGCTTTGCATTGGCTATTAGATGAGTTCTGAATGCGTCGATAATGCCTTTATGCGTTGCCTGTCTGTTGGTGAGCGTCAAAATATTTTGAGGCGCTAGGTTGAATTTCTGGATGAGCACTTGCTTCATATCCTGAACATCCTGAACGCAGCCGTCGAGGGTATTAACATATTGATACGCATCAATGCCTACTTGAAGCACAAATGTCATCTGCGCCTCAGGCGGAGCCGAGGCTGTAGCGTGGTTCTGTCGTCGAATGGGTCGAGTCCTTTGACTTTTTTTCTTGCGGATGCCACGACTTCTAAATCCTTCTGGATTCATCTCGCGCATGTACTTATCCCAGTTCCACAGGCGACCAGGATCGGTGTGTTTGTTCTTCTGTGGGCGTATTTCGTAGTGACCAATAATATGCGCTCGGTCCATGGGAATACCGTACTTAGTACAGAGGGCTCTCGTGAGTGCTGCCGATGACTTGTACATAGTATCTGTGTACCATGCGGCGTCCTCGATAAACCCCTCGTGCTCAATACCGATAGCCTGTTGGTTATACTTCCTGTTGCCCGCGTGCCAGGCCATATCCTTATCAAGGACCACTTGCGCGATGTTGCCATCACTTGAACGAACCACGTAATGAGCGCTGACATGTGCCTTCGGATTCTGAAACCAGCTGATGGTTCCGGCATAGGATCCCTGAGTGGTATGGATGACAATGTAACGAATCGGATAGTCCTTCGCTCTGTGTGCAACCGAAAAATTCCTCAACGATGCAATTTTCATGACAGGATTAAGACCTCTTGTGGGAGGAAGATCGGTCGATCGAGTGATTACCACATTTCCGTACTTACCCTTTTTAGGCTGTATTTCGCGTGCGGCTATGGTGATGGTTTCGCCCTTCCGGGTAACGACACTTAACCCAGTCGTTAGGACCTTAAAAACCTCATCACCATAAAGGCTTGCAACCTCATCACTCTCTGCATTGCTGTAACGGGCGACTACGACATACCACTCCGACAAGTCTTGCCTACTCGCACCAGTGAGTCCTTGTTGATCTGCGTAGGAGCTCAAGATGGCCGCCCCACCTCGGATATTTTGCTCGATATCAGTCTTAAGAGTCTCCGGAGGTTTCGCTATAGCTCGGGCTGCTGTGGTGAGAGTCTGAGCCTGCGGATTATCAACTAAATGCATCAATCCATACCCGTTATCTTTACTTGGCGCTCCTTTTCGATCATTGAATCGTGTTTCAACGAAAGCGATAGCGACCAGCAAGTCACGTGGCACATTGAAATCTTTCGCGGCGCGTTCAAATACTTCATTAAGGCTTACGTTGCGACTACTAGCCTGTAACGGAGGTGGACCTACGCGCGGCGAAGTAAAACGCCGGCGATTAGGAGCCCTTAATCCGCCGAAATCAGTCTTTAGCTTGAACGTCAAACGATTCTCGATTGCAGCATATAATTTTCGTGGCGTTGTTGAGACCGGAGCTGACGCGGCTAACGTACCGTGTGCTGAGAGCATAAATGTAAAAAATACGACAAGACGCGCCGCGGAAAAGAAACTACCTGCATTCGCGTGCCTCATAATAAGTCTCTCCAATGAAGTCAGTTGTCATAACTCTTTCAAGGCTTCTGATGGTTGGTGATTCAGCCTAGTTGTGGAATCACACGAAAGTTGACGTGGTGTTCTAAGACACTAAAGATAAGAACCAGTTGGTCGTCATCCTACCAATGCCGGCAATTTGAATAGTGAAAGTGAGTTTCGTGACATGCGGTGATCATTTCAAGCACCTTTGGCTGATGAACTTTCTAAACGCCTCAACGAGACATGTCAGTTACGGATTAAGATTAGACTGACTGAGTGATGGGAACCAAAAAATGAGCGCGCGGGATCAACAATTCAGTGTTACGTTACCAAGCATAGGAGTACATGTGATGTTCGCAGGGTCGAGGGATTAGCCTGAGAACGTAATAATGCGTCGGGAGGATATTTTTTAACAGACGCAATTATTACTCTTTCAGATCAAAAGTCAACATAATTCATTAGCGAACGACGGCAAACTATCTATCACTGCATCAACGCCGCAAGCTCGCTTCGACATCGACGCCAACCGGCGAGATGACTTGAAAGAGTCTTGGTTTTCTTCCTCGATCACCAGCTCAAATATATTCTTGACAAGTTGCATGTTCTAAACTTACACTCCCGCCTGCAAACGGACAAACAAGTTGGATGACGAGAGCCTTACTCTCGTGACCGGTACCTCGACAACCCCGATC
>Ga0137368_10004933_pt1 | contig 14135 bp, 10 predicted proteins | sample SagtaG_13_FD_104917 | JGI IMG/M metagenome (GOLD analysis project Ga0137368, IMG submission 104917) | Vadose zone soil microbial communities from Sagehorn Ranch, Mendocino, California, USA - Sage1_L_100_16 metaG | ecosystem: Environmental > Terrestrial > Soil > Vadose zone | place: USA...
ACACGACGTACACCGCTTCGGTCTCCGGTGCGAAGAGCGCCTCGGGCGTGGCCATGACGGCGCCCGTCACCTGGTCGTTCACCACCGACGGTCCGTCGCCCGGGATATGCCCGTGCTCGATGTTCGACCTGTCGGCGACTCCGGCGACGGTGGACTCCGGCGACGGCAGCGCCATCGAGGCGGGCATGCGGTTCACCCCCAGCGCCGACGGTGCGGTCACCAGCGTGCGGTTCTACAAGGCTTCCACCAACACCGGGACCCACACCGGGAGCCTGTGGTCGGCGTCGGGCACCCTCCTGGCCCGGGCCACCTTCAGCGGTGAGTCCGCCTCGGGTTGGCAGACCGCCTCGTTCGCGACACCGGTCACGGTGACGGCGGGAACTACCTACGTCGTCTCCTACTACATGCCGTCCGGGCACTACTCGGTGACGTCCGACTTCTTCACCTCCGACTACGTGAACGGACCGCTCACCGCGCCCGCGGCGGGCGGCAACGGGCTGTACCGGTACGGCGCCGGCGGGGGCTTCCCGGCCAGCAGCTACCGGGCGTCGAACTACTGGGTGGACGTGGTGTTCCGGTCTTCGACACCCCCCACCGTGACGACGAAGAGCCCGGCGGCCGGGGCAACCGGGGTGGGTGTCACGAGTCACGTGTCCGGCACCTTCGCCGACCCGATCCAACCGACCACCGCCTCGTTGACGGTGACCAACCCGGGCGGCACGAGCGCGCCCGGCAGCCTGTCCTACAACGCGACGAACAACACCGTGACGTTCATCCCTGCGGCGGCGCTGGCGGCGGCCACGACGTACACGGCGGTCCTCTCGGGCGCCAAGAGCACCGCCGGAGTGCCGATGACAGCGCCGGTGACGTGGACGTTCACCACGGCGGCGGCCGGGGCCTGCCCGTGCACGCTGTTCGACGCGTCCGCGGCGCCGGCCACGGTGGACTCAGGGGATTCGGGTGCCATCGAGCTGGGTGTGAACTTCGTGCCGAGCGCGAACGGAACGATCACGGGGGTGCGCTTCTACAAGGCATCGACGAACACCGGAACGCACACCGGGACGCTGTGGTCGGCGGCCGGCGTCGTGCTGGCCACCGGGACATTCACGGCCGAGTCCGCATCCGGATGGCAGACGCTGGTGTTCGCCTCGCCGGTGGCGGTAACCGCCGGGACCACCTACACCGCGTCGTACTACGCCCCGTCCGGGCACTACTCGGTGACCTCGAACTTCTTCGCCACCGACTATGTGAACGGGCCGCTGACCGCTCCGGCCGGCGGGAACGGCGTGTACCGGTACGGTGTGGGCGGGGGCTTCCCGACGAACACCTTCCAGTCCGCAAACTACTGGGTGGACGCCATATTCAGCTTCCAGACAGGGCCGTAGCTGGTGGATCCTGCGACACGCCGGTCGTGGAAACGTCGGGCGCTCACCGCGGCCGGCGCCGGCGGGCTGGTCGCCGTCTCGATCTGGGTGATCGTCGGCTCCGGCTGGCTGGTGTTCAACAGGCTCAGCGGCGGCGGGGTGGACCCGCCGCCGCCGGGCGCCGGCCCCGCGGTCACCACCCCGCCGATCCAGACGCGGGCGGGCGGGCCGGTCCACCGGACCAACTGCGCGCCCAGCCCGCACGTGTGCGGCTACCCGGACCGGACGAACACCGGTGTGCCGGCCGGGACGACGCTGCGGCAGGTGCCGGCGCAGGTCACCGGCGGCCGCGGGTGGCACTACGACATGAGGGGCTGGATCGAGATCGACGGTGACGGCACGGTGCTCGACGGGTTCGAGAGCGCCGCGACCGTGTCGGTCCGGGCGTCGAACGTGACCATCAGCAACTGCCGGCTCGCGTTGCGCACCACCGGTCAGACCGCGGCCGATCACTCCAGTGCCGGCGTACTGATCCGCAACGGCTCCACGAACGTCACCGTCCGGAACTGCGAGATCTTCGGCAGCGGTCGCGGCGCCGACCGCCTCGAGGTGGGCATCAAGGCGCAGGAGAAGGTGACCGGCACCCGGGTCATCGGCAACGACATCCACTCCATGTCCACCGGCGTGCAGACCGACGAGGGGTTGATCCAGGACAACTACATCCACGACTTCGGGTTCCACGACTGGGGGCCGCCGGACGGGCCGGACCACCTCAACGGCACGACGAGCAACGCGTACGGCGGCCCGCTCACGGTCCGGCACAACACCATCCTCAACCGGTTCGAACAGACCGACGCGATCAGCCTGTTCGAGGACTTCAGCCCCCAGTTCGACCGGGTGATAACCAACAACCTGGTGGCCGGCGGCGGCTACACCATCTACGGTGGCGCCAATTCCGGTGGGCAGCCGACGCACCACATCGTGATAACCAACAACCGGTTCTCGCGGATCTACTTCCCGAACAGCGGTGGCTACGGGCCGGTCGCCGCCTTCGACCCGCGCGGGCGCGGCAACCTCTGGTCCGGCAATGTCTGGGATGACACCGGCCTGCCGGTCACAGCCTGATGACCGGCGCCCGCTCAGCGCTTGTCGGCGCGTCGCCGGCGGTGAATACGAGCGCCGGGCCCGGGTACCGGGTCAGCCCCGGATCCGGCGGACCGCCCGCGCAGCGGTCCGGCGTGCCTGCTCCGCGGCCCGGGTGGCGGCGCCGAGCCCGCCGGTGCCGAACCTGGTCGCGGGGATGCCCAGCAGCTCCGGCCGGCACCGCCCACCGCGCAGGGCCTCGTACACGGCCTCGACGGTGACCGCGTCGCCGGGCAGCACGGTGGCCATGGCCAGCGGGAAGAACTGGCGGCGGGTGTGGAAGTCCAGGCTCACGAAGGGGGGCAGGCCGGCCGCGCCGGCCAGGTCGCAGGCCGCCCGGCGGGGCGCCCACCCGTCGTACTTTCGGTTCCAGACCTCCACCGCCGACAGCATCGCCATCCACGCCGGGTCGATCCGCCGCCAGGCGTCGCGGCGCCAGGGGTGCGCGAGCACGGCGATCCCGCCCGCCTGCGAGACCGCCTCGGCCACCGCGCCGGGGGCCGGCATCCGGCCGAGGAACGGGACCTCGCCCCACACCGGCAGGTGCAGCACGTCGTCGGCGTCGGCGTACTCCAGGCCGGGCACCAGCAGCATGTCCGGCGTGCTCGCCTGCTCGCAGGCCTCGCGGTACTCCAGCCACTTCGCCGCCGAGAAGGTCTGGGAGTGCTCTGCCATGAGAACCACCCGGTAGCGGCGCCGGGTGAACGCGGCCGCCAGCCGGTCCAGGCTCCACGAGCCGTCGTAGGACCAGGACGAGTGGACGTGGGTGGCCAGCCGGATCTTCCGCACGGCTAGCCGCGGGCCTTCCGCACCTGGGCGGCCAACGTCTGCACGGTGTCGGCGAGCAGCACCATCGGCTCCCGGCGGCGACTGTTGTAGAGCTGCCCGCCGCCGCGGAAGGACAGGACGTCGTGCACCGCGGCGCCCAGCCGCGGCCACGACTCGTCGGCGCCGCCGGTGGCCGGGCCGCGGGCCACGAACGCCAGGTGCAGCAGTTCCCGGCCGATGTGCCGGCACATCAGCGGCGGCGGTTCCTCGGGCGGGGCGGGGTGCAGCGGCAGGCCGAGCGCGTCCTGCACGGTCCACGCCGGGTAGGCCAGCCCGCGGCGGCGGGCCAGCGCCATGCTGCCCCACGCGCGGCCGTTCAGCTCCATGAACCAGGCCACGCCCTGCTCGTCGCGTAGCAACTCCACCATGAACATGCCGTGCCAGCCCGCCGCGGCGACGAAGTCGGCGACCTGCTGCCGCACGCCCGGCGCCACGGGCTGCGAGACGCAGGCGCTCGCCCCCGAGCCCTGCGGGTTCATCATCCGGACCCGCCGGTGGCCGCTCCAGGCGGTGACGCCGGCGGCGGTGGCCAGGCCGAACACCCCCTCCCCGACCCCCCTGATGAGGGGCTGCACCAGCAGCGGCGGCGCGAGCCGCCGCCGGGCCGCGGCGAGCTGCGCCGCGTCCCGGCACACGATGGCGTGCTGCCGGGACAGCCGCCGGCCGGCGAGCTCCGCCGCCAGCGCCGGCTTGACGACCAGCGGGAAGTCGAACGCCGCCGGCCAGTCCTCCGCGGCCTCGATGAACAGCGTGGGCGGCGTCGCCAGCCCGGCCTTGCCGGCCAGCCGGACCTGCAGCCGCTTGTCCAGGGCCAGCTCCGCCTGGTCGCCGGCGGGGAACGGGCGCGGGTCGGTACGCGGGTCGGTACGCCTGTCGAGCTGCCGGCACACCCAGACCATCTGGTCGTCCAGGGCCACGACGGCGGCCGGCCGGAGCTCGCGGACCAACCGGGCCACGTCGTCCACGGCCGCACCGGCGTCGGTGCCGGGGTCGGTGACCTGCCGCAGGGTCACCGAACGGCTCCACCGCAGCGCCGGCCTGGTCCGGGCCCTGGCCAGCCCGATCACGTCGAAACCGCCGTCGACCAGCGACCACGCCGACTCGATCGCCGCCAGCGCGTCGGCGTACCCGACCAGCACCAGCGGGCGGCCGGGACGGTTCATCGGCTCGCCTCCCCGCTCGCTCCGCTCCTCGGACCACCGTTGCATAGGAGCGAAACCCTCAGCTGGCACAGCGGCCCTGCGATGCTCACTCGCTGTCGGCTCGCGGTCATCGCCACCGCTTCACCAGCTGCTTGGCGGCCCGCACCGCGGTGGCCGGCCGCATCCGGTCGGTGCGCAGCAGCGCCCGCAGGAACGGGACGTCGTCGTGGCCGCGCAGGCTGTAACGAGGTTGCAGCCAGGCCTCCGGCGCGGCCGGCAGCCGGTCGCTGGTGTAGACCCGGCGGTACCCGCGGGAGCGCAGCGCACGCAGCGACCCGCGGTCGTACTCGCCCAGCGGGCAGGCGGCCTCGTTGACCGGCCGCCCATCGGTCAGCTCGGCCAGCCGCTCGGCCGCGGTCACCAGCTCCTCCTGGGTGGCCCTGGTGTCAAGGTGCCGCCAGGACCGGTGCGCGTAGCCGTGGCTGCCGATCGACATGCCCTGCCGGCGCAGCTCCCGCACCCCGTCCGCGCCGACCGATCCGGGGGTGTCCAGCCGGCCGGCCAGCAGGAAGAAGGTCGCGGACAGGCCGCGGTCGCGCAGCCTGGGGAGCGCGATCTCGACATCCGAGGCGTTGCCGTCGTCGAAGCTCAACCGGACGTCCGGGTGCCCGCTCACCTCGTCGATCAGCTCCTCGAACTGCTCCACCGACACCCAGTACTCTCCCTCGCCGGGCTCCAACGCCCGTTGCGGCGTGCCGATGCCGTGGAAGCACAGGTTGATGACGCTGCGGCTCATGGCCCTCCAGTCTCGTTGCCGGCCGTGCTCGTCCTCGGGCCTCACACCGGGAGGAGGTTGTCGCCGCAGGCAAGCTCGGGCGGCCGGCGGTCGGTGCGCAGCAGGGCCAGTATCGCGTGCCAGGAGTGGGAATGGCCCCGCAGCGCCCACGACAGCTCGCTGGCGATCGACGCCCAATAGTAGGCCCACGCGGCCGGCACGGAATGGCGACGGCGGTAGAGCCGGACGCGGTTGACGATCTGCATCGCGTGCGTCCGACGGTTCTGCCCGGACTGTCCGCCTATGTGCACCGCGGTCGCATCCGGCTGGTACCTCGTCTGGTAACCCAGATCCCGCGCCCGCAGGCAGAAATCGGTCTCCTCGGAATAGAGGAAGTACGACTCGTCCCAACCGCCCACCGCGTCGAAGCAGGCCCGGGAGAGCAGCAGCACCGCTCCGACCGCCCAGTCCACGGTGCGGGGATGCAGGTATTCCTCCGGCTTGCCCATGTGTTCGGCGAACATCGGCGACTTTGTCCAGTTGAGACCGAGAGCGCGGCGCACGGTCGGCTCCCGCCGCAGGGTGAAATCCAGCCCGCCGTCGGCGGACCGCACCTGGGGGGCCACGATTCCGGTCCCCGGCCGGCGCAGGCCCGCCACCAGGTTCGGAACGCAGCCCGTGGACAGCCGTACGTCCGGGTTCAGCACCAGAATGGCCTCCGCCGGTGCCGCCTCCCGCACGCCGCGGTTGATACCCGCGGCGTACCCGACGTTCGCCGAACGGACCACCCGGCAGTCGCCGCGGCGCTCGAGCTGCTCGACCGTGTCGTCGGTGGAGGCGTTGTCCACCACGACGACCTCGGCCCGGCAGTCGCCGAGCGCGCCGGGCAGCGAGTCGAGGAGTGCCGGTACGACATGCGCGCTGTTGTGCGTGACGATGACAACAGCGACGTCCGGGGCAGGATGCACACCGCGATGGTACCGGGCGAATTCGGCGACCGCCTGCGAAACTCACCAGACCGCGGGTAGGGTTGCGCCGTGGCCAAGCTACTGGTGATCGCGCCCGGTTGTGACAAGGAGGATGTCGGCGAGTCCTGGGTCGGCTACCAGTGGGTGCACCGGCTCGCCCGCGGTAATCAGGTGACACTTCTCTCCTATTACAAGAGAGGAAAGGTGCCGCCTTCTCGGCACCTGCCCGGGGTGCGTGTGGTGGAATGGCAGGAGCCGCCGCTGGTCGGTCGGGCGGAGCGGCTGAACAGTATGCTCAAGCCCGGCTATCCGTCGTTCTACATACGTGCACGGCGATGGCTCCGCCGGGCGCTGGCCGCCGGTGAGCGGTTCGACCTGGCATATCAACCGGTGCCGGTGGCGATGCGCTATCCGTGCCCGGCCGCCGGCTCCGGAGTTCCCTATGTCATCGGACCGGTCGGCGGCAGCCTGGCGTCGCCGCCGGCGTTCTCCGCCGAAGAGGACACGGCCGCCTGGTATGTCGGGCTCCGGTCGCTGGACCGGCTGCGGATGCGCTGGGACCCGCAACTGCGCCGCACCTACTCGGACGCGGCGTGCGTCCTCGGCATCGCACCGTATGTCGAGGAGTTCCTCCGGCCGGTCCCGGTGCGGCGGTTCGAGGTGATGAGCGAGACCGGGATCGACGCGCTGCCCGACCCCGAAGACCGGTCCGGGCGCAACGGCCAGGTCCGCCTGCTGTACGTCGGCCGGCTGGTGCGCACGAAGGGGGCCCGCGACGCGATCCGGGCGATGGCGCTGCTGCGCGACCTGCCGGTCGTGCTCGATATCGTCGGTGACGGGTCCGACCGGGCGACCTGTGAGGCGCTGAGCGGCGAGTTGGGCCTGTCCACGCGGGTGCGGTTCCACGGCTGGGTGCCGCGCGAGTCCACCACCGGGTTCTACCGGTCGGCCGATGTGTTCGTCTTTCCCAGCTACCGGGAGCCGGGTGGCAACGTGGTGTTCGAGGCCATGGGCCTCGGCCTCCCACTCCTGGTGAGCGACCGTGGCGGTCCCGGCAATGTGGTTGACCAGACGTGCGGGATCCGGCTGCCCGCGGTCAGTCCGGACCAGCTCTCCCGGGGCATCGCCGCCGCCGTGGCCCGACTGGTCCGCGAACCTCAACTGCGCCTGTCACTGGGCGATGGCGCGCGGCGCCGGGTTGCCGACATCGCGCTGTGGGACGGCAAGGTGGAGCGCATGGAGACGCTCTTCGGGCAGCTCATCGAGGAGTCACGGCGGCCGGCGTAAACGCGGGCATCCGGGCGGCACCGCACGAAGGCGGCGGGGCCGCGCCGGCCGGCGGCCCACGGCGGTTGTCGGGACCACCGCCGAAGGCCACCGGCCGGCAGATCACGGTTGCGGGTTGCTGAGTGAGATGCTGACCACCTGACCGCTTGCCCGGGTCAACACATTGCCGCTCCATACCGTCACGCCGACGGCCGGCTGGTAGGAGTGCGTGCCGTAGTAGCCACCCCACCGGTTGACGGCGTCAGCGAACCAGCGGTTGTTCACAACCTCGATATCGCGGTCGCTTCCACCGCACCCGCAGTAGCCGTCACTGCGGATGTACAGTGCATAGTTCCCGCCCGGAAGCATGGTGTTCCCCTCGATCCGGACGCCGTCGATCGGGCCGAAGTCGTTCGTGACGTTGATGCTGGAGTTGGCGCCCTCGGCGTCGCCCATGTCGACGTAGTTGTTCAGCACGAAGATGTGCGGACCGGTTGCCGGTGCACCGTTTTCACGCTTTCCGTAGTAGATCTCGATGCCGTCGGAGTGGGCTCCGCCCTCGGCAGTCCTGGTCGGGAAGGAATGCAGGTAGTTCCACTCGGCGCGGCTGTTCGAGCCGAGCCGGATCGGGTTGGCGACATTGATGAGGTCGCTGTACCTGATCCAGCCGCCGCCCTCGATGACCACCGCGGGCTCGTTGCTGTTCAGTGCGCCGTCCACGAACAGATGGTCGGCGTGCACGGTGCCACCGCGGGCGATCAGTTGGTAGGTGGCCGTCGCGCGGAACTTGACGTTCCGCAGCGTCAGCGTCGCGGTCGATCCCCTCGGCAGCTCGATCTGCTTCGTCACCAGCTTGTTCTCGATCAGGTAGCTGCCCGAGGTCAGCTGGGTGGGCCCGGTGTACTGGGTGAGGCCGGTCTCCGCGGTGGTGAGGCCGGGCCGCTCCGGGAACATCCTCGCGGACGGCCCGCTGCCGATGAGGTAACCACTGCCGGACGGCGGTGCCGTGGTCGGTGGCGGGGTGGTCGTGGTCGGCGGTGGCGTGCTGCTCGCCGGCGGTGTCGTCACCGTGGGCGTCGGCGTGGCGCTCGGCGTCGGCGCGGCCGGCGGCGACGACGACGGCGCTGGGCCCGAGTCGGCCCGGAAGGCGACGTCGACGTAGTACGTGGAGTTGCGCCAGATCGCGGTCGGGAAGCGGACCGAGTCGCCGTAGGCGTATACGCCCGCCGTGGCGGTCAGCGGGCCGGCCCGCAAGACCAGGTGCGTCCCGGCGAAGTACTCGGTGTCGTCCGCGTACCGTCCCTTCGGCGCGTGGTACGACACGACATACGGCGTGTTCGCCGCCAGGTGCACCGGCGTGGCCAGCCGGGCGATCTGCCAGCCGCTTGCTGTCTCGGTGCCGAACTGCACGGTGGCCAGCCGGTTGCCCGCGCCACTCCACAGCGCACCGGTGTGCGGGCCGCCGTTCTCGCGATGTTTGAAGAAGGTGATCGCGGTCACCGTGCCGGGGGTGCTGGTGCTGAACCGGGTGCCCAGCTCGACGGACCGGGTGTCCGGGTCGGCCCCGTTGCGCGGGGTGGTGGTGGTGCCCCACAGGGACAACTCCCCGTTCTGGAGCAGGCTCTGGGCGGAGGCGAGGCGGTTCGGGTGGGCACTGACGTAGGTGATCCCCAGCGCCAGCACCGCGGCGAGCGCCACCGCCATGGTGATCGCGAGCCGGTGGTGGATGGAGAGCCCGGTGCGGACTGTCCGGTTCGGGCGGGGCGGGGTGGGGGCGGACCTATGTCGCGCGCGAGAACGAGGGCCGGACATCGAACTGGTTACCCCTTCTTTCGATCGGTACTTCGGTCGGTGTGGCGCCGGCAACGCTCTCCCCATCGGCCGCTGAGACTAGCTCGGGCAGTTTGGGGCCCTGTTTCGGGGTTGTCCCCCGACTGCATGGACGCCGGCCGAACATCCCAATCGGTTTGCGACCGATGTTGTGATTGTTCCGCTCTGGGTGTGACGAGCATCACAGTTTGAAGTGACGCAACGCGCGCGGCGCGGCCACCGCCAGCCCTGCGGACAGGCGGAAATGCGGACAGACAGACGGGCGGCCCCCGGTCACGCGGTCGCCGTGACGCGGACGATCTGAGGGGTGGTCCGAGGTCACGCGGTCGCGGACGGGCGGACGGGGGGACAGGTCGCCCCGGGTCACGCGGTCGCGGTCAGGCGGGCACCGCGCTCGGCGCATCCGAGGACAACTGGGTCGGGCGCAGCCGGTCGGCCGCGGTGCCGCCGCCGACCAGCACGTCGGCGATGCGCTCGCCGGCGTGGCCGTCCCACAGCGCCGGGCGCCGGGCCGGCGGCGGTGCGTCCAGCACCTCCAGCGCGGCGGCGGCGATCCGGTCCGGGTCCCGGCCGACCAGCCGGTTGGTGCCCTGCTCGACGGTGATCGGCCGCTCGGTGTTGTCCCGCAGCGTCAGGCAGGGCACGCCGAGCACAGTGGTCTCCTCCTGGATGCCGCCGGAGTCGGTGAGCACCAGCCGGGCGGACGCCTGCAGCGCGATGAAATCCAGGTAGCCGGCGGGCGGGATCAGCAGCAGACCGGGCGGCACGCCGAGCCGCTCCAGCCGGGTGCGGGCGCGGGGGTGCGCCGGCAGCACCAGCGGCAGCCGCGCGGCCGGCTCGGCCAGGCCGTCGAGGATGCCGCGGAGCACCGCGGGGTCGTCCACGTTGGCGGGGCGGTGCAGCGTGACCAGGCCGTAGCCGCCGGCCGATAGCCGCAGCCGGGACAGCACGTCGGACTCCATCGCCCGGTCCAGGTTGGCCAGCAGGGTGTCCACCATGACGTTGCCGACCAGGTGCACCTGGTCCTCGCGGTACCCCTCCGCGCGCAGGTTGGCCACCGCGTCCTCGGACGGGGCGAACAGGTAGTCGCTGATCCGGTCGGTGACGACCCGGTTGACCTCCTCCGGCATGTCCCAGTCCCGGCTGCGCAGCCCGGCCTCGACGTGCGCGACCAGCACGCCGGCCTTGGCGGCCACCAGCGCGCAGGCCACCGTGGAGTTCACGTCGCCGACCACCACCACCACGTCCGGCCGCAGTTCGGCCATCAGCGGCTCGAACGCGACCATCACGTTCGCGGTCTGCTCGGCGTGCGAGCCGGAGCCCACGCCGAGGTGCCGGTCCGGGGCGGGCAGCCCGAGCTCGGTGAAGAACACGTCGCTCATCGCCGCGTCGTAGTGCTGGCCGGTGTGCACCAGCGCCACCTCGGCGCCGCGCGCGACCAGCGCGGCCAGCACCGGCTTGACCTTCATGAAGTTCGGCCGGGCTCCGGCCACGCAGACGACCCGCACTGTGACCGCTCCCGCTTCAGAGTTGCTCGACGTTCGGCCCGCTCATGCGGTGCCGGCAGTCCAGGACGAACCGCGCACGGCGGCCCACCAGGTCGTAGTCGTAGCCGTCGTGGTCGGTCAGCAGCACCACCGCGTCGGCGGCGGCCACCTCGTCCTCGGTCAGCTCCACCCGGGTCAGCCGGGCGTCCAGCCCGGTCAGCTCCACCACATGCGGGTCGGCGCCGCGCACGTCGGCACCGAGGTCGGCGAGCAGCTTCACCACCCGGGCGGACGGCGACTCGCGCGCGTCGCTGGTGTTCTTCTTGTACGCCAGGCCGAGCACCAGGACCCGGCTGCCGTTCACCGCGCGGGAGTGCCGGTTGAGCGCCACCATCAGCCGGCGCGCCACGTAGTCGGGCATGTGGTTGTTGACGTCGTTGGCGAGCTCGACGAACCGGAAGCTCTGCCCGAGGGCGCGCTGCACCCGCCAGGACAGGTACGACGGGTCGATGGGCAGGCAGTGCCCGCCCACCCCGGGTCCGGGGGTGAAGCGCATGAACCCGAACGGCTTGGACGACGCCGCGTCGATGGCCTCCCAGACGTCGATGCCGAGGTCGTGCGCGAACACCGCGATCTCGTTCACCAGCGCGATGTTGACGTGCCGGAAGGTGTTCTCCAGCAGCTTGGCCAGCTCGGCTGTCTTGCAGGACGAGACCGGCACGACGGTGTCCACCACCGAGGCGTAGAAGCCGCGGACGGCCGCCAGCGACGGTTCATCGATGCCGGAGACGACCTTGGGTGTGGTCTGCAACGTCCAGGTGGCGTTGCCCGGGTCGATCCGCTCGGGGGAGTAGCCGAGGTGGAAGTCGGCGCCGGCGGACAGCCCGGAGCCCTCCTCGAGGATCGGCCCGACCAGCTCCTCGGTGGTGCCCGGGTACGTGGTGGACTCCAGCACCACGCAGGAGCCCGGCCGCAGGTAGCGGGCCAGCGTGCGTGCGCTGGCCTCGATGTAGGACAGGTCCGGCACGCCCTCGCGGAGCGGGGTCGGCACGGTAACCACCGCGATGTCGAAGCCTGCCATCGACTTCGGCTCGTCCGAGGCCCGGTAGCCGCCGCTGTCCAGCACCGCACGCAGCTCGTCCGACGGCACGTCCTCCACGTACGACTCGCCGGCCTGCAGGCGCTTGACCCGCTGGCTGTCCACGTCGTACCCGACCACCTGGTGGCCGGCCCGGGCGGCCCGGACGGCGAGCGGCAGGCCGACGTACCCCTGCCCCAGGATCACGACGCGGCTCATGCCGGGGCCCCGGCGAAGACGTGGAACCTGCGGAGCGTTCTTGTGGGGTGGCTCTTGCCGTGGCCCCGTCGGGTGGCTCATGTGGTCTCTCCTGTTCGCGGCCGGAAGCGTGCGGCGAGGGCCAGAGCGATGAACTTGACGTTGGTCTCGAGGTAGCGCGGGCCGAGCCGGCGCGGCTCCTGCAGCAGCCGGTACAGCCACTCCAGGCCGAGCCGCTGCCAGGCCGCCGGGGCCCGTCGGACCAGCCCGGCGAGCACGTCGAAGGAGCCGCCGACGCCGTGGATGACCATCGCGCCGGTGCGTTCGCCGTGGCGGGCGCAGAACAGTTCCTTCTTCGGCGACGTCATGCCCAGGAACAGCAGGTCGGCGCCGCTGCCCTTGACCGCGTCGGCCACCGCGCCGGCCTCGTCGTCGGCGAAGTACCCGTCCCGCGACCCGGCGACGGCCAGGTCAGGGTGGCGGCGGCGCACCTCGGCGACCGTGGCGGCCAGCACCTCGGGCCTGGCGCCCAGCAGGTACACCGACCGGCCGTCCCCCTCGGCGGCGGCCAGCAGCCCGGTGAACAGGTCGATGCCGGCCACCCGCTCGGGCAGCGGCGCGCCCAGGAACCGGCTCGCCCACACCACCGACTGCCCGTCGGCGAGCACCAGGTCGGCGCCGGCCACCGCCTCGCGCAGGCCTCGGTCCTGCCGCATCCGGATGATCTTGGCCGCGTTCACCACGGCGACCTCGATCCGCTCCCGCCGCTCGACGGCGGCCATGCAGCGCGCCACCGACTCCGCCAGCGTGAGCGCGTCGACGTCCAGCTCGAACAGCCTGCTGCGTCCAACCGGCACGGCTCAGCCCTCCTGCTCCGGTTGCGGGCGGATGCCGTCCTGGCGGATGCCGCCCTGCCAGCAGTCCAGCAGCCAGCCGAACTCGTACGGTCGGCACTCGGTGTCCACCGCGCCGGGCGGGAACAGCCGGTCGATCGCGCCCAGCCGCAGCCCCGGCCGGATCCCGGTGGTGGCTCCGCGCACGCCGCGGACCAGCTTCCCCGGGTCCCGGCGGGCGACCTTGCGGGTGGTCACGCCGTGCTCGTCGTGGATCACCGGGCCGGCGTACTCCGGACGCCGCACCAGCCAGGCCAGCCCGCGGCCGATCGCCTCGTCGTGGCTGCCGCCGCCGGCCTCGGCCAGGTCGAGCAGCGCCATCGGGGCCATCGCATGCTGGTGGACGCTGTAGACCGGGTAGCCCTCGACCACGCCGCCGGTGCGCGCGTCGTAGTGCCACCACCACTGGCCGGCGACGCCCTGCACCGCGCAGATCCGGTCCGCGCAGGCGCCCGCCGCGGCCAGGGCCTCCGGGTCGCCGAAGGCGGCATGCAAGCGGGCCAGCGCCTGCACCGGGTACACCTGGTCGGCGAAGCAGGACAGGTGGGACCGGTACGCCGGTTGCAGGCCGGGGCCGGTCACGTGCGGGAACAGCACCCGGTTGCCCAGGCGGGAGGCCAGCAGGCGGTGGCGGGCCCGGGCCAGCCGCTCCTCGACATCGGCCACCGTACGTGCCTCGACCAGCCCGCTGACCGCCCAGGCCAGGTCAACCACGTACCTGGCGCCGTCGAAGCGGTCCAGGGCGTCCAGCCGGTGCAGGGCGCGCTCGGCGTCGGGGTGCCGCAGCGCGGCCGCCGCCCACAGCGCCAGCGCGGCGTCGCCGACCGAGGCGGTACCGTCCAGGCGCTCCAGCAGCAGCCCGCACACCTCGCCGGCGGTGCGGCCGCCGAGCACCGCACGCTGCGCGTCGGCGTCCAGGTGGCGGGCGCCCAGCAGCACGATCGCGGTGTAGCGCAGGCTCCGCCCGTCCCGGCCGCCGCCGGTGTTGCCCATGTTGCCGGCGTTGCTCATGTGGGCTGTGTGGCCCGTGTGGTCCGCGGTGAAGTTGCGGGTGTGGCAGGCGGTCCCGTCCGCGTTCTGCATCTCGGGCAGGCCGGCAAGCGCGAGCCGGATCATCCGGTCCACGACCGCGGCGTCGGCGGCCGACAGGCGGTCGCGCCGAG
>Ga0137368_10004942_pt1 | contig 14124 bp, 8 predicted proteins | sample SagtaG_13_FD_104917 | JGI IMG/M metagenome (GOLD analysis project Ga0137368, IMG submission 104917) | Vadose zone soil microbial communities from Sagehorn Ranch, Mendocino, California, USA - Sage1_L_100_16 metaG | ecosystem: Environmental > Terrestrial > Soil > Vadose zone | place: USA...
CGGGTGGGTATGACGCACTCTCGGAGCTTGTCTTCGTCGGCTTTGATTCGCTTCAGGCCTCGACGCCAGAGAAATGCCGTCCGTTTGATCGAGATCGCACTGGCATGGTTCTCGGTGAAGGCGCGGCGGTTCTGGCCTTGGAAAACCTCGATGCCGCTCGAGCGCGTGGCGCGCGCGTTCTCGCAGAAATAATCGGCTACGGCATTTCCACTGATAATTTTCACCTGACGCAGCCGGATCCCTCCGGCATCGGACCGCTGCACGCGATGGAGCGAGCCTTGGGGAGCGCCAACATTTCAGCGGACGCAGTCGATTACATCAACGCGCATGGAACAGCTACGACCTTTAACGACGCAGCCGAAGGCAAAGCAATCTGCGCGTTATTCGACCGCGTGCCGGTAAGCTCGACCAAGAGCATGATGGGTCATTCATTAGGGGCAGCCGGCGCTGTCGAAGCGATCATCTGTCTCCTGGCCCTCCAGCATCAATTTCTTCCTCCCAACATCAATTTTCACGCTGCAGATGAAGATACCGATCTAAACATTGTAGCGAACGAAGGGCAGCCCGCGGCTCTGCGCACAGTTCTTTCGAACTCCTTCGGCTTCGGCGGAACGAACGCTTCGATTCTGATGCGTAAGTTCGAGGCATGAATCTGGCAATCGCCGGCATGGGGTGGATTACGCCCCTTGGGAGCGGCGTTGATCCGGTGTGGAAACGTTTGCTGCAGGGTGATGAGGCGCGCGGGGAAGAAATTACAGATCAATTCGGCGATCAATGCTACAGCGTTTTTCATGTGCCTGAATCCGCACTGGCCAGTTCGGTCCATCATCCACGCCTCCGCCGGGCCAGTGTCATTTCGCGTTTTGCAGCGGCCGCAGGTGTGGCGGCGTTGGAAGCCGCAGGAGTAAAGATCGATTCGCAGAGCGCGCAACGAACTGCGCTCGTCTTCGCAATCTCGAATGGCGGGGTGATTTACACCAAGCGCTTTTATCGCGATATCGTTGAGACGGGCGCGCAATCGGCCAGCCCGCTCTTGTTTCCGGAAACGGTCTTCAACGCGCCGGCAAGTCATCTCGCAGCGATTCTCGGCATCACCGGCGCAACTTATACTCTGGTGGGCGATAGCGCGGTGGGTCTTATGGCAATAACAATGGCCGAAGATCTGATGACGAATGAGGGGTTGGACTATTGCCTGGTCGTGGGGGCAGAAGAGGTCGACTGGCTGTTGTGCGACGCGTATCGGCGATGGCGTCTGCTCCGTTTAGCGCCTCCGGTGGAGCCGTTCTATAGAATCAGTCGAGGAATGATTTTAAGCGAAGGGGCAGGAGCAGTCCTGATTGGGCGAGATGGCCCGATAATAATAGAGGCAACTCAGATCGGCAGGCACTACCGGAAACGGGCGGAAACCGAAGGAATAATCAAGCAAATTCTCTGCGACCTCAGCCGAGCCAAAATCGATTTTGTTATCTCGAGCGCAAATGGCACATTTATCGATAAGGCGGAATGCGGAGCCGTACAGGAGATTATCCCGAATGCATTTGTCTATACAGCGAAGCCAGCACTCGGTGAAAGCGTTGGTGCTGCGGGACTCTGGCAGGTCATTTTGGGAAGCCAAGCTTTGCGTCGTGGCGAGCTTCCGCCGCTGCTGCACGCAGGAGCAACAATTCCGTTGCGGACATCGGCTTCGCGCATTCCCTTAGCGGAAGCGCGCCACACGATTGTTTTAAGCTGCGGAGTCAATCAGCAAGTGGCAGGCTTGCGATTGTCAATTCGATGATTCTCGATCCAATTCTTCAAGTTTGCCAACGTTCTGGAGTTCAGCGCGAGGTGCTTTTAGCTTTGCATGAAGCCTTTGATACGATACCTTCGGCGTCCGCCATGCGAAAGCCGGTTTTGTTGCTCATCGCTCTCCTCGCGAGCGCCGGTTTGATCCGAGGAGAAATCAAAACTCCGGAGAATGCTCCTATTGAAATCACGTCAACCGGGGAAACCACATATGAAAACGGGCTGGCGACAGCGCGGGACAACGTCGCCATTCACGTAGGCGACACAGACATCTACGCCGATTACGCGCAATACAATTCGACCACGCACGAGGTGGAACTGAGAGGTCACGTGCGGATCTACCGCGATAAACCGACAGCTGCGATCCCCACTAAGCGCTCCAAGGGGCACACCGATGAAGAGCCCGGCCACGGCACTTCGTTCTACCTTGCCGATAGCGGCATTTATAACATCGACACGAAACAGATTCGCGCGACCAACGTGCGAACTGAATCGCAGCCTTATTTCCTGAGCGGTCAAAGTGTGAGCGAAATCTCTGAGAACGCTTACCTCGTACAGAACGGGACGTTTACGACACACGATGCATCGACCCCCGATTTCCATCTTCAGGCGCGAAAGATTCGCATATACGAAAAAGATCGGGTGATCTTTCAGTATGTCACCATGTACGTCGGAAAGGTGCCCGTTTTTTGGTGGCCTTACCTGTATCAATCGCTCAACGACGCGTTCAGTTTTAGTGTTTCACCAGCGTACTTGAGCGAATGGGGACCATCGCTTCTTACGCAAGTGACATTTCCAATCACGGAACATGTTAAGGCTCGGGTTCGGCTCGATTATCGGGAGTCACGTGGCGTGGCCATCGGTTTCGAACCGCATATTGAATATGGCAAGGACGACAACAGCTACGCCAACCTTAAAACATATTACATTCAGGACCAAGACCCGCTTCAGAATAACACGGCCCTGCCACGAAAGGATGTTCCAACCGGGCGATACCGTCTTAGCTTGGAAGATCGGACGAACTTTACCGATGACATCTACGGGATCGCGAACCTTACGAAATTGAGCGACCAGTACGTGATGCAGGACTTCTATCAGGGGGAGTTTCGCATTGATCCTGTTCCGGACAATGTGATTGCGCTGACGAAGACGGACCCTTTTTTCACTCTGACGGGGATCGTGCGCTTTCAGGCTAACCAGTTCTTCACCACAACAGAACGTTTGCCGGAAGTGGTATTGGACGTTAAGCGTCACGCGCTTTTCGGGGGACCCATTTTTTATGAAGGCGAGACCGGCTTTGCTAATTTGCGGCTACAATTTCCTCAGGGCTCAGGTTTCGAGAACTACGGCACGGATCGTTTCGACACCTTCCATCAACTAACTTATCCAAACACCTACTTTGGATGGCTCTCCATCGTGCCGCGAGTTGGCTTTCGCGAGACCTATTATGGTAAGACATGGGACCTAGGGACGACAACCTTCGTGCCGCCCTCAAATCCTCTCGTGCCTGACTTTATTCTCCCGCCCCCGACGTTGGCTAACCCGGTTAAGTTCGATGGAGACACATTTCGCACGGTTTTTGACACAGGTGCAGAAGCCTCTTTCAAGATCTCGCGTACATGGGAGAATGTACAAAGCCGCGCGCTTGGTCTGGATGGACTTCTCCACGTTATCCAGCCGTATACAAACTTTTCCTACGTCTCAGAAAACGGCCCGAACCCCCTGTCAATCTTGCAGTTCGATCGATTTGAACCGTCCACGCAACTGCGGGCGATCGACTTTCCACAGTTTACCCCGATCGATTCGATCGACAGTTGGACAGTCTGGCGACTCGGTGTTCGCAACCGCCTGGAGACAAGGCGTGATGACAGAACGATCACCTGGTTTGAACTCGATACCTTCTTTGACGTGAACTTCGACAATCCATATGACCGCACGGATTACTCAAACTTCTTCAATAATATCCGCTTTTCCCCGCTGCCATGGATGTCGATTTCGATCAACTCTCAAGTACCGGCTTTCGCCAAGGGTTTTACTGAAGTCGATACGATCGCGAGTATTCAACCGATGGCCAATCTGCAATTAAACCTTGGACATCGCTATTTGAACAACAATCCCTTCTTCGACAACAGCAGCTTGTTTGTCGTCGGCGGGTATTATCGTCTCAATGATAACTGGGGGGTTGGAATCGAGGAACAATATGAAGCCGCAACTGACACTCTGGAGCAGCAGCGCTATGCTATTTACCGTGATCTGACGAGCTGGGTCGCATCGTTCGGGGGAGTGATACGGGACAACGCCGGCGTGAAAGAATACGGTGTTCTATTCACCGTAACGCTCAAGGCATTCCCGAAATTTGGATTCGATTTGAATTTCGATCCCAGCTCCGAGGGACAATGAATGAACGTGCGCAAACAATGTTAGGCCCATTGGGTTCATTACGCCCTTCGCGTTGCGATTGAGTCACGGCGCCGGTTCCATCGCTTATGGATCTTGCAATTATCGGTTCGGGTTACGTTGGTCTTGTGACCGGCGCGTGCTTTGCCGATGTCGGTCATAACGTCATTTGCGTCGATAACGACGCGCAGAAGATCAAACTACTGCAAGGCGGCCACGTGCCGATATATGAGCCCGGCCTTGAAGAAGTAATTCATCGCAATGTCTCCGCGCAGCGATTGCGTTTCACCGGCAGCATTAAGGAAGGAGTGGACAACGCACAAATCATTTTTATCGCCGTTCCCACTCCTCAGCAGGCAGATGGCGATGTGGATCTGAGCTTTCTCGAGAAAGTCGCGCGGGAAATCGCGGGAGTACTGACTCACTATCGGGTAATTGTTGATAAGAGCACAGTGCCTGTAAAGACAGGCGAAAAAGTGGCTGAATCGATTAAGAGATACAATCGCCACGGCGCAAAGTTCGACGTTGTTAGCAATCCTGAGTTTTTGCGTGAAGGCTGTGCGGTTGCCGATCTGATGCATCCGGATCGCATCGTCATTGGAGCGCAAAGCGAGCACGCCATTGATCTCATGAAGAAAGTCTATGAGCCATTCATGGCGCCGATCCTCGTGACCGATATTAACAGCGCCGAACTAATCAAACATTGCGCAAACTCATTCCTCGCTTTGAAAATTTCATACATCAACGCGGTCTCAGCGATTTGCGAGGCGAGCGGCGCAGATGTCGAAAGAGTCGCGGATGGGATTGGAATGGATCACCGCATTGGCCGCGATTTTCTCAATGTGGGAATTGGATACGGCGGCTCGTGTTTTCCAAAAGACATTGCTGCATTCATCACAATCAGCGAACGGCTCGGTGTTCCATTCAATTTGCTGAAGGAAGTGCAACGAATAAATACCTCCCAAAAAGAGCGTTTTCTGAAGACGATTCGAGAAACGCTGTGGGTTTTGCGAGAAAAACGAATTGCGGTCTGGGGACTCACGTTCAAGCCGGATACCGACGATGTTCGTTCGTCCGTCGCGATCGAACTGGTCGCACACTTGCTGCGCGAAGGAGCGCATGTGGTTGCCTATGATCCCAAAGGAATGGAAAAGGCCCAGGCTGTAAAAGCGATCGCCGGCACCGAATTCGCTCCGTCCGCTCTCGATGCGGTGCACAATGCCGAAGCGCTGATCCTCGCCACCGAATGGAATGAATTTGCTAATGTCGATCTGGCTGTTGTGAAGGAAAAAATGATGACACCAATCGTCTTTGACGGGCGAAACCTGTTGGATCCTGAAACGATGAGACACCTAGGCTTTCATTACCATTCGATTGGACGGGCCAGCGTAAAGCCGGAATAAACTTTACTGGAGATTTATGGCGCAGCTCTCTGCTCGCCGAATTGCGCTGGCTGCGCTCCGCAGGTGGCGAAGAGAAAAACGCTTTGCCGATTCCGTCATCTCGGAATGTCTTGCAAACGCGAAGCTTACTCAGTCAGATCGGGCATTTGCTCTCGAATTGTTTTACGGCGTGCTACGCAACTTAACGTTGCTTGATTTTTGGATCAGCTGCCTGCGCGCGTCCCGAGTAGAGGTTGACCTTCGTGATGTTTTGAGACTTGGCTTGTATCAACTCTTCTTCCTCAAGACAGCTCCACACGCGACGGTTTACGAAACCGTCGAACTGGCGCCGAAGAGGCAACGAGCGGTAACCAATGGCGTGCTTCGCAATGCTGCACGACGGCGGGATGAACTGCTTGCACGAGGAGACGCGCAGCCCCTGTTCGTTCGAATCTCGCATCCGCAGTTTCTAGTCGAGCGCTGGCAACGGCACTTCGGCGCCAAAGCTACGGGAGAGTTATGCAGATGGAATAATCTGCCGTCGCCAGTGTATGGCCGAGTTAATCGGCTAAAAATCGATCGCGGAAAATTCCTCGATCAGTATCCAGACTCGCGGCCGCTAGTACGCAATGATGAGTTCTTAGAATTGGATGGGTTGCCTGAGCGCGCTCTCGACTATGGCCATTGCTATGTCCAGGATCCAAGCACAGTGATCGCCTGCCACCTTCTTGATCCCAAACCCACAGAAAAAATTCTCGATGCATGCGCCGCGCCAGGTGGAAAAGCCGGCTACATCGCCCAGCTCATAAAAAACCGGGGAACAATCGTGGCATGCGATCGCGATCCAGAACGGCTTCAAATCCTGAAAAATAACATGGCGCGCCTCGGCGCCAGGATTGTCCGCAGTTTCCATCACGATTGGACACACGACTGCCTTCCAAAAGAGATCGTTTCGATCGCGCCATTCGATCGCGTTCTGGTTGATGCGCCGTGCAGCAACACCGGAGTGATGCGACGCCGGGTAGATGTGCGATGGCGACTGCGGCCCGGAGATCTGACCCGAATGCCAGACGAACAATTTGAGATTACGCGCTCCGCGATCAGCTTGTTAAAACCGGGCGGCGTCCTCGTTTACAGCACGTGCAGCCTCGAACCAGAGGAAAATGAGCAGCTCGTCGAGCGTTTGCTAAATAAATTTCCACGGCTGCGGCTTGCGGACGAAAAGTTCTGCCTGCCATTTCGAGATCATTTCGATGGCGCATTTGCCGCGCGCCTCATCAACACCTGTCAAGTCTCAAACCATAAGCCGCTGGCTTTGTTGAAAGACTACGCGGCCGAAATGACGAATAACGAACCTGTCAACAGAACGTCATAACCACAGTTGCATCTGTTGTGGTGAGTGGAATCATAAGCGTCTATGCACGACGTCCGTTTTGACGAACTCGCCCAACTTCTTGTGGAATATTCCATCCGGCTCAAACGGAACGAAGCCGTGTTGATTGAAGCGTTTGACACCCCGGACGAAATGACGATTGCACTCATTCGAGCGGCACGTAAGGCCGGAGGCATCCCTTTCGTGCAGACTCAGCATGCCAGAGTCAACCGCGCTCTCGCGCTCGAAGCATTCGATCGGCAGCTGAATCTCTTGGCAAGCCATGAACTGGCGCGAATGAAAAAAATGGATGCGTATATCGCCGTGCGTGGGAGCAACAACATCACCGAATTATCCGACGTGCCACCCGACAAGATGAAATTGCTCGCCAAGAAAATGCGCCCGGTGCAGGACCAACGAGTGAAAAAAACCAAATGGGTGGTCTTACGCTGGCCGACGCCGTCAATGGCACAACTTGCCGGAATGAGCACGGAAGCCTTTGAAGACTTTTATTTCGAAGTCTGCACGCTGGACTATCGCAAACTCCAGCCCGGCATGAAGGCGCTTAAGCGATTGATGGAAAAGACAGATCGCGTCGAAATCAAAGGGCCCGGTATCGATCTGCGCGTCAGCATCAAGGGAATTCCGGCCGTAATCTGCGGTGGCGATCGCAATATTCCCGATGGCGAAGTTTTTAGCTGCCCGGTGAAGGATTCCATTGAGGGCCAGGTGACATTCAACGCGCCGAGTATTTATCAGGGCATCGGATTCGATGGCATTCGTCTCGAGTTCAAGAATGGAAAGGTTGTCGATGCGACAAGCAACGAAACAAGAAAGCTGAACAAGATCCTCGACTCGGACCCCGGGGCCCGCTATATCGGCGAATTTTCGCTCGGATTTAATCCCCGCGTCCTCCAGCCGATGCGGGACATATTGTTCGATGAGAAAATTGCCGGCTCGTTTCATCTTACTCCGGGACAAGCGTACGAAGAAGCGGACAATGGGAATCGGAGCCAGGTTCACTGGGACATGGTAAGCATCCAGCGACCAGAATACGGCGGTGGGGAAATCTACTTCGACGGGAAATTGATTCGCCGCGATGGTGAGTTTCTCCCGAAGCAACTGCGTTCGCTAAATCGGGGCCGATCAGGCAAACGCGTCTAAGCAAAAGCAAACTGAGCGAACAGCGCCATCACGGCACTGGGCGAAGGCGCTAACCTGGACTGCGCCAGTCCCGTCGATGAGCCTCTGCAATTACGCTCGCTTCGGCCCCTGGCCGAGGAGATTTAGCTGCATCATTCCGATGTCGCCGCTTTCGTTAAGCTCCAAATTCGCAATCTCGAACATCGGCGGTCCTTCAGATTGGTTCGGTCCCGCGCCAGGCAACTGAACGCGAACCTGTTTTGAATTCGAATTTAGCACTACAGCCGCAATTTCGAGCGACGGCGCAAACTCGATTGTCGTAATTTGGAATGGGACTGTAATGAAAACAGAAGCCCGGCCCTGCTGCGATGGCGTTAGTTGCACCGGCGCTGTCTCGAAATTAGAGACGACTTGCAATCCGGCGACTGCGAATGAGGGCGAACCGGTCGTAGTTGGCCTCTGCTGAGACGGAATCATCCGAATCGTGCCGAGGGCGCCTCCCATAGGCTGGACCTTGGCGATTTCAAAACTGACCTGCAAATTCCCCCCAGCCTGAGGTTGTTGAGACGCAGGCAAACGCATTGTGACAAGCTTGGATATGGGACGCACTTTTAGGACACCCATCTTGAAGCTCGAGGTCAACTGCACGGCTGCAATCTCGAAAGAAAAGGTGAGGTGCACGGATGTCTGCATCGTAGCGGCGGGTTGCGGTCTGGCCACGGTGGCAGGTGAAGGTTTGTTTGCTGGAGTGGTCGGGATTTCGGTTGTTTCAGGCATGGTTGCGGGTGTGGTTGTTTGCGGAAATGGAGGCTGAGTGGAAATAGCACTGGGCAAATCAGACGCGGGTTTGGTGATCGCTTCGGCAACGGAGGATTTGATCGCAGCCAAAGTTGGCTCGTACGAAACAGGCTGGTCTTGCTCGATCGGTTTTACCCCTCCGTTCGGGGCTGCCTTTGCGTGGACAGGCAATGCGACTTCCGCACCGCCGGGAATCTCACTGGGCTCTTCCGTCGTGATCGCAGAAAGCTCCGCTGGTTCACCGATTGCCGAAACTTCGGCAATCTGAGGCGTCTTCGGAACTCCAGGCCGCGAGCTCTCTGCTGTTTGCTCGACGACTGCCTCTACCGATGATTCAAAAATCGGTTTAGCAAGCGGGAATTCGGGGACACTCGGCCGCAAGGTCTCCGCGATTTGTTTGACAACTGGCCTTACGGCTGACTCAAAAACCGGCTCAGTGACAGGTGTCAATTCGCTATCTGGTTCTCCGCTGTATGCAGGCGTTTGTGACGATGCTTTGCCTACCACATCCACCAGCCGGTCAGGAGCACCGCTCGGTTTTGCTGAAGGCAGGACGGTGCGGCCCAATGAGGGTTTCGATGCCACTAATCGTAGCGAGACCTGACGGGGCCCGCCAAAAAAGCCGTTGCCCTGACGACCGCTCCTTTTCGCCAGCGCCACGCTCGGCGTCACGCTTGGTTTAAACGCGCGGGAAGCGGTGGCCGGCCCGCTCTTACGGGAGGTCGAGACATTAAATACGTAACGGCGAAGCTTGGGAATGACCACCCAGGCTAAGAGAAAGATACCGGCTGCCAGGAATCCACCGACGAGCCAAGTTCGCCGACTCGCTATCCCATCAATGCGAGGCTGTGAGACGTTGGACTTGCTGAGGCTTGTGGCGGCGGGCGCGCCGGATGATTTTGTTTGGCTCGTGGCTGCCTGCTCATTTTGTCCGGTGGAACCAGTTGAAGTGATTGGCGCTTCAGAGGGGGCGGCTGCTACAGATGTCGAGTCCGCGCCAGAAGACAACCCCGAAACCGTAGCTCCAGGCGCTGCCCCCGGCTGAGTGCTTGATCCCGACCTCACCGACTCATTCGACGCGGAAACAGGAGGCTGTTCAGCCGTTCCTATCCCCTCATTTGTAGATTCCATCCCGGTAACAGACGAGCTCGGCGCTGGGCCCAACGAAGCAAAAGATTCGCCCTTCGATGTGTCTGCCTGTTTATTTGCAGCAAAAACACTGTCGGGGATGGGACTTGGTTCAACGGCTGGGCTGCTCTCTGCTTGCGACGCAACGACACTGCCTGTGTCAAACGCGGGCGCGGGCGCCGGCGCAGCCGCTGGGCCTTGCATCCAGCCAACGTCATAAAAAGCGTCAGCGAAAACGCTGTTGAGCGCTGGCGAATAAATCTTCGTCGCTGAGGCAGTCCAGTCGGCTGCCTTCTCTGGATTGTTATGTTTAAACTCCCACGCCGCCTGGGCATAATAGAGCGCGGGTGTATCGCCCGTGAACTGGAACTGCTCCATCATCGCGTGCGCGCGGCTCTCTTTTCCTTCAAGCAAAAGCGTCATGTAAATTTTGAATTTAATGAGCTCTGCCGCCTGATTCTTGTCGCCCCCTGGAGTTCGATCATACAGCGCTTCGAAACGCTCCCGGGCCTTTGCGTAGTCTTTCTTCTTAAATGGAATTTGCGCGAGGTTGTATTGCGCCTCGCGGAATTTCGGATCGACTTTGGCTGCTTTTTTGAAGGCCCCTTCAGCGCCGTCAAACTCCTTCTGCTCCATCAGAATCTCGCCACGCAAATTAAGAGTCGCCGCCTGGTTCGGCTCCGCCTGATCCGCTTCATCGATTAGTTTACGAGCCGCCGCCAAATCGCGCTGCCGCAACGCCTGCTGCGCTTGCTCGAATTTCGAATGAGCCAGCGCCTTCGTCTTTTCGACGCGCTCGGCAGTCGTCATCAGCGGCAGTGAAGGCCGCGCCTCGCCAGCTCGTTTTTCCAGCCACCCGACCTCGTATAGCGATTCTGCGAAAAGCTTGTTCAGTTGCGGCGAAAAATTCTTTTCCGCTGCGTCCATCAAATCTTTTGCTTCTTTTTGATTTTTGTGTTGGAGCGCAACGGCTGCTTTCACATAGTCAACAGCAGGCGTATCGCGCGAAAGTTCCAGCTTCGCCAGCATGGAATCGACCATGTTTTCTTTCCCCTCGAGCAGATAAGTCAAAAGGATCTTGTACTGAATAAGCTGCGAAGCTTCGCTGGCCAGATCGGATTCACTGCGGGAAAGCAGCTGCTGAAAACGGTTCCGCGCTTCCGCCCAATCTTTTTTGAGAAACGGGATTTCCGCCAGGTTGAAGCGTGCATTCCAAAACTTGGGATCGATCCGACCCGCGTCGAGCAATGCTGTTTCCGCCTTATCATAATCGCCCTGCCGCATCAGGATGACGCCGCGCAAGTTTTTCGACGCGGCAAGATCGGGCTGGCGGGCATCGATCGCGTCAAGTTCCTTTAGCGCTTCCGGAAAATTGTTCCCGTCGAACGCCCGGAACGCTTTGTTGTACATTTCCTCCAGTTCAGATTTGGTCGGAGCGACATTATCCGCTGCGAGGGATGTGACGGCCAGCGCTGCGATCGCAGCGATCTTCCAGATTCTCATGAAGTAGGGACTGAAGCTTCGATCGTGGCTCCTGACAAGTCCAAAGTTATATGAGACGCGATGATTTTCAGTCCGATTCGGAAAAATGGGAGGCCAAGTCGGAGCCGCCCCGGGATTGATCAATTCAAATTCGCGACGATCCGCAATCCTTCCAAAGTAAGGTGTGGACGAACCGCGCCGATCTCCGGCAACCGTGCCGCGATCAGCTGCGCGTAACCGCCCGTTGCTACGGTGTAAACTTTTTTGCGTGGAAATTGTTCTGCTCTGATCCGCGCAATGATTTCCCGGACCAATCCTCTATAACCAAAGACGGCGCCGGATAACATCGCCTCGATTGTCGATTTGCCGATCGCGCGTCGCGGCTCTTTCAAAGAGAGCTGTGGCAAGAGCGCCGTTCGTTGGTAAAGAAAATTCGTCATTGCTTCAAGCCCTGGCGCGATCACTCCGCCAATGTAAGTGCGGCGATCGGAAACAATGTCGAAAGTCACCGCCGTGCCAAAATCGACCACGATAGCGGGAAATCCGTAAAGAACTGTAACCGCCGCGGCGTTCGCCAGCCGGTCCGCGCCAATCGATTTCGGTTTGGGATAATCAATTCCTACTCCTAGTTTCCGCGTCGAATCCAGCCAGAGCACGTCAACTTTTCGGGCGGCCTTTGAAATCGCAAGATTTTTTGCCGGCACTACCGAGGAAACGACCACTTTTCGCACCCCTCGCTTTTTCAGAAATCTCGCAACGACGCTGCTTGAAAGCTTGCTCGTCGCGATCCGCTGGGGAGTCGAAATCCGCGTTGCCGACGCAAACGCCAGCTTGGTGTATGAATTACTGATATCGACTAAGAGGTAATCGGTCATTGTCGTAGAAGCTGTTATCATGTCGAGCGAAAGTCTTGCCCTGAGCGAAGTCGAACGGGTCGCGACAGCTTTCACTGTTACCCGCTCTTTCATACAGAGCGAGAGTTCTCCGCGGACGCGCTATATTAGAACGCTCCGCCATCGTCAAGTCCTCCGGGGCGGCTTGCGACGCTTCCCTCAACCGGATACCTTCATTCGTGAGAAGATTGGTGCATCGCCCGCGTCGTTTGCGGCGCTCCCCTGCCCTGCGAAACCTTGTCCGAGAGACACAATTAAGCGCTCACGATTTTATTCTCCCGCTTTTTGTAAGCGAAAAATTAGAGCAGCTCCGTCCGATAGCGAGCATGCCAGGGGTTTTTCAGTTCTCACTGAAGCAAATTGTCGATGAAGCCCAGCGCGCTCAGGACCTCGGGCTGCAAGCTGTCCTGTTATTCGGGATTCCGGAGCACAAAGACGAACAAGCCAGCGGCGCGTATGATGAAACAGGGATTGTTCAGAAAGCCCTACGAGCCATCAAAGCAAAATGCCCAGACCTCGTTACCATCACCGATGTCTGCCTATGCGAATACATGAGCCACGGCCACTGCGGGGTCACGCGGATCGATGGAGACCATTTCCACGTTCTTAATGACGAGACCGTCGAGCTTCTCGTCAAAACTGCGCTCTCCCACGCGGCAGCAGGCGCGGACATGGTGGCACCGAGCGACATGATGGACGGTCGCATCGGTGCTATTCGCGAAGCGCTCGATGCGAACGGCTTCGATCAAACTGGGATCATGAGTTATGCGGCAAAGTTTGCATCGGCTTTTTATGGCCCCTTTCGCGAGGCCGCCGAGAGCCCACCGCAATTTGGCGATCGTCGTTCCTACCAAATGGACCACGCGAACGCAGACGAAGCGCTGCGTGAGGTAGCTCTGGATATCGATGAGGGAGCGGACATCGTGATGGTGAAACCAGCTCTGCCGTACATCGACATTCTCTGGCGGGTGCATGAACGTTTTGGTAAGCCGACCGCCGTTTATCATGTGAGCGGTGAATACGCGATGATCAAAGTGGCCGCCGAAAAAGGAATCGTAGACGAGCGCGCTGCTGTTCTCGAGGTCATGACTGCGTTGAAACGCGCTGGCGCGGACATTGTCGTCACCTATTGGGCGTGCGAACTCGCGAAATGGGTGTCGGAGTAACGAACGCGCAGGGGGAAACCGCGAGGCACGCTCGGCTGAAACGTCTCGCCTTTCTCTGGGCCCAGGCGCACGGCTATTCCGCTTGCGCGATGGAAGTCAGGTTGCCTCAATGCCGATATCGCGCCGACGTCGCCGCTTATCGGCCACATCCAAAAACGATCGGATCGACAGCAATTTTTGAATGCAAGCAAGCCCTCTCTGATTTGCGAAGGGACAATTGCCGCAGCGAGGCAGCACGTCAACGCCTCGAAACAATCTGCCAACGCCGCCAAATTCTCGAAGCACGCTTGCGTGTACACTATCCGAATTTGCGGATTACCGATTCGCTCTTTCCGGAATTCGATTCACATGACTTCACAGCGATCGGACACCGCGGTTATGCGCGCGTTTTGCGTGAGCTGAACGCGCTGCAAAATCGTCTCTATGATTGCACGAAGTTCGACAAACTGACCCGCTACCGCTACGCCAATTTGTTTTTCCTCGTCCTGCCTGCCGAGCTATTCCGTGATTCAGAAATTCCAGTTGGATGGGGTGCTCTCGTGGAATCGGATGGCTCGCTTAGGCTCATGCGCAACCCG
>Ga0137368_10004946_pt1 | contig 14119 bp, 11 predicted proteins | sample SagtaG_13_FD_104917 | JGI IMG/M metagenome (GOLD analysis project Ga0137368, IMG submission 104917) | Vadose zone soil microbial communities from Sagehorn Ranch, Mendocino, California, USA - Sage1_L_100_16 metaG | ecosystem: Environmental > Terrestrial > Soil > Vadose zone | place: USA...
GCGAGCGCTGAGATCGACGGAGCTCGCGGCGTGCGAAGGATGTTGACCGGCACGCCGGCGTCGGCGACGAACGCCTCCAGGGCGTCCGTCTCCCAGAGTGCGATCGGGAAACGCTCCTGCTGATCCGAGCTGCGGCCGCGAGCATCTCGTCGGCCGGCGCTCCTTCATGGTCGTCGTACCCGAGCGTGGCTGCCACGCCGCCGCTCGTGGTCGCGACGACGGAAAACTCGGCGGCCACCACGGCGCGTGCCGACGCCGCGTCCCACGCGTTCGGCAGTACGAGCGGGGAGCCGCGGACGTGACGTGACCGGAGCCGGTCGCAGCGAGCCTCGAGGTCCACAGCTAGCAACTCGGGACGGTTGGACCCTGAAGGTAGAGGGCTGACGAGTAGTTGTTGGTGCCGGCGTACCGGTACCACTCATCTGACTGTTGCCCACTGTCGGCGTCTTTGACCAGCTCACCATGCGTAGAGCAATCGATTTGAACGACCTGGCCCGTGCGGAGGTTGGCGACGCGTTGCGCGGCCTTGCCGGGTCCGGCGCGGACGGTGAGTGCACACTGACGGCTACCGCACTCCGATTGAACGGTGAAGCTTTGCGGGGCCGGCGGTAGGGGGGTGGCGGTAGTCGCGGTCGTGGAGGGCGCGGTCGTCGTCGTGCCTCCGAGTGCGGACGTTCTCGTTGTGGACCGGCTTTTGCTCTTGGCTGCGCTGGGCTTACCCGTGTCGCTACGCCCCGCCAGCGCGACGAGCGCAGTCGCTCCGCCGAGAAGGAGGACAGCTACCGCCGCGATAACCACGAGCCATCGCCGTGAACGACCGCGTGCTCGCGCGCGGCGACGAACGGGAGCACTGGACGGCCTGTCTGGTCGTCGAGTGACCGGCGGCGCGTCTTCGGAGATGTCGATCCGCTCGCCGGCCTCGGGTGGCTGAGGCGCCGGGACGTCCTCGACGTCGAACTCTGCATCCTCATCGGCGAGCCGCCACCACTCACCGGAGTCAGGCGAGTCGGCGGTGGTCGGCCCACCGCGTCCCTCGGTGTCGACCCGTGTCTGGAGCTCGTCGCTCAATGACTGCAACCACTCGTCGGGCGGTGGTGCGGCGCGCTCTTCGCCAGCGCGTGTGGCGTCACTCCAGGTCAACTCGAGATCGCGCAGCGACGCCTTCCAGTCGCGGGGGTCCCGCCCGTTCGCGGTATCGGGAGGTGCCTCGGTCTCGAAGGCGTCGGCGTCCTCGTCGAACCCGTCTTCGGACTTCCGATGCCGCTCGTCCGGGTCGTTCCCGGAGTGCGAGGTCCTCGCCATGGACACCAAATCGTAGCTAGTCCCGTCTCTCACGGGAACGCCGTGCCGTCCTTACGATGACGTCGTTCGTCGCGCGCGCCGCAAACGGCTTACGAGTGGATTCGGTTCGCCAACCCGAGGCTTAGACGTGACGGCGTGTAGCTGCCCGCCGCCGAACTGCGATCACCAAAGCCGCGCCGATCGTAAGCGCGGCCAATCCGATCCAGACGAACGGGAGGGTGTCGGAGCCCGTAAACGCGAGTGCGCCGCCACCGGCAGCTCTGGCCCCCGCCGCCGCGCCCGCCACCGTCAAGGTCGTGCTCGGATCGCACGTGCCGCCAACCCCCGAGTCCCCGCTCGCCGAAAGGGTGTGCGTCCCCGGCGAGAGGTTGCTCGGGACGGTGAACGAACCGGAACCCGAGCCGCTCCCATCAGTCGTGAGCGAGCCGATGGCCTGGCCGTCGAGGGCCAGGTTCACCTGTGTCGACGGAGCGAAGCCGCTGATCGAGATCGTGATCGTCTGTCCGGGGGTCACGTCGACCTGGCTCGTGCCCACCGTGCACGCCGACGGCGGATACGCCTGAGCACCGGCACCGGTGCTGAGGGCGACGACGGGCGCTACGGCCAGCGCCCCCATCAGCACAACGAGCTTCACGAACCTGCGCATGGAGCCTCCGTGTCCACGACAGCCAACCCGGCGCGGGCCGGATCGGCTGAGTCTGGCAGTGACGATGATTCGTGTCCAGGCTTTCCCGAAGAGCCTGGATTCAACCGGCATCAGCGACGAGGGCCCCCGCCGGCTCCATTCGGGCCATCCAAGGGTCTGCTGCCTCGGCGGCCCGCCCGACGACGTCGCCCCCCCGCCCGTGGCCACGCCAGGTCCACCAATCGAGCGGTGAGGTCGTCGAGCTCGTCGACAGTGCGCTCGACCTCGAAGAGGGACCCGCCGGCCGGGTCGGCGATGTCGTCACGCCAGGCTCCCACGAGCTCGAGACGGGTTCGCCGGGCGCCGACTCGGGCGAGCCATCGATCGAGCGGCTCGTCGGGGGCGCGCTGGCCGGCGGTAGCCGAGCGCCGCACGATCTCCTTGAACGTGAACGTTCGTGACCACGCCGTGGGGTCGAGGAGCGCGACATCCCCGACCTGGTGATGCTCCATGGTCAGGATGAGATCCGCGCGCTGCACGTCGTCGCGTGCGAGGCCATGGCTGCGGTGCCCCGACAGGTCGATACCGCGGTCGCGCAAGGCTCGGACCAGGTCGTCGTTCATCGTGCGTTCCCGGATGTGCAGGCCGGCGGAGTGCACCCGGGCTCTGACGCCCTGCGCCTCGAGACGGATCCGGAGGAGCTCCGCGCCCACCGGTGAACGACACTGATTGCCTGTACACACGAGGAGGATGTCGTCCACAGATGCTCAGGTTTGGCCGGGCGTGATCTTGACGCGCACCGTACGAGTGTCGTCGAGGGTGATCTTCCCCTCGGCCCGTCTCGGGCTCATGATCTCGAGACCTTCCGCCGCCGCGATCCGCCAACCCGAAGGGACTTCGACGGTCACCGACACGTCGTCGGGCCGGATGGTGGGTTGGCGGGGGAGGTCCAACGTGTACCAGCCGCCGGGCGCGAGCGCGATCGTGCCCTCTAGCTGCATCTCGAGGGCTCGTGACGTGCTGGCGGGCACACTCGTGAAGTTGGAGAACACGTTCCGTTCGAGCTCGGTTCCCGATTCCAACGTGGTCGGCAGCCCCTGGAGCGTCGGGTCCCGGAAGGTCAGGGGGGTGTAGATCGACACGAACGACCGGTCCTCACCGGGTTGGAAGTTTGGGTAGAAGGGTCCGAGCGCGACCGATGAGATGCCGGCCGGTGCATCGTTGTCGAGACCGAGCTTGAGGGTTCCCTTCGCGCGAGCACGGCGGACTGACGCGTCGGGATCGAGCCGCACCGTGTAATCCATGTGCCGGGTGAGGTAGTAATCGACCTTGTTGCCGCTCGCGTTCTGGTTGGTGACCAGCAGTGAATCCGAGCGCACCGGCGGTACCGCGCCTCCGACGTCGAGGCGCAGGGCGAGCGCTTCCTCCTTCGGGTCAGCGAACCAGAGGTGGAGATGTCCCTGGCGGCCGGCGCCACCGAGGATGTTGGCCAGATGGGCCGGGCTTCCGAGGCTCATCTGTGTTGCCCGCTTCCATACGGCCTCGGCGACGTCACCCAGGAACTCCACCCGCTCGCCGCGGACGGTCCCGAACACGTCGTAGGCCTGCCGAAGGGTCACGTCGATCACGTTGTCGGCCGTGACCGGAACCGGCCAGCCTTGGACGGCGACGGGCCCGGTCAGCTGGAGGAGCGCCTGCAGCCCGACGGGGTCGACGGCGATCACCCCGTCGACCGGAGCGCCGCCTGATTGCGGGTAGAGCCCGGCGATCGCCTTGCCGATCGTCGGGAAATCAGGCGACATGTTGAGGTTCCGCCATTCCTGCGCCGGGAAGAAACGCCCGTACCGTTGAATGAAATCGGACGGCACGTTGTCGATGCGACGGTCGCTCACGGGCACCGATGACCCCCCTCCTTGATCGAGGAGGTCGGTCTGCTGGATCTGGTCGAGCGTGACCTTGCCATTGTCTGCCGTGAGGACTCCCCAGCTGCCGATCATCCCGCCCGTCGCACGCAGCTCGGCGTTGTTCTGCACGGCGAGGAAGTAGCGACGCGGGCGATCCGCCCCGAACACCGCCGGTGTGACTTTGGCCGCCGCCACCCCGCTGTCCGCTTCCCGAACCGCCGAGGTGAGCGCGGCGTCGGCCTTGTCGACGCGGTCGCGCACGGGACCCAGCAGGTAGGGCCGCCGCAGGCTGTTGATGCTCCCAGCAACCCGATGAAGGAGCTTCGTTGCCGCTTCGATGTCCGGGGTGAGTCGCCGAACCTCGGCGACGTTCACCGTCCCGTCGCCGACCTGCAGCTTCGTGTTGGACGCGTGGGCAAGCCGTTGCCCGGCGCGGGCGATGTCGCCCCCGCCGCCGGAGAGCTCTCGGGCGGCTCGGAGGTTCTCGGCGACGACCGGAATCGTTCGTCCCGGCCAGCCGAGGGGGCCGTCCAGCCACGAGTCGGCGCGATCGAACGACTTGGCCGCGGTGGCGAACGCGGCTTCGGCGGGTGGGGTGTCGCCGCGGAGCGCGGCGGCGCGTGCGGAATTGATGGCGTCCTGGGCCGAACGCACGTCGCGAAGCCCCTCGAACGCCGCCACCGCGCTGAGGGCCGCAATGACTCCCAGCGCCAGGATGAGGAGCCCGAGCACGAGCCGCCCCCGAGTTCGGCGGCGCGCGCGCATGTGCTCGGTGGAGACCTCGAGGCTGGCGACGACCAGCGCGCCGGCGACTCCGGCACCGAGTGCAAAACCCCACACCGGCGACACGTCGCCGCGACCGACGAGCACGGCCACGACCGTGAGGACGGCCTGCACGACGAGCAACACACCCATGGCCCTCGTCCGCGACCAACCGCGAGCGCGGAGGCGGTGCATGAGGTGATCGTGTCGGGGGCGCGAGAGCGGAATGCCGTGCCAGAGACGCGACGCGGTCACGAGGGCGAGGTCGAGCACCGGAACGGTGACGACGAGCAGCGGAACGATCAGGCTGCCGGTCGTCACGGTGTCGGGTTTGAACGCGACACCGGCGGTTGCCAGGACGAACCCGGCGAAGCTTGCGCCGGCGCGCCCGGGCACGATGGACGCCGGCCGGATGTTGTAGACGAGGATCCCGAGGCAGCCACCCGCGAGCGCGACGCACATCGTGGCGGTGACGTTGTCGTGGTTTGCCGCCGCCGCTCCGAACAACCCGGCACCTGCGAGTGCAGCGATGCTCGGCGTGAGACCTTCGGCATACTCGAGACGTCGGAACGCGCTGGTGACCATCACGATCCACAGCACGGTCAGGACGCCGTCGAGCGCGTCCGAGTGCAGTTGGTCCACTCGGATGCCGGCGACGGCGACCGCGGTCGCGGCCGCCGCGAACACCGCGAGGTGCGCTATTCCGGGAAGGTCACGCCGGTCGTCGACCACCCCGAACAGCACGACGGCCGCCGCGGCGGCGGCGGTGACACCGAGCCGTACGGGCAAGCTCGGAGAGGCGAGCCATCCTGCGAGCGTTGCGACCGCGAGCACGGGCCCGCCGAGGAAACGCAACCGCCGTTGGCGGATGTCCGCATCCCTCTTTCCGCGTTGGGCCCGAGCGAGCTGGCGGAGCGACGCGCTCCCGACGAGCGCCAGCCACGCGGCAACCGAGAACGCGATGACACAACGCGCCGCCACGTCCCGGGTCCGTCCCGCCTACGCGGATGCGCTGACGGAGGGCCGGAGCAGCTCGGCGTCGAGGTCGTCGGTGCGCCCGCGGCGCTCGGCGGCTGCCATCGCGGCCAGAGGGTAGCCGGGTCCTCCCGCAGGGAGTCCGCGGGGGCTTGTCTCCGAAGGGACTCGGCTATTCTGGGCGTCCGGTTGCCCAACGGGCTTGGCCGGGGGAGCGGCGGCGGACGAAGCTGCTTTCCCTCCCACTCGGGAAAGATCCGACACCGATGGAACTTCGCCGCTATCTGTCGATTGCGCGGCGGCGAGCGCTGCTCATCATCGCCATCGTGGTTGCGGCCGTCCTCGCCGGCTGGTTCGTGACCCCGCGGACGAAGACCTACACCGCCACCAGCACCCTCTACGTCGGTTCGCGATCGATCAGCGTCGATCCCAGGAGTGGCCAGATCTCCGGAGACCGGGTCGCCGGCCTCGACCGGCTGATCAAGACGTTCACGGCGATGATGCGAACCTCTCCGGTCGCCTCGGCCGCCATCGGAGACGCGGCTGTGAACCGCCAGGCCGGTGCGCTAGTGGGGGCGACGACAGCGGAGCAGGTTCCCAACACCAACCTGATCAGTGTGTCCGTGACCGACGACGACCCGGCCGCGGCCCGTGCGCTGGCGAATGCGGTATCGGCTGTGTTCGTCAACCAGATCCAGCAGTTCGAGCCCCGCGACGCGCAGAACCCCGACCAGGTCGTCTCCGTGTACCAGAAGGCGGCGCTGCCCTCAGCTCCGAATCCGTCCTCGCTGGCGCGCAATCTCGCTCTCGCCGGGCTCCTCGGCGTGCTCGTGGCCGCCGGCGTGGTCGCATTGCTCGAGCACCTCGACATCTCGATCCGATCGAGCGACGACGTCGAGCGCCACCTCGAGCTCCCGGTGCTGGGCGTCGTGCCCTCGCTCGGGGACGAGCTCCCCGTGACGCAGGCGTCTCGAGTACGAACCCTGAGACCGTCGGGTAGTGCGAAGGCGCCGAGAGGCGCGCGCGTTGGCTAGGTTCAGGTCTCGCCGCTCGCAGGCGACCGGCGACAGGCGCGGCCACCTCCTCACCACGAGAGAGGCGTTCCGTGTGCTGCGCTCCAACCTGCTCGTGGCCATCTCCGAGCTCGCGAACCCGATCGTCGTGGTCACCAGTGCGTACGCGGGTGAGGGCAAGACCGCCACGTGCAGCAACCTCGCCGAGTCGCTCGCGACCGCCGGCCAACGCGTCGTGCTCGTCGACCTCGATCTCCGTCATCCCGACTCGCACCATTCGATCGGCGCCCACAACGACGTCGGCGTCAGCGACGTGCTGTTCGACCGGCGCCCGCTGAAGGAGTGTGTGCAGTACGTCGAGCTGCCGGGGAGCGAGGACTCGGCGACACCCGCTTCCTTGTACTTCCTCGGGACCGGGCCACAGGTGAGCAACCCGACCGAGTTGCTTTCGACGCCGCGCACCGGCTGGCTGCTCGAGAGCCTTGCCGGTCAGGCCGACATCGTGCTGCTCGACACTCCACCCGTCCTACCCGTCGCAGACACGTTGGTGATCGGCAGGATGGCGGCAGGTGCGGTGCTCGTGGTCGATGCGCACACTGCGACCCCGGCAGCCAAGCGGGCGAAGGACACCCTCACGCGCAACCAGACGCGGCTCCTCGGCGTCGTACTGAACCGGTTCGAGTCGAAGTACACGCGCTACGGGTACGGCGTCGGCGAGGGCTACGGCTACGGTTTCGGCTACGGGCTCGGGTACGGAGTCGGGCGGTCCCCGAGCGAGGGCAACGGCGCGGGCCCCGACAAGAGTGCCTGAGTCGCCGGTTCTGCGGCTCGACAGCCGCCCGGAATCGCTTCGTGAGTGGCTGGGCGGAATGTGGCGTCACCGCGCCGTGCTGATGGCACTCGCCAGCAAGGACTTCAGGGTCCGATACAAGCGCGCATCGTTGGGAGCATTCTGGGCGGTGGCCGTACCGGTCCTGCAGGCTGCGGTGCTCGGATTTGTCTTTTCCCGCGTCGGCAAGTTCGGCACCGGCAGCCGTTACAGCTACGCCGTGTACGTGCTCGCGGGGATGGCCGTGTGGGCCTATGTGTCCGTCGCGGTCACCTCGGCGACGACGTCGATCGTCGATGCGTCGTCGCTTACCGACAAGGTGTGGTTCCCCCGCGCTGTGCTCGCCGTCGTCCCGGCCGTATCGAATCTCGTCACGCTGGCCATCTCTGTCGTCGTGGTCGTCGTGGCCATGCCGCTATTCGCCGAGCCGTTCACCGTGCGGCTGTTCCTCCTTGTCCCTGGCGTAGTCCTCGCGGTCACCTTCACCGGCGCGTTAGGACTACTGCTCGGCGGTCTCTACGTGTACTTCCGTGACCTGAAGTTCATGGTCCAGGCGGTCGTTCTCGTATGGCTGTACGTCACGCCGATCGCGTATCCCCCAAGCGCTCTCGGTTCGGCCGGACCATGGCTCGACTTCAACCCACTCACCGGGATTGTCGGGATGTTCCAGCGCGCCGCGGTCGACGCCCCCGTGCCGTCGACGCGTGCAGTAGTCGTCTCGGTCGTGGCCACGCTGCTGCTCACCGTCCTCGCCGTCACGGTTCACCGCCGCCACGACCGTCTCTTCGTCGACATGCTATGAGCGGCGCTGCGATCGAGCTCCAGGGAGTCAGCAAGCGCTACTGGAAGATCTCCGAGCGCAGTCTTCTACGGTCATTGGTCCCGTTCGGTCCGCCGAACCGGACGCAACTGTGGGCGCTTCGCGATGTCGACCTGCGCGTCGAGCCGGGGGAGACGGTGGGGCTCATCGGCCGCAACGGCGCGGGGAAGACCACGCTCCTTCGATTGCTAGCCGGCGTCACCCAGCCCACCGCGGGCACCGTCGTGACCCGCGGGCGACTCGCGCCGCTCCTGAGCGTCGGCGTCGGGTTCCACCAAGAGATGACCGGCCGCGAGAACGTCTATGTCAACGGGATGCTCCTGGGGTTGACCCGTTCCGAAATCGATGCCCGATTCGACGACATCGTCGAGTTCGCGGAACTCGCAGAGTTCATCGACACCCCGGTGAAGTTCTACTCGTCGGGAATGTTCATGCGCCTGGGATTTTCCGTGGCCGTGAACAGTGACCCTGACACCCTCCTCGTCGACGAGGTTCTCGCCGTCGGAGACGTTAAATTCCAGCGCCGTTGTCTCGACAGGATCCGTTCGCTGAGCCGATCGGGGGCGACCATCTTCTTTGTCAGCCACTCGATGCATGCGGTTCACCTCACCTGTCCACGGACGATCCTCGTTCACGCAGGATCCATCGAACACGATGGGGCTACCGAAGCGGCTATCGGTCGATACCACGAGCTCATGGCGGCGGCTGACGACGAACACCAACAGGGACCCGTCCGCGTCCTACAGCGGGGGCTCCTCGTAGACGGCGCGCCAGTAAAGAGCATCGACCAGGCCAGCATCCTCACATATCGCGTACGAGTTCGGTTCGAGCAGGCCGTCGACGGGCCTGGTATTGATTTCCGGGTGTTCACAGAAGACGGAGTGCTCGCCTACAGCATGGGCACGACGGCCGGTGAGCGATGGCGGCGCTACGCACCCGGTGACGAGGCCGAGGTGTGCGTGATCTTCCATTCGCGACTCGGTGGCGGAGGAACGTTTCGCATCGCGTTGGATGTCACCGACCGCCACCGCAAGGTGCTCGCCAGTGATCCGTTCGGCCCCTCGTTCTACGTCGCGCCGCGCGTCGGTGTGGCCGGTCCGGCCGACCTCGACGCGACCATCGCGGTGGACGATGAGATCCGCACCAACCACACCTGGATCCGGCTCGACGGGTCCCAACCAACAAACCTTGCGAGGGGGCGGGATAGCGCTTGAGACGCCAGAGACCGCGGTACCGCTGTATCGTCGGCGTCTGGTGAGTTCGCGTTCGATACGCATCCGCGGGTTCGGCGTCACGGTCGAGGCGCCTGATCGGTTGGCGCGAGGCTTGCGGCGTCTCATTCCCAGGCGGCGCAAGAGCGCAAATACGGCGCCATCTCCCGACGTGACCGGCAAACCCGTTGTCAGAGGACGATCGCTGGTCCGTGTGAAGCCACGCGACCCGGAAGAGGCCCTGGCCTTTTTCCGCGATCCTGGACGACGACCGCTCGACGGGTCCACCGGACGCGACACGGTCGACGACGGTCTTGTAGGTCGCGTCGAGTCGCTCTCTTGGTATCACACGATCGAGCTTCCCGGCGGTGTCGTCACGCCCGGCGTGTATGACCATCGTCCGCTCGTCGCCGAGTACGGGCTCCCGGACAATTTGACGGGCAAATGTGCCCTCGATGTCGGCAGTGCCGACGGATTCTGGGCCTTCGAGCTCGAGCGGCGCGGGGCGCGAGTTACCGCGCTCGACATCGAGACGACTGCCGACCTCGACCTGCCGCCGGCAGTGCGTCGAATGGTCGCTGAGCGGGGACTGGCGCACCCTATTGGCCGTGGATTCGAGCTCGCACGCGAGCTTCTAGGGTCCCAAGTCAAGGCCGTCACGAGCGGCGTTTACGACCTCGACCCAGACCGTCTCGGGCGGTTCGACCTCGTGCACGCCGGCGACATCTTGCTCCACCTCCGGGATCCGGTTCGTGCCCTCGAGCGGATCCGTTCGATCACGGCCGGTGAGGCCTTGCTGTCCGATGTCTTCGATCCGAATCTCGACGAGCTCGGCCAAGTGGACCAACAACTCGCCTGCTACCTTGGCGGCTGGAACAGCGCCGTATGGTGGATTCCGTCTAAGTCCACGCTCGCGCACATGGTCTCCGATGCCGGGTTCTCGGACGTCGAGGTGGTGACGACCTACCGCCTCGATCAATGGGGCATTCCCGGCCCTTGGCGTGCCGTGATGCGCGCTCGACCGTGAGGCCAGTACGCCGGCGGCGCGTCGCAATCCCCGTAGAAGTCGCGAGCTACCCAGCAAACTCGGGCGTCGGCAGAATGTGGTACGGAATGCTGACCGAGTTGCGCAGGGAGATCGCGGTGCGTGTGGTCGGAGTCGGGGGTCGGCGAGCCCGATTGTGGCGGCCTCATGTGTGGCTTCAGGACGGCCACCGCGGGTCGCTCCCAGTAAAGACGCCGTGGGTGGCGGCATTGTACGAAGCCGCGTGGGACCGACCAGAAACCCGCGACCTGCTCGACCCTGATTTCGTCTCTCGTTACGCGACCTTGAGCCGCGCTGCCGCGCTACGCGCCGCGCGCATCGTGACGCTGTCGGAATCCTCGCGTCGCCAAATCCTCGAGTCCTACGGCGTGCAACCGGCTCGCGTTCTTGTGGCACGACCCGGCGTGAATCCCGCCGTCTTCCGGCCCGATGCACACGGTGGCCCTGAAGTTATTGCCCGGGCGGGGGGTGATCCCGGTCGACCCTATGTGTTGTGCGTCTCGCAGCTGCACCCCCGGAAGAACCTCAGCGTGCTTCAGCAGGCAATGTCACGCCTTGCCGGTCGCGGCTACCCACAGGTGCTGGCGGTCGTAACGAGTCCACGGACTGACAGTCGGCAGTCCGGCGCGATGAATCCTGGCGAGCTCGGGACGATCCTACCCGAGCCTGCTTGTGGCAACGGATCGATATTGCGACTTGAGTCCTTAACCGACGATGAGTTGGCTGCCGTCATGACCGGCGCATCGGCCTTCTGCCTCCCGAGCCTGATGGAGGGATTCGGTTTTCCCGCGCTAGAAGCGATGGCCTGCGGGGTGCCCGTCGTCGTTTCGGATCGCGGTGCCCTTCCCGAAGTGGTCGGCAGTGCTGGCATCGTCACCGCGCCGACCGCCGACGCGATGGAGGAAGCGCTGGAGACCGTGCTCGTGGACGAGGCACGTGCACGCGAACTCAGTGCCGCCGGCGTTGAGCGAAGTCGCAAATTTACCTGGCGGGCAACTGCACAGGTGTGGCTGCGTGCTATTCAAGAGGCGATGGCCTGTGGGTGATATCCGATGGGGTCGGTCGAGATCCAGTGGCTTCGCAGTACCGTCCACTCATGGCCGCACTCGTCACGATGTTGGGTGTTCTGCCTTGGGTACGCCCCGGGATGCAAGCGGCGGACACGACCAATCGATCGCGCCTCGGAGACGCGCCATTGCCGTCAGCCCGCTCTCCTGAACTGGCGATGAAGGAGCCCACCCCCGAAGATCGGTACCTCGATCTCCTGAAGCTTTGTCTGACGCGCTCCTTGTTCCGTGAAGAAGTGTCCGTTGCCGTGCCGAACACTTGGTGGAAGCGCTGGCTGTGGCGGACAGCGGGAGGGGCGCTCGCCCGTAGGGGTTTGATGTTGATGCGCCCACGCTCGATCAATTCCGACGACCGGCAGAACGGCCGTGAGTGGCCTCCTCCTGCAACGGCCGAGACGATGATCGGGCTGAAGAGGTTGGACAACCTCCAGTACTGCGTGGAACGCGCACTCGAAGCACGAGTTCCAGGCGACTTGATCGAGACCGGCGTGTGGCGAGGCGGGGCCGCCATCTTCATGCGGGCCGTGCTCGCTGCACGTGGAGATTCCGACCGGGCAGTCTGGGTCGCCGACTCCTTCCAAGGGCTGCCCAAACCACGGGCGGAAGACAGCCCAGATGTCGGCGACGATCACTGGAAACACTCATTTCTGGCCGTGGGCCTCGATGAGGTCCGAGCGAACTTCGACCGTTATGGCTTGCTCGACGAGCAGGTGAGGTTCCTCCCCGGATGGTTCAGCGACACGCTGCCCCGTGCGCCGATCAAGCAACTGGCGGTACTAAGGGTCGACTGCGACATGTACCGCTCAACGACGGAAGTGCTGTGTTCGCTGTACCCCAGGGTCGCGGCTGGTGGTTTCGTCATCGTCGACGACTACGGGGCTGTCCCTGGCTGTCGCACAGCAGTCGATGAGTTCCGCGCCGCGCATGCGATCACCGAACCTCTCGAGTGGATCGACTGGACGGGCGTGTTCTGGCAGCGCCGCTGAGAATGGTCGCTCACCTCGTTCGCAGGACGCGCTCGCGTGCGCTCGATCTCACCCGCGACTACCCGTGCCTTCCCGTTCGGCAGGCGGTCGCAGCTGGTCGCGCCCGTTGGGTCGCCGTGCTGCCGAACCGGCTTCGACGCCGGCTCGAGCTCGACGGTGGCGCTATAGATCCGCTGCGCGTGGAGATCGGCGGTGGCGAGTTCCCGACCGATGGCTACGTGCACGTCGACGCTGACCGCCGAGCACGCCACGTCGAGTACCTCGCGGCAGCGTGGGAGCTTCCCTTCGAAGACGGAAGCGTGCACGAGATCCGCGCCGTCCACGTGCTCGAGCACGTGCCGCCCTCGCTCGTCGACCGCACACTCCGGGAGTGGCGGCGCGTTCTCCGTCCCGGAGGCTTCGCGCAGGTGCACGTCCCGAATGCGGAGGCCGTCTTCGCAGCTTTTCTGAGCAGCGCTCCGGACCGGAAATGGGCGCTGATGGTCCCGGTTTTCGGTCTCCAACAGGAATCGCCTGAGTCGGGACGGAACGGTTCGGACCTGGAGCGTCACCAAGCGCTCTACGACCTCCCTTTGCTCGAGGACGTATTGCTGCGCGCCGGCTTCGACTCGGTCGAGGACGTCTCGAACGAGGTCACCGATCGCCACACTGCGGGCTGGCGAGACATCGGGCTTGTTCAGCGCCTGAGCCTCGTCGCCCGAGCGTCGGTGGCGTCCCCCACGAACTCTCCTCGTGACGTCGAGGTGTCGATCGTGAATCACGAGAACCGGGAGCTCCTCCGGGTGTGCCTGGACTCAATCCCGGACGCTTGTACAGGTCTCGATTGGCACGCGACCGTGATCGACAACGCGTCGCGCGATGCCAGTCTCGACATGCTCGCCACCGACTATCCGGACATCAGTGTCGTTGCCAATAGGAACCGTCTTGGGTTTGGTGCAAACCACAACCAGGTGATCCGACGACTGATAGCGCGGCGTTCGGCACGCTACGTCCTCGTGCTCAACGACGACACAGAGCTGATGCCACGGGCTGTCGGCAAGATGTCCGAGGTCCTCGATCACCACCCTCGGCTCGCCGCGGTGGTTCCCACGATCCTCGACGTGCGCGGTCGCGCCGGGCCCAATCGGCAGTGCTACCCGACGGCGCGCAGTGCTCTTCGTCACGACTGGGGCCGCCAGCAGGGGGAGAGTCCCTCCGGCGATGTATCTGGTTGGCTCCAGGGATGCTGTCTCCTGCTACGACTCGCCGCTCTCGAGGAGGTCGGCGGATTCGACGAGCGCTTCTTTCTCTTCTACGAAGACGCCGACCTCAGCCGTCGCCTCGAACTCGCAGGTTGGGGCCTCGCGACATGCCCAGAGGCGATTGTCACCCATCGCGGACACGCGTCTGTCTTCAAGCCAGGGCTCGCCGACGTCACGCCCAAGCAAGGACTGCGTAGCCGGTACCTCTATCACTCGAAACACCTCGGACCGCGCCGGGCACTTGCGGTCGCGCTGGTCGGACGAGGGATCATGCTGGGGCGCGTGCTGAAAGCCGGCGCGAAGGTACTGCTTCGCCGCGATCAGGAAGCGCTGGCGCGA
>Ga0137368_10004952_pt1 | contig 14113 bp, 13 predicted proteins | sample SagtaG_13_FD_104917 | JGI IMG/M metagenome (GOLD analysis project Ga0137368, IMG submission 104917) | Vadose zone soil microbial communities from Sagehorn Ranch, Mendocino, California, USA - Sage1_L_100_16 metaG | ecosystem: Environmental > Terrestrial > Soil > Vadose zone | place: USA...
CGGATCTGAATGTATCGCGGGGAGCTGAGATCGCGCGGGTGCGGGATGTCGACGTCGATGATGCGGCGGATGCGCGCCGGCCGCTGCGACAACACCACGACGCGATCGGCGAGCTGCACCGACTCCTCGATGTCGTGCGTCACGAAGAGGATGGTCTTCCGCTCCGCCTGCCAGATGCGCAGCAGCTCGCGCCGCATCTGCAGGCGGGTGATCGAGTCGAGCGCCCCGAACGGCTCGTCGAGCAGCAGGACGTCCTTCTCGGCCATCAGCGTGCGGAGGAAGCTGACGCGCTGCCGCATCCCGCCCGACAGCTGGTCGGGGCGTACGTCCTCGAAGTTCGCCAGACCAAAGTGCTCGAACAACGGCCGCGTCCGTTCGCGGGCGTCGTTCCGAGACACGCCCTTGTTCTGGAGCGCGATGATCGCGTTGTCGAGGGCGCTCTTCCACGGCAGTAGCAGATCGCGCTGGGGCATCATCGCGCAGCGGGAGAGGCGTCCTTTCGCGTCCGTCGCCCCCCCGACGTTCACGACGCCTTCGGACGGCTCGAGGAGACCCGCCACGATCTGCAACAGGGTCGACTTCCCGCCACCGCTTGGGCCGACGATCCCAACCCGCGAGTGCTGAGCTACCTCGACCGTGATGTCGTCCAGGGCGAGGAGCTCTGCGAAGCGCTTGCGCACGCTCTGGAGCGAGATCCCCGTGGAAGCCGCGGCGGCAGGACCCAGGTCCGCGTGCGACGCGGGTGCGCGCTCCACTCGGGAGGCCCCCAAGCCGGTGGTATCTGATATTCTGCGCATCGAATCCGAGGTCGGACTCTATTCCCGGTGGGGCGACGGGGTCAAGCCACGCTGGCGGGTGATGGCGCCCTCGCTCAGATCCGCACTGGATCCGGCCAGTGCTGCAGCCCATACGCCATGTCCCAGAACATGCGCTCGAGTCGCGAGCTCGTCGCGAAGATCCGCTCGAAGCTCCGACGCCGGGTCTCGCTCACTCTCTCTGCTTCGACGAGGCGATCCAGATCGGCCCGCATCCCGTCGACCATCGTCACGTTCTCCGGCGTCGAGAAGAACGAGATCCACTCCGCGTAGATCGGATGGTTCGATGGTGTCTCGCCTGCCAACCTGATCGCGATCTCGATGTAGCTCCAGGCGCAGGGGAGGAGCGCGGCCATGAGCTCGAGCGAGCCGCCTCGCGTCGCGACTGCCTGAAGGTAGCTCGTGTACGCGACCGTCGCCGGGGCAGGTCCCGACGATCCACCGCGCTCGTCGGCACCCAGCGCGATGACGCGCGAGAGCAACTCGTGGTTGTTCGGAAGCTCGTCGTCGAGAACCGTTCGAAGATCCGTCGCGAAGTACCGGAGCTCCTCGTCGTTCCGCGACTTTGAGACGCCGATCGCCAAACAGCGCGCGTAGTCCTCGAGGAAGTAGTCGTCTTGCTCGACGAAGAATCTGAACTTCTCGAGCGGCAAGGTACCGCCGGCGAGCTCGCGCAGGAAGGGATGGCCATGCAAGGCGTCCCAGATGACACCGGAGGTCGAGCGCATCCGTTCGCAGATCGACGTCGTCGTCCTCACCTCACGGCGACGGCGCGGGCGAAGCGACGGCCCGCCCGAGGAGCAGCGTGACCAAGTGCCCGGGAGCGTCGGCCACGAGATCGGCGTCTCTCGCGGGATCGTGCTGATGCCCCCAGGCCGCAGCGATCGCCAGCGCACCGCAGGGAGCGGGCCGTGGCGAAGTCCGATGGGCCGTCACCGACGTACGCGACCTCGGCCCGGTCCAGCCCGAGCCGACGGGCCGCCTCGACCAGACGATCGGGCGCAGGCTGCGTGCTCGCGACCAGGTCGGCGCCCACAACGGAGGCGAAGAACGGGCTCAACCCGGTGGCTCCGAGGATGATGTTCGCTGCGGATGTGTCGGCTGCCGTGAAGACGGTGAAGGGAAGGGAACGCCCCAGACGCGCCACGGCATCCCTTATGCCTTGATACGGCCGGATCTCGTCGCATCGGTCGGCGAGCAGCGACTCGTAGCGCACGACGGCCATATCGCCCACCGGCCGACCGATCAGTTCGGACAGCATCGCACGGGCGAGTCCGATGGAGAACGAGGCGAAGATCTGATCCGCCGATCGGTCGGGACCTTCGAACTCGACGATGGCTCGTCGGTAGCAATCGACCACGACGCCGAGCGAATCAACGAGCGTGCCGTCCCTGTCGAAAAAGACCCCTCTGACCCCGCCGGCTCCCACGCGCGCAGTCTAGCGAGCCGATTGATGGTCGCTCCAGTGCCTATGGAGGAGACCGGCGGCTTCGGTTCACTCGATGATGCCGGCGCGGAGGGCCTTGGCCACCCCGTCGGTCCGGGTCGTGACGTTGAGCCGCTTGTAGAGGCGCTCGATGTGCGTCTTCAGGGTCTCGATGGATGGGTGGCAGGCTCCTGTTGAGGGACCGGATTGATGTTAAGCGCCAGTTGCATCGCAGAGCCAATGAGCGCGAGTTTTGGAAGAAAGTCGCAACTCGCACGCTTGTTCTTGTGACTGAAGCACGAAAGGTGGGGGCACAAAAACCTCGGATCGGGACCGTGACCAGGTCTTTCTTCGAGTTCGCTCGACCTGCTCGGCCTCGGGGGCCACGATAGAGGGATCCAGACTGTCCACCGGGCGAGACACCTGTTTCGTGAACATTCTCTGGCCACACCGGACCCCATGGCTCATATCCGTATGGGTGGAATGCATCGCCGCATCATGGGGGGACCGCAGGGCAATCCGCATGGGTCAACAATTTCCCGGCTGGTTGCAGCATCCCGAAACCCCCGGGGGTCCGAGGTCTTCCAGGCTCGTCCTCGGGTTCCGGACCGGGCTAAACCAGCCTGCGAAGGAAAACCCGCTGGTCACGCTGGCGATCGGAATAAATGCACGCTTCAGGTTTCGGGCATGCTCGAGCCTCTGCGACCGTGCGTGGTCCGTACAAGGACCGATTCGTGAATGGGCAGGTCGCGGGGCGTGATGAGAGTTTCTGTGCCCTTCACGCACGAGGTCAGCACAAGCGCACACTGGAGCCCGACCCCGTGCGAGCCCCGGTGGTCAAGCACATCTACGACCTCTACCTATCAGGCGGCGTGGGCATCACCCAGATCCGTGACGCCCTCAACGCTGACCCGAACCGCTATCCGCCGCCGATCCCGGTGGATCCTGCCCGCTCCCTCGGGGCGTGGAGCCGGTCGAGCATCTGGGAGGTCCTCCGGAACCCCAAGTACACCGGCTATCAGGTGTGGAACCGCAGGGCCAGGAAGACCGCAGGCAACCGGGAGAACCCGCCGGAGACCTGGATCTGGTCCGAGGAGCCGGCCCATCCAGCCCTCGTGTCCAAAGAGGAGTTCGAGGCCGTCGCCGCTCGTGCGGCCTCGAACCACCGCTCTCGTCAGGGCGGTCGAGGCGATGGTGGGGTGATCACCCCACCGAAGCGTGAGTACCTCTACCGCGGCTTGGTGCGGTGCGGGGTCTGCGGCCTTCGGATGTGGGGGAACCATCGACGTCGTTCCTCCTATTACAGCTGCCAGCCGTCCCACCAGCGCTCAGCGAACATCCCGGCGGACCACCCACCGAGCGTCTACCTCGGCGAGCCCGTGCTGCACGAGGCCCTCGTGGACTTCATGTCCACGGCGCTGTTCGGCCCCGAGCGTCAGGGCTACTGGCGTCGCCGGTTGGCCGACTCGGGGCAGGGGGAGGAAACGGCACCGGCTAAGGCTCGGCTCGAGGAGCTTCGCGCCGAGATCACCGACCTCGAGCGGCGCATCGAGCGCCAGGTGGCGAACTTGGAAGCCGAGGACGCAACGCCATCATTGCGGCGGCGGGTTGGGGCCCGGATCGCCGAACTGGAGGAGGCTCTGGAAGAACGGCGGCAGCACACGAACGCGCTCGCCGCCCAAGTATCCGAGGCTCCGCCGACGGTCGCAGACCTCACCACCGCGCTTGACCGCCTGCCGCTTCTCGCCGAGCGGCTTCAGGACCTGCCCCAGCCGGAACTCCGGGCGCTGTTCGACAGCCAGCAGTTGCAGATCGCCTTCCAGCCGCAGACGCGCACGATCGACGTTGAGGTCACGCTCGTCGCAGATGAGCCGCCAGACCGCGACGGCGAAACGTCGCAGGTCTGGTCCGTGCCCCCGGGGGGAGTCGGACCAGACCTCCGACGCTTGGTCCGACTCCGGCAGCGGCTGCGACTGCGCTTGAGGCGCTGACTCTGACGCGCCGGGCCGCCTAGTCGGGGTGGCGACGTCGTTTCAGAGCAAGGTTCGATTCCCCGCCGCGGAGGCGAAGGTTACAGCGTACGAATACCGGTGAACCCGGTCCGGAGCTCTGGGTGACGACGCGTTCTTGGGGTCGAGTGGCGTAAAGGGTCTGCTCGCATGGCCTTCCGGGCCTCTATCACATAGAAGGGCGGGACGCCCGACCAGTCCACCAGCCTGCCAGGCGGCTCGCCGTTCACCCAACCGTGGTCCCTGAGGTCGTGGATGGCCAGCGGGAACGTCTGCAGGTCGCACACGACGAAGCACGAGAAATGTCCCCCCAGGGCGAGGTTGTTCCTCAACTGCCGAACGGCCGTGGCGTCGTCGACCACGATCTGTATGTCCTCATCGAGGATCGAAGAGGGATGGGCATCGAGGCCTCGAAGCGCCTCTCGCCACGCGGCATGGAGATGGGGGAACGCCTCGTGGCACGCGCGTCTTGCCCTGCACGCCTGCGCGACCTGACCGAACGCCCATTCGGTGCCGACGATGGCCTGGGTCAACCGATCGACTTGGGGCGCCATCGGGCTGTCGAAGGAGACGGATCGGACGTGCTCCGGGTACCGGCGCATGATCTCGAACGCGATCTGCGAGGTGGTCCCGTACGTGATCATGTTCCCCTGGTCGATCCCGAGCGCGATCCGCAGATCCTCTGCGTCGGCCGCCATCTGGGCCAGGGTTGTAGGAGGCGACGTCGATCCCCGAGGCGGCCAGACGGTCATGACACGCTTGGATCGCCTGCAGGAATGCCGGCATCATCTCGGGGGTGCCAAGCGTGACCCCTGTGGATGGAGCGGTCAGCCGTTCGATCTCTGGACACGAGAGGTTGGGCTCCGAGTATCCGACGCCTCGCAGTTCCATCACAAAGTTGACGCGCCCGGCGACGGCCCCGACTTCCTCGCTTCGGGCAGCCCAGCCAAGGTCGCGACCGGAAGGCACCGAGCCGATCTGCAACATCGGGTCCGGCGACGGCTCGCCTTCGAGCGGTTCGGCACGAGCGCGAAGAGTCTGATCGTCCGCCCGCTCCGATCGGCGCGGTTCTCGAGCACGGTCAGATACCCACAGGTGATGGCGTTGCCCTCCGCCGTCACAACGCCCGAGGGGCAGGGAGCTTCAGCGAAGGTCGGGTGGAAGGGGGGCGTCACTGCCGCTTGTGACCAGGCTCCGGTCGCGAAAGCCATAAGGACGAGCAGGGCGATGAGCCCGCTGGGCGTCCCTCGGGGCGGATCGTCGCCTCGCCTGCTGAAGCTCGACTGATCTCTGCATATCGCGGCTCCGACGCTCAGACGTGGTCGCCTCGTCTTCACAACCGCATCTCGGGCATGTCGGCGACGCAGCTGGTGTCCGGCGGCGACGTCGGGTCATCGATCCAACCATTCCGGATGGCCACTGGGCAGTCCTGGCTCAGCACGTTGTGACCCCATTGGAGGTCGACCACCCAGCTCGTCAAGAGCGTCTTCGCCGTCTGCTTGATCAGCGGGAACGGGGAGAAGGGGTCGAAGTGGGGGTGCAGGATGAGCGTCGGAATGTCGGAGACCACCGGGTCGTGGGGATCGGCCTCCGCGCTCCCGACGTCCCACCGGCCGCAGGCCTCGATGTACGGGTTCCTGTGGCCGTAGGCCCGCACGTACCAGGGGTCACCGTCGACGGCCTGGGACAGTGAGGCGTGGGCGACAAAAGGCAGCTCGTCGTGGCAGAGGATCGAGTAGAAGGCCCCGGCGCTGAAGCGCCACTCGTCCCAGTGATCGACCGTGTACCCGTGGCTGAGGACGGGGTCGGACTGCCACGGCTCGACGTTTCGCCCCAGATTCACCTCGGGGTAGATGTCGAAGGTCGGGGAGCGACGATGAGTGAACCTGTGGTTCCTCAGTCTGAAGAGGCTCGGAAGGAAGCGGTAATCGAACCACGACAGCATGCCTCTCATCACACGGACGGCCGACGCGTCGTCGACCACGACCCCGTACCCTTCGTCCGCGCTTAGCTCCACCGGGTTCTCGTGGAGGCGTTGGAGCACCTGTCGCCACGCCACCAGAACGCGCGGATACGCGGCGTGGCAGGCGGGCTGGGCCGCGCAGGCTTTCGCGACTTCTCGGATCGAATACCGGGTCCCGAGGACGGCTTGGGTGAACAGGTCCACCTGGGGAGCGGCAGGGCTGTCGAACCACGCCGCTCGGACGTGCTCGGGGAACCGCCTCATGATCTCGAACGCGATTGCAGACGCGGTGCCAGTGGCGGTGATGTTCCACGTCTCGATCCCCAATGCAGTCCGAAGGTCCTCCGCGTCCGCCGCCGCCTCCGCCAGGTTGTAGGAGGCGAGATCGATGCCTTGGGCCTCCAGCCGGTCGTGGCAGGCCTGAACGGCCACGAGGAACCTCGGTTGCATGTCGCGAGAGCCGAGGGGAGCTCCCGAGGTGGGAAGGGCAAGCTGCTGGACCTCCGGGCAGGCCAGGTTGGGCTCCGACAAACCCACCCCCCGCTCGTTCATGATGATGACCTCCCGGTTGACCCGCTCCGCGAGCGGGCCCCCGTTGAATCCCCCGTTCCGGGCGAGGTCGGCGCCGCCCGCGGTGAACACCGGATCGGGCTCGGGGTTATTGCCCGGGGGCGGCACCCGCACGAAGAAGAGGCGGATGGTACGACCGTCCGGCTTGGTCCGGTCTTCCAGGACGGTGAGAGAGCCACAGGACAGTTCTTTCACCCTGCTGCCATCGAGGTACCGGGGCTCATGCGCCACATCCGGGGGGCATGGCACCTCCTGCACGCTCGGCGCGAAGGCGCTCGAGGCTCGGGGTCGGCGATGCGACTCCGAACGCGTGCAGCCCGCGAGAACGAGCAGGCCGACGGTCAGGGACGCAACCGCTCGCCTTGAGTTGATTGCCCGTGCTGACGGCTCCCTCGGCGCGCCCTCCTTCCGACGACGATCCGGGAGGCGCGCACCAAGGCCCTCCCTGACCTTTACGCCGGAGGACGACGTGAGCCTTGGTGCCGTGTCCGTCACGATAGGCCGCATGCCGCCCCCGATCGACTGCACGTCTTGACTTACGACAGACGCGGCGGAAGGAAAACGTTTACACGAGCGCCAGGGAAGCGAGGGGGTGGAATCTCCGTCGGAGGGCTACAGGACAACCCTCCGAACCCGGTCGTGTCCGGAATCGGCGATGTAGAGTGCGCCGTCCGGCCCCACAGCGACGCCTGAAGCCTTCGATAGTCCGGCATGCATGGCTGGACCGCCATCGCCGGAGAAGCTCGGGCTACCGTCCCCGGCGACCGTCGTGACGATGCCGTTGGTATCGATCTTCCGGATCCGGTGGCTGAACGTGTCGGCTACATACAGGTTCCCTGCCGTATCGACCCACAGGTGCTCCGGCGCGCAGAAGCCGGCGTCGATGGCCGGACCTCCATCACCGGAGAAGCAGTCCTTCCCTCGTCCAGGTCCTGCGATCGTGGTGATGATGCCCCGAGTGTCGATCCGGCGGATGCGGTCGTTGCCGATATCGAGGATGTAGACGTTGCCCTTCGCGTCCACCGCGACTCCCCTCGGATGATGGAGCTGCGCCGCCTTTGCGGGGCCGCCGTCGCCGGAGAACCCCTTGGCACCGGTCCCAGCCAGGGTCGTGATCATCCCCGAGGTGTCCACCTCGCGGACCTGGTTGCCGACCGACATATAGAGATTTCCGTACGAGTCGAGGGCCACGTCCCAGACGACCCCCAGCGTGGCATTCGTTGCCGGGCCTCCGTCGCCGGAGTGGCCGACCTCGCCCGTACCGGCCACCGTGGTGACATGGCCCGAGGGATCCACCCGGATCACCTGGTGGTTGGTGTAGTTCCCGTCGCCCCCGCCCACGTAGACGTTTCCCTCCGCGTCGACCGCCAGGCCGGTCGCGCCGAACGTGACGCCGAGAATGACTCGGCCGGCCTCGCCGGGGGCGCCACCTCCCACGACGGTCGTGATCGTTCCGGACGCATCCACCTTGCGCACCCGTCCGGGATTGTCGGGATTCCCGAGATCCAGAACGTAGAGGTTCCCTTGGCCGTCGAACCCCAGGTCGACCGGGTAGTTCAGGCGGGCCTTGGTGGCCAGCCCACCGTCCCCCGAGGAGCCGGCCGCACCGGTGCCGACGACGGTGGTGATGAGGCCGTGCCGCTGTCCCGGCGGAACCGCCGGATGCCTCCGCTCCATGCTTCTCATTGCGTCGAGTGCCCTCGGTCCGAGTAGCGCGGCGGTCAGTGCCGCCGCCAGTACGGCCGCCCCGGCCGCCAGGCGCCTCCTCCGTCGTCGTCGGCGACCGCGGCTGACAACACCTTCGAGGATCCCGTCCACTGCGGCCGCATCGGGTACGGGTAGTGAGCGGTGGAGCTTCTCTCTGAGGCGTTGGTCAAAGGACATGTTCGGTCCCCGGTTCGGGTTGCCGCTCGCCAAGGAGCGCGGCAAGACGCTTCCGCGCTCGATGGAGGTGCACCTTCGCGGTGACTTCGGCGCAGGCCAGGATCTCGGCGACCTCGCTGATCGGTCGATCCTCGAGATAGAACAGCGCCACGGCCGCTCGCTGCGAGGTCGGGAGTTGCTGGATGGCGCGAAGCACATCGATGTCGATGGGCTTTGGCAAGGGGGCGGGATCAAGCTCGCGCTCCAGCCGCGGCCGCAGGCGTTCTCTCCGGATCCCCCGAACGGCCATCCGGATCGCAACGCGGCGCAACCACGCGTCCGGGCGCTCGTAGTGGGAGATCCGCCTCCACCGGGCGAACAGCTGAACGAACGCGTCTTGGGCGAGGTCTTGGGCGCGTTCCCGGTCATGAACGACCACGTACAACGTCCTGACGAGTGCCGGGTACTCGCTCCGGAAGAATGCGGTGAACTCGGCGTCTCGATCGTTCACGACGCTCGAGGCCCTCCTCCCGACCGGCAACGTGACCGAGCTCATTGTGTACCCCTATGCGGTCCGTGGGAACGGGCGGAGCAGAACGGGGACGGCGTCGACGTTCAGCCGGTCACATACGCACGAATCGGGGCGCCCCGGCGCCGATTGAGATCGGTCAACCGAGCTTTCTCGCACGGCGTGCGTTGCGCGCCCGGGGAGCCAAACTCGCGTCTGGTGCTTGGCCCGGCCATGTGTAGCCTGCCTGGCCCCGGGCTCGGTGCCAATGTGGAATCGTCGGCTCCCGCGTGTACGCAAGCAGTGCCCCCAGAGGCGTGTCGGCAGCAGCCTCCGGTGACAACGGCCTAGAGTCTGACGACCCCCGTGTAGTAGGAGATGCCCGTCGTGACGTCGTCGGTGAACTCCACGATGCCGCTGACGCCCTCGAACCCGCCCGTTCCGGAAACGATGGGGTGACTGCACCGGCCGTGGATCTCCGCGCCGCTCGCGTCGTACTTCGCCGTGAACGTATAGGTCGTGGAGAACGTGCCCGTTGGATCGGTGCCACCGCAGGTCCCGTCGCCATCCGTGTCCAGGCACCCGACGAAGTGCTCCGTGCCCGATGCGGTGATGGTGCCGCTCGGGTGCTCGCTGGTCAGGACGAACGTGTCGCCGTACCAGCAGCCCAGCAATCCGCCGTCCATCGTGGTGCTGAACGCTTCGGTCGCGTCGAAGCACGGACCCGAGAAGACGGGCGTCTGGGCGCCTGTGACGACCGTGCCGGCTGCGTTCGCGGGCGCGGCGACGAGAATCGTTGAGATCGTGGCCGTGACCAGCACAAGCAGTCGCGTCCTCATTTCGACCACCCCTCTCTGCCGGCGCGGAATGTTCACTCATTCCACAGACGCGATTGGCTCGAAAGGTTTCTTCGTCGATCGCCGATCCTGGTCGGACCCCAACTGAAGACGCGAGGCTCCCGGGCTCAGGTAGCCGCGGGGTGTTCGGTTGCGGAGTCGCGGGGGAGGTCGGAGCGAAGAGCAAGTTCTGTTTCCGCCGCAACCGGAGTGCCTACCTTGGAGTGGGGGGGAAGCTCGCGTTCAGCCCCGACGGGACCCGGCTCGCGTATTCCGCGGCCGACGGCACCGTTCGCGTGCTCGCGCTCGACATCGACGACCTGATCCGGTTGGGTAAAGAAACACGATCGGTGCTGTGACTCGTCGTTCGCCGGCTCTCCGATCCACCGTCAGACTCATCCGGATGCTCTGGTCCATCCGGTACCGGCTCCTCTGCGGTCTGCTCCGTCTGCTCGTCCGCTGCGGCGTCGATGAGCGGGATCTCGAGGCGGTCGTACTCCGGTGCCAGCTGAAGATTCTCCGGCGGCAAGGAGGGAAGCGGCCGCGGTTCACCACCGCCGATCGGGCGTTCCTGGCCGCGACGGCCCGGTTGCTCTCCCGGGACCGGTGGAGCAGCTTCCTGGTCGGCCCGGACACCCTCCTTCGATGGCACCGAGAGCTCTTGAAGAAGCGTCCCCGAGGCCCGTCCCGCCGGCCCGGTCGTCCTCCCCTCGATCCCTGGATCAAGGAGCTGATCCGTCGGATGGGTCGGGAGAACCCCAGGTGGGGATACCTCAGGATCCGGGGCGAACTCATGAAGCTCGGGGTCGACGTCTCGCACACCACCGTCGCCACGGTGCTTCGCCAAAGCGGCCTCGGCCCGGCACCACGCCGGATCGGCCCGACCTGGACCGAGTTCCTCCGGCTGCAGGCGTACGGCCTGCTCTCCGACAGCTCCCGATCCGACCAGGACGACAACCCGGAGGACGTCGCATCGGATCCGCGGGAAGCACGGACTACACCGGTCGGCGAGGACCCAGCTACGACCGAGCATGAGGAACCCGTCCATGACGATCCGTCGGCACCGAGCCCACGGATCCTCGTCACGGTGCACGCTCGGCGCCGGGCATTCGTGACTGTGGTTCCACCCCGCGTCGGAGTTCGCGCTCGCGACGGACCCGCTCTAGCTGCCTGAATCTTGGAGCGAGCCCGCAAGCTTGCGACCTCCCACCGAACTTGACCGCACCCGCGTTCCGGTCGGGCCCGGAGTCGGGTCCACGTTCAGATCAGGCACTCACCCAGGGAAAACCAGCGATGAGTCCTTCCGGTCCGGCTCTCCCGCCGCGATCGAGTTTCTTTACCCCACACCCTCCCCCACCACCTGATACGCGATGTGTACGTCTCCGCTCTTGGTGTAGCGAGTCTCGGGCAGGCTCACGGGTTGGCATCTTGGTGCCTGAGTCAACAGTAGGGCAAGTCGGGAACGAGACCTGGCGAGAGTTCCCCGATGACGCTGTATCGAGCGCGCCTTCGGAGGCTTCACCCCGTGCGCCTGGGGGTCACCCGGGGATGCGGACACGGGGGTAACTGGTGCAACGAGGTAGCACGAGGTCGACGGTCACGACGGACGAGCGCGCGCGTGTCGTGGACCACACAGAATGGCTTAGTGTGCATCGGTCCTTTAGCGATGGAATGGGTCGACGGCAGTTCGGATTGGAGCGACAAGCCTCAACCGAGTCCCGACGTCACCTCCCAAGGAGGTTGCCATGAGAAGGGTGATCGTGTCGGAGTTCATGACACTCGATGGCGTGATCGAGGCGCCGGGGCACGAGGAGCACCGGGACGGGAAGAACGCCTGGGCTCTGCAGTTGACGAGTGCGGATATGCAGGCGGACGCGATCCAACAGCTCTCCGAGATCGATACGATCCTCCTGGGACGGGTGACCTATCAGATATGGGCTGCGTTCTGGCCAACCGCGCCGCCGGACGCTTTCGCTGCCCGCATCAACGCCCTCCCGAAGTATGTCGTCTCGACCACCCTGAGAGAGGTGGTCTGGAACAACTCGTCGCTGATCAATGGAGACGCCATGGCTGAGATCTCCGAGCTGAAGCAGAGACCCGGCGGCGACATCCTCGTGTCCGGCAGCGCCGACCTCGTGAACTCGCTCACGACATTCGATCTCGTCGATGAGTACCGGCTCAGGGTGTATCCCGTCGTATTGGGGAGCGGGAAACGTCTCTTTCGAGACGAGACCGATACGACGCATCTGCAACTCGTTGGCACGAGGGCGTTCGAATCAGGGGTGGTGCTCCTCCGCTATCAGCCCGCACGCGAGAGTCCGACGAGCGAATACTCGGAGGCGTTCACCTGGACGGCCGAGCAGATCAAGTCGCTTCAAGCAGCGCAGAACGCAGATCGCATCCTGGCGTCGATCCTGTTCACCGATATCGTGGATTCGACCGGGCGCGCTGCTGCCCTGGGCGACCGAGGCTGGCGGCAGCTGCTGGATCGTCACGACCGAGCCGCCCGCGAGGAGGTCAAACGGTTTCGCGGGCGCCTCATCAGAACCACCGGCGACGGCATCCTGGCAACCTTCGACGCGCCCACGCGCGCGCTTCGGTGTGCGTTTGGGCTCATCGAAAAGCTCGCCGATTCGGGACTCGGGATCCGCGCTGCGATACACACGGGAGAGATCGAGCTCCTCGATGAGGATATCGGTGGGATCGGCGTTCACATCGCAGCGCGAGCGCTCGGCAAGGCTGGCGAACGCCAAGTCGTGGTGACAAGGACCGTCCGGGATCTCGCGACCGGCGCAGACCTCGACTTCACCCCCCTCGGCTCGGTCGGCCTGCGAGGGGTGCCCGGTGAATGGGAGCTCTTCGAGGCTTCGATCAGTTGAGGAGCATCCCCGGCTGGTGTGGTGCAACGGCCGCCGAGGTGGGCCCGAGGGCGGGTGGTCTGGCTGACTCGGGAGTGCGACCGAGGCCCTGTTTAGCCTTGCCGACGTGCAACTCGTTGGCGATTGTGAGGAACATCCCGTATGCCGCGCGGCTCGACCGCTTCCACCTTTGTGACGCGATACGATGAGCGAGCGGATCTTGATTCGTGTTGGCCGTTCGTCGATAGGTCGATGAGGCATGGCAGATTGGCGACGTATCAGATCGGCACCGCAAGGTTCGGGAGCCCGGCACGACCTGTGAAGAGAAGATGAGTTGGTCATCGAGCGCGGCATCGCGACGCAGCTCAGTTCGAACCCTGGGCGTGTAGGTCGCGTGCAAGGAGGAAATCCCGATGGCGTCCTCGCCTAAGCGCTACTCCTGTCCGGTTGAGGTCACGATCGATGTGATCGGCGCCAAATGGGCGCCGGTGATCCTCGCCCATCTCAAGCAGCAACCCTTGCGCTATGCGCAGCTGCGCAGACTCATGCCGCGAACGAGCGAAAAGATGCTGGCCCAGCGTCTTCGCGAACTCGAGGCTGGCGGACTCGTCCGACGCAGAGCAGACAGCACGATTCCTCCCCACGTCGACTACGCGCTCACGGAAGAGGGCCGGACCCTCGCTCCGGTTCTCCAGGCGCTCTACGACTGGGGAGCGGAATGGGCCGAAGAGAATGGCATCACCATCGAGGATGTGAGCCTGTGAGAACGGGTCTTAAAGGCAAATCCAGCGCACTCTCCTCGGCCTCGCCGGTGCTACTTACCAAAAGGTGCGTTCTTGTGCGTCTGTCGAACCGATGCTTACATCCAGCCTCCGAGCCGTGTGTCCACCAGCCGAGGGATGTTGGGAGGTGACGAAGCCAGCGCCGGCCATCCTCGATCCCCTACGGCCGAACACCATGCCCTGCGACGGAGATCAGTTGAACAGAGTTGCCGAGGCGGCAGCAGGTGGGCGATGGACGGTGAAGGAGGGCTCGGCGATGGCCAAGGTGACCTCCGACATCGGCAGAGGCCTGAAAAGGCGCCTTTGAATACGGGGCGCGGGTCTCAGGACTCATTGAGAGACACATCGATAACCGAGTCTGGAGGTCTCCGTGAGCAACGTGGTCTTCAGTATCAGCATGTCCCTGGACGGGTTCATGACCGCCTCGAACCAGACATCCGAGGAACCGCTCGGAGAGGGCGGTCAACGACTACATGAGTGGGC
>Ga0137368_10004962_pt1 | contig 14104 bp, 10 predicted proteins | sample SagtaG_13_FD_104917 | JGI IMG/M metagenome (GOLD analysis project Ga0137368, IMG submission 104917) | Vadose zone soil microbial communities from Sagehorn Ranch, Mendocino, California, USA - Sage1_L_100_16 metaG | ecosystem: Environmental > Terrestrial > Soil > Vadose zone | place: USA...
CATGGTCGGTGGCCAGGACGAGCTGGTCTTCGATGGCGCGAGCGTGGTGTTCGACGAGCGCGGCCGTTTGGTCGGCCGCGCGAAAAGCTTCGAGGAGGACCTGCTGCTGGTCGACCTGGACCTGCGGGCCGTCTTCCGGGCCCGCCTGCACGACCCGCGTTGGCGGCACGGTGGGGAGGTGGGCCTGCCGACCATCGCGCTGGATGGCATCCCGCCGGCCGTCTCCCAGCAGGAGAGGGGGTGTCGGCTCGAGTCGCCGCTGGGGAATGCCGAGGAGGTGTACCGGGCGCTCGTGCTGGGGACAGGCGACTACCTGCGTAAGAACGGCTTCCAGCGCGCCCTGGTCGGCCTGTCGGGCGGTATCGACTCCAGTCTCGTCGCCGCCGTCGCCGTCGACGCGCTCGGGCCTGAGCGTGTCACGGGCGTCTCGATGCCTTCGCGCTACTCGAGTCCGGGCAGCAAGTCCGACGCGCAGCAGCTAGCCGAGAACCTGGGCATCCGCCTGCTCACCATCCCGATCGAGCCGGCCTTCAGGGCGTACTGCGAGATGTTGGCTGAGCCGTTCGCCGGCACCGGCGAGGGCCTTGCCGAGGAGAACCTCCAGGCCCGCGTTCGGGGCATGATCTTGATGGCGCTCTCGAACAAGTTCGGCTGGCTCGTGCTCACCACCGGCAACAAGAGCGAGATGGCCGTCGGCTACGCCACGCTGTACGGCGACATGGCTGGCGGCTTCGCCGTCATCAAGGACGTGCCCAAGACTCTGGTCTACGAGCTGTGCCGCTGGCGCAACGAGCGCGACGGCAGGCCGACGATCCCGGCCAGCGTCCTGGACAAGGCGCCCTCCGCCGAGCTGCGTCCCGACCAGAAGGACGAAGATAGCCTGCCGCCCTACGCCGTCCTCGATCCGATCCTCGAGCAGTACGTGGAGGAGGACCGCGCCGCGGACGAGATCATCGCCCAGGGGTTCGACCCCCAGACGGTGACGCGCGTGATCCGCATGGTCGACCTGGCAGAGTACAAGCGCCGCCAGGCCCCGCCGGGCGTCAAGATCACCCCCCGCGCGTTCGGCCGCGATCGTCGCCTGCCGATTACCAACCAGTGGCGCGGGGGTGACCGGTAGGGGCGCTGCTTTGCTGCGCCCTCGACGGGCACGGCATGCCGTGGCCCCTACGATTTTGGTCCCCAGGTCGCGTGCACTGCGTGGGCAATCGCCGCGATGGTCTCGCTGGCCGCGTCGCCGTCTGAGATGCCCTCGGTGAAAACCGCCAGCACGTACGCGCTCTGCCCCTGGTAGACGATCCCGACGTCGTTAGTGACACCAGGGAACCAGCCGCTCTTGTGGGCCAGTCTGGCGCCAGAGGGCAAGCCGCGACGGAGTCTAGAGCTGTCGCCAGCCTGATAGAGCAGGTTCCGGATCTCACGACTTGCCGAGGGGCTGACCAGCTGATCGGCGGCAAGCAGCTCGAGCAGATGGGCCATGTCGGCCGGGCTGGATTGGTTGAGGCTGGCGGCGCTCGGGTGACTGGCCCCGAAATGATTGCTGAGCCGAGTCCTGGCCAGACCCAGAGCTGACATGGCGTCGTTCACGTTGTTCAGCCCGTACAGGTCTAACAGGCGGTTGGCGGCATCGTTGTCGCTGCTGGCGATCATGCGCTGCAGGTCGAACTTGACCACGTCGGTCAACGGCCGGGTGCCGGCCTCCGCCTCACGGTACGACTCTACCAGGATCGCCAACTTGTCCACGCTCGCAGCGGGGAAGGCCTGGTCGGCGGCGATCGACAGCCGCTGTCCGCTGACCAGGTCACGCCCGGCTATGCCGACCCGACCGGCGGAGGACATCCCACCTCCGACGCCGCGCGCGGCCGCCATCACCCGCTCGGCGAGCGCGACCGCGGTGGGGCCAGTCGGCGCCCGATCGGGCCGCTGGAGCTCGGCGCGCAGCGCCAGGACGGCTCTAACTGCCTGGTCGGTCGCCGGCCGGATTCCGTCGCTCTCGATGCTGCCGGGGCCCTGAATGAAGGCCGCCAGGGCCTTCGACTCGTCGGCGGCCCAGCGGAGCAGCGAGCCGATATAAGCCACGCCTGCTTCGGCGTTGTCCTCGATCTTGTTGCGGTCCAGCGGCCGCCGAACGAGCGCGCGCTGGACGTACTCGAACGTGCCCGGGGTGACCTGCAGCAGGCCGAGCGCATGGGAGCGGCTCAGGGCTAGTGGCTTGCCACCGCTCTCGAGCCAGGCCATCGCCTTGACCAGGGTGGGGTCGACGCCGTACTGCTCCGACAGGCGCTGGAGGAGGGCCGTAGGCGCGTCGTCGGGCGGGGTGGTCGGCGAGGCCGGGATCGGGGAAGAGGGCTTCGGCGGGACGGGCGATGGGGATGGGCTGGGCGATGGCCTGATGGGCGTCGCGCTCGCCGGCAGCGCGATGTGCTGGCCAACGTACAGCTGGTTGGGGTCGGCGAGCTGGTTCGCATCGATGAGCGCACGGAGACTGACCCCGAAGGCTCGCGCGATCGCCGATAGCGTGTCGCCGGGCCGAACGATGTACTCGTTCGGAGGCACACCGGCCGCCGGCTCGCGGGCAGGCGACGGGGCGTCTGGCGAGGGTGAGGTCAAGGCGCGCAGTTTGAGTACCTGGCCGACACTGAGCGCGTCGGGGTCAGCCAGGTCGTTGAGCGCGATGAGCTGGTCGAGCGAAATGCTGTGGGCGCGGCTGATCTCGCTCAGAGTCTCACCGGGCTCCACGATGTGTTCGGAGTCGGCGTCGACCGCCGCCACCGTCGAGCGGCCGCTGACGAGGCTGGCTGTAACCAGCACGAGGAGCGCCAGGCGCACGAATCGACGAGGCACGGATACGCTCACATCCCCTCGTGAGTGGCGAGTCTACGGTCTGACCGATCACGTCCACATCACGTCGCACAGCCTGGTCATCACAGTGCCATCACATCGGACGCGCCCAGGCGCCTGACGTTCTCGCATTAGCGCGCGCAATCCGTATACTGGTCGCGGTCGTCCACAAGCTCAGAGCGCTCATGGATGGTGGGACGGATTAGGGTCGGCGGCATGGTGAGTGGTACTGAGGGCGAAACGCGGGTCCTGATCGTCGACGACGACCCAATGAACTTGGAGATGCTCGCCGTAGCGCTGCTCGACAGCGGCTTCGCGGTTCGGACCGCCGCTAGCGCCATCGAGGCGCTGGACGAGGCGCGTAGACTGCCGCCCTCGCTAGTCCTGGCCGACGTGGCGATGCCCGACATGGACGGCTTTCAGCTGTGTGCCCAGATGAAGCAGGACCCGTTGCTCGGCGGCGTGCCGGTGGTCCTGCTGTCGGCGGCATTCACCGACAATGGCGACCGTGAGCGTAGCGCCAGCGTCGGCGCGGCCGACTTCCTGACCAAACCGGTCGACCTGCCCGGCCTGGTCCGCGTCCTGCGCCAGTTGTCGACGTAGAAGGCCCTACCCCGACCCTCTCCCAAGCTTGGGGGAGGGCAGGGTGGGGGCCCTTCTCAGGCCATGCGGGTCGGCGACTCGCCCTTGGACTTGCTCTGCGCGGCGCGCGGGCCAGAGGCGCCGATGTCGTACGAGCGACCCCGGAATCGGAGGCCTCGCCAACACATCCGGGGCGCGTCAGGCAGCGGTCGCGCCTGTAGTCGCCGCCCGGACGGGGCCAGGCCTACCCACGTCTCCAGGAACAGGATCACGGCGCCCGCGGCCCAGGCCTGGGGCGCGTTGGCGTAGGGGTACTCGACCGGGAAGCCGACCTCGCTACGCGACAGCCCGGCGAACAGCTCCGGTAGTCGGTGGCCCGGAAAGTGGCTGGCCGCCTCGAATTGGGCCCGAATGATCTGATTCGCCTCACGGGTGTGGCCGTAGCGGGCCAGCCCGGCCGCGATGAGCGCGTTGTCGTGCGGCCAGACGGTGCCGTTGTGGTAGCCGATCGGGTTGTAGGCCGCCATTCGAGTGGAGAGGGTCCGCACGCCCCAGCCGCTGAACAGCTCGTCGGCCAGCAGCCGCCGAGCCAGCCGGGCGCCTTGCTCAGGGTAGGCAATTCCGCTCCACAAGCACTGGCCGGCGTTGGACGCGACCGCGTCGATCGGCCGCTTCTCTCCATCCAGGCCGAGCGCAAACATGTCCTGGTCGGCCAGCCAGAAGCGGTCGTTGAAGCGGCGGCGCAGCTCGGCCGCCTCCGCTTGGAGCTGGGCCGCGCGCTCGAGGACGCCAAGCCGCTGGAAGAGCCAGGCCATTGACACCTTGGCGGCGAAGACGTACCCCTGGACCTCGCACAGCGCGATCGGCCCACGCGGCAAGCGGCCATCGGCGAACAGGATGCCGTCGTGTGAGTCCTTCCAGCCTTGATTGTCCAGGCCGTGTCGCGATCGCCGCTAGTACTCGACGAAGCCGTCTCCATCCTGGTCGCCGTGCTGGTCGATCCAACGCAGCACCGCCTCGACAGCCGGTAGGAGCCTGCGCGCCAGTCTGAGGTCGCCCGTCCAGCGTACCGTTTCGGCCAGCGTCACCAGGAAGAGTGGCGTGGCATCTACGGTCCCGTAGTACCGTCCGTGTGGCACTCGTCCCCGAGGCGCAAGGCGGCCGTGGCGGATCTCGTGGGGGATCTTGCCCGGCTCTGCGTCACGGAAATCGTCCACCTCACGGGCCTGGTAACGGGCCAGGGCGTGGAGTGCGCCGCGGGCTAGATCTGGGTTCAGAGCCAGTGTCTCCAGGCCGGTGATCAGCGAATCGCGTCCGAAAATGGCCATGAACCAGGGCAAGCCCGCGGCCGGCACCGAGTGCCCGCCGATCTGGACCAGGCGGAGCGCCTGCAGGTCCTGGACCACCTGGTCGTATGCCCGGACGAGCGGCTCGAAGTCGGACTCGAGCGAGGGCGGCGACGCGTCCTCGGGCGTGGGCTGGCGCTGCCGTGCAGCCCGGCTCGGGCGGCGCGGTCCGGGCTGGGCTATCCACGCCTCCACGTCCAAGTCGAGCCGCCAGGTCTCGCGGGGCGCCAGGCGGACCGGGTAGCGGAGTCGCCCATCCTCCTCAACGCGCGGAGGCTCGCTGGAGCGAATCACCGTCGCACAGCGCATGCGTGCGCCGCGGAAGTCGAAGCGGACCGCGTACGCTCGTCGGCCCGGATGCGGATGAGACGCGGCGCCGTTACCAGCGTGGCCGCGCACCTCGAAGATGTCGGCGAAGTCGGACGCGCACTCGAAGACGATGTCCAGCTCGGCGGGCTCAGGCCCATGGTTGGTAACGGCCAGCGTTTCACGCAAGCGGCCATCCAGGGATCGCTCTCGCACCAGTGTCAGAGTGTCGGCTGGGACGTTTGCTAGCCGCGGGTTGGTGGCGTAGATCGCCGCCGTGCGCGGGGAGGTCGCGCGGGAAGACAAAAGGACCACTCGCTCGCCGTCCACGGTCAGGGCGAGGGCTGACAGGAACCGGGTGTCGGAGCGGAAGAAGCCGTGCTCGCTGCCCGGAAGGATGTCACCCAGCGCGTCAGACACCACGAAGGTGGTGCCGTCGACGACTGAGATCTCGTCGTTGTGGGCCGGTGCCCGGTCGCGAAGGACCAGCGCGCTGCGGCCGCGTTCGAACCCATTGCGCGCCGGTTGCGGCGTGACGCTGGCCCAGCCAGTGCCATGCCGCCGAGGCACGCCATCATGCTTCATGGTTCGCCCTTGAACCTCTATGGTCCCCGGTCGCGTCGTGCCCTCCGTCGAATCCTACGCAACCTCAGTGCCAGTGGCCCGGCACCGCCCTCACCCCCAACCCCTCTCCCAAGCTTGGGAGAGGGGCAGGGGTGAGGGCCGTCCCTCGTTGTCCAAACTTTGACGGCACTCTTCGTGCCAGTGCTGGCCCGCCCTCACCCCGCGCAGCGCACTTGTTCCCCAACCCCCTCTCCCTCAAGGGGAGAGGGGAGGGGGTGAGGGCGGTCCTGCCGGGCGCCCGTTCCCCTTTTGGTAAGCTACGGCTTTGGATGTTGAACCCGTAACGAGGTGAGCGGATGGCGCGCTTGAACGGTGGCCGGGCTGTGGCCCACGCGCTGCGAGCCGAAGGGATCGAGGTCGTCTTTGGGATCGTCGGGACCCACAACGTGCAAATCTTCGACGGTCTCCACGGGGTGCCGGAGCTGCGGGTTGTCACGACGCGCCACGAGCAGGGCGCCGGCTTCATGGCCGACGGCTATGCGCGCGCGAGCGGGCGCATCGCGGCCTGCGTGGTGGTGCCCGGCCCGGGCCTCACTAACGTCATGACCCCGCTCGGCCAGGCCTATTCCGACTCCGTCCCCCTCCTGGCCATCACCGGCCAGAACCCGCGCGGCCGGCTGGACCGCAGGCTGGAGGACTTCCACGAGCTGCACGAATCAGTGGCCATCGCGGGCTCCGTGACTGCCCGCGCGGCGCGAGTCGACAGCGCCGCCGACGTGCCGGCGGCCATTCGCGAGGCGGTGCGAGTGATGCGCAGCGGTCGCCCACGGCCCACCTTCCTGGAAGTCCCGATGGACATCCTTGGCGGCGAGGAAGATGTGGAGATGCTTCCGCCGGCCGAAGACTATCCGCGTCCGCTCGGCAGCTCCGAGGGGATCAAGAGAGCCGCCGGGCTGCTCGGAGGGGCGCGGCGACCGATCGTCGTGGCCGGGGGCGGGGTCATCAGCGCGGAGGGCAGCGAGGCGCTGCGCGAGGTTGCCGAGCGCCTCGGCGCTCCCGTCATCACTACCTGCCACGGCAAGGGCGCCATTCCCGACGACCACCCGCTGGCGGTCGGCGATGGCTGGGGGCGGCTGACGTTCTTCGACGAGTTGTTCGCCCAGGCCGACGCCTGCCTGGCGGTGGGCACCAGGTTTGACGTCGTGACCGACTTTCGCCAGGGCGCCGGCCTCCCAGACCCGCTCGTCCACGTCGACATCGATGCCAACGTCATCAACCAGCTCCGCAGCGCGACGATCGGGATCGTCGGCGACGCGCGGATCGTCCTGGAGCGACTGCGCGACGAGCTAGGCGGCGATTCCCAGGAGAACTCCTGGTGTGACGTCGAGGCCGTGCGGGCGAAGAAACGTCAGGCGCTGCTCGAGGTAGCTGGGCCCGCCGTTCGGCTGGTCGAGGCGATCCGCTCGGTCCTGCCGCGCGACGCCATCGTCGTGGACGATCTGTGTCTACCGGGCTACTGGGCGGTGCCCGCCCTCGATGTCTATGAGCCGCGGACTTTCTTACACCCGGGCACGTACGGAACACTCGGCTTCGCCCTGCCGGCCGCGATCGGGGCGCAGATCGGTCGTCCGGATCGGCGCGTGGTGGCGCTGTGCGGCGACGGCGGTTTCCTGTACACGTCGCAAGAGCTGGCGACGGCCGTCCAGGAAGCCGCCAATATGGTCGCGATCGTCTTCAACGACAACGCGTTCGGGGCGCTCAAGCTGTTTCAAGATCGCCACCTTGGCGGGCGGCGGATCGGGGTCGAGCTGCACAACCCGGACTTCGCGCAACTGGCGGAGGCGTATGGCGCGCGGGGGATCAAGCTACGCGCCAGCAGCGAGCTTGGCCCAGCCCTGTCGGCGGCGCTCGACGAGGCCAAACCCGCGGTCATCGAATGCCCGCTGGACTTTCCCCAGTCGACCGCCCCGCCGCCCTGGATGCCTTAGCGATTGCCTCACCGACGTAGCCAGGTATCTGGTCCAGCGGGTGGTCCGAGCGGTTTGCTGGGGGTGGCCCTGGTCGCCTCCACGCTGGCGCCGTATACGAAGCCTCCATCGGCTTTGACGCGAGCTGCTGCCGTGATTGGGCCTTCTGGCCGGGAGTGACTATACGAGCTGCTGCCGTGATTGGGCCTTCTGGCCGGGAGTGACTATACTAGTCATCTAGTCGGGGTCTAGGAGGGATTGTGGAGACGGCCGGCGTGGCGCAGCTAAAAGCCAGATTGAGCGACTATCTCAAGCGGGTCAAAGCAGGCGAGGAGGTGATCGTCACGGAGCGGGGTAAGGCCATTGCCCGCATGGTCCCGGTCACCCGGAGTGGGCCGACGCCAGCTGAATATGAGGAAATGGTGCGCGCCGGCATCATTCGGCCAGCGAAGAAACGGCTCGGGCCAGAGTTCTTGGAGGCGGCCCGCGCGTCCGATCCAAAGGGCGCTGTGCTCGAGGCGCTACTGAAGGACCGCGAAGAAGGCTGGTGAGGTTCTGGGACTCGTCGGCGCTCGTACCCCTGTTCCTAGACGAACCCCGGAGCAGTTCGGTTCATGCGCTCTTCGAGCACGATCCACGGCTTATGGTCTGGTGGGCCAGCCGCGTCGAGTGCACCTCGGCAATGGCGCGCGCCGCTCGCGATGGACGGCTCGACATGCCATCGAAAGAGTTGGCTCGCGAGCGACGCGGTGAGCTGTTTGATGGGGCTGATGAAATAGCGCCGGGAGAAGAGGTGCGTGCGAGGGCAGAGCGGCTCCTGGCGCTTCATCCTCTACGAGCCGGCGATGCTCTCCAACTGGGCGCCGCCATCATTTGGGCTCGTGAGCGAACGGTCGGGCAGGCGCTCGTCAGCCTCGATGAGCGCTTGCGAGAGGCGGCTCGGAAAGAGGGCTTCAGCGTTCTGCCCTGAGATGCGCCGATATGAGCATCGAAAGCGGCAGGGGCCTGTGACCGATGCAGGGCGGGAGCGCCGGGCGGAGCCTGACCAACAACGCGGCACGCTCCGCCCGAACGCTCGGCTGGAGCTATCACAGAGTGGATGCCAGATTGCTCCGCGAGGGCCGGTCGTCGTCCTGCACAATCGGGTCGACGCACACGGTCCCAGCAGGCAGATCCAGGGTTTCAAAGCCCGCCCGGACGGGCTGATCTACCTGTGCGAGGGTGCGGTCGGAAGCTGACCGAGTTCCTCAGGCCGAGCTTGGGGTGCGCTTGGCGTGGGCTGCCTGGGCTCTGCTGGCCAGTTCGGGGCCGCTGAGAACTGGCGGCAGGTCCGCGTCGTCACCCTGCTCCCCCTCCCGCCACTCGGCGCACACGTAAAGCTCTTGGAGCGGGAAGCCGCCCTCGATGCACTCTCGAGTGAGGCTCAGCACGTCGTCCAGATCGTCCGAGTAGCCGAGCAGGTCAGTGTGTGGCGCGGAGCGCAGTTCCCAGTACATGGGCTGAGTATATCCCTAAATCCGCACGACTGAAATGACGTGTGCGAGCAGTTCAGATGGATTGCCCCAGACCGTGTAGTGACCGGCTCCCCGAGTTCGCTCGATCACGACGCGCGCGTCCTCCGGGATCTCGACTTCGGCTATGAACGCGCCAATCGCAGGAAAGGCTCTGGCCTTGCGCCGCGCCTGGCCTCGGTCGCGTACGTGGACAGGCCACTCCAGAGCCGTCACATTTGCGAATCGTGGATGGACAGAGCGCGGCCCTTTGCTTCATTGGATGTGAAATCCAGCAACGTTGGCGGATCGCTTTGAACGATACGGTATAGAACGCGCGGCGTAACTCGGTCAGGCGCCTCAGACACGTTGACCGGCGACGTTCCGCCAGCGGCGGACGGAAGGCTTCACGGGCGAACGAGCACCAGGTCGAACAGCGCCTCGGTCTGGCCGGGGCCGGGGTAGTGCTGGGTGACCAGCGTCTGGAAGCCGGGCGCCGAGACGCGGACATGGATGTGGGGCGGGCGGCCCGGATACCGGACCGGGACGTTGCTCTCGAAGCGATACTCGCCCTCCGGGCCCGAGAGCATGCTGGCACGATGGTCGTCGTCGTAGACAGCCTGTGGGTTGGCCAGCCAGAATTCGATCAGCGCATCCGGGATCGGCTCGCAGCTCTCGGCGGACCGAACGGTGCCACTGAGCACGTATCCGCCGCCAACGCTGGTGCGCATCGGCGCGTTGGGTGTGTAGAACGGCCCGAGCTGGTCCGCTCTGGTCGGGACGCAGGCGCCGATGGGCTGTGCCAAACCGCTTCGCGCCGCGAAGCTCGCCGACGCCGAGGATGGCTCGCCCGCCACCTGGCGCCCGCTTGCCGCGCCTGGCTCGTACTCCCGGACGGCGCGGAACTCGACCTCCAGCTTCAAGCCGTCTTCGATGCTCAGGACTGGCCCGACGCGAGGCGGCGCCATCCCAAACTCGGTCATCGTCACGTCCGTCGTCGCCGTCCCGCTGACGCTATCGGCGGCGAACGTGGCCGTGGTCTCCCAGGTGACCGGTCGGCTCACGCCGTGCACGGTCAGATTGCCCAGCATCTGGAAGCTCGCCTGGCCAGTGGCGGGCAGGGGGCTGGGGAGCCCTGAGACCTGCTCCACGGCGAAGTCCGCGTTCGGGAAGCGGCTCGTCTCCAGGGTGTTGCGCTGGATCCAGTTGTCGCGCCGACTCTCGTCGCTGCGCAGCGAGCGCAGATCGACGGCGATCCTGGAGCGCTCCGCGACCGAGGCTCCGCCGGAGTCGAGCACGATACTCCCGCCGACGTCCGTTGTGCTGCCCACCGCGTCGCTCGGCAGCGTCCGCCCGACAAGCTGCTCACGGGCCCGGTAGCGGGCCTCGCTCGCGCCCGGCAGGAGGGTCAGGCGAGTCTCGCCACCTTTCAGGGCGAAGTTATCTTGCCCCGTCGCTGACTCGTAAACTGGACTCGTCGACCCGGCTGGCCCACTTGCAGGTCCAGTGCAGGCCGCGACCAGCAAGAGGCCGAGCAACGAGGCGACCCAGGCCCGACCGGCCGCAGGAGCCTCTCGAATCGACTCCAATACGCGCAGGAGCGATGGTCCCCTCATCAGCGAAATAGCTCCATTCCAGCCGGCTCACACAAAATGAGCCAGCTTGGCCTAGCCCAAATGCTAAGCAGGCACCTCGGCCAACCGCTAGGATTTCTCGGCGGTACCGGGAATGGGCTCGCAGCAAGAACCGGGCCTGGCGGGACCGACTTGCGCTAAGCCAGCGTAGCTGTCTGGCCGGGCATCAGAACCTGGACCATGGTGCTCAGCCTGCCGGCTCGAGCGAGGGACGACGGTGCTGGATAACGGCTCGACCCCACGCTGGGACGAACCGGACGCCCTGATCATTGGGGCCGGCGCCTCGGGCGCGGCCGTTGGTTGGCGCCTGGCCGAGGCGGGCTTTCGAGTCGTCTGTCTGGAGCAAGGCGAATGGGTCGAACCGGCCGCGCTGCCCGCCTATTACCCCGACTGGGAGCTTCGCCGCCTGGCCGACTTCAACCCCGATCCAAACGTCCGCCAGCTTCCGGCCGACTATCCAGTCAACGACGTGGCCTCCACCTTCACCCCGCTGATGTTCAACGCCGTTGGCGGCAGCACGATCCACTGGAGCGGGCACTTTCCACGCTATCACCCGTCGGACTTCCGAGTCCGCTCTCTGGACGGCGTCGGCGACGACTGGCCGCTCAGCTACGAGGAGCTCGAACCGTTCTACGACTTAAACGACCAGATGATCGGGGTATCGGGCCTGGCGGGCGATCCCTCTCAGCCGCCCCGTTCGGCGCGTCCAACGCCTCCGTTACCCATCGGCAAGCTCGGCGAGACAATGGCGCGCGGCTTCGATAAACTGGGCTGGCACTGGTGGGTCTCCGATAGCGCTGTCATCTCCGCACCGTATGGTGAGGCACGCCAGCCGTGTAACCTGTGCGGGCCGTGCGACCTGGGCTGCCCGATCGGCGCCCGCTCGAGCGCCGACGTCACTTACTGGCCACTCGCCCTTCGACTTGGCGTCGAGCTGCGGACTCGATGTCGAGTACGCGAGATCATGGTACAGAACGATGGCACTGCGCGCGGCGTGCTGTACTACGATCCACTGGGCCGGCTGCGGGAGCAGCGCGCGCCGCTCGTGATCCTGGCCTGTAACGGCATCGGCACCCCGCGCCTGCTGCTCAATTCGCGCTCGCGGCTATTTCCGGATGGCCTGGCCAACCGTAGCGGGCTGGTCGGCAAGAACCTGATGTTCCATCCGTTCTCGGCCGTCAGCGGTGTCTTTCCGGAACAACTGGACAGCTACAAAGGCCCGATCGGCACGATCATGTTCAGCCACGAGTTCTACGAGACCGACCTGAGGCGTGGCTTCGTGCGCGGCTACGGCCTCCAGATCGTCCGCCAGTCCGGCCCGGTGCACACGGCCCTCGGCGGGTTCCTCGGCCAGCCCGTTCCCTGGGGCCGCGAGCATCACCGCGTCTTCAAGGAGCGCTTCAACCGTATGATCAGCATCGGCGTCATGGGCGAGGACCTGCCGGAGACGATCAACGAGGTGACGCTCGACCCTGAGCTGGCCGACTCGGACGCCATCCCGGCCCCACTGGTGCGCTACCGCTTGAGCGACAATAGCCGCCGAATGCTGGACCACGGTGTGGCCAGCGCCGCGGAGGCGCTGCGCGCGGCTGGAGCCACCCAGGTACTGGCCACCAGCCCGCTCCGTCCGTCCGGGTGGCACCTTCTGGGTACCGGTCGAATGGGGGACTACCCGATGGCTTCTGTCGTGAACCGCTGGGGCCGGGCGCACGACGTGCTCAACTTGTTCGTCGTCGACGGCAGCATCTTCGTGACAAGCGCAGCGGTCAATCCCACCACGACCATCCAGGCGTTGGCGCTCCGAACCGCCGACTACATCAAGCGGAACCAGCACCGGGGAGACGAAGCGTGAGCACGCCAGCCGTGCTGGACGGTGAACAACGCGCACTGCTCACTGCCGTCCTCGAGCGCATCGTCCCACGCAGCCCAGACATGCCTGGCGCGGGTGACCTCGGCGTTACGGCCTCGATCGAGCGGGCGCTCGCGACGGCCAGCCCGCTGCGGCGACTCTTCCTCGATGGGCTGGTCGAGATAGAGTTAGCCAGCGCCCGCCAGAACGAGCGAGGCTTCCGTGACCTCGGGCCGGACGAGCAGGACGCCGTCCTGCGCGCTGTCGAGGAAGCCCAGCCGACCTTCTTCAGCGCGCTTGTCGACCACACCTACCGCGGCTACTACACCGATCCTCGCGTCCACGAGGCGATCGGCTTCGAGAGTCGTCCGCCCCAGCCGCTCGGCCACCAACTGCCACCGTTCGACCCGGAGCTCCTCGCCAGACAGCGCCAGCGCGCCCCATTTTGGCGCGAGACGTCGTAGTAGCAGCGATGGCCTCCCGCCGCCGGCTGCGCATGCTGGGCGTCCCCGTCAACGCCAGGACCACCGATGAGGCGCTGGCGGCGCTGGGCAGGATCGGCGTCGAGGCTGACATCGCCGAGCTCCGACTCGACCTCATGGACGAGCTCGACCTCGAGAGGCTGCTCGCGGACCGACCGTGTCCGATCATCGTGACCTGCCGACCGCCGCGCGAAGGCGGGCTATATAGGGGCTCGGAGGAGAGTCGGCTCCGACTGCTCCAACAGGCGGTCCGGCTCGGGGCCGATTACGTGGACGTCGAGCTGGACAGCGTCGCCAGGATCGGCGAGCGGGGGGCTAGCCGGCTGATCGTCTCGCATCACGATCCGAACGGCATGCCGGTCGATTTCGCGGCGCATTGGCGCGAGCTGCGGGCGGCAGGCGCGGACGTGGTCAAGCTGGTCGGCACGGCCAGCGACGTGCGTCAGACACTGCCGGTGTTCGAGGCCTATGCGCGGGCGGACGTGCCGACGATCGCGCTGGCGATGGGCGAGGCCGGCCTACCGACCCGGGTCCTGGCCCTCAAGTACGACGCCTGCCTTCTGACCTACTGCTCGCTGGAGGCCGGGCGTGGCACGGCCCGAGGCCAGATCACGCTGGCCGAGATGCTCGAGGTCTACAACGCTCGCCAGATCGGGCCGGCGACTGCTGTCTACGGGCTGCTGGGCCCGCGGGTCGAGGCCGATCGGCTGCGTGAATACAACGTCGCCCTGCGAGCCGCGGGCATGGACGCCGTGGCGGTGCCGTTGGTGGTCTCGGAGGGCGACGCCGCGGAAACCGTCGCCGCCTTTCGCGAGCTGCCGGTTCTTGGCTATCACGTTCAGCCGCCGCATCAGGAGACCGTCGGCCAGGCGCTGGACCACTTGGACCCCAGCGCTTGTCGGTCCGGCCAGGTGAATACGGTCTACTCTCGTGACGATGAGCTGGTGGGCGCTTGGGCCGAGACGCCCCCCGAGCGGGTGGAGCTGTGGCTAGCGACGGGTGGGGGCTAGACAAGGTACGGAGTGGGCGCGTTAGGCGTGAGA
>Ga0137368_10004972_pt1 | contig 14089 bp, 11 predicted proteins | sample SagtaG_13_FD_104917 | JGI IMG/M metagenome (GOLD analysis project Ga0137368, IMG submission 104917) | Vadose zone soil microbial communities from Sagehorn Ranch, Mendocino, California, USA - Sage1_L_100_16 metaG | ecosystem: Environmental > Terrestrial > Soil > Vadose zone | place: USA...
GATCTCGATCGCGCGCGCGGTCATGGAGCGGCTGCCGCACGTCATGCTCGTGGGCGACGGCGCGATGCGCTTCGCCGCCGAGATCGGCGCCGAGAAGGCGACGCTCCTCACCGCGCGCACGCGGAGCCTGTGGGTCGACTTCCTGAAGCACGTCCGCGAGACGCCGACGTCGGTGAAGCGGCGGAAGCGCCTCGCTCCGGTCGTCATGAAGACCGTCGCGCTCGAGCGCAAGGGCACGGTCAACTTCATCGCGATCGATCCCAAGGGCCGCATGGCGTCGGCCGTTTCGACGAGCGGGTGGGGCTACAAGTACCCGGGCCGGCTCGGCGACTCGCCCATCATCGGGGCGGGGAACTACTGCGACGGCCGCTACGGCGGCGCGACCTGCACCGGCTTCGGCGAGCTGGCGATGCGCGCGCTCACCGCGAAGAGCGCCGTCGATCGCCTCGCGGGGGGCCTCACGGCTGCGGAGGTGGCTCGCCGTGCCATCGCCGACGTGAACGCGCTCGAGCCGGAGGATCCTTCGTTCCACCCGGGGGGACCCGCCGCGATGAACGTCGTCGTGCTCGCGAGGGACGGCGAGTACGCGTCGGCGACGAACCGCGCCGGACGCGAATTCGCGGTCATGACGAACGACATGGCGGATCCGGTGGTCTCGCCGCGGCTCGTCGTCGTCGGACCAAAGAAGAGCGGGAGGCCGTAGCCTCCCGCTCTTCGGTCCCCTGCGGATCCAGGGTCACGCGATCGGACGTGCCACGCGGCGCCATCCGAGCGCGATGAGAAGGAGAAGCAGGATCGCTGCGAGCCCCCGGTCGTCGGACCGTGCGGTCGACGTGTTCGGAAGGCCCGCGACGTTCGCCTGCTGTCCCGCCACCATCACCGCGGCGTTCGGTGTCGTGACCTGACCCGCGGGTGCCATTGCAGCGGTCGGCTGCATCGGGGTACCCAGCGGGGTCGTCAACACACCCGTCGCGGCGGGGGTGGTCGTCCCACCGGTCGTGGTCTCACCGGTCAGCGTCGTGCCGCCGGTCGTCTCGCCGGCTGGCGTCGTGCCGCCGGTCTCCTCGGGCGGAGCCCCGCTCGGGCCTTCCTCCGTGGTCGGGGCGTTGGCGGCGACGTCCGGTGTGACGCTGACCGACGGGGTCACGTCCGTAGGCGTGCCCGTGTCGGTGGTCACATCCGTCGTGTCGGGGCCGCCCTCGTCCACGTCCTCGAGGTCGGCGGTCGTGTCGGTCGCCGGCTCGGACGAGCCGACGATGCTCTTTGTCGCGTCGAGGCCGACGCTCAGGTCGGCGCTCGTGGAGTCGGCGTCGTCCCCGTCAGCGGTCGTGCTGTCGAGGCTTGCCATCGTGTCCGAGGCGAGTCCCTCGTTGTCGTTCAGCGTGGTCGGGGCACCGCCCGTGTCCGCCACTGAGATCGTGTCGGCGCCGTCCTCATCGATCCCGGTGAGGGATGAGCTGACCGAATCGCTCGGTGACGTCATCAGGTCGGTGTCCTCGAACGTCGAGCTGCCGCTCGATGCGGCTGCGCTCGTGCTGTCGCTCTCGTCGCCGTCCGAGCTCGCGCTCGTGAGAGCGAGCGAGAGGAGGTGACCGCCCGCGATCGACTTGGACACGGTCGTGTCCGCGTCCGCGGTCCCGTCCAGGCTCGCGCTGTCGACGCCGTCCTCGTCGACGCCCGTCAGGCCCGCATCGAGCGAGCCGTTCGGGTCGGTCGAGGCCATGACGTCCTTCGTCGCGTCCAGGCTCAGGGAACCGGTCAGGGTGGTCGAGTCGCTCCCGTCCTCGTCCGTGTCCGTGAGGGACAGGCCGAGGTCCGTATCCGAGGCGAGGCCCTCCGTGTCGGTGGCGCTGGTGGGTGCACCAGCGTCCACGCTCACATTCAGTCCGTCGACGCCGTCCTCGTCCACGTCCGACGCATCGCCGTGGACGCTGCTATCCGGCTGGCTGGAGATGGCCAGCGTGTCGGTCGCCGAGCTTTCGCTGTCTGCCGTGAGCGTGATGGAGTCGCTGTCGTCCCCATCCGTGTCACTGCTCGTGAGGGATAGGGAGATGTCCGGCGCGATGTCGCCATCGATCGTGAGGTCGGTGGGCGCACCCAGGTCGTTGTCCACGCTCAGGCCCTCGACGCCGTCCTCATCGATGTCGGTGAGGCTGACGTCCAGTGCGCCGCCGGGGTCCGTCGAGCCGTCGAGGCCCGCGGAGATCGGCGTGCCGAGGGATCCATCGAGCGTTGTGCTCTCCGTCTCGTCCCCGTTCTCGTCGCTGCTCGCGACGGACAGGGTGACGAGCGGAGTGCTCATCCCGTGCACGGCCGCATTGGCAGGAGCGCTCACAAGAGCGTTCGCCGCCGCCGCGTTCACGCCGTTGTCGCCGACGTCGTTCGCTGATCCGGTCACGGTGACCGCCGGGGCGGTGGATCCGCCCACGTGCGCGGTCGTCGGTGCGACCGATGCCGCGTTGACCGTCGTTGACTTGGCCTGGCCGTTGTCGTTCGACGAGCTACTCGCCGTCGTGGTCGACGTCGGCGCGGCCGAGGTCGTGACATCCGCCGTGCTTGGTGCGCTCGCCGTGGTGGTGGTCGCGGTGTTGTCGGCGCTGTTACCCGTCGACGTGGTCTGGCTCGAGACCGCAGGGTTCGTCGAGACCGGAGCGCTTCCGCTGACCGGCCCGGTGATCTGCGTCCCGACCTGCCGCGTGCCACCGTCGTCCGCGGACACGACCTGCGCACCGGCCGCGAATACCGCGGTGGCCGCCAGGGCCGCGAGCGCGAACACGCTGACGCGAGCAAGCACACGCATCACTGGTCTCCTTTCCATTTTGTTGATGGCATCGGAGGCCTTGACGCGTGGCGAGCCTGTCAGCCGTACGGGAGAGCCGTGTCGGGCGTCGTCATCGCTCGTCCTCGACCCGCGTTCCGGGAGAGCCGTGAACGGTCACCCGTCGTCCTCGATCCCGGCGCGGAGAGCCGTGTTCGATGACGCTCGCCCTCGTCCTCCATCCGGCAGGGCCGCTTCTCGCCACTGCAAGGATGTTCTCGAGGGTCCGCGTTCTTTCTCCTACATCCCTCCTTTCACACGTGGTCCATCACAAGCCGCCGGTGTCCAGCGGGCTCGGCGGCGTCGTGACCGAAGGAAGAGGAAGTGGTGGTGCGCTCGGGAGCGCGCCCGTGTCGATCGGGAGCGCTGGTGCCGTGCTGGGGGGCGGTGTCGACGTCGACCCCCCGCTCGATCCGGACGTCGAGGACGTCGAGGTCGAGGAGGAGCTCGTGCCCGACGCCGTGGCGCCGTCGCCCGTGACAGCACTGGGCGCTGTCGGACCCGGCGCCGGAGCCGCGCGAACAGGCCCGGCCGTCGGCGACGCAGGCAGCGTGGTGATCGGGATCGCCGCGCTGCCGCGTGCCGCGGCGGCGGGCGTGGGCGGTCCGCTCTCCTCAGATGGCGTCTCGCTTGGTGTCGTCTGTGGCGACGCCTCGACCGTCATCTCCGCTCCCTCGCCCTCGAGGCGCGACGTGGCGCTCCCGTCGAAGCTCGTCGGTGCCGCGACCGCGGCGCTGATGACCGTGTCGGCGCGCTGCGCCGCATCCCGGTGGATCACCGGCGAGACCTGCGCGATCAGGAGGGCGACCGCGGCGACGGCGGACGCCACGGTCAGCGCCGGCGCCGACGCTCGGCCCATGCCGAGCTTCGACAGCGCGAAGCGCTTCGACAGCGCGATCCGCGGTAGCTCGATCCGCGGTAGCTCGATCCGCGGTAGCTCGATCCGCGGCATGCCGATGCTCGCGACGAGCGGCTCCTGCGGGCGGTGGTAGCGGCGATGACGCCGGCTCATGGGGCGATGAGCGGCAGATCGATCGCCGGGTCCGGCCGACCAAGCGCGGAAGTGCGCGGATCGTTCATCGATCGTTACCTACTCGACCGAGCGAGGAGATGCCGCTGTCCATATCCATCTTCGTCGCTCCATTTCATCGTGCCCTCTCGGCGGTGATCCACCTGGATCACACCGGACCGCGGGCTTCGCCGGGTCGACCTTTACAACGCATGGGACCACCCTCGGTCGGTGACGGTCCGGTCACGTATGGGATGGATCCCTTGAGGGTTCGGTCACGGACCCGCGAAGACGTCCGTCCGGTCGCTCGGCGGATGGACGCTCAGCCGCCGGATCGGCGGGATCGGATCAGGGTTGAAGCGGCGGGATGGCCGGGGTCGCGCGAGGACCGGGCGGGCTCGGCGGCACGGCGGGTGTTGCGCGTGCGGGCACCGAGGGCGCCGTCACCGAGGGTGCCGTCACGGACGGCGCCGTGACGGGGGCGGGCACCGAGGGCGCCGTGACGGGTGCGGGCACCGGCGGCTGCCCCGTCGCGGTCGGCTCTCGCGCGCCATCAGATACCTCGGTCGGCGCGATCGACGGTGGCGCGGGCATGTCCGCGGGCACCGCGGCGGGCGCTTCGGGTCCCTCGATGCCTGCCGGCAGCGGATCGACGCCACGAGCGGATGGCAAGACGAGACGGGCGATCACGTCCCGTACGGCGTTCAGGGGATCTCCCGGCGCGCTGGCGACGACCGCCCAACTGACCCCGGAGAGGAGCAGGATGGTCGCCGCCGCGAGTGCGCCCGCGCGCCACACTGCGGCGCCGGACCACGCCGAGGGCGCTCCACCCTGCGCAGCCTCCGAGATCAGACGCGCGCGCAGCGAGCGGCGGAGCTCGTCGGGCACGCGGTAGGGCGGGAGCGACGAAAGCTCGCGCTCGAGGTCGCCGGTGCCGTGCGCTCCCATCGCGCTCACGACACGAGCTCCTCGGGCGCGACACGCCGCCGGAGCGCATGGAGCGCGCGGAACTGGATGTCGCGCACAGCCGAAGCGCGCTTCCCGATGACGACCGCGACCTCCTCCGGCGAGAGGCCGTTGATGAACCGCAGCACGATGACCTCCTGCTGCTCATCCGGAAGGTGCTCCATCGCGCGGCGCACGCGCTCGCGTCGATCGATCGCGATCACGTGACCTTCCGGGTCGCCGGCCGGATGACCATCGGGACGATCGGCCATGTCATCGAACGACGCCAGCTCACGCCGCGAGCGATAGTGGTCGATCACCGCGTTGCGTGCGATGCGGTAGATCCACGAATAGAAGGGAGCGCGCGGGGCGTACCGTCCGATGGCGCGCAGAGCACGGAGGAACACCTCGGACGTGAGGTCCTCCGCATCACGGGGGTCCGAGGTCCGATAGCGGAGATAGCGATACACGCGATCGACGTAGCGGTCGTAGATCAGCGCGAACGCGGGACCGCCATCCTTCGCGCGGACCGCGAGCGCTTCGTCCGGGAGATCCTCGAGGGCACGCTCGGTCGATGGGGCGAGAGCCCCGTCACGGCCGGGTGCCCGTCCGGAGAACGGGAGGGAGCGCGCGTCCATGGTCGGGTCGCTCGCAGGTGGCATGCCGGTCCGTCGATCGGATGGGCGGTCGTGCGATGAGCGAGCGAGGAGCGGTCTGCCGGCCGTCCGCCGGTCGAGCGCGGGCTATGGCGTCGGCGCCAGCGCCATGGCGGCGGCAGCGGGCGCGCGGGCCTGCGCACGCGATCAGCCTAGCCACCCGGGCGGCTGGGCTGGCTAGAGCGCCGCCACCGCCGCTTCGATCCTCCGCGTCGCTTCGTTCGGGTCGGTGAGCGCGGGGAAGTAGAGCGGATCGCCGAACACGACCTCGACGTCGCCGCGCCAGCCGTTCGCGCGGGCACGGTCCCACTTCCGGTCGAGGTGGTCGAGGATCGAGACCCGCCGGATCTTCAGCTTCATCGGCACGACCGGCGTCGCGCCCTCGACCGCGATGAGCCCCGTCCCGGACTTGAACGGCTGCATCGGCCCTCCGATCGTGAGCTTCCCCTCGGGGTAGATGAGGACGGAGAAGCGGCGGTCGAGCCGCGCGCCGAGGAGCTCGAGGCTGCGCCGGATGGCGCCCTCGCGCGCGAGCGGGAACGCGTTCGCGAGGACGGCGGAGAAGAGCCCGTTGAGGCGGTTCCCGAAGACGTCGTCCGCCGCGGCCGCCACGGCGAGCCGCCAGCGCCACCCGAGCGGGATCGACGTGAGGATGATCCCGTTGTCCCAGTGCAGGCAGTGGTTCGGCGCGAACATCACCGGTCCGCGCAGGGCCTCGAGCTTCTCGGTGCCGCTGACGCGCACGCGGTAGAAGAAGCGCACCAGCGGCCACACCAGGAGCTGCTGCAGGAGCAGCCCGAGCGATCGCACGAACGGGCTGAGCGGCCAGCCGAAGATCCCGGTATCGCGCTTCACGTCGCGCGCGGCGGCGACCAGGCGCTCGAGGTTCGCGACAGTGGCGTTCGCTTCGACCGCCGCGTCGTCCACGTACGCGCCCAGCTCCTCCTCGATGACGCCGAGGAGGTCGACGCGCGCGAGCGAGTCCAGGCCGAGGTCGGCCGACAGCGTCGCCTCGGGGCGGACCGCCTCGTCGGGCAGCCCGGAGACCTGCGCGACCAGCCGTTCGACCTCGCTGAGCTCGCGCGCGGGCGCGCCCTCGGGTCTCGCGGCGGTCGCCTGCTCGACGCGTCCCATCTTCAGCAGCTCGTCGATGACGAGCCGCTTCTTCACCTTCTGCGTCGGCGTGGTCGGGAACTCCTCCTCGGGCCAGATCGTCCAGCCGCGGATCTGCTGCGGACCCGACAGCTTCGCGTTCGCGTCGCGCACGATGCTCGCGACCTGCTGCGCGTCCTTGAGGAGGAAGACCGCGTGCACCTGCACGTCCTCGCCGGGCCGCTGGAGGCCGACGACGGTGGCGAGGTTCGGCCGCTGTGGCGTCGCGAGCGCCTGGATCCGCGGGTCCGCCGCGAGGACGTTCTCGATGTCCTCGGGATACACGTTGAGCCCGTCGGCGAGGACGATGATGTCCTTCTTCCGGCCCTTCAGCCACAGGAAGCCGTCCTCATCGAACTCGCCGAGGTCGCCCGTGTGGTACCAGCCGCTCGGCTCGAGGACGGCGCGCGTCGCCTCCTCGTTCTCCCAGTAGCCCTTGAAGACGTTCGGGCCGCGCACGAGCACCTCGCGGTCGGGCGCGAGGATCACCTCGACGCCGGGCAGCGCAACGCCGACCGACCCGAGCCGGTTCTTGTCGATGCGGTTGAACGTCACCGCGGGTGCGCACTCCGTCGTGCCGTAGCCCTGGAGCACCTCCACGCCGAGCTCACGCCAGGACTCGCCGAGCGCCGGATCGAGCGCGGCGCCGCCGGAGACGATGTAACGGAAGTGACCGCCGAAGCTGCGGTGCACGCTCGTGAAGAGGATCCGCCGCAGCGCGAGCGGCAGGCGGCGCGCGATCCGGCGCAGCCGCTTCAGCAGACCGGCCTTGCCTTGCGCCTCCGCGTTGCGCTCGATGCCGAGGAGGATCGACCGCACGACAGCAGGCGTGATCAGGATCATCGTGACCTTGCGCTCCTTGAACGTTCGGCGCACGACCGCGGGCTGGCGGCTCGTCGGATACACGACCGATGCGCCCGCGATGAGCACGGTCCAGAGCCCCGCGAGCTGTTCGAACATGTGCGACAGCGGGATGAACGAGAGCAGCCGCTGCTTCGGCCCGATCGGGAAGATCCGCGACGCCGCCTCGGCGTTCGACAGGACGTTGCCGTGGCTCAGCATCACGCCCTTCGGGTCGCCCGTCGTGCCGGACGTGAAGACGATCTCGGCGAGATCGTCGGGGCCGACGTCCGCGGCCGGCAGCGGCTGGCGCTCCCGCGCGCGATCCGGGAAGCGCTCCATCTCGTGCAGCGGCAGGCCGACCTGCTGCGCGCGCGCGAGCGTCTGCGCGGAGCAGATGACCGCCGTGGCGCGGGTGCGCTCGGCGACCTTCTGCGCGAATTCGACGAGCGCGTTCACGTCGACCGGGACGAGGACGGCGCCGGCGTGGAGCGCCGCGAGGAACGCGATGCCGTACTCGGGCCGGTTCACGCCCCAGATGAGGACGCGATCGCCCTTCGCGATCCCCGACTCGGCGAGGTAGCGCGCGGCGCGCGGCACGAGGTCGGCGAGGTCGCGGTAGGTCCACGTCCGCGTGCGGAAGCCGGGCTTGATGACGAAGGCGGCCTTGTCGGGGAACCGCTCTGCCGACGCCGGAACGATGTCGTTGAGCGTCCTCATACCGTTGCCCCCTCGCGCTCCGCAAGACCGCGGAGCGCCTCGCCGCCTCCCTCGCGCCAGGTCGGATAGTGCGCGAAGCAGATCGTCCTGACATCCAGCGCCGCGAGCCGGCCGATGGAGCGCCGCGCCAGCGCCATGTCCTCGGTGAAGACCAGGCTCGGCAGCGACAGCGCCCCGCGGATCACCTGGAGGACGTCGCCGACGATGAGGATCCCGTGCGCGCGCGCGTACAGGCACACGCTGCCAGGCGTGTGTCCCGGCGTGTGGACGACCTCGAGCCCGCCGAGCCCCGGGAGCACGGTGTCGTCCGCGAGCGGCTTCGCGTCCTCGGGGCCGCGCGTGACCGCCGCGACGAATGCCCACGGCCGCAGGTGTCGGAGCGCTCCCTTCATGTCCATGCGCAGCCGCTGGACGTCGGCGTCGTGCATGAGCACCTCGGCGCCGGTCATCGCGGCGATCTCGCGCACGCCGCCGATGTGATCGGGATGCCCGTGCGTGCAGACGATCCGCGTGACCTCGCGCGGCGATCGCCCGAGCCCGTCGAGGTACCGGCGCAGCAGCGGCCCGCTCCCGCGGAGGCCCGCGTCGATGAGCGTGATCTCGTCCTCGACGACGAGGAACGCCTTCGACCCGAGCAGCCGGACCGATCTGAGCCCCGGAACGATCTCCAAGTACCCTCCAAGTACGTTTCGGAAGTCGCTGATCGAGTAGTGCCTGGATTTTGATCCGCTTCCTTGCTACAGCGCGGCCGCTCTCCACAGCAGATTGATGACGCTGGCGATCAGCAGCGCGACGACCACACGTCGGAATGTCTCGGGGCTGATGCGCCCGCGGAGCTCGATGCCGGCGATCAGACCGGCGAGATTGGGGACGAGCCCGGCGATGCCGAGCGCGACGAGCTCCGGCGTGAGCAGGTCGAACGCGACGAAGCCGCCGATCTGGACGATCGAGTTCAGCTGGAAGAGCGCCGCGAGCACGACGACGAACTCCTTCGCCGCGAGCTTCCGCGCGTGGAAGTACGAGCCGACCAGCGGGCTCGCGATGGAGGTCGATCCCTGCAGCAGTCCGCCGACGAACCCGACCACCGGCGCGGCGACCTTCACGCGCCGCGCGTCGGGATCGTCGCCGAGCAGCCGGTCGCCTCGCAGGAGGAACACGATCACGAGCACGGAGATGAGCACCGCGAACGCGCGCTGATCGAGCTGGGCGAGGAGCTGCACGCCGAAGAACGTTCCGATGGCGCCGAGCACGAGCATCGGGACGATCTCGCGGATCACGCGCGGAACGACCCTCCAGCCGGTGACCAGGAGCAGCGTGTTCGAGACGAGGATGGGGATGCTCACGATCACGACCGCCGCGCGCGGTCCGAACACGCCGGCGAGGATCGGCGTGGCGATGAGCGGCAGGCCGAAGCCGCCGAACCCCTTGGAGAAGCCGGCGACCGCGAGGCCGCCGGTGACGATCAGGAGGTCGAGCGCGCTGATGGCGCGGCCTCGAGCAGGGTCGCCCAGTCGACGAGGTGGAGCCGCTCGCTCGGGATGAGGCCGCGGCCGACCTTCGCCACGTCGCGGTCGCCCACGCGGACGATGTCCGCCGTGTGGTCGAACGCGGTCCCGTGCACGAGCGCCGATCCGACGCCGTACACGTCGACGGGCACGCCGAGCTCCTCGAAGCGGCGGATCTTCGCCGCGTCGAAGCCGCCCGAGGCGACGATGCGCACGTGCTGGTATCCGTTGGCGTCGAGCGCCGAGCGCAGCAGCTCGACGAGGCGCGGCGTCACGCCGCGGACGTCGCCACGGTCCGTGCGGCCCTGCCGCTCCGCGAGCTCGCGCACGATGGCGAGGTCGACCATCGACTCGCTCGTGTCGACGCGCACGCCCCAGAGGCGGCCCCCGAGCGCGTGCGCGACGCCGAGCGACGTGTTGACGACGTCGTTCTGGAAGTCAACGAGCGCCGTGACGTTCACGTGTCCCTCCGGCGTGCCCGGCCCCGTCATGTGCCCGAGCGGTTCTGGAGAGCGGTTGATGTGCTCGTCGAACTTCAGCGTCGCGATCGTCGTGTCGCCGCCGTACACGGCGATGAGCGCGTGCGGGATCGTGCCGAGCCCCTTCGAGCCCCACCACTCGCCTTGCTCATCGGTCGAGACGCCCATGGCGCCGCCGATGTATGCGGCGTAGCCCGAGCCGGCCTGCGCCTCCTGCGCCTGGTGGCGCGCGCCGAACATGATCACGGGCTTGCCGCGCGCCGCGGCCACGACGTCGCGCGTGTTCGTCGCGATCTTCGTTCCCTCAGTGAGCGCGCCGAGGTACAGCGTCTCGAGGTGGGCGAAGGCGGCGTACTCGCCCTCGATGCGCATGACCGGCTCATATGGATCGGCCGCCTCGCCGTCGTAGAGCGACTCGACGACGATCTCCTTCCACGCGGGCTCCCACAGCGACGCGAGCTCGCGCGCGATCTCGAAGACCTCGCGCGCCGTCGGCTCGTACCGCTCCCAGTCGAGCCCGGGGAGCGCGAGCCAGACGTCGTAGAGACGGTGCTCCGCGTCGAGGTAGCGCTCGAAGAGGCGCTGCGCGCGCACGCGATCGCGGTAGCGCCCCGCGCCGACGTGCAGGAGCGCGAGCGTCTGGTCGGTCCCGACGATCACGGCCCCCGAATGCTTCTGGAAGATCTGCATGGTCACGCGGTCGCGACGCTCGTCCTTCTCGAGGACGTACTTCGTCCGGCCGAAGTAGATGTCGCTCTTGTAACCCGAGCGGATCTTCTCGATCGGGAGCCGGAAGACGTGCGGCCGCAGGCGCTGCGTGACGATCATGTCGCTAGAACATCGCCTGCAGCATGCCGCCGTCCACCTGCAGCGACACGCCGGTGATGTACGAGGCTCGCTCGGACGCGAGGAAGACGACCGCCGCGGCGAACTCCTTCGGGTCGCCGTAGCGGCCGAGCGGGATGATCGTCGACTCGTACTCGCGGCGGATGTCGTCGCTCGACTTGCCCGTCCGCTTCGCCGTGTCCGTGTCGAGCTGGATGATCCGCTCGGTCGCGATCCGGCCAGGCTGCACCGCGTTCACGCGGATCCCGTCCTTTGCCAGGTCCTTCGAGAGCGTCTTCAGCATCCCGTGCACCGCCGCGCGCAGCGAGTTCGAGAGGATGAGGTTGAGGTACTGCGTCGGCTGGCGGACCGACGTCGACGTCGAGAAGACGATGTTGCCCTTCGTCTTGCGCAGCTCGGGCAGCGCCTGCTTCGTCATCCGGACCGCCGACATCAGCGTGAGCTGGTAGGTCTTGTCCCACGCAGCTTCGTCGAGCTCCTCGAACCGCCCGGGCGGCGGGCCGCCCGCGTTCACGACGAGCACGTCCATGCGGCCGAACTTCTCGAGGCCGGTCCTGATGAAGCGGTCGCAGTCCTCCTTCTTCGAGAGGTCCGCCGTCACCGGGAGGGTCTCGCCCTTCGTGGCCGTCGCGATCTCGCGCGCCGCGGTCCCGATGGCTGCCTCGTCGCGGCTGCACATGACCACCTTCGCGCCCTCGTGCGAGAACTCCTCCGCGATCGCGCGCCCGAGCCCCTTGCTCGCCGCGGCGACGAACACCACCTTGCCCTTCAGGCCGAGATCCATCTCGTTCCTCCTCTTGGTCCACGAGGAGGGTAGCGGTCGCGCGAGCCGATCAGCGCGAGGGAACGTCATCCGCCCGAGCGCTGGTCAAACCGACGCGATCCCCAGGGCCGCCGCGACGATGAGGATCGCCGCCATCGCGAGGCGATAAGGGATGAACCAGTTCAGCGAGTTCGTGCGCAGGAAGCGGACCATGAACGCGACCGCGGCCAGGCCCGCGAGGAACGAGACGACGAACCCGACGATCGCGATCTCGGGCTGCGCGAACAAGCCGGTCGCCTTCCGCGCGTCGAGCAGCGTCTTCGCGCCGGCCCCCGCGATGACCGGCGTCGCGAGGAGGAACGAGAAGCGCGTCGCGTCTCCGCGCGCGATGCCCGCGAGGAGCCCGGCCGAGATCGTGATGCCGGAGCGCGAGATGCCCGGGATGAGCGCGATCGCCTGCGCCGTCCCCATGAGCAGCGCGTCGGCCCAGCCGATACGGTCGAGCGTCCGGCGCTGCGACGCGACACGCTCGGCGACGTAGAACACGAGCGAGCCGACGACGAGCGCCGCGGCGATGAAGCGGATGTCGCGGAGCTCGCGCTCGACGACCGACTGGAAGAGCGCGCCGATGACGGCGGCCGGGATCGTGCCCGCGACGATGAGCGCTGGCATCCGCCACCGCCCCGCGACGACGTCGCGCGCGAGCTCGATCCACGTCGAGGCGAAGTAGAGGAGCACCGCGAGCGCCGTCCCGAGATGGACCGCGACGTCGAACGGCAGCCCGAACCGGTCCGGATCGAGCTTGAACAGCTTCTCGGCTGCGATGAGGTGCGCCGTCGAGCTGATGGGCAGGAATTCCGTGAGGCCCTGGACGAGGCCGAGCAGCGCCGCGATGAGGACGTCGCTCACGAGCGCGCGGCGCGCAGGCCGTCGTGCGCCTCTTCCTCGTGGGGCAGCGCGCCCTCGAGCGCGTTCGCCCACGCGCGTCGCTGCCCCCCTTCGACGAAGCGGAGCGCCACCGCCGGATCGAAGGCGCCGACGCCGACCTTCTCCGCGGCATCGGCGACCTTGCCGTAGGCCTCGGCCGCGCGTAGCAGCTCGCCGCCCCCGCGGGATGGCAGCGCATCGCGCACGGACCTGAGGAAACGCGCGGCGGCGCGGCGCTTGTCGTGGAGGATCGTCCGCATCGTGTGATCCGCGAACGCGGCGGTCCCGCCGTGCTTCGGGTCCGTCCAGCGCGCTTCGTCGCGCAGCGCGCCGAGCCACGCGCGCAGCGCCGCGTCGCTCGCGGCGGCCGACGAGACCGCGACGTCGAGCGCGCCGCGCACGACGGCCGCGCGGTCCGGCCGCGATCCGCGCTCGATGAAGGCGAGCGCGCCGTTCTCGGGTCCGCTGAACGCGTCCCAGCCGACGGTCGGCGCCTCGTCGCTCGGGTCGAAGTACGTGCGGACGTACAGCTTCGGCACGGCGTCGTCGTAGCCGACGACGAGGCCGTACTCGGGCGGCCCGATCGCGCCGCGGACGAGCGGCGGGAGCTTCGCCTCGATCGCGGCCTTCACTTGATCGAGGACGAGCTCGCGCATCTCGTCGTCGAACGGCGGGTCGACGCGGTCGGTCCGGACACCGGCCGCCGCGGCGGCGCGCTCGAGCGTCGCGTCGTCGAGCGGCGAGGCCGCGAGCGGATCCCATCCTCTCTCGTCGATCGTCGTCGTGAAGGCGGCGCCGCTCGCGCCCATGAGCAGGTCGTACTCGGTCCCCGTGGAGAGGGCCATGCACGCGAGCAGGCTGCACTCCTGACCCGAGCCCGCGCGCAGGCGCGGGACGGGCAGCGTCCGTTTCAGTCCGCGGGCCCCGGGAACGCGTGCTTCAGGAGCGTGATCGCTTGGAGCGTCACCCACTTGCTCGCGTCGATGCGCGACGGCATGCGGTCGGCGTACGGCGCGCGGCCGCCCCACCGGCCGCGCTCGTCCTGGCGCGCGAGGAGCCAGGCGATCGACGACTGCGCACGCGCGTCGTCGAGCGCGTCCGCGGCGTCGAGCGCACGAAGCACGAACAGCAGGTCGGCCTGGTAGAAGAGGGGGAAGCTCAGCTGCCGCCAGAGGTAGCTCGTCGTCGTCGCGGTCGGGTAGTCGCCCTTGTCGGGGCGGTAGCTGAGGAGGAACTCGACGCCGCGCCGCATCGCCCGCTCGACCTCGCGCGTCCGCGCCGACTCCGGCAGCGCGGCGAGCCCCCACACGAGGCGCGCGTAGCCCCACGCGCACGGCTGCTCGCCGTTGATCCAGCACGCGGAGTCGAACTTCTTCGCGTCGCGCACGAGCCGCTGCACGAGCGGCTCGAGCCGCGCGTCCGTGCCGTA
>Ga0137368_10004975_pt1 | contig 14087 bp, 19 predicted proteins | sample SagtaG_13_FD_104917 | JGI IMG/M metagenome (GOLD analysis project Ga0137368, IMG submission 104917) | Vadose zone soil microbial communities from Sagehorn Ranch, Mendocino, California, USA - Sage1_L_100_16 metaG | ecosystem: Environmental > Terrestrial > Soil > Vadose zone | place: USA...
GAGCAGCACGAGGGAGCCGTCGGGTCGGGTCCGCGACGCGCGACGGGACTCGGTCAGGAGCAACAGCGCCAGCAGGCCAGCCACCTCTGGCTCGTCGGGCAGGAGCGTCGCCAGGATCCGTGCCAGCCGGATCCCTCCGAGCAGAGACTCGGTTCGGCTGGGCTGGACAGCCCGGCGTTGTAGACGAGGTAGACGACGGCCAGCACGGGGCGCAGGCGGTCGGGCAGCTCGTGCTCCTCCGGCACGCGGTAGGGGATTCGGGCGGCCTTGATCTTGCGCTTGGCCCGTGCGAGCCGTTGCGCCATCGCCGGTTCGGCAACCAGGAAGGATCTGGCGACCTCCTTGGTCGACAGGCCGCCGAGCAGTCGGAGGGTGAGGGCCACCTGCGCTGCCGTGGAGAGTGCCGGGTGGCAGCAGGTGAACATGAGGCGGAGCCGGTCGTCCTGCACCGGTCCCATCTCCTCGGACGTGCCGGAATCCTCATTGCCGGGCGAGAACAGGCCCACCTCGCTGAGCAGTTCGCGTCCACGCGACTCGCGGCGCAGGCGGTCGATGGCACGGTTGCGGGCGGTCGTCGTGATCCAGCCGCCCGGGTTGGGCGGCAGGCCGTCGCCCGGCCACTTGCGCAGGGCGACGGCGAATGCCTCCTGCACCGCATCCTCGGCGACGTCGATGTCACCGAAGACGCCGATCAGGGCAGCCACCGATCGACCGGACTCCTCGCGGAAAATCCGGCCGACCTCGGCCCCGTCGAGCTTGGGTATGGCGTCGATGTTGAGCAGTCTGTCAGGCCTCGGATACGTGTCGGAACGGGCGGACCTCGATCGGCTTCGAGACTGCTGCGGTGGTCTTCGACGCCCAGGCGAGCGCGGCGTCGATGTCCTCGGCCTCGATGATGTAGAAGCCGCCGAGGTGTTCCTTCGACTCCGCGAAGGGGCCGTCGGTTGTCAGCACCTCGCCGCCGGACATGCGCACGACCGTGGCCGTGTCGGGCTCGTGCAGGGCGCCGCCGAAGAGCCAAGCGCCGGCCGACTTCATCTCCTCCTCGAGGACGCCGACCCGCTCCATGAACTGCCGCATCTCCTCCTCGGTCATCGGGTCGCGGCCCTCGCCCTCGACGCTGTGGACGGACAACAGGTACTGCGTCATCGTGTGGTCCTCCTCGTGACGGGCGGGCACTTCCCGCCTCTCACCCCACTACGAACGGGCCTCGCCCAGATTGACAGGTTCCCAAGAAAAGCTCGTCAGGGGCGGATGACGGCGACCTCGACGCCGTGATTCGAGGCTGGCGAGATCAGCGCGATCACGGGCCCTTCCGTGTAGAGAGGGTCAATGTCGAGAGCGCCTACGTCAGCGCGGAGGGCAGGCCGCATTGTTCGAACAGCCAGGGATCCGGGAAGCCGACGATCCCTGTGATCAGGTCGTTCTCGACTGCAGCACCATCAGGCCGTACGGTCGGTGCTTGCCGTCTTGCCGCCGTTCCGGTTGCCGCCGGTTGCAAACCACGGGGCTCCATAAAGGCTCCATCCGCGGCTCTGCGGGCGAACTCGTCGGCGAGCGGCGAGGCGCGCGGATCCCGCCCACGACAAGCTCGCCGTCGACGACGGCCGCGGTAGACGGAAGGACGTCCGTTAGCCCGGTGAGCACGAGTCGTCGCCTTCGGCGACGCCCGGAAGCCTGCCGAGGATTTCCGCGAGCGTGTCGATCTGGTCGGGCGCGCAGTGCTCTTCGAAGAGCGCCTGGATCGAGGCGATGTGGCCCCCCGACGCTGCCTCGAGCTTTTCGCGGCCTGCATCCGTGAGCTGCGCGTAGGTCACGCGGAGGTCGGTCGCGCAGGACGCTCGTTCGACGAGTCCCGCATCCTCGAGCCCCTGCAGAAGACGGGTGATGCCAGATGGCGTCAGCATCAAGCTTCGCGCGAGCTCCACCCGCTTCAGTCGCCCGTCCTCGGCACGGGAGAGCACCAGCAGCGCCTCGTAGTCGCTGAGCGTCAGCCCGTGCTCCTCCTGGAGCTCCGCGCTCAGCAACCTCGTCGTCGAGGCGTAGGCGCGCAGCAGCCGCGTCCAGGCCCGGACTGCCGGCTCGATTGCTTGCTCGGTTGAAATTTGCGCCGTCAAGGAATAATGGTAGAGTTGTTTGCGTACTCAATAGTACACGACGCAGCGAAAGGAGCAGCAAAACCGATGAGCACCACGATTTTGACCGTCGCCCCGGCGGGTACCTGGAACCTCGACCCCGTTCATTCGCGGGTCGACTTCGAGGTTCGCTACCTCGCCGGGACGTTCAAGGGGGAATTCCACGAGATCGGGGCCGAGCTGACCGTCGACGCCGAGCGCGCGGCGCTCGAGGGCACGGCGAAGGTCGCGAGCGTGGACGTGAAGGACGAGAACCTCTCCGCCCACCTCCAGTCGCCCGACTTCTTCGACGCCGAGCGGCACCCGGAGCTCCGCTTCGCAGCCCAGGAGATCAGTCTCGACGGCGACGGCAAGGTCTCGGTCGACGGCGAGTTGACGATCAAGGGCGTCACCAAGCCGGTCGCAGTGGCCGGGACGGTGACCGCGCCGATCGCGGATCCCTACGGAAACGACCGCATCGGCCTCAATCTGACCACGAAGATCGACCGCACCGACTTCGGGGTCGACTGGAACAACCCGCTTCCGAGCGGTGAGCCGGCGCTTGCGAACGACGTCACGATCCTCGCCGAGCTGCAGTTTGTGAAGCCGGGAGGCGAAACGAGCTAGTGACGCGGATCCTGGGCATCTCCGGCAGCCTCCGCCGCGACTCGCACAACACGAGCCTGTTGCGCGCCGCGGCCGAGGCCGCCGGCCCAGACGTCGAGCTCGAGCTTTACGACAGCCTCAAGGAGGTTCCGCCGTACGACGAGGACGACGATGTCCACCCGCGCCCGGCGAGCGTCGCGCGCTTAAACACGGCGATCGCAAACGCGGACGCGGTGCTCTTTGCGACGCCGGAGTACAACGCGTCCATTCCGGGCCAGCTGAAGAATGCGATCGACTGGATCTCGCGCCCCGTCGCGACGAACATGCTCCGGAACAAGCCGGTGGCCGTGGTCGGTGCGAGCACCGGTGCCTTCGGCGCGGTCTGGGCACAAGCCGAGCTGCGGAAGGTGCTGGCGGCGCTCGGCGCCCGGGTACTGGATTTCGAGCTCCCAGTTCCACATGCCCACACCCGGTTCGACGGAGGCGACCTGACCGACGAGGAGATCCGGTCCGGCCTTGCCGACGCCATCGAGGCACTGGCCGAGGAAATTCGAGAACGCGAACCCGCGAACGTCGTCGCCTGATGCGGATCGACGCCTCCGCAACGGCGATCACCTGGCTTCCCTTCGACGCGCTCGACCGGATCCTCGTCGTCCCGCTCGAGCTCGCGGTCGCGCACTACGACGAGCCTCCGCCCGAGTTCGTTCCGGACCTCGACGAGCTCCGGCAGCGGGATGCCTTCCGCGAGGCCAACGAGCTTCGCGCCTGGATCGAGGTCGAAGGCGGCGAGATCGTCGACTACGGCCAGGCCGGCAGGAGCTTGATCGGCGACGGGCCGGAAATCGAAGCGCAGCAGGTCGCTTTCGCCGCTGTCGAGTTCCCGGTGATCCAGCCCGAGCCGGAAGTCGGCGACGGCTGGGTCCGCTTCACGCAGACCGTCGGCGGCCGAATCGGCCTCCCTGCGCCCAGACCTGTCGTTGGCCGGCCCTACTTTCACGTCGGCGCCGTTTCGGCCTGGACGACGCTCGAGCTGTTGATGCGCGGGGACGGGACGACCGAGACCAGGCTCGTCGCCGCGAGCCCGTTTCCCCGCCACTCGCTCTACGCCGCGGACCGCCGGCTCGTCGACGTCTTCGGGGCAGTCGAGTTCGAACTCGGCGAGGGAACGCCGTGGGGCGACGAGGGGACGCCGGCCTTTGCCGCTGCCGTGGAGTCGAAGCTCGAGCGCAGACTCGCGACCTCGATCCTCCGCGACGGCGCGAAACTCGTTCGGCGTCGCGTGGCACGCGGCGAGACGCTCGTCGAGCAAGGGCAGACCGGTCACGATCTCTTCGTACTCCTCGACGGGGTGTTCGACGTCGAGATCGACGGCGAGGTTGTGGCGCAGGTCGGTTCAGGCGCGATCCTGGGGGAGCGGGCCGTGCTGGGAGACGGCCGTCGTACCGCCACCCTTCGCGCGGTCCGCTCGTCGCGCGTCGCGGTGATCGGGCCGGACGAGATCAGCAGGCCGGACCTCGTCGAGATATCGGCGTCCCGCACGCGCTAGCGGCCAGTCCGTTGGGACGACCAGTTTCCAAGCCCGGAGTCCGGATCGCGGATGGGCGGCGCAGGCGCACATTCCTGCATTGACGTCGCTCTCGGAGGACTTCGAGATCACGGCGCTGTCCACCAGCCGACGCGAATCTGCCGACGCCGCCAGCCAGCTCTTTGGTGTGTCTGTCGCGTTCGACAATCACCAAGACCTCGTGAACAGCCCGGCCGTGGACGTCGTCGCCGTGACCGTGAAAGTGCCGTATCACCTCGAACTGGCGACCGCAGCGCTCGGCGCGGGAAAGGCCGTCTACTGCGAATGGCCGCTCGGCAACGGCTTAAACGAGGCGGAGGACCTTGGCCGAACTGGCGAAGAAACAGGGCGTCCTCGCCAGGGCAAGGGCGCGCAGTCCTCGCTCGAGATCCTGCCCGTGGCAGAGCAGTATCGGTGGTCGCCCCAAGGCCCAGGACCTTCCACGAACGTCGCCCAAGCGTACGCGCGTTTCGCCCGCGACTATCGCGAGGGAACGCATTGCTGCCCCACCTTTGAAGACGCGGTCACGCGCCATCGCATGCTGAACGCGATCGAGACGGCCGCGGCGACCGGCCAGCGTCAAACGCTCGGCTGATCCGCGACGTCAACCGGCAGCAGCCATTGGCAACGGATCTGGCTTGATCTGTTTTCGGCGCCTGCCGATTTGCCATTGATTGCCGCCGGTTGCAACCCCGGGGCTCCATAAGGGTTGCAACACTCGAGAAGGGCTTGTGGCCGTCGGGCGCGAGGCCCGGGGCTCATGCGCCCGGCGGTTGGAGGGCAGCAGCGTCCGCGCGTGTCGCCTGCGTGCTCTCTGGCGGCGAAGAAGTGGCAGAGGCGGTTGCCTCGAGCTCGTCGGGTGTTTGCTCGAGAGGAGTGATCTTGAGCGCGATGATCAGAACGTAGGTGAGTAGGCCAGGAAGACGACGAGGTACGCGCCAGGGACGTACTTCTCTTCGGCGGTCAATGCCGGTTTAACGGCTTGGGCCGACGCTCCGCCGCTCGTCGCTCAGCGTCCTCGGAGATACTCGACGAGTTCGGTCTTCTCGCGGGACGAGAGGCCGAGCTTGAAGCAGCTGTCGTAGTGGTCGACCACCGCGCGCAGGGTCGGGTAGCGACCGTCGTGGTAGAAGCCTCCCTTCGTCTTCGCGACGATCCCGCGCAGGGGTGTGGTTCGGTAGCGGAAGGTCGGCGAGCGGCTCGACTGGAAGTTGTCGGTGCAGATCTCCTCGCCGGTGTGGAGGTTCCAGCCCGCGTCGCTGAACGCCGGCGGCATGTGACAGTTCGCGCAGCGTCCCTTTCCGTTGAAGATCGCTTTGCCGCGCCGAGCGGCGGCGCGATTAAACCGCTTCGAATGCGGTACCGGCAGGGAGAGCTGGTACAGGTGCAATGGGCCGAGCTTCGACGTAATCAAGTCGCGCTTGTTGCGTACGTGGGCGAAACCGGCCCGCGCCGCGACGGGAAACTGCTTCGCGTTGCTAAGCCGGTCGTCGTCGAAGTTGCCGATTCCGTGCATCTCGAGGTTGGCAACGAACGCGTTCCAGTAGGGCACGGAGCCCCAGCCGGTGTACGTATGGAGGTTGATCCCGTCAAGCCCGAACGCGGCCGGAATCAGCGTCGCCGCCGACTTGCCGTCCGGCCGGAATGCCTTGCCGTCCAGGAAGAGCTCGGCGTCGAACTTGCCGGGCCCCCAACTCGCCAGCACCTTGTTCACGGTGGCTTCGTCGACCTGCAACAGGCCGGTGATCGGCTTCTTGTTCGGCGCAAGCCCGACGATCGCGCCGACGTTGAGGTCGCGGTTGGGCCACCCGTCCCGGCGCCGGCCGATCCCGGGCGCAAACGAATTGTCGACGGTGGAGTGGCAGAAGGCGCAGGTGATGCCCATCGAGGTCAGCCGGTTGCCGCGGAAGAAGCCACGCACGCCGACGACGGCGTTCAGCTTCAGAAGCGTGAGCGTCACCTTCGGGTCGTTCAGGTTGACCTTTCCCGCCTTGATCGCCGCAGCGACGCTCGTCGGGATCCGCGTCGCATCGACCTTGAGACCGACCGACAGCGCCGTCTTCGGGCTCACCCCGGGTCCGACGCCGCCGTTCTTGCTTCCGGCGATCGCACGGTGGAGCTGCAGCGCGCTGCCCCAGAACGCCTGGTCTCCGAACGTGTCGAACCGGAAGATCTGGCGCCCGCGCGCCAACACACGGCTTGACGGCGGCGCCGCAGCCCCTCGAGAAGGCTTCGCCGTGGAGGTCGACACGGCGGCGATCGTGACGTTCACGAGCACGACCGCCAGGTACAGGACGAGTGCCGCCCCCAAGAGAGCTAGCAGCCTGCCCAGTGCCTTCGCGATCACGTGTTCACCTGCCTTCGTCGCCGCGAGCGCAGTAGCGTAAGACCCGCTCGGCGCGTGACGGTGTGATCCCTGTCACGTCGCGTGACGGCAAACACGCGCGCAAGTGGAATTCCCATCTGCGCTACTCCTGCGGCTGTGCGAAGACCGATCCGGGCGAAACGAGCAGCCAGTACGTCGAGCCGCGGCGGGCGACGAAACCGTCGCGCTGCAGCTGGTCAACCGCCCGCGTCACCGTTTCCCGGGAGGAGCCGATCATTTCCGCGAGCAATGCGTGGCTCACGGGGAAGTCGATGCGGATCCCGTCCCGCACGACATGCCCATAGCTTCCTGCCAGCTGCAGCAGTTTCCGGCCCACGCGGTCGATGTGGCGCGTCAGCGCGAAATTCGCGGTCGCCGCTTGCTTCTGACCGAGAGCGAGCGCCAACTGTGTGACGACTCGCTCAGCCAGCGCCGGAATGCTCAGAAGCTCACTGCGCGCGTCGGCATCGATCACAGTCAAACGCGACGAACCCAGCCCGACCAGCAGCTCTTCGGGTGCAGGAGGCAAGAGGACCATTCCGGGCCCAGCCTCGCAGGTGACCACCGAGCGCACTGCAGGCCTTACGGTCGCGCGCAGGACGACGAAGCCGTCTTCCACCAGAAGCAGCGCGTCCGCCGGGAACCCCGTCGCGAAGCGCGGCGCGCCCGCATTGACCTCGATGGTGGCACAGGCCAACAGGACGCCTACGGCACGGTCGCGATCCGAAGGTGACAGGCCGTTGAGAAACTGGATGAGTCCCGCTGAGAGTTCATCGCGCACCTCAGGTCAGTGTCAACTTGGCGCGCCGTCTTACGACATGAGATCCGCGGGCCATTACAGCGAGTTCTGGTTGCGCAGGTTCGGCGTCAGGCCGCAGCCGCCAGCTGCTGACGCTTATCGGTGATGCCCTGCAGGAGCTCAGTGAAGGAGGCGACGAACTTGTCAACCCCTTCGCGCTCGAGCGTGGCGATTACGTCCTCGTAGTCGACTCCAGCGGCGTACAGCTGGTTGAACAGATTCTGCGCCTCCTGCAGGCCGCTCTCGAGCCGCGCCTCGACGCGGCCGTGATCTTGGAACGCCTCGATCGTCTCGGCGGGCATCGTCGAGATCGTCTCCGGCCCGATCAGTTCCTCGACGTAGAGCGTGTCGCGCAAGCTCGGATCCTTCGTTGAGGTCGAGGCCCACAGGCAGCGCTGCGTGGTCGCCCCGTTCACGGCCAACGCTTCCCAGCGCTCGCCAGCAAAGAGCTCCTTGTACTGCTGGTAGGCGAGCTTGGCGTTGGCGATGCCGAGGCGGCCCTTGAGATCGTCGCGGCCGGCCGCGGCGAGGCGGCGGTCGGTTTCGCTGTCGACGCGGGAAATGAAGAAGCTGGCGACCGAGTGGACGCGGCGCGGGTCGCCGCCGGCGGCGACCAATCGCTCGAGCCCGCGCAGGTAGGCCTCTGCGACCTGGCGGTGCCGGCTGAGCGAGAAGATCAAGGTCACGTTGATCGAGTGGCCGCGCGCGGTCATCTCCTCGATCGCCGGGACGCCGGCGTCGGTGGCGGGGATCTTGACCAGCAGGTTCGGCCGCGCGATCGCCTCGTGGAAGCGCGTTGCCTGGGCGATCGTCGCCTCGGTGTCGGCGGCCAGGGTGGGCTCGACCTCGATCGAGACGTAGCCGTCATGGGCTTCGGTCCGCTCCCAGACGGGCCGGAGGAGATCGCAGGCGGCCGCGACGTCGCGGAGGGCGAGGCTGAGGAAGACGCTCGCGGCGTCGCCCTCCTTGCTGGCGGCGATCTGTTCGTCGTAGGCGTGCCCATGCGCAAGCGCCTTCTCGAAGATGCTCGGGTTGGAGGTGACGCCGACGACGGCGTCCTCATCGATGGCTCTCGCGAGAGCGCCCGATTCGATCAGGTCGCGCGAGAGGTAGTCGATCCAGACGCTCTGCCCGAGCGCCGAAAGCTGATGCAGACGCGATTTCATTGCGACCTCCCGCCGACCAGCTCGCGCTCGAGCGCGTCGATCGGAGCGTGCTCGGCGATCAGGTCCTTGAGCACAATCTCGAGCTCGTCACTGGCGCCCACCGTCAGCGCGCCGACGAGGCGGCCGCTGTCGCCGTAGCTCGTGAGCAGAGTTCCGGAGGTCAGCGACCCTTCCGTCGTCAGTTCGTCGAAGCGGCTGACGTCGCCGAAGACCTTGACCGTCGTGCCGAAGACCTCGCTGAAGAAGGAGGAGACGGTGTCGTAGCCGCGGCCGCTGTCGGCGAGGACTTTGCCGACCTCGGTCCCCTGGTAGTTCGCGTTCGACCAGTGCTCGATCCGTCGCTGGCGGCCGTAGAGCGGGTCGAAGAAGTTGGCCACGTCACCGGCGGCGAAGACGCCTGGAGCTTGGGTCTCGAAGCGCGGGTTGACGACGACGCCGTCGTCGAGCGCGAGGCCGCTGTCTGCGAGGAAGTCGACATTCGGTACGACACCGACACCGACCACGGCGAGCTCGGCTTCGACGCAGAGACCGCTCTTGGTCTCGACGTAGCTGAGCCGGTCGTCGCCGCCGAAGCCAGCCACCTCCTGCTCGAGTAGCAACTCGACACCGTGTTCGCGGTAGAGAGTGGCGAGCTCGTCGCTCAGCTCGGACGAGCGGAACTGGTCGAACAGGCCGTGCCCCAGGTGGATGAGCGTGACGGCAAGGCCGAGCTGGCGCAGCGAGGCGGCCACCTCCATGCCGATGAAGCCGCCGCCGACCACGACCGCCTGTTCGGCTGAGCGGGCCGCCGTGCGGATCGCCTGTGAGTCTCGCAGGGTGCGCAGCGCGTACACGCCCTCGAACTCTGCGCCCGGCACCTCGAGCCGGCGTGGGGTGGCGCCGGTCGCGATCAGCAGCTTGTCGTAGTGAAACGGTCCGGCGTCCGTCGTCACCGTGCGCGCGCCTGCGTCGACGGCGGTGGCCGTCGTCTCGAGCAGCACGTCAACGTCGTGGTCGCGATAGAACGTCACGTCCTCGGCGAAGGGGGCATCGGCCGTCTCACCGCGCAGGTAGCGCTTCGACAGCGCCGGGCGGTGGTACGGGAGGTCGCTCTCTTTGGATAGCAGCGCGATCTGTCCGCTACCGCCGTACTCGCGGTAGGACTTGATCGCGCGCGCGGCCGTTAGGCCGCCGCCGGCGATCACGAGCTCGAACTTCTTCATCGGATTCCTCCTCCTGGCGCGCCGCGCGCGCCGCTCGTGCTCATTTCTTCGTCACTGATCTGTGTCGGGCGAGGTCGCCGTCTTACGCGTGCGCGCAGCGATCGGTGGCAGGGACCGCACATCGCGGCGGAGGTAAGGACGAATGTCTGACCGGCACCAACTGACTCACATCCGAACGACAAAAGGAGGAGCAAATGCCTTACGGAAGCTGGGTCAACGATTTGCCAACCGGGTTCTTCCTGGCCGTGCACATCGCCGCCTTCGCGCTCGGGGCCGGCTTTGCCTGGCTCGCCTTCAAGCGCGAGCTCGCATTCCTCGGCGCGGCGTTCTCGCTGTTCGCCGTCGCGGAGCTCGTCTACATGACCTACCACCTCGACTGGACCGTGTTCCTGTTCGCGCACACGATCGCCGAGGTGCTCGACCTAGCCGCGTTCGTGCTCGTGTTCGCCGGCGCGGTCTATTCGGTCGTGCGTCGGCCAGTGCTAGGGGTGACGCACTCGTGAGCTTTCACCGGTTCCTCCTCCCGGCCGCCGCGGTGCTCGTCGCGACTGTGGTCGCGGCGGGCTGCGGCGGCACCGGCACCAGCGAGCCGGTGGCGACCACCAAGGTCTCGATGGCCAAGAGCTATCGCTTCGACCCGAAGACGATCGAGATCAGGGCCGGCGACACGGTCACGTGGACGAACAACGACAACTTCACGCACACCGTCAAGGTCGACGGCAAAGAGGACCACAAGGTCGGCCGTGGCGACAGCGTCTCGATCACGTTCGAGAAGCCCGGCAGCTACCACTACATCTGCACGCTGCACAGCAAGGACATGGACGGGACGGTGATCGTCACGTGACGCTCGCCGAGCTGCGCACCGACCTAGTCATCCTCACCTGCGCGATCAGCGCCGGCATCCACGGTGCCCTCGTCCGGGACCACTTCGAGGAAGGCACACGAGCCGGGCTCGGCTTCGTCGCCGCGACGATCCTGCTTGCCGTCCTCGCCGTCGTCCTGACCCGCAAGCCGACGCAACCCGCGCTCCTCGCGACCGCGGCGGTCTTCACCGGCCTGATCGCCAGCTACGCGCTCGTGATCACGACCGGCTTTCCCGTGCTCCACCCCGAGCCGGAAGCCGTCGACGCTCTCGCGCTCTTCACCAAGGCGGTCGAAGCCATCGGCCTCGTTCTCGCCACGAGCCTGCTGCGGCGACCGTCGTTCGCCATCGCCCTACCGAAAGGAACACTGACATGACCACGACACGGGGCTCGCGCCCCATCCCAATCGCCCTGACGGCCCTGGTCGCCTTCTTCAGTTCACTCGCCGCGCTCGCCGTCTCGAACGGCATGGAGATGGCCCAGGCGCACGGCAACGCACCCCACCACGTGCAGGCGCCGATGCAGATGACGATGACCGTTCACTCGTCGTCGGCGCAGACGGCGAAGGCGGTCGCCTTGCGCACGGATATGCGCAAGCTTTGGGAAGACCACATCACCTGGACGCGGCTGGCAATCATCAGCCTCGAGACCGGCACTCCCGACGCCAACGCCACGGTCGCCCGACTGCTCCGAAACCAGGCTGACATCGGCAACGCGATCAAGCCTTACTACGGCAAGGCCGCCGGCAGCGAGCTGACAAAGCAGCTGCGAGCGCACATCCTGATCGCCGCCGAGGTGATCGCCGCGGCGAAAGCCGGCGACAGCGCCAAGCTCGCCGACGCTCAGGCCCGCTGGGTCAAGAACGCAGACCAGATCGCCGCTGTCTTGCATAGCGTCAACCCGCGCTTCTGGAAGCTCGGGGCGATGAAAGCGGAGATGCACAGCCACCTCGACCTCACGACACAAGAAGCGGTCGCCAGGCTCCAGGGCAACTGGACCGCTGACGTCGCCGCCTACGACAAGGTGCACCAGCACATCCTGCATATGTCGGACATGCTCTCTCAGGGCATCATCAAGCAGTTCCCCGCTCGTTTCCGCTAACCGGAGCCATACGCAAGGCCTTCCGCCCCGAGGCGACACACCTCGGGGCGGACACGTTCTCGGGCGGGTTGGCCGGGTGCGCGAATCGAAGAGGTAAGAACGCCGGCCCGGACGTCACCAACTAGACATGCAGACGAAGACCACAAGCGTGCAGGCGCTCGATCAGGTTGTCCGCTGGCGGTGCGAGCAACTGGTGGAGTCGGGTTTCGCGCACGCACTGGCGGCCAAAGTCGCTAAGAACGCCCACTACGACCTGCACTCGCTGATCGAGCTCGTCGAGCGGGGCTGCGAGCCAGAGCTCGCTGTCCGCATACTCGCGCCCGTCGAGGAGGAAAGCGCGGCATGAGGGCCTTGAACGCGGCTACGGTGGGGCTCGTGGAACCCGTCAGCCCTCTGCCGACGCTCCCGCCGGCGGCACCCTCCCTGGATGCTGATTCGCGCGAGTGGCTGCGCTGTCTACACGCCGACGATGCCACGCGGGAGGAGGCGATCGCACGCCTGCATGCGCTTCTGATGCGCGCAGCCCGCTTTGAGGTCGCCCGGCGCCGGCCGACGCTGCCGCATCTGCGCGGCGATGAGCTCGAAGACATCGCAACCGAAGCTGCCGACGATGCGCTCATGAGCGTACTTCGGCGCCTCGACGATTTCCGCGGCGCCAGCCGCTTCACGACCTGGGCCTACAAGTTCGCCCTGCTCGAGGCGGCGGTGAAGCTGCGGAAACGCTCCTGGCAGGGACGCGAGGTGCCGCTCGAGCCTGAAGGCTGGGGCCTGTTCTCGAGCGCCGGCCTCGAGCCCGACGCCGAAGCCGAGCAAAGCGAGCTTCTCGAAACTCTGCAGAGCGCGATCGCGCAAGTTCTGACGCCGCACCAGCGGCGCGTGCTCGTCGCCCTCGCCCTGAACGGCGTGCCGATCGACGTCCTGGCCGAGCGGCTGAACACCAACCGCGGCGCCCTCTACAAGACTCTGCACGACGCGCGGCGAAAGCTGCGCACACACCTACAGGGGCGCGGACTCGCGCTCGACAACTGGTTGGAGGAGAAACGATGATGGAGCGACCCGATCTGAAGCAGGCGCTGGGCCGGCTCCTAGGGCCCGCGGGTCCCGAGGTCGGCTGTGACGAGTGTTTCGACCAGCTCGACCGCTACGTCGAGCTCGAGCTCGCCGGCCAGGACGCCGACGCGGCGATCCCCGGCCTGCGCGCACACCTCGCCGGCTGCCCCGCCTGCCGCGAGGAGCACGAGAGCCTGCGCGCGCTCGTCGGCGGCGAGCAGGCGCTCTAGTCGACGGCGGGCCGTAAGACGCGCCGCGCCCGCGACACAAAGCGGGTGTGGATCAAACGAGCTTCTACGGACTCCCACTCCTGACCGCGCCGAGTCAGGTGATGACACCTCGCGCAACGAGCGAAGGGCTTGTCGCAGCAGCGCTCGGGTTCATCGACGACTGCCCTGCCTGCGTCGTCGACGTCGGCACCGGCACGGGCGCGCTGGCGATCGCGATCGCCTCCGCGGCGCCGCGCGCGGTGGTGTGGGCGACCGACACGAGCCGCTACGCCGTCGCCGTGGCCCGCGCGAACGTGCGGCGACACGGCCTGTCGGATCGAATCGTCGTGTGCCACGCCGACTTACTCGACCCCGTCCCGAGCCCGATCGATCTCGTCGTCGCAAATCTGCCCTACCTGCCCACCGCGGAGGCAGCGTGCTTTCCTGACCTCGCCGCCGAGCCACGCGAGGCCGTCTTTGCGGAAGGCAACGGTCTAGAGCCCTACCGGCGGCTGCTCACCGCCTGCTCCCGTCGGCTGAGCGCCGGCGGCGCGGTCGTCATCCAGCTGCATCGCCGCGTGCTCACCGCGAGACGCGACGAGCTGCCGAGGCTTCGCGCCGAGGTCGAGGCAGTCCACCGGGCGCGGCTTTGGCCATCGGGGCCGCAGCTCGTGGCAGCGGCCGCCTGACCATCTCCAAGGTGTTACGCGGCACGAACCTCCGGCCCCGCGAGAACCTCCGTAGGAAGAACACGAAGCGGCCCGGCGAAATCGCGGCGCTGGGCAGTGTGACGAGGGGGTCTCACCGACGTAACCCACTGAGGGCGCGGCGATAGAATTCCTACATGATCCGCGAGGCGTGCACAGGCTGCGTTTGCGAGCACTGTCCATGCCCGGACTGCAGCAGTAAGAGATAGCCCGCCCGCGAAGCAGTATCGGCGTCGACCCCCTCCTTTTGGGGTGGAGGTCGGACCGCTTGCGGTGGCTAGCGGGCGCAACGCTCCGCCTGACCAACGCAAATGGTAGCAACCGACGGCTGCGCAGGCGGC
>Ga0137368_10004999_pt1 | contig 14037 bp, 8 predicted proteins | sample SagtaG_13_FD_104917 | JGI IMG/M metagenome (GOLD analysis project Ga0137368, IMG submission 104917) | Vadose zone soil microbial communities from Sagehorn Ranch, Mendocino, California, USA - Sage1_L_100_16 metaG | ecosystem: Environmental > Terrestrial > Soil > Vadose zone | place: USA...
CGGGCGGCGCCGTCGCCGGCGTGCTCATTGCCTTCTGGGTGTTGGGTGGCAGGCAGCCGGCCACCTACGCAAGCCCTCTGCGCCTGCCGCCTGGCGCGGTGGTGCGGCCGTAGCCATGCATACCGATCTCGTGAGCCACCTCGCGCAACACCGGACGCTTGGCGCGGCACCGCCGGAAGAACTGGCGTGGCTGGCCGCACACGGAAAGTTGCGCACCATCGCGCGGGGCGAATTGATTGCGCGCAAGAACGACGCGTTCACGACGTTGGTGGTCCTGCTCTCCGGGCAATTTGCCATTCGCGTGGATCGCGGGGCGGGGCCGCGCAAAGTGATGGACTGGGGACCGGGCGACGTCACGGGTCTGCTGCCCTACTCGCGCATGGTCAAGACGCCAGCCGACGTGTTCGTGGACGAACCCGGGGAGATCTTCGAAGTCGATCGTCGCCATTTCACGGAGATGACGCGCGAGTGTCCGACGATCACGACCTTGCTCGTGCACGCGATGATCGATCGCGCGAGGCGCTTCACGTCGAGCGACCTGCAGGACGAGAAGATGCTGTCGCTTGGCAGGCTCACCGCGGGCCTCGCGCACGAGTTGAACAACCCGGCCTCGGCCGCCGCACGAAGTGCCAAGCTGCTGACGGGCACGCTCGTCGAAGCGGAAGCCGCCGTGCGCAGGCTTGTGGAGGCCGGTCTTGGTCCCAACGAGCTTGCGACGATCGATCGCGTGCGGCAAACGTGTGTCGCGGTCAGATCAACCCCGCTCACGCCCATCGAACGTTCCGATCGAGAAGAGGCGTTGAGCGGCTGGCTCGAATCGCATGGCATCGGCGGCGACGTCGCGGCTTTCCTGGTGGACGCGGTCATCAGCATTGACGATCTCGACAGGCTCAGCTCGACGCTCGACGGTGACACGCTCGACGCGGCGGTGCGGTGGGTATCGGCCGGCTGTTCATCTCGCGCCCTGGCCTCCGAAATCGAGAACGCCGCGTCGCGCATGCAGAACCTCGTGGCAGCGCTCAAGCGTCACACGTATATGGACCGGGCGACGGCGCCGGAGGCGATCGATCTCGAACCGGGGCTGCGCGATTCGGTGACGCTCCTCATGCACAAAGCGCGGCACAAATCGATCGCGCTGAGCGTGCTCGTCGAGCCGAATCTTCCGCGCGTGCTGGCAATCGGCGGCGATGTGAACCAGATCTGGATGAATTTGATCGACAACGCGCTCGACGCCGCCGGCGATTCCGGTGAGGTCTCCGTCACGGCCGCGCGTCATCTCGACACCGTCGTGGTGCGGATCATCGATAACGGTCCTGGAATTCCCCCGGAGCTTCGTGAGCGCATCTTCGACCCGTTCTTCACCACCAAACCGGTCGGTCAAGGAACGGGCCTGGGACTCGACATCGCGCGCCGGCTCGCGCGCCGCAACAACGGCGACATCGAGATCGATTCACGTCCGCGCCGCACCGAGTTTCGCGTCACCTTGCCGATTGACGAGAAGCCAGAGCGCTGACGCCGCCATCGTCTCATGGTAGCCAAACCGGTCATTCTGGCGGTCGATGATGAACCCGAGGTGTTGAACGCGATCGAACGCGACCTGCGGCACCACTTTTCCTCCGCGTATCGCGTGATGAAGGCGAGCTCTGGCGCCGAGGCACTGGACACCGCACGCCAGCTCAAACAGCGCGGCGCTGAAGTGGCGTTATTTCTCGTGGACGAACGCATGCCGGGCATGACGGGGATGCAGTTTCTCGCCAAAGCGCTCGAGCTCTATCCCGACGCGCGGCGCGTGCTGCTCACCGCGTATGCCGACACGTCGGCCGCCATTACGGGCATCAACGAGATCGGGCTTCACTACTATCTGCTCAAGCCATGGGATCCGCCGGAAGAGCGTCTATATCCGGCGCTCGACGACGTGCTGCTCGACTGGCTGGCGCTTGCGCGCCCCTCCTTCGACGGCGTGCGTATCGTCGGCGCGGCACTCTCGGCCTCGAGCTACGCAGCGCGTGACTTCCTCTCGCGCAATCAGGTGCCGTATCAGTGGATCGATCTCGAGAGCGCGCCGGATGCGCGTGCGCTCGTCGCGTCGCTGCCGGAGGGCACGTCGCGTCTGCCGGTGGTGTTCTTCAGCGACGGGACAACGATGGTGCAGCCGAGCGTTCGCGAGCTCGCGGACAAGCTCGGGATGCAGACGCGGGCCCGGCAACACTTCTACGATCTGGTCATCGTCGGCGGTGGCCCCGCGGGTCTGGCTGCCGCCGTGTACGGGGCCTCGGAAGGACTGCACACGGCGCTCGTCGAGCGCAGTGCAACTGGCGGCCAGGCGGCGACGAGCTCGCGCATTGAAAACTATCTCGGGTTTCCGGCAGGGGTCAGCGGAGCCGACCTCGCGCGCCGGGCAACCACGCAGGCGAGACGATTCGGCGCCGAAATCATCGCGGCGCAGGATGTCGTCGCCGTCACACGCCACGATCCCTATCGCATCGTCAAGCTCGCGGACGGCTCCGAGTTGCCGTGTTACGTGGTGCTGATTGCGCCCGGAATGGAGGTGCGTCGACTCGACGTGCCCGGAGTGGCCGATCTCGTCGGCGCGGGCGTGTACTACGGTGCAGCGCTGACCGAGGCGTCGACGTATCGGGACCGCGACGTCTACGTGGTGGGTGGATCAAATTCCGCCGGGCAGGGTGCGATGTTCTTTTCGCGCTACGCACGACAGGTGACGCTTGTCGTTCGCGCGCGCGGGCTCGACGGGAGCATGTCGCGATATCTGATCGAACGGATCAAGGAAACGGCGAACGTGCAGGTGCTGCCACGGACGCTGGTCGCCGCCGTGCGCGGCAGTGGCCACTTGGAGGCGATCACGCTCGCGGATGCCGCGAGCGGCGTCACGCGTGATGTGCCCGCCGACGCGATGTTCATCTTCATCGGCTCGGCCCCGCGCACGGAAATGGTCGCGGGCGTTGTCGAACGCGACGAGCAAGGGTTCATCCTCACCGGCCGCGATCTCATCGTCGATGGCAAGCGGCCGAAGAATTGGACCGCCGATCGCGATCCGTTCTTGTTTGAAACGAGCGTCCCCGGCGTGTTTGCTGCCGGCGACGCTCGGAAAGGGTCCGGCAAGCGGGTGGCGTCGGCCGTGGGCGAAGGATCAGCGACGGTGAGCGTGATTCATCAGTACTTGCAAACCGTCTGAGACGCCTTCGGTCTTGAACTTTTGAACCCTCGAACTCTTGAACCCTTGAACCTTTGAACCTTTGAACCTTGTTGAGGCTGGTGGCCAGGGGCAGAATCGAACTGCCGACACCGTGATTTTCAGTCACGTGCTCTACCAACTGAGCTACCTGGCCAGCGGCGAGATAACGAGTATACAAAAACCGTGCAGCGAGTCCTGCGAGCGCGCGTGAGCGAGGGGTCTTAGCTTCGCCCAAACAACCGCGCCAGCGTGCTCCACAACCCGCGCGGCGCATCCGCAGATCCGCCGGCGTCTTCGCGGGTCTCAGCGGCCGCGTCTGCAGCCACGAGTGACTCCTGCGCGCTGATCGCACGCCGCGCCACGTCCGCCAGGATCTCCTGGCGGCGAGGGCGTTCGAAGTAATGCAGCGCTGTGGTGAACTCCTCGATCCATGCACATGCGGGTCGTTCACGGGTATTCTGCGCAACGAAATCGCGCAGTTCGGCCGGCGCCGAGGCGTCGTCCAGCAAATCGCGCAGGAGAGTCGCCGCCTGGCGCACCGGGTGCGCCGGAATCGGGCTGCCAGGAACGATGCTCACGCTGCCTTCCGCGTCGAGGACTACGTGACGTGCATCCGGTGTGACGAGCGCGCCGCCCGCACGGCTCACCCGATCGGCAACCTCCAGCGTCACGGCGACGGCCTCAGGCCACGCGAGCTCCAGACCGATATCACTGAATGTGGCGAGCGTCAGGGAAGAAGAACTCTCCATCGGGTCTGCAGTGGAGGCATTACCGAGAATTTTACCTGACCGAGAAACCGCGAAGTACTCTTACGCGGACGGGTTTGGACGAGCCGCCGCGTTGTGAACGCCGAAACACATGGAATCAAGTCAGCTTCAGAAATCATATACGCCTCAAAGCCGCGCCGAACGCGTCATCGCGGGCAGCCGTGTGGTCCTGGCCGTTTCCACGCTGCTGACGGTCTGGCTTGATCCGTCGGAGCCTTCCAAATACGCGGAAAGCGCGTTCACACTGACGACGCTTTATTCCGTGTACTCCGTCGTTCTGTTTGTCATCGGCTGGGTTGCCGCTCCCATTCCGCTCGATTGGGCATTCGGCACACACGTGGTCGACCTCGCGATGTTCAGCGTTTTCATGTTTCTGACCGAGGGGCCGGCGAGTCCGTTCTTCGTGTATCTGGTCTATTCGCTCATATGCGCCGCACTCCGCTGGGGTTGGCGCGGCACCGTGTCCACGGCAGCGGTGGCAATGGGAGTCCTGGTCGCGCTTGCGCTCTATAGCCGATTCACGGGGGATCCTGCTTTCGAACCTGATCGGTTCTTCGTTCGCGCCGTCTACCTGGCCGTGGCTGCGGCGCTCCTCGCGCACATGGGTGCGTATCAGGAACGCACACAGCGCGATCTGGCGTCGCTCGCGAACTGGCCACGGGACGTCGGAGGCGAACGACACGCGCTCGTCCGCAACTTGCTCGCGCGCGTTTCATCGGTCCTCCGGGCGCCTCACGTGGCGGTTGCGTGGGAACAACCGGAGGAGCCGTGGACGAACATCGCCATGTGGCAGGACGGCACGTTCGAGTGGACGCATGAAGCGCCGGACGCGATGGAATTCGACGACGGCGGACAAACTGCCACGGCCGGCCACATCCACACGAGTCCGTTTGGAGCCGAACGGGGACTGCCCGGCGTGCCGCTGCATCTGGGCGAGGGGCGACACCGAAAGCTGCCTGCGATCGTCATCGACCGCTTCGGTGTGACGACGGCGCCGTCATGGTCGCTGAAAGGCGAAGGCGCTCAGGGGCTGCTCTTCTGCATAAGCCGAGAGCGTTTGACGCTCGACGACGTCGCCATCGGTCAAGTGGCGGCGCACCTCACGACGGCGACGCTCGATCATCTGTACCTGCTGAGCCGACTGCGCGAAGCGGTGGCCTCAGAAGAACGCGTGCGTCTCGCGCGCAATCTCCACGACAGCGTCCTGCAGTCAATGACCGGCGTCGCGCTTCAGTTGCAAACTGCGCGTCAACTGCTCCCGCGTGATCCGGCCGCGGCACAGGGCCGGCTTCGCGAGATGCAGGAAACGCTCGCCGGCGAGCAGCATCGCCTCCGCAATTTCATCAGCGAGCTGCGGCCGTTCCCAACGACCGAGCGGCGCGATAAAAGTCTGACGTCGCGCCTTGGCGAGCTCCGCCGGCGCATCGAGATGCAATGGGGACTGCAGGTGGCCCTGAACACGCGCGATTTGGACGACAAGGCCTGTGCGCCACTGGCGCAGGAGATCTATCACCTTGTGAACGAAGCGCTCATCAATGCGGCCCGTCATGCGCAGGCGTCAACCGTGTCCGCGGAACTCTCGAGCTCGAACGGTCAGGCGCGCATCGAGGTGGCGGACGATGGTCATGGGTTCGCGTTCCGAGGCCGATACGATCTCGAGACGCTGAACCAGATGAAGGTGGGTCCCGATTCGCTCAAGCATCGCGTCCGCGATCTCGCCGGTGATTTGGTGATCGAATCGAGCCCCGCTGGCGCCCGCCTCGCCATCACCGTGCCGCTGCCGGTCGCCGACCAGCCCGCCTCGGCGCAGGCATAAAGATTGGCCCAGTCTCGCACGACAGGCTGCGCAATTGAATGAAGGCCAGGACACCATACCCAGCAGCCGCTCGAATGGCGGCTGTTTGACAAGGCAGAGGGTGCCGCGCACAATGATCTCGTTTCCCGTCACACATCGCTGATTCCTACTTGCACATGTCTATCCGTGTCGTGCTTGCCGACGATCATCCGCTTGTCCTGACTGCGCTCGAACAACTGTTCGAGGCCGAGCCAGACCTGGAAGTCATTGGCCGTCACCGGGACGGGGCGGCGGCGCTCGAGGACGTACGAAAGCAGGAGCCGGATGTACTAGTGCTCGATCTGCGGATGCCCGGCATGGATGGCGTGTCGCTCCTGCGCGAGCTCAAGGGCGACTCGCTCCGTACTCGCGTTGTCGTGCTCACCGCCGCCGTAGACGAGCGCGAAGTTCTGGAGGCAATCCGCTTAGGCGTGCAGGGTGTCGTCCTCAAGGAGATGGCGCCCCGGCTGTTGGTCGACGCCGTTCGAAAGGTCCACGCGGGCGGCCGGTGGGTCGAAACGCAGCTCGCCGGACGCGCCATGGAGGAAATGCTCCGGCGCGAAGCCGCCATCGAAAAGCTCTCGCAGATGCTCACGGGCCGCGAGATTGAAGTGGCCCGCCTGGCGGCCGCCGGTCTGCGCAATGCGCAGATCGCCGAGCGCCTCTACATTTCGGAAGGCACGGTGAAGATTCACCTGCATCACATTTACGGGAAGCTGAATGTGGCGAGGCGCCCGGACCTCGAACGGTATGCGAAGGAAATTGGACTAGTCTAAGTGCTAAGTGCCAAGTGCCAAGTGCCGAGTGCCGAGTGCTGAGTGCTGAGTAGCGGTTCTAAGCGCGAACAAAATACGAATCCAGGCGCGGCCGCGAAACCGGCCCGACCAGACACCGTGTCATCCCGTCTATCATCAAAAGGGTGTATGAATTCCTTCGCGAGCACGAATTTAGTGGTGCTCGCGACTGAGGCTGAACCGGCCAGGCCGCGCTGAGTCGTTTCAATTACCTGTCCTGTTTAGCGGAATCTCGCCTGCGCTACGTATGCCGCGCGAGGTCCGCGCCACGTCAGCACCTCAGCATCCATTTTGCTTAACGAGTTGAGGCGGAGCTCCCCATGGCGAAGAAGGACCAGTCGAAAACTGTAAAGCAACCGGTCAGGCCTAAAGCCCAGTCGGCGGTCTTAGCCGGCAAGCCGAAGGGTGCACCGTCTCCACGAGTCACCGGATCTGAAGGTGCGCCGACATCCCGATCGAGTCCCGTGCCGCCAAACGGACGTGGGCGGGCGAGGAGCCCGCGGGCGGCTGACTCGCTGATTGATTGGGAAAAACCCGAAAGCAATGCGCACATTCTTGATTGGCGCGCTCGTGCTCACGACTTCGGCCTCATCCCAGTCGACCAGGCGGACACCAGCGAAATGCCGATGGTCCACCCAGCAGAACAGTTGCTGCACGACGAGGAGCCGGAGGCCTTCGAAGAGCAACAGCTTGACCGCCGCGAAGAGTCCGAGTTCGAGGAGGAGCCTGAGGCGGTTGCGGACACACCCGTTGCCTCTGAAGACATCGACCTGGTCCGCGTGTATCTCCGGCACATCGGCAAACGAAAGCTGCTGAAGGCAAAAGACGAGCAGGAAATCGGCCTGCGGATCGAACGGGCGCGCGGAGATCTTCTGGCTGCCATGGGAACGATTCCCGGCGCGCGCAGCACGTTTCTCAGCCTTGCGGACGATGTACGGCACAGCAAGGTACCGGCGGCCGAGCTGATTCTGCTGCCAGACGGCGGGGAGTTGAAGCCGGACAAGATCGAGCCGGTGATGAAGGCGATCGCCCGTATCCGGCGGCTCGAAAAACATATTCAGGATTTGCGCGAACGGTTCGGCGACAAGCGTTCGACCAGCGCGACGCGCGCGCAGTACGCCCGCGAGATCGCGGAACTGGAAGACCAAATCGGGCGCGTGCTGGGCGAGCTTCCGATCCGGCCGTCGGTCGTGGACGATGTGGTCGTGGAGCTGACGCAGCTCGATCACGCATTCCGCGCGCTGGACAGGGACACAAGCCGCTTGCCCGAGCACAAGCAGGCGCTCGACGCGCTCGAAGAGCGCGCTGGTTTGTCACGGAAGGCGTTTCAGAAGCGGTTCGAGCAGGTGCGCGAGAACGAAGAGCGGATGCTCGACGCCAAGCGTCAGCTGCTCGAAGCCAACCTGCGTCTGGTGGTGTCGATCGCGAAGCGCTACGTCAACCGCGGCTTGTCGATGCTCGACCTCATTCAGGAGGGCAACATTGGGCTGATGAAAGCGGTCGATCGGTTCCAGTTCCGGCGCGGCTTCAAGTTTTCCACCTACGCCACGTGGTGGATTCGCCAGGCCATCACGCGCGCCGTCGCCGATTACGGTCGCACGATCCGTCTGCCCGTCCACGTCGTCGAGTCGCTCAACCGGTTGACGCGCGAGCGGCGTGCGCTCGGCTCGCAACTCGGACGCGAGCCGCGCCCCGACGAGATCGCGGATCGGATGGGTGTGCCCGTCAACAAGGTGGAGCTGTTGCTCGAAGCGGCGCGCCAGCCGGCGTCGCTCGAAGCGACGGTTGGCGAGAGCGAAGAGACCGAGCTCGGCGATCTGCTGAAAGACGTCAAGGCGCAATCGCCCGAAGAGGAAGCCATCAAAGGGCAGCTCGCCGAAGAGGTCGAACGCGCGATGGAGTCGCTCAACGATCGCGAGAAGGAGATTCTGCGCTTGCGATACGGCCTGGGCACCGATCGCGAATACACACTCGAAGAGATCGGCCGGCGGCTCTCACTCACCCGCGAGCGCGTGCGGCAAATCGAAGCCGGTGCTGTTGCGAAGATGCGGAAGTCCAAAGGCCGCGCCGCCTGAATTAAGGTTCAAGAGTTCAAGAGTTAACCTTTGACCCTCGAACCTTTGAACCCTTGAACATTAGAAGTCGATCAGCCGGTTATATTTCACGATGAACGATCGACCGAGCGTCTCTTCCGGCGTGAACGAAGACGTGTCGCGGCGATCGTTGTAAACCACAAACAGGCCGGTGCCGCTGCGATTCAGAAACGCGACGCGAATGTTCGATGAGAACTGCGAGGTCTGGCTGTTGTACTGCAAAAGCGCCTGGACGCTCGCGAGAGTGGTGAACGAGTAGCTCGCTTTGATGGGGACGAGGTTGGACGTGAACGTGCCGTACGGCAACTCCGCGTGCTGCCGCAGCCAGCCGAGCGTGGCAATAAACCGCGACCCGAGTCGATACGCGGAATTGAAGTCGATCGAATTGAAATCGCCGTCGTAGAAACCGCCGATGCGATGGCGGATCGAGGCCGAGACAATCGCGCTCGGGTCGCTGAAGAACTCGGTGGCAAACTGGCGCCAGACGTAATACCCGGGCGGAATCACCACACGACGGCCGGCCGTGTTGAACACGACGAAACTGGCGAGCGGCCGGTCGCTGAACACATCCACAAAGTTGCCGAACCGGCCGCCCATTCGCGGCTGAATTTCAAAGAAGTGCAGGTGCGCCATCGACGACTGAATGTTGCGGGTGTCGATGTCGTGATACGCGTTGTAGCTGGTGTGCGGCGAAATGCGTCGAATCCAGTGCCAGCGCTTGGGCTGCGCGGTGAGGAACACGCGGAACTCGGGCCGGATGTAGCCCGCGCGCGGCAGAAAGCCCACCTCGGGGTTGAAGCGCTTCCCCACTTCCGAGACGCCGCCCGAAATCTGCCAGAGATTGCTTCGAAAGTCGTACACCACACGACTTGATGTGTCTGTCCCGAGCGCCCCGGGCGATGTCGTCCCGGAGGTGAAAGCGAAAATCTTCGAGTTGGTGGTGACGGCAATATTCGCGTCGAGTCCGTAGGAACGATTCCACTGCGTCCACGATTCTCCAATGCCAGGCCGGGATGCCGCTTGCCGGTTCACGAAGATGCCGCCGTAGCTCGATCGCCCGACCTCGCGCTGCAAACGGATCACCGCGAAATTGTTGCTCGGTTCGACGGTGAGGCCGGTCGCGGCGCTCTGAAGATCGTCGGTTTGAATGTCGAGCAGACCGAGGTTCCACCCCGCCACCTTTCCGCTCATTCGCGTGCCGCCAAGAATGTCAATCGGCGTTCCGACCGGCACCCCAGGCGCGCTCAAGCGTGACAAACCGACGCGGCGTGAGAAGAACAGATCGATGTTCTGCGGACTGCCGAACTGGAACGTCGACGCGTTTTCGAGGAAAAACGGGCGCTTCTCGGGGAAGAACAGATCGAAGCGCGTGAGGTTCACCTGCTCTTCATCGGCTTCCACCTGCGCGAAATCCGTGTTTATCGTGAAGTCGGCCGTGAGGTTCGGCCGCACGCCCCATTTCACGTCGAGACCGCCGCGCAGGTCGTTGTCGACGTCCGTGTGAATCGTGTAGTCCTTGTTCGCGGAAACCAGGCCGTACGGGATGAATTTCAGATCGCGCCGGGCGGGGAGATCCAGATCCGTCAGTTTGGCCGCGAGCGACACACGATAGATTTCGAAGCCGCGCGGAATCGCTGCGAGGTACACCTGCTCGTTTTTGTGACGGATGTTCCGCATGACGTTGAAGCCCCACGTGCGATTCGCTCCCGTCGCGTAGCGCAGCGTCTTCAACGGTATCGCCATCTCCGCTTCCCAACCGCGAGAAGTGATCGCGGCCCGGACGGTCCAGTCGCCGTCCCAATTTGCGTTGAAGGCGCTGATGCCGCCGCGCTGCTGGCCGCTCGTGTTGCTGTTGCCCGTCGTGCCGCCAAGGCTGGAAAAATTGTTGCCGCCGGTTTGTCCTTCACTGGCAACCTGGCCGTCGTATTCGATACCCAGCGGGTTGGTGCCGAACACGAATCCGTTCTGTCTGTCGTTGAACGTGTCGAAGACGAGAATGATCGAATCGGTGTCGGTCAGCGGCGCATCGCGCCGCGCCTGGGAGACGATGATCTTCGACGGGTCGCTGTCGAAACAGATGATGCCGACGTAGACGTTCCCCTGCCCTACCAGAACGCGCACCTCGGTCCGTTCCGACGCCGGCGCGCCTTCGTTCGGATCCTGCTGGGTGAAGTCGCTCTGAGGTTCGACGGTTTGCCAGATGTCTTCGTCGACGTGACCGTCGATCGTCGGCGCCGGCGCTTCGGGCGCCAACTTGCCGGCGGGTACGCTGACAGCAGCGGGTGGATTCGCAAAGGCCGCGGACGAAGACATCGCAGCCGAGAGACAAATACAGACAACTGAGCGACGCATGAGCCAATCAATTGTAAGCGACCATCCTGAGAGCACGGGACATGTTAGTGTGGCGCCTTGCAGGAGGCGCGGATGCGGCTGTTGATTCCCTCCATCGTGTTCTGCGCGGCCATCGTCGCGTCTCCAGCGATGGCGCGGCAGGGCGCCGCGCCCAAGCTGAATAAGACGCAGCGCGATCTCCTCCAGGCCCTCGTGTCTGCCGTCGATGCCGCAGCGGCTTCTCCGGCTACCGCTGACGCCGAATGGCACACGCACGTCCTGCGCACGTCAGACGGCGCACACTACGTGGCGTTTACGGTGCGTCCCTCGGAGTCGCTCGCGCTCCCTGCAATGGCAACTCTTTACGTACGATTGGCGACGCGCATCGATCCGCAGAACGCGGACGCATCCGTTGAACATTCAGCAGTCATGGACTGGCTGAAGGGAATGCGAAGCGATCCGCGCGTGTCGCGAACCGAGCGCGGCATCGCGTTTGGCGAGATGCCCGTTTTCGGCGCAGGGGCTGTTGCCACTCGCGGGCCGGGTCAGCAGGCGGGAGATCTCGCGCTGCTCAGTCTCGAGCGCGAACGCGCGCGCGAGCGAAAGGAAGCCGCGGAAAAAGAGCGCAAGGTGGCCCTCGAGGGAAAGTCGACGGCGCGTGCGCGTGACCCACTGTTTCCATTTGAGGATTTCGCCGTCGGCGTGCCGATCGCAACGTCGGCCGAGGCCCGGCTGCTGCGGCGATCGGTGACGGCCGGCGCCGGTGACTACGATCTCTATGTCGCCTGGTCGGAAGCTCCCGCGCGCGGCAAGTCACCCGCCATCCACGTCTTGAAGCGATCGGTCAGCCTCCCACCTGCATTCACCACACAGCTCGGTATCAGCAGCGTCATTCTGGCCGAAGAGGTCGGCGTCCGCGCGGCGCCGTATCCTCCGGATCAGCAGTCGTCGCATCCGTATGCGATCGGTCCTATGGAGATCGTGCCTGCGGAGCGGGACGGCTTCACCAACGATCAGCGGCTGGCAGTGGTGTTTCAAGTGTTCAATGCGCGCGCAAATGATCTGGGCAAGCCCGACATCGCCGTGGGTTTCCAATTGTTGCGAATCACTGACGGCGGCGAGCGGTCGGTCGGCATGCTCAACCCGCAGTACTACAACGGGACAACGCTCCCCGCCGATTTCGATCTCACGAAAGGCCACCCGATATTCGTCGCGATGGCCGCGCCGCTGAAGACGCTGCCGCGCGGTGAGTATCGCCTGAGAATCGGCGTCACCGATAAGCTCGCGGCCCGCAATGCCCTTACGGACGCGACCTTTCACGTCGTCGCTACGCCGGCGACCCTGCTCGCGGCCGCGCCGATTTCTACCCCGCTCCCACGCGACTACCTGCTCGAATCAGATGTGCTGCAGGCAGTCGCGGCCCGCCTTCAGCGCGATCGGATGACACCCGCGCTGTCGACCGCCCTCGCCGCGGCGCGCGCGAAACGCTTTGTCGATCTGCTTCGCGAGGACGAGGTGGCTCCTGAAGAACAGGGCCTTAGAACGACGCTGCGCGGCATTGGACTCTTCGCTTTAGGCGATCCGCGCGTCGCCGTAACGCTGCTTCGGCAGGCGCTTCAGCTGTCACCGAACGCCGCCGCGCAGTTGTATCTCGGCGCATGCCGTGCGCTCGACGGAAACGATCGAGACGCGATTTCCGCCTGGCAGTCGGCGATTGAAGCCGATATGCCGGCGGCGATCGTCACCCCGCTGATTGTCGACGCGCATCTGCGGCTCGGCGAGATTGCGCGTGCCGGCGAGCTCGCGCGGGCGGCGGTCGCGAATGGCGGCGACCAATCGAACCTCGCCCGGGCGCTTGCGACGGTTCACATAGCTGAAGGACGAGAAGGCGCTGCTATCGCACTGCTCGACAAGCATCTGGCCGAACACGGTGATGATCTGGAAGCGCAGTACGTGATGCTTCACGCCTTGTTTGCCAGCATCGTTCATGCGAGAGGATCGGGCACGACTTCAGAAGATCAAGAACGGTTCCGTGCTCTCGCGCAGGGTTATATCACCGCAAAAGCGCGCTACGCGACGACGGTGGCTGAGTGGCTCGATATCGCGTCGAAAAGATAGCCACGAAGGTCTCGAAGGACACAAAGCCGAGTCCGGCGCGCGGCGATCACGAAGGCAGGCGCGTCCCTTCGTGGTCGCGTTTGTGAAAGCTTCGTGCGCTTGGTGAACTTCGTGGCGATCTTTTGGACCAGCGGTTACTTCTTCTTCGTCGGCAGGGGCGGCGGCGCCGGCGGTTTCCCTTCGGGCTTCAGCGAATATGCCGTGCGCGCGGAGAGCTTCACGTCGGGGCGATCGGTTTTGACTTCGATCTGTCGCACGCGTTTCTTCGGATCAGGATTCGACGAGTAGTAGCCCAGCACGTAGTAGTCGCTGGTTTCCGCGTCGATGCGTTTGAACGCGGCGGCAAAGTCGTTGTCGTTGACGACGGCAAATCCGCCCGTCTCCTCTGCCAGAAACCGCAACGAGCTCTGCGTCTTCTGAAGAAATGTGCGCCATTCGCTCTGATCGAGGTACTGCCCTGCGTCGACGATTCCGGACAAACCGCGCGGATCTACGGTGAAGAGCGTCGCGTTGGCGCGGTTGGCGGCCAGCGTCAGCTCGCGCATCAGCAGATACAGATCGATGTCGGCGGTGACCTTGGGCAACGCGAAGTACGGGTTGTCTTCGTCGATGAAGAACTGTGACGGTTCCGCGAAGCGGCCGCCCTGGATGCGATCACGGCCACGCCGCGCCTCCGCGAACGGATCGAAATCGTAGCCGTTGCTGATGTAAATGACCGCCTTTCGCTTGTTGGTGACCTTCTCCAGCTCACTCATGACGTTGTACGCCGTGTAGAAGGCCACCTGCGCGCGGGTGCGGACGTCCGCGGGCCCCTGCGACGTCTCAAACATTTGAAAGATCTCAGAGGGCGTGATGCCGGAGCCCCGAATCTTCGAGGCCGCTGCGCCAATCAATTTGCGGTCGTAAG
>Ga0137368_10005009_pt1 | contig 14022 bp, 11 predicted proteins | sample SagtaG_13_FD_104917 | JGI IMG/M metagenome (GOLD analysis project Ga0137368, IMG submission 104917) | Vadose zone soil microbial communities from Sagehorn Ranch, Mendocino, California, USA - Sage1_L_100_16 metaG | ecosystem: Environmental > Terrestrial > Soil > Vadose zone | place: USA...
CCTCGATCACCTGCCGTCTGCAGAGACGCTCGCTCTTCGCCTACCTCACCGACGTCCTCAGCGCCAACATCCGCGGCGACCCCATCCCCGCGCTCGCCTGATCAAGCGGGGCTGAACGCTTACCGGTGACGTAGTCGTTCCCGGCAACGCTGGCTGCTGTGTGGTTGCACTGGTGGCTGGATGGGGCGGAGTTACGCCTCCGGGCTGGAGATTCGTAGATCGAGTGAAGGCCGTTGGCCCGTGCCGGGTGTCCTGCAAAACCGGCTGATCCGTTGCACGGCCTACTGATGTGCGACTGGCTTACGCTAGGTGAGCCTGCCTTCTTGCGGCGCATTCCGATTTTCTGCAGAAGGTCATCTTGCGGGCCGGGATTCATCGCGAAGCCGCCACCGATGAGTTCTCGCGCGTGGGCGAGTCAGAACCGTGATCGCCCGAAACAACGAAAGGACGAATGATGCGCAAGCTCGTGGTCAACACGTTTACGACACTCGACGGCGTCATGCAGGCACCCGGCGGGCCGGAAGAAGGCCCAATCGGCGAATTCGACCACGGCGGGTGGTCGGCCGGCTACTGGGACTAGGCGATGGGCCAGTGGATGGGCGAGTTTATGGGCGAGCCGTTCGAGCTACTCCTCGGCCGCAAGGCGTACGAGATCTTCGCCGCCCACTGGCCGCACGCGAGGGACGAGCCGGGAGCGGAGCAGCTAAACGCGGCCAATAAGTACGTCGCGTCGCGAACGCTGGAAGCGGTCGAATGGGAGAACTCGCAGCTTCTCGAGGGCGACGTGGCCGAGGCGATCGCGCGTCTCAAAGAGCAGGACGGTCCGGAGTTGCAGGTGCACGGGAGCTCGAACCTGATCCAGACGCTGCTGCGGCACGAACTAATCGACGAGTTCCGCGTCTGGATCTTCCCGGTTGTACTCGGTAGCGGGAAGCGGCTGTTCGGCGGCGGCACGGTCCCGGCCGGTCTCGAGCTCGTCGACTCGAGGACATCGACCACCGGCGTTGTGTTCCTTACGTACACGCCTGCGGGAGAGCCGCGGTACGGGTCGTTCATTCGCCCCTCGAAGAGCCGACCGAGGCCGAGCTCGAGCGGCGGCGCCGCCTCCGCGACTGACCCACGGAGCGGTGGCCGTTCGCGCTTGCTGGTAGCCCGGGGACGACAGTACCCGCGGTCGTGGTCTATCCCGACCGCAACAGGATCGGCGTCTGGCGGGGCAGCGAGGCCGATGACTTCGTCTTCAGGCGTTGATCTTCAGGCGCGACGCGGCCTTGCCCTGGGCGGATGAAGGAAGGTTAGGAAGAAGGATCGATCCGCAGGACCTCGCCGGGGAGGCCCGCCCTCGCGTCAATCCGCACCCACAGGCCGGCGCCGGCCGCGATGGCCGTCGTGTACTCCGCGCCCGGGCACGATGCGTCGTACGCAGGCACCGCGGGCCGGCACTGCGCATCTACGAGCGTAAGACGGCCCACGACGCTGTTACTTGCCGGGTCGATCCGGACAAGTTGGAGCTGCGGCTCATCGAGCAGTGCCCTGCGCCGGATGTCCTCGACAGGCTGGCACTGCCGATCGTGACCGCGATGCCGCTCGACCTCCCGATCGTGCCCGGCGGTGTCGAGCCACCCTTGCCCTCCGCCGGTCCGTATTACGCCAAGGAGTACCAGCCGGGGCGCGTCGCACGACTCGCCCGAAATCCGTACTGGAACGCGGCCACGTTACGGTCGCGAGCGGCCAATGTCGACGAGATCGAGTACCGCGGCCGGATACCCGACGAAGCGGCGGCCGCCGTTTCTCGCGGCGAAGCGGACGTCGCGACCTTTGCGGCGGCGGACCAGCTCGGACCCGATCTCGTTCGCGATCTCATGCATCGGTACGGCGTCAACCGTGGCCGATTCTTCGTGCGGCCGAGACTCAACCGCGTCTCGGTCGTGTTCAACGTTCGGCGTCCTCTCTTTCGGAACAACCCTAAGCTCCGGCGCGCCGTGAACTTCGCACTCGACCGCGCGCAGCTTGTGGCGGCGCACGGCCCGCTCGAGGGACGGCCGACCGACCAGCTCTTGCTGCCGGGACGTCCGGGATTCCGCAACTGGAAGCTCTACCCGTACAAGGCCGACATCGGCGCGGCCAGGCGGCTCGCGCGCGGCGTGGTACGCCGCAGAGATGTTTCTCTCTACGTTCCGACGACGCCTTGGGGGACGACAGTCGCGGCCGTGGTCCGGTCGGATCTCCCGCCGCTTGGGCTTCGCGTCCACGTGAAGACGGTTGCGACCGCCCTCTTCGCCAACGTTCTCAACCTGGAGCGCACGCCGTGGGACCTCGCGGTCGTGGCCTGGAACCCAGCCCGCGACGATCCGGTCGCGTTCATTAACTTCGCGCTCGACGGACGGCACATCGGCCGGCCGTTCCCGGGATTCAACCTCGGACGGTTCAACGAGCCAAAGTGGAACGCGCGAATGCGGCGTGTCGCGCGCACCGAGCAGGGCCGGGACGCCGCGTTCGCGCGACTGGACCGCGACCTGATGCGGATCGCGGCGCCGCTCGCACCCTACCTCGTCGAGAACGCGCTCACGATCGTCTCCCCACGCGTCGGTTGCCTCTCGTGGCTGACCAACGCCTGGCCGAATCTCGCCGGGTTGTGCGTCAAGTAGATCGCGTTCTTTCTCGCCGTTAGGGCTTTGCCGCGTCTTCGCCAGGACGCGCTACGACGGGTGAGGAGAGCTCGCCACGACAGGCTCGGCGAACGTGGCAACCGTCACGATGGCTGCAATGGCTGCACTCGGCGTTCGCTCAGGTTCGCTGGCGTTCGCTCGCCCGACCCGTAGCCGCTGCAAACAGCCGGTTGACCGAACGCGAGGCGCGAACGCTCGCCAGTTCTTGCCATGCAGAAGGTCGAGGGTTCGAGTCCCTTCATCCGCTCTAAAAGTCACTGCAAATGAAGAGGTGCTGTCGTCCGGACAGTAAACGGCATGCGCTCTGTGGCTGCAGTCGCGGGCGAGGACGTGCCACTTCGCCTCGACTCCGTCGAGCTGGTGGGATCAGCGTTGGACGCCGTGGGGACGAAAGTCCCACAAAATCAGAGAATTGGTCGCTCACGGCTGCTCACGAGTGGAGGGCGGACAGGCTTTGTAAAGCCTCCCGCTGCGGCACGCCAACGGCGTCTACAGAAGGTCATGTGTGTGCGACACGCCAGGGACCTCGAGGGGAGCGGCTCCCGACCGACTGGGTGGGGAAGATCTACATGAGCGTCGATTTCGATGACCTCGACGCGACGACTGCGGCGATTCACGGTTGGATTAGGGACGACCTGGTACTCGGACCCTGCCCCCGCTGCCCGGTCTAGGCGATCGGCTCAGCCAACGCCGTGCGGAGACTCGGTCATGACAGGCAGCCCCGTGACAAGAGGGTTGTTGTCAGAGTGGCGGGCGGTTCGGTGCCGAACCGCCCGCCAGCTCAAGGACTCGCGGGGATGCCCTACTCAATCAGCAGGTGCGCTCCCCCACGCGTACGAGTAAGGGCAACAAAGGCTGACTGGGTCCGTCAGCGCCGACAGTTCCGAGCCGTCCGTGTTCGCGGTCCACAAGGAGATCTGGTTGTTGCGGTCCAGTCTGTTGAAGAGGAGCTTGGTGCTGTCGGGTGACCAGACCGGGGTCAGGAAGACCTCGCGGTCGACTGGCGCCGTGACCCGTCTGAGCCCGGCTCCGTCCGGATGAACGACCCACGCGTGGGAGATACCGCAGCAGCTGCTGAAGGCAATCAGGGCACCGTTCGGCGACCACTGGGCGGAGACCGCGCCGACTCCCGCGGGGGTGATCTGACGTAGGCCCGTCCCGTCGGCGTTCACGACGAACAGCGCGGTCGTGAAGCGCCCGATTCCCAGCTGCTGCGCGGCGAACACAACGTGTGACCCATTGGGCGACCAGTCCGCCCCAATCCGATCGAAGAAGCCGAGATCGATCACCGAGAGCCCCGGAGGACTCAGCTGGACCGGGTCGCTGCCGTCGGGCTTCACCGAGAACAGGGTGCCGTTGTCGCTCGAGTCGAACCGGGCGAACAGGATCCGCGAGCCGTCCGGCGAGTAGCCGTACCCGATATCGAGGCCGGCGGGAGGGGTGGCGGTGACCCGCACGAGGTCGCCCGCGTCGGACGATCGCACCGTGTAGAGGCCCCTTTCGGCCGGGTTCGCCTCCTCCGGGGTGGTGCACAAGAGTCGGGTGCCGTCGGGCGACCAGTTCAGGCAACCGAGCGGCAGGTTCGGGTTGAGAAGGGTGAAGCCGGACCCGTCCGGGTTGGCGGTCGCCGGCTGGCCCCCCTCCTCGCTGAAGAGGTTGCAAAGGACCTTGCTGCTGTCCGGCGACCAGGTGGTGCAGAAGGTGCTCCCGACGGGTCCGATCTGATTGAGGTCCGATCCATCGGGGTCGATCGTGAAGCTCGTCTCCTGGCCGACGAAGACGATCTTCCCGTTCGTACCGGGTACCGTCGCCCCTGCTGCCAGCGTGGCGAGCGCCAGCGCGGCCAAACCCGCGATCAATCCAAAAGCGATTCGTCTGCGCATCGGTGCTCCTTTCGCCAATGGGTGTCGATCGGCCCGCGCGCTCCCACTCCTCATCCAGATAGACAACCGAGACGTCCCAGGACTCATGGCTGCTCTCCCTTCGTTCCTTCGTGTAGAGGACGTCCCGCTGACGCCGCCTCGGAGCGCCGCTCGTGGACGAAGATCAGTCCGAGGTGGTTGTCCGTCACCTCGCCCGCGCTGACGAGGAAGTTGGAGGTGATGAAGCCTTCGGCGTGCGCAAACTGGCCCTTCCCCCCTCGACCTCGCGTACGACGGTGCCGTGCCTGAGATTGGGATCTGGGTAGGGGACAAGCCGCCCGAGCCCGACGCTGCGAAAACGCAGACTGTTTCCCTGTCCGAACTCGATCGTGCCCGCGTCGTCGAACGTCGACCGCTCGCGAAGCGAGAGCTCCGTTTCGAGGGTCGCATCGCCACCCGGAACCTCTTCGAACGCGCCGCGCACCCCGTCTCGGCTTAGGCCGAGCGTCGTTTCGCCGAAGGGCGTCGTCGGGACGGGTCACGCCGGTGTGCTTGCCTGGCGGTGATTCCGCCGCCGCGTCAGCGTCGCAGCGATCAGGAGCAGCATCACGCCGGCCGCGCTGCCTGCGCCCATACCCGCCGCGCCCCAGTCGAAGCCGTTTCCGGCACGACTGACCACGGACGTCGCGCTCGATTGAGCGGGAGTGAGCAGGTCGGTGCCACGGTATCCGGCTCGGTCGTCCGGACGTGCCTGGGCCGACGGGACCGGACTACCGATACCGCGCACGCCGGACCGATCGTCGGGCCGGACCCCGGAGACGCCGGGCGCGGCGAACACCAGCGCAGGGAGCGCCACGAACGCTGCCGCTCCGAGCCTTCTCATTGTCGAAGAGTTCATCGCTGCCTCCTTCGGATCTCGAGCCAACCCGTGCGGCTCATCTCGCCACCCGGCCGCCCCGCGCGACCGGTCATCACCACGAGGGTGGTGCGCCGCGGTTTCAAATGACCTAATGGAAGGCCGGAAGCGCCTACAAGCGGGTAAACGCCCCGGCAAACGGCCGCTATTCGTCGGTAACGCTCGGTGTTACCTTCATCGCATCGAACGGGAGCAACGGCTGGAATTCCGCATCCTCGGGCCGCTCGAGGCATGGGACGGGGACCGTCGGCTTGACCTCGGCGGCCCGAAGCAGCGCGCGCTGCTTGCGCTCCTCCTCCTCCACCGCCGCGAGGTTGTCGCCAGCGACCGGTTGATCGACTCGCTCTGGGGTGAGGAGCCGCCGCCGGCGGCACAGAAGACCCTTCAGGTCTACGTCTCACGGCTGCGCAAGACGCTCGGCAACGGCCTGCTCCAGACCAGAGCTGGCGGCTACGCGCTCGGGCTTGCCCCTGATCAGCTCGATTCCGAACGCTTTGAGCGCACGATGAAGGAGGGGCGCGATTTCCTCGACTCCGGGGATCCGGAGCGGGCGGCCGCGATGCTGCGCGGGGCGCTCAGCTTGTGGCGCGGCCCACCGCTTGCCGACCTCACCTACGAGGCGTTCGCCGCGAGCGAAGTCGTCCGGCTCGAGGAGTTGCGGGTCGCGGCGCTGGAGGAGCGCATCGAAGCCGACCTCGCGCTTGGCCGTGAGGCCGAGCTCGTTCCCGAGCTCGAGGGACTCGTCCAGGAGCACCCTCTGCGCGAGCGTCTCCGCGCCCAACTCATGCTTGCCCTCCATCGCACCGGCCGGCAGGCGGAGGCGCTAGCGGCCTACCAGGAGCTTCGCCGTACGCGGGTCGAGGAGCTCGGCCTGGAACCGAGCCGCGCCCTCCAGGAGCTCGAGCAGGCGATCCTTCGGCAAGATGCATCCCTCGAGCTTGACCGCCGCTCGGGCGCGCGTCCTCCTGTCGGAAAGGGCCTGCGGCGGAGGCGTTTAGCCCTTTTTTCGCTTGGAGGTGCGTCGGTCCTCGCCGTTGCCCTCACGGTGGCGTTCCTTGCGGTGGCGGGCGGCGAGGAGGGTGCAGGGCTCGCCTCGGTGGCGCCCAACTCGGTTGCCGTCATTGACCCCAGGACGAACAGCGTCCTCGGCGGGATCCCCGTCGGCGTGTCGCCGTCGAGCATCGCCATAGGCGAAGGCGCTGTCTGGGTCCTGAACGGCGACGACAAGACGGTCTCCCGGATCGATCCCGACCTGAAGAAGGAGGTGAGAAGGATCTCGGTCGGCGGCACGCCCACCGACCTTGCGGTCGGAGCAGGCGCCGTTTGGGTCGCCAACGGCTTCGACAACACGGTCACGCGCATCGAACCCGAGTCGAATGTCGTCGTGGCGACCATCCCGCTGCCGACCGCTGGCGAGCTCGCTCCGGTCTCACTGGGCCGCGGCGGCTACCTCGCGATCGGCGCCGGAGCCGTCTGGGTCACGAGACTCCTCCAACATGGTTTCGTCTGGCAGATCGATCCAAAGACCAACGCCGTCGCAGCGACGATCCGGCTCCCTCAAAGCGCCGGCGGACAGGAGATCGCCGTCGGCGAGAGCGCCGTCTGGGTCAACGGCAACGGAGGCATCACGCGAATCGACGCAATGACGCACGCGAAAACGCTGTTGAGCGCGGTCGAGCCGGGCGGGATCGGCGGCATCGCGGTCGGCCACGGCGCAGTCTGGGTCGCGGGCCTCTCAACCGGCTCCGACCACGCGCCCCTGTGGCGAATCGACCTACGTGGCGAAGTCGTGATCGCCTCGATCGCCGTCGGCGCCGGGCCCGCCGGCGTGGCCGTGGGAGCAGGCTCAATCTGGGTCGCGAACAGCCTCGACGGAACCGTCTCGCGAGTCGACCCCGAGACGAACACGCTCGCGCGGGCGATCCCCGTCGGCGGTGCCCTCCGTGGCATCGCCGTCGGCGCAGGCGCCGTTTGGGTGACAGCGGGCTGAGCCGGGTATCTCTTCCCCTATCCGGGGACGCCGCAGGAACCTCAGATCGCGCGGCTCGTCGCCGAGGGCAACCAACCGCGACGTGGCCGCAACGCTCTTCATCACGCGAAGACAGTCGAGTTCCACCTTACTCGCGTCGACCGGAGGCTGGGAATACATTCCGGAGTCGAACTCGTGCTGCGGTTGGCAGACAACGCGACGGAGGTCGATCTCCTTGCTCCGCGAAAGTTCGAGCGCCGCGAACGCGAAGGTCACCGGACCTGACGCGCCGACGCTGACCACGCATCAGCTTCGCCAACAAGCGGCTTCGCGCCGCGGGCAAGCACCGCCCGCTTCGGGACGCGTAGCCGCAACTGAGCGCCAATCGGGATCGATCAGGCGAGGTTCAGTGTTCCCCCGGCCGGAGACCCGCGACTGTCCATCAACCAAACCCGTATGTGGCAGCCATCACAATGGCTGCAATGGCTGCACTCGGTGTTCGCTCGGCTTCGCTTCCGTTCGCTCGTCCCCTCGAATTCGCTGCAAACCACGGGCTTGGGCGAACCGACGCGAACTGGTGCGAACGCTCGCCAGCTTTTGCCATGCAGAAGGTCGTGGGTTCGAATCCCATCATCCGCTCTGAAATCCCCTGCAAGCAGGCAGGTGCTGTCGCCCTGTGAGCAAACCCTGCGACCCTCGTGGCGAGGTTGAAGGTCGAATTGTTGTCGTCGGCGACAATCTGACGGAGGTCCACTACGCGAGGGCGACCGGCGCCACAACAGCCGCTGGAAGCTCAATGGCCTCAGGGACCGGTCACTCGCAGGACCGACGTCGTCGATCCGTGGATTTACACAGATGGCGATAGGGAGCATGGGAGGAGGCCGCGCGGTGCGGCCCCCTCGCTCTATGCGTCCCTCAGCCCACCGGCTGGAAGTAGTTGTCCGCCGCGTACTCGGCGACGCTTCTGCCGAGAAGCTCCGCCTGCACGTCGGCGGTGCGGAAGTGGAGTCCAGCCCAGATGCGGGCCTCGGTGATCTCTGCGAGCGCCTGCGAGAAGCTGGAGAACGTGCGCGTACGCGGATCACTCGGAAGAAGGAAGGTCGATGCGCTCGTGACCTGGTAGCCCCCCTCGATCACGTCGCCGAAGAACATCCTCAGCACACGAGTGTGTGCACCGTCGTGGCAGAGATGCCCGGATGGGTGCTCGGGGTACGGCGCCGTGATCAGCGCCGTCCAGGTCGGGTCGGGCTCGGTCGCCGGGTTGCCGTCCTCCCCGCCACGTCGGATCGCGTTCCAGGGCCGCCAGAAGTCCCAGTAGTACTTGTCGTTCCAGCAGTTGATCGCCGCGTCCGCCGCGGCGAGGTTCTGCATCGCGAAGAGCCGGGCGCTGTCGACGATGTCGAGTTCCTCTCGTGCGGTGAGGTCCCGCGCGACCGCGTTCCAGCTCGCGCCAGCATTGCTCTGCCACCAGCGGGCGATGTACGTCTGCTCGGGCGTGCGGGCCGTGGGGGTCACCACGCCGTCGCCGCCCAGCGCCTTCACCTCGTTGTAGTCCGCCGCCCAGGCGGCGCTGGTGAGCGCCTGTGGGCCGGCGGTGCGGAACTGCGAGGAGCTCTGCATGAGGAAGGGCTCCACGCCGCCGGCCCAGGGCGTCGGGTCGAGGATCAGCTGCCCCGTCGCCGGGTTGACGAGCGGCCACCAGTGTCCGGGCGCCGTGTTCGGCACCCACTGCGACGGCCCGAACCGGCCGTCGTCTTCGCGGGCCGCGATCATCGCTTCCGCGGCGGCGTTCCCGGCCGCGATCCCCTGCGCCTCGAACGGCCCGTCCGGTATCGCCGCGAGCGATGCGGCGTATTGGGCGGCGAGCGCCTGCAGCAAGCTCGCCCTGGTCGGGAACGGGATGCTCGCGGGGACGGTCGAGATGATGTTGGAGAGGACGCTGTACGCGGCGGTGGCGACAGCCGCATCTTTCGAGGCCGTCGCGGCGAAGCGCCTCTTCAGGAGATACGGCCGATAGTGCTGGGGCTGGATCGCGTTGACCGCGTCGTAGACGGCCCCCTGCACCATCCCCACGTTGATCTGCGAGGACGGGCCCCCACTCGCCGGCGCCGGGAGCCCGACGAGCGTAGTCACCGCGATCTGGTTCCAGTCGGTCACGGCATTGCCGGCGGATTGACCCCGCGCGGAGGCGGAGAGTCCAACGACGGCGGCGACCAGAAGCGCCGTCACCGCAATCCTGGTTGTCGATCTCAGGTGCATCCGGCTACTCCTTTCTCTCCGAGAAGGTGTCTCGCGAGGTGTCGCCGGCGGCTTCGCGAGCGAGCGTGCGTAGCCACGCTGTCTCGTTCAGCTCTCGGCGAAATGTGAGCAGGAGAGCCTGCTCCTCCGAGAGGGCCATCCCGTGTGCCTCCCGGGCGTGGCGCCGCACCTGGGGGACGAGCCCGTGCTCGTCCTCGGCGCGGGCCTCGAACCCGCAGTCGCAACGAAGTACCTTCTCCAACGATTCCTCGCAGCGAAGGTAGGAACGGCCACCTAGACGGTGGCAAGATTCCGGCAAGAGAACGCCTAGGGGTGGGAGCTGAAGGTTTTCCTCGCGGGTCGGGTCGCGATCGAGGCTGACGGCGCGCTCGTCGACGAGGAGCGCTTTCCGGGACGGCAGGGTCGGCTCCTGTTCGCCTACCTGGTTGCCGAGCAGGGGAGAGCGGTGCCGCGGGACGAACTCGCGGAGGTGCTGTGGGGTGAGGCGCCGCCCGCGACCTGGGAGAAAGCGCTGACGGTGCTCGTGAGCAAGGTGCGCGTGTTGCTCACAGCGTGCGGCATCGACGGCGCGAAGGCGTTGACCAGCGCCTTCGGCTGTTACCGGCTGGAACTGCCGGAAGGAACCTGGGTCGACGTGATCGCGGCGGCGAATGCGATACGGGAGGCCGAGGAAGCGATGGCGGCCGGCGACCTGGAGGAGGCGAAGGCCGCGGCCACGAACGCCGCGTCATTGGCGAGGCGACCCTTCTTGCCGGGAGACGAGGGAGTGTGGGTCGAGGAGAAGCGCCGTGAGCTCACGGATGTCCGCGGCCGCGCGCTGAGCTGTCTGGTCGATGCCTGCCTGCGGTCGGGCGATGCGTCAGACGCGGCGAAGTGGGCAGAACAGACGATCTCGCTCGAGCCGTTTCGCGAGACGGGATACCGGCGTCTGATGGAGGCACACGCTGCGGCCGGAAATCGGGCGGAGGCGCTGCGCGTGTATGAGCGCTGTCGGCGGCTCCTCGCGGAGGAGCTCGGCGCCTACCCCTCGCCGGAAACCGAGTCGATCTATCGCCAGCTTCTCGAAGCGGCTTCTCCCGAGGCCCGAGGGGTGGCACCGGAGGCGGAACGCCTTGCGGTCGTTGAGAGCAAACCGGAGCGGGAGGGCCAAGTTGGCATCCCTCTCCGACCGATTCGTGGTCGCCGAAGCCGGATCCTGATCGCGATCGGCGCGGCGCTCCTCCTCGCGGCGGCGCTCGCAGTCGTGCTCATCGAAGTGACCGGCGGCAGCCCCGGCCTCAGCTCGGCGCGGGCGGACGCGGTCGCGCTGATCAGGGCGGACACGAATCGGCTCGTGGCAGACGTCTCGGTCGGCGACGGGCCGACCAGTCTCGCGGTCGACGAGGACGCGGTGTGGGTGGCGAACGCACAGGAAGGCTCCGTCGCGCGGATTGATCCGCGGACGAGGAGCGTGGTCGAGCACATTCCGGTCGGGAGCCAGCCGAGCGGGATCGCGGTCGGCGGCGGTGCGGTTTGGGTGGCCGACTCGCTCGACGGCACCGTCACGCGGATCGACCCGACGACCAACACCGCCGTCCAGACGGTGCGGGGCATCGTGACGCCGACGGCGGTCGCCGCCGGGTTTGGTTCGGTCTGGGTAACGAGCGCTGACGAGCGCAGCGTGAAGAGGATCGACGCCGACAGCGGCGACGTCGTCGACACGATCCCGACGGGCGCTCTCGGCCTGGGCATCGCGGTCGGCGCGGGCAGCGTCTGGGTCACCGACGAGTCGAGCCGAAGCGTCGCTCGCATCGATCTCGCGAGCGGAAGCGTCGTACACACGGTCGCCGTCGGCAACGGGCCGACGGGAATCGCGTTCGGCGCCGGCTCGGTATGGGTCGCGAACTCGCTCGACGGCACCGTCTCTCGGATCGACCCCGAGACGGACAAGGTGACGGCGGTGATCCCGGTCGGCGAGGGCCCCGACGGCGTCGCTGCGGAATCCGACGCCGTCTGGGTGAGCAGCGAGTTCTCGCGATCGATCGTACGCATCGACCCGGCGGAGGCCCGTGTCGTCGAGACGATCCCGGTCGGTAACCGGCCGAAGGGGCTCGCGGTCTTCGGAAACGAGGTCTGGTTTGCCGTCCAGCCGTCGGGCGCCGGCCACCGCGGGGGGCGCCTGGTCGTCCCCGTCGGTTCGTTCGGGTCGATCGATCCCGCCTTCGGACGTCCGGGGAACTTCATATCTGTCTATGACGGCCTGCTCGGGTCGGCATGGCGAGGGGGAAGCGAGGGGATGCAGATCGTGCCCAACCTCGCGGATTCGCCGGCCGTGGTGACGGCCGGCGGGACGAGGTACGCGTTCACGCTCCGGCGCGGCATCCGCTACTCGAACGGCACGATCGTCAAGGCAGGCGACTTCCGACGCGCAATTGAGCGTTTCTTCCGCGCCCGCTCGCCGGCCGCTCGGTCATACCTGTCGCTTGCGGGCGCCGAGCGGTGCGCGAGACGGCCGCGAAGCTGCGACCTCCGTCGGAGCGTGCAAACCGACGACGCGACGGGGGCGGTCGTCTTCCAGCTCCGGCGCCCCGACGGTGAGTTCCTGTTCGACCTGATCGGCGGTCCCGCACCGGTCCCGCCCGGCACGCCCGATCGGGAGGTGCGGACGCATCCGATCCCTTCGACGGGGCCGTACATGATCGAGCGTCACGTTCCCGGGCGGGTGGTCAGGCTCGTTCGCAACCCCTACTTCCGCGTCTGGTCGCAGGTGGCCCGCCCGGACGGCTTCCCCGACGCGATCGAGTTCAGGGTCGGCGTGAGCGCCGAGGCGGCAGTCACGGCCGTCGAGCGTGGCCGGGCCGACATCGCCCAAGTTCCCCCCGACCGGCTCGACGAGGTGAAGACGCACTACGCCGCCCAACTCCACCGCAATCCAGCCCCAGGATCCATGCGCGGCCTCTTCTTGAACACACGGCTTCCCCCCTTCGACGACGTCCGCGTCCGCCGTGCGCTCAACTACGCCGTCGACCGTGCCGCCGTCGCGGCGGCTCAGGGCGGGTTGGAGCTCGCCCAGCCGCTGTGCCAACTCCGCCCACCGAACAGCGCCGGCTACCGGCCCTACTGTCCCTACACCATCGACCCGAGCCCCGCGGGGGTGTGGAAGGCGCCCGACCTGGCGCGCGCACCGGCTCGTCGCCGCCTCCGGCACCAGCGGCATGAACGTGACCCTGTGGACATGGGCACACGTCGAGCCGGCCGCGCGCCAGGTCGTGGCCGCGCTCCAGCGGCTCGGGTATCGAACCAGGCTCAGACGGATCGCCTTCTGGGACCCCTACTACTCGAAGGTGTTGGACGAGCGCGCCCGCATGCAGGCCGCCATGTCCGGCGTCGTCGGCTACGCCGGTGGGCCGCCCTCATACGTCTTGCCGTGGTTTACCTGTGGTGCCACGCCTGGCGACAACCCGGGTTCCTTCTGCAACCGGCGCATCGACGTCGAGATCCGGCGCGCGCTCAGAATCCAAGCCACCGACCCGAACGCGGCGGTCAGGTCATGGGGGAGGATCGAGCGCGAGCTGGTCGACCAGGCTCCGTGGGTGCCGTTGTTCACCCCACAAAAGGCCGACCTCGTCTCCAAGCGGGTCGGCAACTACCAGTCCAACCCGGTGTTGTGGGGAGTAGCCCTGCTCGACCAGCTGTGGGTGCGATAGAGGCCGCCGCAAGCCACACTGTCATCAGGCCCGCGCGTTTCTGGTCGTTGCCAGCAGCGCGATGCGCCACACGATGATCACCTGGTTCGCGCCACGCCAAATCGCGCGCCGAGCTAGCTGACTCGCACGAGCCCACGCGATGAGGGAATACCTCATCCGTGTCCAAGAAGTTGGAGCGCACGCCTGGCGGTGTAATCGACTCGAAGAGCGGCGCGGGAACGTCACACTCGACGAGCGCAAGGTCGCCAATTGATCGAATCGCCCACCGCTATGAACCTGTACGAAGCGCCCAACGAGGCGTGGCAAGGATGGCAAGGTTCGGCGTTCGCTCGGGTTCGGTCGCGTTCGCTCACACAAGGGGAACCGCTGGAAACAGGCGGTTTGAGCGAACGGACGCGAACGGGTGCGAACGGTCGCGAGCATTTGCCATGCAGAAGGTCGTGGGTTCGAATCCCATCATCCGCTCTGAAAGAACCTGCAAATCAGCCTGTGCCGTAGCCTGTATTGTAAACGGAGTCAGCTGCGTAGCTGCAGTCCGCGTGCGTGGCCGACGACGCGCCTGAGGCCGGCCGTGACGGCGCCGAGCACGGCGGCTGCAAGCACGATCGCTCTCGGTCGACGTGTGACGAGTCGTGCGCGGCGCGTGAAGCCTTAAGCAAAC
>Ga0137368_10005020_pt1 | contig 14010 bp, 10 predicted proteins | sample SagtaG_13_FD_104917 | JGI IMG/M metagenome (GOLD analysis project Ga0137368, IMG submission 104917) | Vadose zone soil microbial communities from Sagehorn Ranch, Mendocino, California, USA - Sage1_L_100_16 metaG | ecosystem: Environmental > Terrestrial > Soil > Vadose zone | place: USA...
CCACTGCCCGGTCCGCCACCACCCGGGCCGCCACCACCACTGCCCGGTCCGCCCCGCCCGGGCCGCCACCACCACTGCCCGGTCCGCCACCGCCCGGGCCGCTGCCACCCTGTCCGCCACCGCCACAGCCCGGTCCGCGGCATGGCGGCTCAGCGGCTCACCGGCTGACCCGGCCACCGCGCCACCGGCTAGGCAGCGGCCGGAAGCCGCCGCCTGGTCGGCCCGCCGGCGTTCAGGTACCGGCCGGCGCCGAACGGCCGGTCGTGCGGCGACACGCTGGCCGCCGCGGCGATGTCCAGCGCCACCTGCCGGGGGGAGAGCCTCCGGTCCCGGGCACCGGCAAGCACGTCGGCCACCAGTTCGCGCATGGTCGCCGCCACCAGGTCCAGCACCTGCGCCGGCGAGGGGGTGCGGGCCGGTCCGAACAGCGCGTCCATCGACGCCGGGCCGCCGGCACCGGCCACCAGGTCCGGAACCACCAGCACCCCGCGGTCGGTCAACCGCCGCTCGGACAGCCCGGACAGCCCGTGGTCGGCGCCCACCGCGACCACCGGGATCGGCAGCACGGCGGCCTGGTCCAGCGGCACCGCGTCCGACCCGTCCGCCAGCACCAGCACATCCGCGGGCAGGTCGAACAGCGCCTGCCGAGGCAGCGACGCCCGGCCCACGTGCATGGACCGGACCTCGCGGTGCGCCGGCAGGGCCAGCATGGCGGAGACGTCCAGGCCGGTCGGGTCGACCACGCAGCCGAACTCGTCGGACACTGCGGTGACGGTCGCGCCGGCCTCCACCAGCGACCCGGCGGCGGCCCGGCCCAGGTCGGCGAAGCCCTGCACCGCGCAGCGCAGCCCGGCCGGGCGCAACCCGAGGTGCGCGGCCGCGGCCAGCGCGGCGTGGCCGAGCGCGTGCCCCGTCCGGCACTGGCCAACGGTGAGCTGGCCGACCCGCTCGTCCAGCAGGTGTAGCCGGTCGAAGAACGCCGCCTCGGGCAGCTCCTGGGCGGCCCTGATCGCGTACTTCACCGACGGGATGCCCTGCGCGGCGGCCAGCATCTCCAGCTCGTGCCAGCCGGTGCCCATGTCGCAGCCCATCGACAGCCGGCTGCCCAGCTCCTGCCGCAGGAACGCCAGGAACCGGCCCAGCGCGGCGGCCTTGCCCTGCGAGCGCGGGTCGTAGTCGATTCCGCACCTGGCGCCGTCCACGGCCAGGCCGAGCAGCCGCTGCTTGTCCAGCATCCGGGCGGCCAGCGCGCGCAGTGTCTCCGGCGAGAGCCCCGGCTGGACCCGGCAGCCGCCGGCCGCTATCCGGCACCCGTCGCCGTGGTAGACCAGGTACCCGTGGAAGCCCTCCACCGGGTCCACGTACTCGATCGTGTGCTGCACGACGCACCCCTTCGTCCGGGTACGTAACAGGAGCGGCCCGCCGTGCCGTACAGGACAGGTCCGCGAAAAACTCCGCTCGCGGTCGGCCTCGCCGCGCAGCCTTCCCGATCCTCGGCGGACCGGGTAATCCTCGGCGGATCCGGTAATCAGCAGCGGACCGCGTGATCGTCACCGGACCGGGTGATCCTCAGCCGACCCGGAGAATCCTCGGACCGGGTGATCCTCAGCCGACCCGGAGAATCCTCGGACCGGGTGATCCTCAGCGGACCGAGTAGAAGATGACTCCGGGGTAGCCGTCCCGGCTGGACAGCGTGACGCTGCGGCCCAGGTGCGGGTCGCGCACCGTGACGGTGCCGATCGGCGGGCCCGGGTCGGCCAGCATCGCCTGGTCGAACAGCCCGCCGCGCAGCGCGGACAGGTGCCTGCCGACCTGCTGCCGGGCACGCTCCGCGGTGGTCGCGTCGGCGACCTGGTACACGTACAGGCGGTCGCCGAAGAACACAACCAGGTCTGGGTACCCGTCGCGGGGGTGCACCGTCGGTGGCGCCGCTCCGGCCAGCCGCAGGCCGCCCACCCCGCCGTACGGCACGCTCCGCGCGAAACGCTGCTTCAGCGCGCCGTACCCCACCCGGACCGCCGCGTCCCAGGCCTCGGCGCCACCCGGTGCCGCGGCCGGGCAGCGCGCCGGCCGGGTGGCGCCGGTGGCGCAGGTGGCCGCGGTGACGTCCGCGGCGAGCCGGGCCGCGTCGGGGGCCCGCGCCAGCGGCAGCACCGAGTACCGCGCCCCGTACGACAGCCCGCCCGGTGAACTGATCGCGCGCTGATAGAACGCCGTCCACCCGCCGGAGGAGATCGTGCAGGTCACTGTGCCGGTGCGGTGCGCGGCCACCGGCCCGCTGGTGCCGTCGCAGGTGCCGATCGGCTTGGCGTCGCCCTCCCAGTCGGCGTGCATGCCGACGCGGGTGGCGGTGGCGGCCTCGTTGGTGAAGTTGACGGTGATGGTGCAGCTGCCCGCGCCGCAGCCGACGAAGTCCTGCGCGCCGAGCTTGACTTTGCCGCCGCCGTCGATGGCGCCGGACAGCTGCCCGGCCCTGCTGGCCAGCTCGGCGTACACCCTGGCCAGGTCGGCGCTGGCGTCGGTGAGATCGACCCGCAGGTCCTTGGCGTCCGGGGCGGCCGGCACCGGGGTGCCCGGCTTCGGCGGCACCGCGGCCCGCGGTGCGGGGCCGAACGTCCCCCCTCTCTCGGCGATCGTCGAGCTACCGGTGGCGAACCGGCGCGGCGCGGTGAACTTCGGCACCGCGGGCGTCGACAGCCGCAGCAACCGGTACGGCTGGTCGGCGGACAGCTCGTACACGGTGCCCTGCGCCTCGACCTTGACCGACCTGACGCCGTTCACCGAGCTCGCGTCCAGGTCACCGACGTGCCCCTCGGGCACCCCCGCGATCACCGGGTGCTGTGACCGGGCCAGCGCGGCTGGCGCGAGCACCGCACCCACGTCGAGCCCGAAGACCTTGGGTGGTACGCGTACCCAGTTGCCGCCGTACCGCCTGGTGATCCCGTTCTTCGGGCTGTCCCCGGCCCAGAACGACTCGGGCGCCCGCAGATAGGTCGCACCCTGCAGCACCAGCATGCCCAACTGGACCCCATCCACGGTGAGCGTCCCGCTGGCCTCGCCGGCGCTGGTCACGGTGGCGTCCAGGCCGGTGGTGTCGCCGCCGTTGTCGAACGACCCGCGATACCGCACCGCCGACGCGGCAGCCAGGTTGAGCATCGCCAGGTACATCGCACCGCGCGCCGTGGTGGGCGGCGGCGGCCCGGCGGTAGCGTGGCCGGGCACCGCACTGGTGCAACCGGCGGCGAACGCGACCACCGACGCGACCAACGCGACCACGAGCGCGGCCGGCCGCCTGCCTGGGCGCACGGCCGGCCGCGTGCCTGGGCGCGCGGCGCCGCCGGCAGCCGGGCGGGCCGCACCGGCCGGGCGGCGTCGCCCGATCGACCTGCTCATCCGAACCCCTCCATGCGCAGTATCTCCCGAAAACGCGGAACTCGGGTGACCGGATCCGGCGCAGCCGCGACTCGGTAACACCGACGCTGGCGAAGACCCGAGTCGGGCCCGCGGGCCGGTGCGCGTGGTGTTCCAACGCGACTTCGGGGCAACCCGGTGATCATCGCCGCCTCTCCGCGGCCACCACCGGAGTTCCGCCGCGACGATCACCGCCGGACCGCCAGAACGGAACGCAACCCGAACAGCAGAACCGAACACCACGCCGGAACGGCCGAACGGACCAACACAGCAGACCAGCCCGCGACCCAACCCGTGATCATCGCCGCCGTAACACGGCCACCACCGGAGTTCCGCGGCGACGATCACATCTGTTGGCCGACGGGCTGCGGGGCGACCGGCCGGGTGGGCCGGCTTCGGCGACCGGCCGGGGGTCGACCGGCTGCGGGGCGCTCCGGACTGACTCCATCCGGGACGCCGGGTCATCGCGGAACAGGTCGACGTCAGAGATGCCATGTCAAGCGGGCGTCGGCAGCCAGGAGTCGTCGGAGCCGACGGCCACCAGCCGCTGGGTCGCGCGGGTGAGCGCGACGTACAGGGTGCGCACGCCGCGGGCCGACTCGGCGACCAGTTCGGCCGGCTCGACCAGCACCACCCCGTCGTACTCCAGACCCTTGACATCGACGTCGTCCACCACGGCAACCCGGGCCGCCGCGACCCGGCCTCCCGCGGCGGCGAGCCAACCGGCCACCTCGTCCCGGCGGCCCTGCGCGGTGACCACCCCGACCGCGCCCTCCACCTCGGCGAGCACCCCGGCGACCGCCTCGGCCACCGCGCCGGCCAGCCGGGCGGACGGCACCGGGACCAGCCGCGGCGGGTGGCCGGTGCTGCGGACCGCGCGCGGCAGGTCGGCGTCGGGTACGGCCGGACGCACCACCCGCGCGGCCAGGTCGAAGATCTCGGCCGGGTTGCGGTAGTTCGTGGTGAGCCGGAACGCGTACCGGGGCTTGCGGCCGAGCGCCGTGTCCCGGGCCTGCGCCGCCTCGGCGTCGTCCGGCCACAGGCTCTGCGCCGCGTCGCCGACGATGGTCCAGCTCGCGTGCCGGCCCCGCCGCCCGAGCATCCGCCATTGCATCGGCGCCAGGTCCTGCGCCTCGTCCACGATCAGGTGCGCGTACTCGTCGTAGTCGTCGGCCCGGGCCGCCCGCTCGGTCACCGCGAACTCCCGCTCGGCCGCGGTGGACAGCTCCGCCACCCCGGTCAGCTCGAACAGCGACGGCTCCGCGGGCGGTTTGGGCGGCCGACCCAGCAGCTCGCGAAGCTCGTCCAGCAGCGCCACGTCGAGCGTGGACAGCCCGGGGCGCCCCCATGACGCGGCCAGCCGGCCCACCTCCTCGCCGGACAGCACCCCGGACGCGCAGCCCGCCAGCCGGGCCGGGTCGGCGAGCGCCCGCAGCACCGCGAGCGGGGTCAGCGCCGGCCACCACGCGTCCATGAAGTCGGCGAACTCGTTCCGGTCCGCGACCTGCTCGGCGAACTCCGGATCCACCGGCAGGCCGTCCCTGGCGACCTGCCGCCACAGCGCCGCGAGCAGTGCGTCCCGCACCCTGCCCCGGGACCGGTGGTACACGGCGCCGCGGCTGAGCACCGCGCGTCGCACCGCCGCCAGGTCCCGCGCCGGCACCGTGAGCACGTCCCCGCGCCAGGTCAGCCGGAGCTGGTCCGGCGCGCCCGGCGGCGCCTCGCGGACCGCCCGGGACAGCACCCGGCGCATCCGCAGCGACCCCTTGACCGCCGTGTCGGCCGGGTCGTCGCGCCGGGTGGCGGCCACCCCGTCCACCACCTCGCCGATCGCCCGCAGGCTGGCGCTGGACTCCCCCAGCGACGGCAGCACCTGCTCGATGTAGCGCATGAACACCGCGGACGGCCCCACGATCAGCACCCCGCCCCCCTCGAACCGCCTGCGGTCGGAGTACAGCAGGTACGCGGCCCGGTGCAGCGCCACCACCGTCTTGCCGGTACCGGGGCCGCCGGTGATCAGCGTGACACCGCGGGCCGGCGCCCGGATCGCCTGGTCCTGCTCGTGCTGAATGGTCGCCACGATGTCGCTCATCAGGCCGGTACGGGTGCGGTTCACCGCGGCCATCAGCGCGCCGTCGCCGACCACCCGCATCCCTTCGGGCAGCGCGTCCGGGTCGAGCAGGTCGTCCTCCAGGCCCACCACCCGCTGCCCGACGCAGCGGATCACCCGGCGCCGGACCACCCCCATCGGCTGCTCGGCGGTGGCCCGGTAGAACGGCCCGGCGGCCGGCGCCCGCCAGTCCAGCACCAGCGGCTCGTACGCCTCGTCGCGCAGCCCCAGCCGGCCGACGTACCGCACCTGCCCGTCGGCCAGATCCAGCCGCCCGAACACCAGCCCTTCGTGCTCGCGTCCCAGCACCTGCATCCGGCGGGCGGCCTGGTGCACGATCGCGTCCCGCTCGACCAGCGCGCCGTAGTTGCCCACGGTGCCGCGCCGGTGCCCCTCGGCGAGCAGCAGCCGGGCCTGCTCCTCGGCCGCGGCCAGCCGCTCGTACACCCGGTCGATATGAATTTGCTCGGCCGCTATTTCCTCTTGTAGCGTCGAGTTGTTCCCCGCCACTCGCGTAATCGCTCCGATCTGGCCGGCACAATCGTCAAGCGGAGAATTCTACCTAATCGCAGCCGCCCCCGCGCGCAATTTGATCCCGGCCCCGGCGTCGATGGTACGGCCGCACGCGCGGCGGCGCTGCGCTCCGGGCTCGGGCCGCGGTACCCGGACCTCACCGCCGGCGTCGGTCGGCCCGAGCTGGCGGCCGCCGGCCGGCAGCCGCCCGCCGCAAAGGTCAGCGGCTGTACGACAGCACAAGCGACCGGCCGGCCGCCAACGCCCGCCACCGCTTGGCCAGGTCGCGCACCTCGGTGCGCAGCAGGCCGATCGCCTCCTCACTCAGCACGCCGGGCACCGGCACCCCGCGCAGTGCGCAGCACTGGCGGACCAGCTCCAGGCAGTCGGCGTCGGTGTCGCCGCCGAGCGCCTGCACCACGCACTCGACCTGCACCATCTCGACCAGGTCCACCTCCGGGCCCGGGTCCGGCGCCACGCCGGCGTTGATCCGGTCGGCAGCCTCGGACAGGTACCCGAAGTTCACCCCGTCCGCGACCAGCCCCCAGAACCCGTGCCGCAGGCCCAGCCGGGTCTCCACGACGTAGTGCAAGAGGTCGCCCGGCAGTTCGGTGCCGTACGACGGCCACGGCCAGCGCAGCGGCGTGCCGTCGTCGCGCAGCACGTACACCCAGTCCTTGCCACCTCCGGTGTGTGTGAAGGTGATCTCCACCTCGACCCCCGATCAGTGACCCCACTGTCGGCTATGTACGAACGACACCATGCTTGTACGCCGCGCGCCGGTGCGCCAGGGGATGGCGGCAAATGGCAGGCGGGCCGCCCACCCCAGGGGTGAACGGCCCGTCTGGGGCGCGAACTGCTACCCGACCTTGCTGGCGGCTGCCGCGCGGCGCCTGCGACCGACCAGCACCGCGGCGGTACCGCCGAGCAGCAGGAAGGTCGCCAGCCCCAGCGGCAGGCCTACCGAGAACCCGGTGCCGGCCAGCGGCGGACCGAGCGACCCAGGCGGTGGGGTGAATCCGCCCGGCGGCGGGTTCACGCCACCCGGCGGGTTCACGCCGCCCGGCGGGATCGCCGGCGGAGTGGTGGGCGGCGGCGTGGTGTAGGGCGGCGGGGTGGTCGGCGGCGGCGTCACGCAGTTGGCGTCCGCATTGCCGAGGCCACCGGCCGCGTTGCCGCACGCCGTCACCGGCACGGCGACCGGGGCGCACGCCTGGCTACCGTTGCCGGCCCCGGTGTTGCCCGAACTGGTACCCCCCGGGCAGGCGCCACCCGACGGTGGGGTCGCCGCCGAGCCGCCCTGGCACGCCGCACTGGCGTGACCGACGGCCGCGCCGGCGTTGCCGCACGCCACCACCGGAGCCTGCACCGGCGCGCCCACCTGGCTGCCGTTGCCTGCGCCGATGTTCCCGGACGTGTTGCCGCCGGGACCGCCGGAACCGGGCGGGTTGCTGACGGTGGCACCGCCGGTGCATCCGGCCTGCGCGGTGGCCACGGCGGCGACCGAGTTGCCGCACACGTTCACCGGAGCCTGCACCGGGGCGTGCACCTGGCTACCGTTGGCGCCGCCGTAGTTGCCCGAGGTGTTGCCGGTTCCCGAGCCGCCGCCGGTGCCGCCGCCCGGGTTGGTGGCGGTGGCACCGGCGGCGCATCCGGCCTGCGCGGTGGCCACGGCGGCGACCGAGTTGCCGCACACGTTCACCGGAGCCTGCACCGGGGCGTGCAGCTGGCTGCCGTTGGCGCCGCCATAGTTGCCCGACGTGTTGCCGGTACCCGACCCGCCGCCGGAGTTGGTGGCCGTGGACCCGCCCTCGCAGGACGCCTGCGCGTTGCCCACGGCGTTGCCGCAGAGCGAGATCGGGAGCTGGATCGGCGCCGAAGCCTGGCTGCCGTTGAGCGCGCCGTAGTTGCCCGACGTGTTTCCGGTACCCGACCCGCCGCCGGAGTTGGTCGCCGTGGCGGTGCCCTGGCAGGACGCCTGCGCCTTACCGATCACAGCGACGGCGTTGCCGCACACCGTGATCGGGGCCTGGACCGGAGCCGAGAGCTGGGTGCCGTTCCCCGCGCCGTAGTTGTTCGAGGTCGATCCCGTGCCACCGGTGCCGGACTGGATGGCCGTCGCACCGCCGGGACAGCTTGCGCCGGAGACCCCGATGAACGCGACGGCGTTGCCGCAGGCCGAGACGGAGCTCTGTATGGGCAGATCGAGAATGGTGCCGTTGCCGAGCCCGAGGTTGTTGTCGCTGGAGCTGGGGTCGCTGAACGCCAGACCGGCGCTCGCCACAACCAGACTCCCCGCGAGCACCGCGGCGGACATGCCGCGGCGAACCCACATGGTCAAGGTGAGATCCTCCCGTTAGAGGTTTGCGCACTGACAGAACGATCCGGACCCTCGAAGGTTTCGGCCGTAATCCCCAGCATGTAATACCGTCCGGACCATCCACACCGGACTGTCCGGAGTGGAGCGCATTGCGGCCTGGCCGGCTGGATGGGTCCACTGTGGACGCACCCTCCGGTGGTGCGGAACCGCTGCGGCGGTCAGCCCGCGGGGTACCCACCGTCCGGCTCCGCGGCCGATCCGGTGATCGTGCGGTAGCGGTTACGGAAGTGAACGAGCGGTGCCGCGGCGGGGTTACGGCTCTGCGCGCCGATCACCCGGGCGATCATCAGGGTGTGGTCGGCCACCACCACGCGCTGCTCGGTGAGGCACTCCAGCGTGGCCAGCGAGTCGTCCAGGATGACGTGCCCGGTGGCCGGTCCGCGGTGCCAGGCCAGGTCGGCGAAGAGCAACCGGTCGCTCGGCCGGCCCTTGATGGCGAACCGGGACGCCACCTGCCGGGCGCCGGCCGGTAGGAACGACACCGCCCAGGTGTCCCCGGCCGACAGCGCCTCGTCAATCCGGGACCCGTGCCCGACGGCGAGCAGGAGGGTGGGCGGCTCCAGCGACACCGAGCAAAGCCCGGTGGCGGTCATCCCGACGTCCTCGCCGTCCAGCGTGCTGGTCACGATGGCCACGCCGGCCGCGAAGTGGGCCATCGTCGCCCGGAACTCGGCCGGCCCGACCTGCTGACTCGTCACCGGATCCACGCCGCCGACCCTACGGCGTCGCGCCGGCCGTCGCCCTGCGACGTTCGTCCTAGGCCGCCGGACCGGCCGCTGGACCCGCCGCCGGACCCGCCGCTGGACCGGCCGCCGGACCGGCCGCCGGACCGGCCGCTCGAAGGGCCGCTCGACGGGCCGCCGGACGGGCCGCCGGACAGGCCGCCGGACCCGCCGCTCGACGGGCCGCTGGACCGGCCGGCAGGTCGACGTCCGACGGAGCTCATCGGCTGGTCGGCGCGGGCGATGCTGCGGCCGCGCCGGCCGGCACGGCACCGCCGACGCTGCGTATCGTCCAGGCATGACCGAGCTGCGGTTCCCGGACGGGTTCACCTGGGGGGTGGCGACCGCCGCGTACCAGATCGAGGGGGCGGTGACCGAGGACGGCCGCGGGCCGTCGATCTGGGACACCTTCAGCCACACACCCGGCTGGACCGCGAACGGCGACACCGGCGACGTGGCATGCGACCACTACCACCGGTACCCCGAGGACGTGGCGCTGATGGCCGACCTCGGCGTCGACGCGTATCGGTTCTCGATCGCCTGGCCGCGGATCCAGCCCACCGGCAGCGGCGCGCCGAACCAGAAGGGGCTGGACTTCTACTCCCGGCTCGTCGACGCGCTGCTCGCCCGCGGCATCCAGCCGAACCCGACGCTGTACCACTGGGACCTGCCGCAGCCGCTGGAGGACGCCGGCGGGTGGCAGTCCCGGGACACCGCCGAGCGGTTCGCCGAGTACGCCGGGATCATGGCCGCGGCGCTGGGCGACCGGGTGCCGCGCTGGTTCACCCACAACGAGCCGGTGGTGACCGCGTTCTACGGGTACGCGCTGGGGATCCACGCCCCGGGCAGGACCCTGATGCTGGACGTCTTCCCGGTGGTGCACCACCTGCTCACCAGCCACGGCATGGCGGTACAGGCGATGCGGCCGCACCTGCGCCCCGCCGCCACCACCGGCATCGCCCACAACCTCGGGCTGGGCCAGCCGGCCGGCCCGGGCCCGGAGGACGCCGCGGCCGCCGACGCGCTCACCGCGCTGCAGGTGCACCTGTACACCGACCCGGCGTTCGGCGGCGGCTACCCCGACACCGTGCTGGACCTGCTGCCGGCCGCCGGGCAGGCCGCGATCCGGGACGGCGACGCCGCGCTCGCAGCGCTCGGGCACGACTTTCTCGGCGTCAACTACTACTCCCCGCAGTACGCCAGGGCCGCCTCACCGGGCAACCCGCTGCCGTTCGACCTGGCCGAGCCGCCGGCCGGCCTGCCGCGCAGCCAGATGGGCTGGTCGGTGGAGCCGGACCGGTTCACCGCGCTGCTGCTGCACCTCGCGGACCGGTACGGCGACGCGCTGCCGCCGGTGTACGTCACCGAGAACGGCGTCCCCGGCCCGGACCAGCCCGGCCCGGACGGCGCCGTGCGCGACCCCGACCGGATGTCCTACCTGGACGGTCACCTCCGGGCGCTGCGGGCCGCCATGGACCGCGGCGTGGACGTCCGCGGCTACTTCTGCTGGTCGCTGCTGGACAACTTCGAGTGGAGCTTCGGGTACGACATGCGGTTCGGCCTGGTGTACGTGGACTTCCCGACGCAGCGCCGCATCCCGAAGGCGTCGTACTACTGGTACCGCGACCTGATCGCCGGCCGGCGTTAGGTGCCGGTGTCGAGCCGTGCGCCCAGGTAGGCGTTCATCAGTACCTTCAGCTCGTCCATCACCTGCGGATCGCCTTCCGGGCTGCGGAACGCGTACTTGGTGACCGCGTCGGCCGCCTTGATCAGCACCACCACGACGAGCTGCTCCTCCGCGGACAGGTCCACCCCGAACATGGCTCGCACCAGGCCGAACAGCCGGAGCGCCAGCACCTGGTCGTTGTCCTCCTCCGGCTGCAGCAGGTGGGTGTCCACCACGTCGCCGAACCGGATCACCCGGAACCCGGGGATCTCCCGGTGCAGGTCCACGTACACGTCTGCGGCCACGTCGATCATGTCCCACCAGTGCGCCAGCCGGCGCTCGGCCAGCGCCTGGCCGAGCCGGGCCAGGTAGGTGTCGAGGTTCCGCTGGGCGAGCGCCTGCACCACCGCCCGCTTGTCCGGGAAGAACTGGTACAGCGAGCCGACCGAGACCTCCGCCCGCTTGGCGATCATCGTGGTGGTGGTTGCCTCGTAGCCGACGTCGTCGATGAGCCGGCCGCAGACGTCGAGCATCCGCTCCACCCGGGCGGCACTGCGCTCCTGTACCGGGGCGCGACGCATGGTGTCCACGGGTTGATCCTCTCACCCCGGCGCGGTACAGGGCACCGCTCGTGATCGGGAAGCCGCCAAATGCGATATTCCGGGCGAAGTCGGTTGCCCTCAGCGACGCCGGCGGGCGGTGCCGAACAGCCCCCGGGTGATCTCCCGGCCGAGCGCGCTGGCGGCGGACCGTACGAACGACCGCACCGCGCTGTTGCGGGCCAGGCCGGCGATCACCCCGCCGGCCTCGGCCCCGGCGCCGCGGTGGTGCTCGCCCGCCGGCTGCTCGGAGCGCCGGGCCGGCTCCGCCGGCCTCGCCTCCGGGGCCGGCTGCTCCTGGCGCTGGGTGGGCTCCGCCGGCCTCGCCTCCGGCGCCAACCTGGCCGCCAGCCGCTCGTACGCCGAGTCCCGGTCAACCTCCTGCCCGTACCGGCCGAACAGCGGCGACCCGTGCACCGCGGCCTGCTGCTGTTCGGCCGGGATCTGGCCCATCAGCGAACGCGGCGCCCGCAGCCGGGTCCACGCCACCGGGGTCGGTGCGCCGGTCTCCGACATCACCGTCACCACCGCCTCGCCGATGCCCAGCGAGGTGAGCGTCTTCTCCAGGTCGTAGTCGTCGGTCTTCGGGTACGTGCGGACCGCCTTGGCCAGCGCGGCCGCGTCGTCCGGGGTGAACGCCCGCAGCGCGTGCTGCACCCGGTTGCCGAGCTGGCCGAGCACCGCGTCCGGCACGTCGGTCGGGTTCTGCGTACAGAAGAAGACGCCGACGCCCTTGGACCGGATCAGCCGTACGGTCTGCACCACCGCATTCCGGAACGCCTTGCTGGCCCCGTCGAACAACAGGTGCGCCTCGTCGAAGAAGAACACCAGCTTCGGGGCGTCCACATCGCCCACCTCGGGCAGGTCGTGGAACAGGTCGGCCAGCAGCCACATCAGGAACGTGGAGAACAGCTCCGGGCGGTCGGTCAGGTCGGCCAGCTCGACGCAGGAGACGATCCCGGCGCCGTCCGGACCGGTGCGCAGCAGGTCCGCGGTGTCGAACTCGGGCTCGCCGAAGAACTCGTCCGCGCCCTGCGCCTCGAGGTTCGCCAGCTCGCGCAGGATCACGCCCGCGGTGGCCCTGGACAGCCCGCCGATGCCCTCCAGGTCGGCCCGCCCCTCCTCGGAGGTCAGGTACCGGATCACCGCGCGCAGGTCCTTCAGGTCCAGCAGCGGCAGCCCGGCCCGGTCCGCGTAGTGGAAGATCAGTCCCAGGCTCGACTCCTGGGTCTCGTTCAGCCCGAGCACCTTGGACAGCAGGATCGGGCCGAAGGAGGTCATGGTGGCGCGGACCGGCACCCCGGCGCCGATGCCGCCGATGGCCAGGAACTCGGTCGGGCAGGCCTTCGGCCGCCAGTCGTCGCCGGTTTCCGCCGCCCGCTTGGCGATCTTGTCGTTGGGCTGCCCGGGCTGGCTCACCCCGGACAGGTCGCCCTTGATGTCGGCCAGGAACACCGGTACCCCGTTCGCGGAGAGCTGCTCGGCGATGCCCTGCAGGGTCTTGGTCTTCCCGGTACCGGTCGCGCCGGCCACCAGTCCGTGCCGGTTCAGCATCGACAGCGGGATCCGGATCCTACTGTCCGGGTGCGCGGTGCCGTCCGCGGTCACCACGGCGCCCAGCTCCAGCGCGGCGCCGGAGAACGCGTACCCCTGGGCGATCCGGGCGGCTGCCTGTGCCGGGTCTGCCATGGCGGTCCTCCCCAATCTCGACTGCGGCCTCGACTGCGGCCTCGACTGCGGCCTCGACTGCGGCGCCGTCTGCGCGCGAAGCGTAGCGGCGCTCCGCTGTTCGGCGCAGGCCGGCGGCTAGGGTGGGCGCGTGGCCGACAAACTGGTGTGGATCGACTGCGAGATGACAGGGCTCGACCTCGCCCGGGACGCCCTCATCGAGGTCGCCGCGGTGGTCACCGACGCGGACCTGAATGTGCTCGGCGAGGGTGTCGACGTGGTGGTCCATGCCAGCGACGAGGCGCTGACCGGGATGCCGGATGTGGTGGCCGCGATGCACGCCAAGTCCGGGCTCACCGACGCGGTACGGGTGTCCGCGGTGACCGTGGCCGATGCCGAACGGATGGTGCTCGACTACGTGCGCGCGCACGTGCCGGAGCCCCGTACCGCGCCGCTGTGCGGCAACTCGATCGCCACCGACCGCGCGTTCATCGCGCGGGACATGCCCGAGCTGGACGCGTTCCTGCACTACCGGATGGTGGACGTCTCCTCGATCAAGGAGCTGGCCCGCCGGTGGTACCCGCGGGTGTACTTCGCGCAGCCGGTCAAGGGGCTCGCGCACCGCGCGCTGGCCGACATCCGGGAGAGCATCCGCGAGCTGAGGTACTACCGGCAGACCGTGTTCGTGCCGATGCCCGGTCCGAGCACCGACCAGGCGCAGGCGGCCGCCGCGCAGATACTGGCCAAGGAGGGCTGATCTCGCGCGACCCCACCAGCCGGGCTCGGCTATCATCGTGCCGAGCCGCGGGCGACCGTGGCCATGGTGGGTGTAGCTCAGCTGGTAGAGCACCGGGTTGTGGTCCCGGGTGTCGTGGGTTCAAGTCCCATCACTCACCCCGCCGTCCGGGTCCGCTGTGCCCGCCGAGAGCGCGAGCACAGCA
>Ga0137368_10005030_pt1 | contig 14001 bp, 12 predicted proteins | sample SagtaG_13_FD_104917 | JGI IMG/M metagenome (GOLD analysis project Ga0137368, IMG submission 104917) | Vadose zone soil microbial communities from Sagehorn Ranch, Mendocino, California, USA - Sage1_L_100_16 metaG | ecosystem: Environmental > Terrestrial > Soil > Vadose zone | place: USA...
CGTGCTCCTGCTCGGCCCGGGCGGCGCCGAGCTGACCTGCAGCGAGTACCTCGCGCTGGGCGGGGCCACGTCGCTCGGCCCACCGCCGGCGCTGGACCTCGATCTGGAGCGGCGTGTCCAATTGGCCTGCCGCAGCGCGGCCCGGACCGGCCTGCTCGCCTCGGCGCATGACTGCAGCGAGGGTGGCCTGGCGGTGGCGCTCGCCGAGAGCTGCATCGCCGGGGGAATTGGCTTCCGCGGCGATCCCCGTGCTCTGGACGCGTTGCTGGACGCCGCGCAGGCGGAGAACGGGCAGCGGCGAGCGGACGCGGTCTTGTTTGGCGAGGGACAGTCGCGCATCGTCGTCTCCTGTCGACCCGAGAACCTCGCCGGGCTGGCCGTCGTCGTGTCCGACTACGACGTCCCGCTCCGACGACTGGGCCAGGTCGGCGGCGAACGCTTCCAGTGGTCCCAGTCACTCGATCTCACGCTCGAGGAAGTGACCCATGCCTGGCAACACGGGCTCCGGTAGGGGCGCCGCTTGCCGCGCCCCCGCGGGCACGGCATGCCGTGCCCCTACGGTGCAAATCGCGCCGGGCGCACTTCGCGAGCAATGCGGCGTGATCGGCATCTTCGCGCCGGGCGAGGACGTGGCTCGGCTCGCCTATTTCGGGCTGTACGCCCTGCAGCACCGCGGCCAGGAGAGCGCCGGCATCGCCACCGCCGACGGCGAGCGAGTCCACGTCCATACCCGCATGGGTCTGGTTGCCCAGGTCTTCACCGAGCCGGATCTGGCCCGCCTGCGCGGCCACGTGGCCATCGGCCACACGCGCTACTCCACGACTGGCTCGAGCCGGGTCGAGAACGCTCAGCCGCTGGTCGTCCAGGGCGACCTGGGCCCGCTCGCGCTGGCCCACAATGGCAATCTGGTCAACGCATCGGCCCTCCGTGAGCAGCTCGCGGGACTCGGCGTCAGCCCTGTCTCCACCACGGACTCCGAGATCCTGGGGCTGATCTGCGCAAACACGCGAGGTCAGGACTGGCTGGCCCGCCTCCGGTTGGCGCTGCCCAGGCTCCAGGGCGCCTTCTGCCTGACGATGCTCAGCCCCGACCGACTGTTCGCCGTTCGCGACCCACTCGGCATCCGCCCGCTGTGCATCGGGCGGTTGAGCGGAGGCGGCTGGGTTGTGGCCTCGGAGAGCTGCGCCCTGGACACGATCGGCGCCACCTTCATCCGCGAAATCGAGCCGGGCGAGCTGCTGGCGATCGACGCCGGCGGCGTCCACAGCGAGCGGCTGCCTACCGAAGGGCGGCGGGCCGCCTGCTCGTTCGAGCACATCTACTTCGCCCGCCCCGACAGCATCGTCGACGGCTGTCTCGTGTACGCCGTTCGCGAGCGCATGGGCAAAATTCTGGCGCGCGAGCACCCGGCCGATGCGGACATCGTGATCGCCGTGCCGGATGCGGCGATCCCGGCCGCGATCGGATACGCCGCCGAATCGGGAATCCCGCTTCGCGAGGGCCTGGTCAAGAACCGCTATATCGGCCGCACGTTTATCCAGCCCCAGCAGGGGCAGCGGAGCGGCGACGTGGCCCTCAAGCTCAACCCGCTGCCGGAGGTGCTGCGCGGCAAACGGGTCGTGGTGGTCGACGACAGCATCGTCCGAGGCACGACCACTCCACGGGTAGTGGCCCAGCTCAGGCGGGCCGGCGCCCGCGAGATCCACATGCGGGTCTCTTCGCCGCCGATGCGGTGGCCTTGCTACCTGGGCGTCGACACAGCGCCCATCGAGCAGCTGATCGCCTCGCACATGAGCGTGCCGGAGATCTGCGGCCATGTCGGCGCCGACTCGCTTGGCTACCTGAGCATCGCCGGGCTAGTCGAGGCGATCGGCCTGCCGGAGTCGACACTTTGCAACGCCTGCTTCCACGGCAACTACCCAATGCCGGTCCACATGGAGCAGGACAAACTGGCGCTCGAACGATGAGGACTGAGGAATGAGCAATGAGGAATGAGGAATCTGCTACTCATTCCTCATTCCTCATTCCTCATTCCTTGTCTTACGCGGCCGCCGGGGTGGACATCGCGGCTGGCGAGCGGGCTGTGTCGCTGATCAAGGGGGTGGCGCGTTCCACCTTCGGGCCGCGGGTGCTGGCCGACCTGGGAGCGTTCAGCGGACTCTTCGCCCTGGGCTCCAGTTACCGAGACCCGGTTCTGGTCAGCAGCACCGATGGAGTCGGGACGAAGCTGAAGATCGCGTTCGCGCTCGATCGGCACGGGACGGTGGGTCGGGACCTGGTCGCCCACTGCCTCAACGACATCTTGACCGCTGGCGCCGAGCCGCTCTTTTTCCTCGACTACGTCGCGGTAGGCAAGTTGGTACCCGAGCGAGTGGCCGCCATCGTGGACGGCATCGCGGCGGAGTGCCGGGCCAACGGCTGCGCGTTGATCGGGGGCGAGACGGCCGAGATGCCAGATCTGTACGCGCCCGGCGAGTACGACCTGGCCGGCTTCATTGTCGGGGTCGTCGAGCGCGACTGCCTGGTCGACGGCTCGACCATCCAGGCCGGCGATCGCGTCTGGGGGCTGGATGCCAGCGGCCTGCACACCAACGGCTACTCGTTGGCGCGCCGCGCTCTACAGGCCCTGCCGCTCGACCAGGTCCACCCCGAGTTGGGACGATCGCTCGGCGACGAGCTGCTGGAGCCGCACCGCTCGTACCTTGGGTTGATGCGGCCGCTGGTGGCGGCCGGGGCCATCCGCGGGATGGCTCACATAACCGGCGGCGGCATCCTCGGCAACATCCCGCGCATCCTCCCGGATGGGCTGGGCGTCGAGCTGGAGTGGGGCGCCTGGCCGGTTCCAGCGATCTTCGGCCTGATCCAGCGGCTGGGCGAGGTGAGCTTCGACGAGATGGCCCGCGTCTTCAACCTTGGTCTCGGCTGGGTCTTCATGGCCGCCGAGTCGGCAACCGAGACCGTCCGGTCGCTGGCGCCGTCCGCCCGCCCGGTGGGCCGCGTCGCTTCGTCGTCATGCGGCGATGCAGCCAGCAGCGTGCGATTGATCGGGGCTCCATGCGCCGGCCACGACTCGGCGTTCTCATCTCCGGGCGCGGCTCGAATCTCCTGGCTATCCTCGAGGCGATCGATCGGCGTGAGCTGCGGGCCGAGGTGGCGCTGGTCATCTCGAACCGCCCCCAAGCGCCAGGGTTGTGCCACGCCCGCGCCTACCACGTTCCCTTCCATGTGATCGACCGAGCGAGTCATCCATCCCGAGCGGACCGCCACTGCGCGATCCGTCAAGCGCTGGACGCAGCCGGGGTCGAGCTGGTGATCTGTGCCGGCTGGGACGAGGTCCTGCTGCCCTCGCTGGTCGCCGCCTACGCCGGCCGGATCTTGAACGTTCACCCCTCGCTGCTGCCCGCCTTCGCGGGTGGGCTCCACGCCCAGGCCGATGCCCTCGCCTACGGCGTCAAGGTGAGCGGCTGCACTGTCCACTTTATGACCGACCAGGTCGACGGCGGCCCGATCGTCGTCCAGCGCGCCGTCCCCGTTTTGGAGGACGACACGCCCGAGACGCTGGCCGCCAGGATCCTGGCCGAAGAGCATCAAGCCCTGGCCGAGGCCATCAGGCTGTACGCCCTGGGTAGCCTGTGTCTGGACGGCCGACGGGTCAGGATCCTGGCCGAAAGGCAAGTCGCTTCCGTCGGGTCTCAGTCGACCCACTGACCTCGATCCTGAGCGAAGCGTGGGGACCGGCCCCGTCTCCTGACCGCTGGCCCCTGACCCCTGACCCCTACTTCAAGATAAGTCCACGCCGAAGGGAGTCCAGCAGCAGGTCCTCGAAGGGCGTGGCGGTGGAGACGCGTCGGTAGCGGATGCCGCGCTGGGCGCAGAACGTCTCCACGTCGGCGCACCAGCGATCGAGCCGCTCGCGATACTGGGCGGTCGTCTCCGAGGTCAGGCTCACCTCGACCACCTCACCGGTCTCGGCGTCGAGCAGCTCGACGTCGCCGCCAAGGCCAGGCGCAAGCTCCTGCGGGCTGAGCACGTTCAGCACGATCACGTCTAGCCCGGCTCGCAGCAGGCGATCCAGTCCATCCTGATATCCCTCGGGCGCGAGCATGTCGGAGATGAGCATCACCTGGCCGCGGTGGCTGTCGGTGCGGTAATCGGCCAGCGAGCCATCCAGGCTCATCCGCCCGGCCGCCGCGGTAGCATTGAGGAAGACGAGCAGGTCGTGAAAGCGGGCCCGGCCCCTGACGGGCGAGAACTGCCGCGCCGTCTCGCCCAAAGCCGTGATCGAGACGCGATCAAAGCGCGCCAGGGCCAGATACGCTATCGCGGCGGCAAGCTGGCGCCCGTACACCAGCTTCGAGGGAAGGCCCCAGTCCATCGAATTGCTCGCGTCCAGCAAGACGTGGACGACGAGCTGCTCGCGAGCCTCGGTCAGCTTGACGTACAGCTGCCCCAGCCGACCGTACGCGTTCCAGTCGATGCGACGGAAATCGTCCCCGGGCATATAGCGCCGGAAGTCGGCGAAGTCGGTCGAGGGCGCCCGAGCCGCGCTGCGGTGCTCGCCGCCGATCCCACCGGCCGCCGGCCGCCGCGCCAGCAGCGAGAGTCGCTCGAGCCGCCGCAGGAACTCCTCATCCAGAGCCATCCCCTCGCGCGAGGCGCTGGCCAACCCGCCGCCGGTCGCGTAGGCGTGAGCGGCGCGACGCAAGAGTCGCCTGGCCAGCGTCGGCACGCTCACGGCTCTTCCGGCACCGCCTTCAAGACGGCCTGGATGACCGCGTCAGTCGAGATCGCTTTGGCCTCCGCCTCGAAGTTCAGGATCAGTCGGTGGCGCAGAGCCGGCGGCGCCACCCGGCGAACGTCCTCGAAAGCCACGTTGAAGCGGCCGCTGAACAGGGCATAGATCTTGGCCGCCAGGACGATCGCCTGGGCAGCGCGGGGGCTGGCCCCGTATCGGACGAAGCGGCGAGTCTGATCGGGCGCGCCGTCGGTATCCGGATGCGTAGCTAGCACCAGACGGACGGCGTAATCGGCCACGTGATTGGCGACCGGCACCTCACGGACCAACGACTGCATCTCCAGGATGGTCGGCCCATCGGCTACGCGACGGACCGGATCGGCCAGCGTGCCCGTGGTCCGACGGACGATCTCGGCGAGCTGGGCTCGCGACGGGTAGGAGACGTGCAGCTTGAAGAAGAAGCGATCGAGCTCGGCCTCCGGGAGCGGGTAGGTGCCCTCCATCTCGATCGGGTTCTGCGTGGCCAGGACGAAGAACGGTTCCGGCACGGCGTGGATGTTGTTGGCCACCGTGACTGTGTGCTCCTGCATGGCCTCCAACAGGGCCGACTGAGTCTTGGGCGTCGCTCGGTTGATCTCATCCGCGAGCACAAGGTTCGCGAAGATCGGACCCGGCTGAAAGCTGAAGTGGCGGTTCCCGGCCGCATCCTCGGCCAGGATGTTCGTGCCGCACACGTCGGCCGGCATCAGATCCGGGGTGAACTGAATGCGGCTGTAGTGCAGGTGGACCGCGTCGCTCAGCGTACGAACGAGCATCGTCTTACCCAGGCCCGGCAAGCCCTCGAGCAGCACGTGACCTCCCGCCAGCAGCGCGATGACCACGCCGCGCACGGCCGCCTCCTGGCCCACGATCACCCGCGCGATCTCTTGCTCGATAGCTCGGGCCGTGTCCTGGAGACCTTCGACGCTGATCGCGCTCGAGGTCACCGCCCCTCCCCAGAGCTGAAGTAGTCGCGCACCACCTGGCGGCGCTCGCTTGGCACAAAGTTGCTCTCGGCTGGCACCGCTGCGCTGACTCGGCCGGGCGCCTCACCGGAGATCGCCGAGATCGCGCCGAGCTGGTCTGAAGGGCGCTCGTTTCTGGGATCCTGGTCGCCGGCTCGCTGCCCGGGTTGCTGGCCCGGCTGCACGTCGACTTCGACCGGCCGCCCCTGGACGTCCAGCCGCCTGGCCTGGCCGGCCGGCTGAAACTCGCCAACACTCTGGGCGCCCGGGGTCAAGCTTGCCGCCCCCACGGGGTCCGCGCCCTCGCCGTCGCCGGGCCCCGACGCCTCGGGGTCGCCGGGGCCAGCGTCGCCCGGCTCGCTGCCGGGGGCGCTCGCGCTGCTCTGGCTGCCAGGCGCGCCGCGCGGCGCCTGGGGAGCCTGCTGTGAGCCATTGGACCGCGCCTGTCGCTGGGCGGCCGCCAGGCTGTCGCCCGGACCCTGGCTCCGACGCTCCTCGTCGAGCCGGTCCCACGCCTGGGCCAGCTCCTGCTGGGGAATGACGTTCTGGCCGCGCCTGGCAACCTCGTCGCCCAGGTCCTTCATCGCCCTGCGGGCGGGTTCATAGTCCCGTCCGGGAAGGGCGTCGGAAGCGCGACGCTCGCGCGCTGCCAGGTCGGGAGCGGCCTGCGACTCCGCCGCCGCGGAGCGAAGGGCCTGGGCAAGCTGGGCCTTGGCCTGCGGCGAGAGCTGATCGGATTCCGTCCCCAACGTCGTGATCTCTTCGCCGGCCCGGTCGTACTCCCCGCGTTGGATTCGCTCGGCCGCCGGGCGCCCAGCCGCCACCTGGTCCAGAGCCCGGCCGAGCCGATCCAGCGCCTCACGCTGGGTCCGAGAGTCCTGGGTCTGTCTGCTCAGTTCGGATTCCGCCTGGGCCATGCGGTCGGCCGCTTCCCCGGCCCCGATCGCCCCCGACTGACGGGCGCGGCGTAGGTCCTCCAGCGAGCGGACAACCGCCGCGGTGCGCCCGCTCGTCTCCGCTCGCGCCAACGTGGCTGGACCCGATGCACCGGCTGGGTCATCCGTGGCCGCCCGCTCAGCCGAAGACGGGTCGCCAGGTAGCAATGACCAGATCGATGGCCGCGGGATGGCGGCTGGCAGCCGGTCCTCCAGGCTGCTCACGAGGATCACCGCCGCCGCCAACAGCCCAAGTCCGGCGGCTACGGCCAGGTCACGCCCAGCGCTTGGCCCTGCACGCCAGTTCTGCCGTGCCCAGCCGGCCGCGTCGACCGCCGTTGCTAACTGGCGGCGAGCCAGGCTTCCCTGGACACCCAGGCCGGCCAGCTCTACGGCTGTTCCAATCCGTTCCCTCAAGCCGAGACGTCGATCGGCGGCCTTGGCGGCGTCCATCGGCGAGGGATAGCGGAACAACGAGGATAGCAGCGCCAGGCCAACGGCAGCAGCGACCGGCCCGCCGTAGTGGGCTGGCACAAGGGGGGTGAGGGTGGCCCACGCGCCAACAGCTACCGCGAGCGCGACGCCGAAGCCGATCGCCAGAGCCCGCGCCTCCAGCCCGAGCACACGCTCCAGCCAGAGCCGCCGCCGAAGCGCCCCGACGTGGCGCCAGAGCACCCGCGGCTCGGCGTCGTCGGCACGCGGCGCGTCGAGGGTCACTGCCGACTGCCCACTACCTGCTGCCCTACTCCTGAATAAATAGCGGTGTCCCGAGGCTGGCCCATTCCCAGAACCACAGGGAGTCGTCCAGGCTCATCCCCAGACACCCATGGCTGCCGGTGTAGCCAAAGTTTGCCGACCAGTAATTGTAGTGAATCGACGCGCCGTCGGCGGTGAAGTACTGGGTGTACAAAACGTCCTTCAGGTGATAGCCACCTGGCCCGTCGCGGGGGATGCCCAGCGTAGCCGAGTCCATCGTCTCGTTGGCGACTCGCCGCACGATCGTGAAGAAGCCGGTCGGCGTTCCCCAGCTGATCGTGCCCTTCACCGCCATGGCTGAATAGACCGCCTTGCCGTCCTCGTAGGCGGTGACGACGACTGGCTGAGTCAGCTCGGCAACCATCACCTTGCCCGTGTGGGGCGGGAAGGGCTTTGGCACACGGACGAGTGAATGATGGACGAACTGCCCATCGGCGATTCGGTACCAGCTCTCGCCGTCCTCTCCCGTGACCTCGTCCAGGACTTGAATGGGGCTGTTGTGTCCGAGTCGACCGAGCCAGTCGTCATCGCCCACCGCCGGCCGGCTTCGTACGTTGGCGCCGCCGACGATTCGGCCCGGCAGGTTGATCCTGCCAATCGAGTCAGAACTGCCCTTCTTCGCGAAGTACCAGTCGGGCGGCTCGCCGCTCGGGCCGACGGCGGCCGCGGCGATCCAGGCGGTCCCCTCGCTCAGCGGGTTGAAGACGTACAGTCGAGGGCTTTGCTGGCGCTGGAGGACTTTGAAATAACTGAACTGCAGCGCGCGACCGAACCTGGTCGCCTTGCCGTCTGGCCCGGACCACAGCTCGGTCTCGGTGTGATTCTGGACCCAGTACGGTTGGAAGGCCTGCTCCGCCGACGCGGCGATGGCCGAGGAGGGCCGGGACAACAGGCCGACGACCAGCGCGAGGGCGGCGAGCGCCGCGAGTCCAAATCGAGCGCGCGGCAAGACCAACGCGGGGAACATGCATCCTCCTGCGGCAGGAACGGACAACTGTCCGCTCGGACGCGGTGGGGAGGCGCGTCCCAGATCCGATTATACGTTGACAGAGCGGCCGAGTTCGTGGATCTGCCGACCTCAAGCTGTACCGCGACCGTCAGGGAGCGACCGGCGCCGTGATGAAACGTATAATCCGCCCATGTCAACGCCAGACAAGCCGAGGTTCCGGCAGGATGGCTTCCGCTGGGGGATGAGTCGCCGCGGCCTGAACGTGATCCTTCGTCACATATTCGGATTCCAGATCGAGGTCGAGGGGCTCGAGAACGTCCCCGCCGGCGAATCGCTGATTATTGCAGCGGCGCCGCACCGCAATTGGCTTGATCCCTTCCTGGTCCTGCTGGTCTTGCCCGGGCGGCCGCGGATCTACTTCCTGGGATCGCGCGAGGCGGTCTTCAACACCTGGTGGAAGAAGCTGCTTCTCGGCGCCTTAGGGGGCGTGGTTCCCGTTTCTTCAGAGGGCCGGCTGAACCGCGAGGCGCTCGAGACCGCGGTCCAGGTTCTGCGCTCCGGCGCCTCGCTGGGCGTCTTCCCCGAGGGCTGGGGCCACACCTATGACCCGCCCGATCAGCTGGCCGAGATCAAGCGCGGAGTGACCTGGGTGGCGATGAATGCTAATCGCCGCATCCTGCCGGTTGGCCTGGCGGGAACTCGAGACCTCTGGCGTGGAAAGACGCTGCGGGTGCGGATTGGTCCGCCCATGGCCCCGCCCGCCGAGGGGAGCAGGCGAGCCGGCGAGGCACAGGCAACCCGAGCCCTCGAGCAGGGGCTGTACGAAGTCCTGCCTCCTCAGCCCCCTTTCGTCGAGCCGAGCCTCCGCCCGTGGCCGTGGCTGACCAGCCTGCTGGACTATGCGGTCGGGGGTCGGGGGCGAGGGGCCCACTGCCCTCTGCCTACTGCCCACTGCCTACTGGGGGCCGGCCAGTAGCTCCTTGATCTGACCCTTGCGGGGCAGCCTACCCTCGGTGCGGTAGCGCTCAGTCCCGCGGTCGTCGAGCAGGAGGAGAGTGGGAACCTTCTTGACGCCGTACTCTCGTAGGGCCTGGTGGCCGGCCTCTTCGGCGATATTCAGTCGGATCAAGCGAGCCCGCTCGCCGAGCTCCGTCTCGAGCCCATCCACGATGGGCTGCGCCGCCAGCGAGGCGGCTCAAGTATCCGAGTAGATGAACAGCAGCGTGGGTGCGCCGCGTCCGATCTGTCTGTGGGCATCACCCCAGCTCGAGACGCTGCTCGCTCCGCCGCGCAGCTTGCGCTGGACCGCTGCCAGGGCCAGTCCGACGCCCGCGACTGCGATCGGCGTCGCCAGCCCGCCGGCCCTCGCGCCGAATGCCCAGGCCCCGCCCATCGCCATCGCTGCGCTGATCAGGAACGAGTTTCGATTGAGGAACCAGCGCATGCCAGAATCTTACACCCGGCCGCGGGCTACACTCGCGGGACGACTCGCCATCGCCCGAAAGCGTCGCTACGCACCCATTGAGCTGGGCGTGACGCACTTGGTATGCGGTTATGTCTGGAGATCGCACCCTTCGACACCTAGCGCCGTTAAACGCGGTGACGAGGCGAAATTCACATGCATATAGCCGTTCGAGTGCTCTGTGCTCTGGCGTCGCTCGGCGCGAGCCTCTGGCCGGCGCTGGCTATCGCGCAACAAGTCGTGGCGCCGCCCCAAATAGCCATCACACCAGCCGATCTGCCGCCCGGCTTCGTCGAATCCGAGCCACCCAAGTACACCCGGCTGGCGACGAACCAACAGGGCGTTCAGTTCATTGTCGAGCTGTTCCGAGAAGTCACGGCCCGGAACCTGGGCTCCGGTCCGATCCTGGTGAGGCAGGTCATCGTGCGCTCGGATGGGGTGGTCGATCCGAGCGAGTACCTCGATGCGCTCCGCCAGGGCTTGATCCAGGAGTCCGGCTTCAGCCCGGTCCCGGGCGCGCCGAACGATGCCTTCACGGCTAGCCTGGTCAAGTACGAGGGCGAGTTCGTCAGCTTCGAGGTTGGGATCGTGAAGAACGACACCGTGATCTTTAGCCGTGCGAGTGGGCTCAGTTCGGTGGTGACGTTGGACAATGCCTTCGGCCTGGCCGCGATCAGCTCAGCCAAGTACGACGCCGCCTACGCTCGACTCCCCTCGCCCGCTGCGCCAGGTCAAGTCGTGAGAACTCAAAGCCCGCCCCCGCCTGACACCCTCCCGCCGTGGACGCGGCGGGGATTGGAGCCGGTCCGGATCGTCCTGACCGGACGACCGCCGGCCTGCCTCGTCTCGTCGGCCGCCGATGGCGACCTGAGTGTCACCGTTCTCGGGGTGAGAGAGGCGGTGGGCACTGTCGAGGTCGCCATCCGATTCGACAACGTCAGCGACAAGCCGCGCTACTACAACCTGGTGAATTTCGAGCTGGCGCTCGCCAGCGGAGCTCTGGTCAACAGTCTGGTGGGGCAGGCGGGCCAGGTGCCGGCCAGGGGTGTGGCACCGGCGCGGCTCGTCTTCCCGCTGCCGCCCGGGGCCGAAGCGGCCGAGCTGGTCTGGAACCCAGAGGTCGACCGGACGTTGAGTATCTGCCTGTAGGCCGACTCGTCGCTTCGACGTAATAACAGGTCCGCTCCAATTGCGCTACATTCACGTACCAAGCGGGCCTGAGGCGCAATTCAGGCGGTAAGCCCGGCTTATAGTGGCGCCCGTGCAGTGTGTTCGCAGGTCTGAGAAGGCACGCGACCCTGCGCTGGCACGGTGCGCCAGAATGCGATCGGGCCGGAACCGCGTGCACCGTGGCCGCGGTACGGCCAGCCAACTCTGGTCCGCACTGCTGCTGGCGCTTGTCGTGGCCATGCTCCTGCCCAGCTCGGCGACAGGCCAGACGGCTACGCCTACCTCAACTGCGACGCCGACCCCCCGTTTCGTCACCGGGACAGTCTTCGACGACACCAAGAATCGCAACGGGATCTTCGACGACAACGAGTCCGGCGTCGATGGGACACAGAACACGGTCACGGTCTCGCTCGAGCGAGTGGACGTAACTGGGCTGCCCATCCAGACGACCGTCATCGACGGCAACGGGCGGTATCGCTTCGACCCCGTCCCACCCGGCACCTATCTTGTATCTGTCGACTTCTCGGACAGGTTCGAGACGACCACACCCCGCCAGCGCCAGGTGATTGTGACCGCCGCAGACGGGGCCGTGGTGAACTTCGGGCTGGCCCGGGCCAACATCGATCGCCGCTTCGTCGTCGGCATCGTCTTCGAAGACAAGAACATGAACGGTATCAAGGACGGCGACGAGAAGGGCACCAACCGATCGGGCATCAACATCACTCTCGATCGAGTCGACGGCACCGAAAGTCCGGACTGCAGCGGGCCGGACGGCGGCGGCAAGTACAAGTGCGAAAACCTGACGCCCGGCACGTACGTCCTGACGCTCAAGCTGCCGAGCGACGCGATCGCCACCACCTCCACGCGGCGCGAGATCACCATCACGCGAAACTTCGACGACGTGGAGGACTTCGGTGTCTTTTTCAAGAGCTCGGCTACCGCGACCGCGGCGGCCAGCGCCACATCGGTCGCCGGCGCCACCGCCACGGCCGTGGCGCGGCTGGGAGGCTTCACCAGCCCGGCTCAGGCGACCGCGGTGGCGCGGATCGCGGCCCTGGCAACCCAGGCTGCCCAGGCCGCCCAGGCCACGGCGGGAGTGGTCGCCGCACCGGCCGCGATACCGCCCGCCCTCCGCCGACTCGCCATCGTCGATACCGCGCGCTTTGTGATGAAGGGAGTGGCGTTCACCGGGGGGCAGGATCGCATCGACATGCTGGCCGAGGGCGTCCTGATCTTTCCCGACCAGCTCTCGATGCGGCTGCTGAAGAATGACTTCGTCCAGGACTTCATCATCGTCAAACCGCCCAACTCGATCTCCACGCTGCAGCGTTTTCTGGCCGGCCCGAGCCCGGTTGGGACGCCGGTTGCGACCGCCCCCGGACGGGTGCCCGACGTCGACGTCTATCCCCGCGCCTTCACGCGGAGCGCTCGAACGGACAACGTTTGGCAGGAGATGACGTATTTCGACGTCTGGCGCGAACTGGGCGTGCTGACCCCCCTCCAGGCGCTGGTGGCGTTCCGGCCGCAGTTCATCAGGCGCGCGGCCGAGGGCGGCGAGGTGGTCGTGAATGGTGAGGTCGCAACCTACTACACCGCGGACATCGACACAGTCTCGCTCTGGGACGTGTTCCGGGCGGCCGGGGGTCGTGACCAGCCCGTTGCGCAGCAGATGCAGATGGAGACCTGGGTCGGCAAGAACGACCGCCTCATTCGGTCGCAGCGCTTCACCGCCCTCATGCTCAACCAGGTCTCAGACCCACTCACCACCCCAGACCCATTCGAGCTGAACATCTCGCTCACCTTGTCAGAGGTCAACCGGCCGCTGACCATCATCGCCCCATCGCTGCCCACGCCGGTCCCAGCGCCCGGAACGCCGGCGCCCGGGGCTCCCGGTGCACCGCCTGGCGCTCCTCGGGCGGCTCCGGCTCCACCCGTCATAGAGGGAACGCCTCCGCCTGGCGCGGAAGAGACCCCGACTCCTGAAGTTCCTCCTGAAGGCGTGCCGCCTCAGCCCGAGCAAGTTCTGGCCGCCGAGCGTGCCCTGGTAGCGCTGGTGACCGGCGGCCAGCCACGTACCAACAGCTTCGCGCGCGGTAACAGCATCCTGCTGGATGTCCCGTTCCGCACGCAGCAAGATGGGACTCCCTACGCCGAGACGAACTCAGCACCGGCCGGTCTGGCGATGGTCCTGGGTGGCTACGGGATCGACGTGGCGCTGACCGACCTGCGTGCCCTGTTCAACGGACTCGAGAGCAACTACACGCCCAGCAACCGCCCGCGGGTCGAGACCCTGGCCCGCATCGCCGAGCGAGGTGGCCTGAACGTGATCGACCTCTTCCGAGGCGCCCGCTTCAACGAGTGGACCATCGAGATGGTCCGCGAGATGCTGCGGCGGGGCTACCCTGTCGTCACGCTCGCGCAGGGCGCGGTCCTGCCCGGCGGCACGCCACCAAACGCCGCCCGCGAGCGGTTCATCACCATCATCGGTATGGACGGCGACGATTTCATCTATCACGATCCGGCCTACCCCGACGAGGGGACCGGGGCGGCGCGGCGGATCAACGCTCGGACGTTGGAACAGGCCTGGCTGGCCGCCTCGACCCCGCGCCTGGCGGCCGGCTTCTCATTGGGTCCCGAGGGGCGTGGGATGCTCGACTTTGGTCGCCGAGTGGAGCTTACCCCAGGTCGGACCCCCACCCCGCCGCCCGAAGGCACGATCACCATTATCGGGACGATCGCTCCCACCGCCACACCAGGTGCGCCCGAGACGCCGTTCGGGCTCCCGGTCCATCCGTTGCTGATCTTCTTCTGGGCGGTCCTGGTCATCCTGCTGCTGGCAATCCTGATCAGAAGCTTGCGGTAGGGGGTACCATTCCCCGCGGCAGGATGAGGCGGGGACGCGGAGCCATCTGGTCGGGGGCGGTCTGGCGGGCTGTCCTTTCGATCGCGTGCCTGTTGATGGTGGGCGGGTGCTTGCCAGTCGAACGGCC